>Ga0307516_10009091_pt1 | contig 11128 bp, 6 predicted proteins | sample 19_EM_MG_FD_203310 | JGI IMG/M metagenome (GOLD analysis project Ga0307516, IMG submission 203310) | Populus trichocarpa ectomycorrhiza microbial communities from riparian zone in the Pacific Northwest, United States - 19_EM | ecosystem: Host-associated > Plants > Roots > Unclassified | place...
AGCCCGATCTCACCTCGCGTTGGACGCGCGTCGTTCGCGCCAAGCTGCGCCGCAGATCGCCAGGCAAGCCGGGCATGCGGCTGCAGATCAGCTTCGGCTTTGCGTTCCTGGCATTGCTGGGCACCTGCACCGGCCCGCACCCGGCACCTGCCGTGGCCGTGCTGCTCTTGGCGATGATGCTGCTCCACGAGCTGCCCCTCGCAATCTGGGCTCGTGCGCTGGGGCGTTTCGCGCGTATCAGCATTCGTAGCTCCGGTGGTCAGACCGAAATCTCGGGTGCAGCGTTACCGCTGCGGCGGCGCTTCTTTTTGGCCTTGGCCGGCAGCGCGGTGAGCTTGGCGACAGGCGGCGCGCTATGCTGGTGGGCGAACGCGGTGCAAAGCCCGCTGCTGAGCGAAGCTGGCCGCTTGCAGCTATTTTGGGGAGCGGTCCAGCTGCTACCGTTGTCGCCGTTCAAGCTCGGCTCCTTGCTGCGCGAACAGGTTCGGCAGTGGGCGCGGGTCAAGCAAGCTTGCGCCTCGCTGGGTTTGGCGTTCGTGGTGCTCGTCAAGTGCGCGAGCGCGCTGGCGGCGCCGCTCATTCTCGTTGCCTTCGGTGTCTGGCTCTACGCTTGCTGCCACGAGCTGATTCGGAGCATCGCGCGCGCGCAAGACACTCGGCTCGCAGCCGAGCAACGGCTAGCCAAGATCCAAGCCTTCATCGTCGCAGACGAGCCGCAGCGCGCGCTGCGGTTGGCGCGGCACTTGCTGCGTTCGGCCAAGTCGGCCGAGCTGCGCACGCAGGTGGGCGAGGCGCTCGCCTGGGCTGCCGTGGGCGCGGGCGAAGTGAAGCTGGCGCGCGAGGCGCTGTCGGAGCTGCCCGAGAGCGCGCTGAGTGCGCATCTGCTTGCCTCTTATCTGGCTGTGAGCGGCAGGCCTCGAGACGCCATCGCGCTGCTCGAATATGCCGTGAGCTGCGGCTGGCGCTCGAGCGAGCTACTGCGGCTGCTCGCCGATCTGTACTACCGCGTGAACGATCGCACGGCCCTTGCCGCGCTCGCAGACTCTGCCGTCGATGTGCTCAGCGAAGACGAGCTCGGCAAGATCAAGCGCGCGCTCGCGACTCCGCCATCCAAGCCGCCCGAGCCGCCGCTGGAGACGCTAGCTGCGACGCGCTTGCGCCACGCGTTCGGCGACTAGCTCGAGCGAAGCCGCTTCAGCATGCCGCCGAGCGTCAGTCCTTGTACCAGGATCGAAAAGGCGACCACCGAGTAGGTCAGCGCCAGAATGGTTCCGCGCGCCGCGCCGTCCGAGAGCGATAGCGCCAGGGCCACCGAGATGCCGCCGCGCAGGCCGCCCCAAGTCAGAATCTTCACCGCGTGCGGCTCGCGATAGCCGAGCAAGGGCACCATCATGCCGACCGATAGCAGCCGCGCCACGAGCGCGAGCGGAATGGCCAAGGCCATGGCCACGGCTAGCTGGCGATTCAGCTGCAGGCGCGTGGCCTGCAGGCCGAGCAGCAAGAACAAGACCGCGTTGAGCATCTCGTCGACCAGCTTCCAGAATAGGTCGACGTGGTGCCGCGTCTGGTCCGACATGCCGAGGCGCCGCCCCTGATTGCCGACGACCAGGCCGGAGACGACGGCGGCAATCGGCGCCGACACGTGCAGTCTTTCGGCCGCTGCGTAGCCGCCCACCACGACCGCGAGCGTGATCAGCACCTCGACCGAGTAGTCGTCGATGCTGCGTAGCACGCGGTACGCGGCGTAGCCGATGGCCAGTCCGAATAGCGCTCCGCCGACGGCCTCGCGTAAAAATAGCACGGCCATGCCCGTGAGCGACGGGTGGCTGCCGTCCGCCGCCGCAGCGATCACGACGAACAGCACGACGCCGATCCCGTCGTTGAACAGCGACTCGCCGCTGATCTGCACGGCCAAGTCGTCCGAGACCTTGGCGGAGCGCATGATGCCGAGCACGGCGATCGGGTCCGTCGGCGAGATCAGCGCGCCGAACAGCAGCGCCTGGACGAACGGCAGCGCGATGCCGCACCACTCGAGCAAGAGCCAGGTGCCCGCGCCAATTAGAAACGTCGATAGCAGCGTGCCCAGCAGCGCCAGCGCCAAGATTGACCACTTGTGAGTCGCCAGATCGGCGAGATCGACGTGGAGCGCGCCCGCGAACAACAAGAACCCGAGCAGGCCGTGCATCAGCACGTGCGCAAAGTCGATGCGGGCGACGAAGGCGCCGAGCGCCGTCGAATCAACCAGACCCGTGGCGTCGAGGCCGAGAATGACGAACGAGCCTACGAGCCCAATCGCCATCAGCCCAATCGCCGAAGGCAAGCGCAGCAGCTTGGCGTTCAGGTAGCCAATCGCGGCGGCCAGGCAAATCACTATCGCTGCAACGTGGAGGCCGGTCATGAAGCTCGCCGCGCGGTTGGCGCCAGCGCCCCTTGTAGCCCACTTCGGCCTGCACCACGACCAACGCTCCGGCCGACGGGAGCCGTGAAACTTTTCGCCAAGGCCGGTGTCGTGAGTGGCATGCGGTCCTCGAGTCCAAGGTTGCCTGCCGGTTTGCTGCTTGGAATACTGTGTCCCACCTTGGCGCTGGCGGCGCCGCGCTCAGGCACGTTGCCGCTGACGCGAGTGCGCTTGTACGAAACCGGCGTCGGCTATTTCGAGCGCGCGGGCGTCGTGCCGGCCGGCGATACCAGCCTACCGGTGCCGGCGGGACACCTGGACGACGCCTTGAAAACGCTGGTCGTGCTGGGCGGCGGCGTGAAGGTGAACGGCGTGGCGTTTTCGAGCAGCGTGAGCCGCGATATGGCTAGAAAGCTCGCCGGCTTGCCCGAGGCAGGCGACGCGCCGCTGAGCTTTTCCGAGCTGGCGCGCAGCTTCAAAGGCGCGGGCGTCTCGCTCACCACCGCGAGCGGCTCGTTCAACGGCCGGCTCGTCGAGGTGCTCGAGCCAGGCCAAGAAGAGCTCGAGCGCTGCGCCAAGCCCGACGAAAAATCTGCCCAGGCAAAGCCGAATCAGCCCGAGGCAAAGCCGAATCAGGCCGATTGTCGGTTGCTCGAGCGCGGCAGCCTAGTGATTTTGACGACGGCCGGCGAGCTGCGGCGCGTGCCGAGCGCCGACGTGCAGAGCTTGCGGCCCAGCGAGCCGGCCGCGCGCGCGCGTCTCGACGCGGCGCTCGACGCGCTTTCGCAGCGCGGCGCTCAGACCCGACGCGACCTCAGCGTGCTCACCTCGACCGGCGGCAAAATCACGCTCGGCTACGTCGCCGAAGCGCCCGTCTGGCGCTCGACCTATCGCATCGTGCTGGGCGCCGACAAGGCCAAGCTGCAAGGTTGGGCCCTGCTCCACAACGATACCGACGAAGATTGGCAGTCCGTGCAGGTCGATCTCGTCAACGGTCGGCCGACGTCGTTCTTGTATCCGCTGGCCGCGCCGCGCTACGCCCGGCGCGAGCTGGTGACGCCTTCGGAGCAGCTGTTCAGCGTGCCCCAGCTCTTCGACACGACCGTCGACAATTTGTGGACGGGCGAGGGTGAGCTGGGCCTCACAGGTCAAGGCTACGGTGGTGGCGGTAGCGGCGAAGGCATCGGTCTCGGTGGCATCGGAACGCTCGGTCATGGCGCGGGCGAAGGCGCCACGGCGAGTGACGAGCTCAGCGTCGGCAACTTGGCCTCGCTCGCCCCAGCCGAAGGTATCGAGGCGGCCGCGCTGTTCCGCTACGCGCTCCCGAGCAAGCTCGCGCTGCACGCGCATGCCTCCGCGCTGGTGCCGTTCTTGGATTCACCCATCAAAGTGCGGCAAATTGCCTGGTTTCCGGCGGTGGGCGACGCCGCGTCGAGCGCGCTGCATGTCACCAACGATACCAAGCAGACCCTGCCGGCTGGCACGCTGTCGGTCTTCGGCGATGGCGGCTTTGCAGGCGAGGCGCTGCTGCCCCGCACCAAGCCCAACGAATCGCACCTGCTCAGCTACGGCGTCGATCTGGACATCGAGCTGACGCGAGACGCAGCCGACGTCGGCGAAGAACCGAAGCTGTTCGCCTTCGACGGCGACCGGCTCGAGCAGCACTACCTGCGGCGGCGCACCGAAAACCTCGAGCTCAAGAACCGCAGCCAGAGCGCGCGCACCGTGTACATCGAGCTCGACGTCGTCGACAACGCCAAGGTCGAAGGTGCGGCGGAGCTCGGCCACGATGGCGACACCGACAAGACTTACGCAGTCGTGGACGTTCCTGCCGGCGAGGAACTATCGCAAAACCTAAAGCTCGAAGAGGGGTTGCGGCGTGTGTACGCCTTCGCCAAGCTCGACTCGCGCTTGCTGCGCGGCTTCTCCGCTGTCAGCACGACCAAGCCCGCCCAGCGCGCCACGCTGGCGCGCGCGGCCGACCAACTGCTCCAGGCCGAGAAGCGCCGCGGCGCTCAGCCCAAACGCCAAGCCGAGCTCGAGCAAGCCCTGGCCGACGTCGCCCGTATCCGCGAAAACGCCCGCATTTTAGGCGGCATTCGCGCCAAACAGGTCGACGTGATGGCAGAGCGCATCGTCGGGCTCGAAACACACATCACCGAGCTTAGGACCCGCATCGCGGAGCTCAGCAGCGAAGCCGACGGCTTCGTCGCGGCCGCCAAGCGCGAGCTGGGCAAGCTGTGATCCTGGCCCGTACCCGTCCGGTAGCATGACCGGCCAGGCGTGTGCTCGCGAAAGCTGCGCGAAACCAGGTCCACAAACCCGCCGCGTGACAGTAAAGAGGCTTGCCCTTTCGTCGGTTTCTGGCGAGCGTTCCGCGGTGGACGAAGAAGACCAGCTGGTCCAGGTCTCCCCGCGGCACGCCGTGCGGGTCGGCGCCGAATACGCGGTGTGGATCAAGCGCGCGCCGCGCCAAGACTTCGTAGTGCGCACGATCATGAAGCGCGAAGCCAACGGCATGCCGCTGATGTCGGCCGACATCGTGATCGCTGGCGAGGAAACGCGCAAAAGCCACCCGCTAGCGCAAAGCTACCCGCTCCACTTTCGCAAAACCTACTACCCCGGTCGGCTGCACGGCGACCCGCGGCAAGAGCGCGACCGCCAGAACGAAGCCGCAGAAATCTTGGGCATTCCGCCGGCCATCGGCGCCACACACCAGGTCTTTCGCAGCTGCTTTCTGCCAGGCAGTCCGTACAGTCGGCTGTCGCCGTTCGGTGCAGAGCCGGAAGAAGCCAACTTGCCGCTGGCCAAAAAGCTCAACGTCGCGACCGCGGCGGGCCTGTGGCACTTTTTGCAAGACGCGTTCGAGGCGCTGAACAAACTGCACGCCGCCGGCATCGCGCACGGCGATCTCGAGCTCCACAACCTGATCGTCTGCGCCTCGCCGCTCGAATGCATCCTGATCGATTTCGAAGCCACCGTGCGCAAAGACGAGCTCGAGCCTGCGGTGTTCGACAAGCGTTGCCAAGACGACTTCTTGCCCATGTTCAAGGAGGCAATCTTGCTGCAATGCGCGCTCGGCGCTCAACCGGGACAAATGGCGGAACAAGCGCGCGGACAAATCGAAAAGCTATTCAAGCGCCCCGAGCGCTTTCTAGCCGAAATCAACGAACAATCGCGGATTGGCTAGGATGGATTGGCCGCCTAGTCGCCGTGCGCTTTGCGCATTTGGCGCACTAGCGCGTCGGTGATGCCGTCGAAGGCGTCGCGCATGGCCCAGGCTTGTGCGCTCGGGTCGTTGAGCTTGGCGGCGTTGTTGCGGCCTTGGCTGAGCGCGACTTTGGGACCTTGGCACTGCTTGGGTAAGCGATGCTCGATGTCGGACGCGGCGCCTTCGTAGATGTGATAGCAGGCCGCGTAGTTGCCGTCGTTGTAGAGCGGCGCGCCGACTTCGATGGCTTCGCCGATGCCGTGACCCACCAGCGCCAGCGCGGCGTCGTCGCAGCCGTTCCAAAGCGTCAGCTCGTGATGGGGAATGTTGCGCTTGACGCGGGGCAAGGTCGGCTCTGGGTTCGGCACCGCGCGCGCCGCAGCAAAGTCCGCGAGCCGCACTGGCGCGGGGCTCTGCATCAATTCTTGGACGTACTTGACCGGCATGCCCAGGTTCAGATTCTGCCCGCCGCGCAAGATCGCCGTAGCAACCCCGATCACTTCACCCTGATCGTTGAACAGCGGTCCGCCCGAAGACCCGGGCGCGATCGGTGCCGAAATCTGCAGCGCCGTAAGCTCTCCGACTTCGCGCACGGCGCTGACCAAGCCGTTCGACACCGTGTCTTCCAAACCGAGCGGGTGCCCGATCGCCACGACGGCGTCGCCGGCTCGCACCGCTTCACTCTTGCCGAGCCGCAGCACCGGCAAGCCTTGCGCTGCGATGTGCAGCAGGGCCAGGTCGTGCCCGGCACTGGCGTTTACGACCTCGAGCACCGGGAAGCGACGTTTGTCCGACAGCGTGACCTGGGCCTCAGCGGCGCCGTCGATGACGTGCAGATTGGTCACGACCCAGCCGTCGGCGCGCACCAGAAAGCCGGTGCCGAGCCCGAGCGGGGTGCGAATCGAGACGATAGCCGGCGTCGACGCAGCGGCGATCTGCGCGGGCGACAAGCTGCTGCGCGCCGGGCTCGGCGGCGGCGCGGCGACCTGGGCGGGAGCAGCAGCCGTGGCCGTGCCGGCGGGTCGCGCCGGCGCGCAGCCTCCGAGTAGCAACGTCACAGCGGTCACGCAGAGAGGCCCGATACGCACGGAGCAGGAGCGTAGCAGAGGCCGGAGCGGAGGAGAGCGAACCCAAAGTCACAAAACGCGAACGCCCTTCACGTTGCCGTGAAGGGCGCGAGCGATTGCCGTGGGCGCTAGCCTTTCAGCGCATGAACAGCATTTCTTGGTACGTCGGCAGCGGCCACAGGTCGTCCGAGATCAGGCTCTCGAGCGAGTCGGCCGCGCCGCGCACGGTCAACATGAGCGGCAAGACGTCGTCCTTCAGGTGCTTGGCCTCGGCCTCGACGCTGGACGCTTCGTGGGCAAGCGACTTTTCGAGCGCGACCAAGCCCGAGTCGAGCTTGTCGGCAAAACCCGAGACCTCGGCCAGTAGCCGCTTGGCGGGCGACGACGTTGGCGGGGCAGCCGCAAGCTCGGTCGAGTAACGAATCGCGGCCGGCAAGATGATCGTCTTGCCCATCTTGACCACCAGGCGCGCCTCGACCAGCACGGTCTTGACGTACGTCTCGAGGTAGATTTCGTAGCGGCTCTTCAGCTCGCGCGGGGTGAGCACGCCGTACTTGTCGAACAGCTTGATCACCTCGGGCGTGTTCAGCTGCGGCAGCGCGTCGACAGTGGTCTTCAGGTTCGGCAAGCCGCGCTTCTCGGCCTCCATGTGCCACTCTTCCGAGTAGCCGTTGCCGTTGAAGACGATCGGCGCATGCTCGTTGGCCAGCTCGGTGAGCAGCGTCTGGATTGACGTGTTGAGCGTCTTGCCAGAGCCGATGGCAGCTTCCAGTTTGCCGGCGATGTAGTCGAGCGACTCGGCGATCGCGGTCTGCAGCGCGATCAGCGGGCCCGCGATGGACTGGCCACCGCCGACGGCGCGGAACTCGAAGCGGTTACCGGTGAAGGCGAAGGGGCTCGTGCGGTTGCGGTCGCCCGCGTCTTTGGGCAGCTTGGGCAGCGTATCTACGCCGATTTCCATGACGCCCTTGCTCTTGGACGACTTGGCGCCGCCAGCCTTGAGCTGGTCGAACACGTCCGAGAGCTGCTCGCCCAAGAACACCGACAAAATGGCGGGCGGGGCTTCGTTCGCACCCAAGCGATGATCGTTCTGAGCGGAGGCGATCGCCGCGCGGAGCAGGCCGCTGTGCTTGTGAACGGCGCGCATGACGCCAGCGCAGAACACCAAGAATTGGGCGTTCTCGTGCGGCGTGTCGCCCGGGTCGAGCATGTTGCCCTGCGTCGAGTTACCGAACGAGAAGTTCACGTGCTTGCCGGAGCCGTTCACGCCCGCGAACGGCTTCTCGTGCGTCAAACACTCGAAGCCGTGACGGACCGCCAGCTTGCGCATCATCATCATCGAAACTTGCTGGTGGTCGGCCGCCATGTTGGCGCTCTCGAACACCGGCGCGATTTCGAACTGGCCGGGCGCCACCTCGTTGTGACGGGTCTTGGCCGGGATGCCGAGCTTGAGCAGCTCGCGCTCGAGATCGACCATGAACGCGATGACGCGCTCGGGGATGGCGCCGAAGTACAGATCTTCGAACTCTTGACCGCGCGGCGGCTTGGTGCCGAACAGCGTGCGGCCGGAGTTCAGGAGGTCGGGGCGAGCCATGAAGAAGCGGCGATCGACCAGGAAGTACTCCTGCTCGGGGCCCGCGTAGGCCACCACGTTGGCGATGGTTTCGTGCCCGAACAGCTTCAGAATGCGCGTGGCCTGGCGGTTGAGGGCCTGCTGCGAGCGGAGCAGCGGCGTCTTCTTGTCGAGCGCTTCGCCCGTCCACGACACGAACGCCGTCGGAATGTAGAGGGTGGAGTCGATCACGAACGCGGGGCTGGTCACGTCCCAAGCCGTGTAGCCGCGCGCTTCGGAAGTCTGACGAATGCCGCCGTTCGGGAAGCTCGATGCGTCCGGTTCGCCTTGAACGAGCAGCTTGCCCTGAAACTCGCTGATCGCGCCGCCTTCGCCGTCGGGCGAAATGAACGAGTCGTGCTTCTCGGCCATGTGCCCAGTCAGCGGGAAGAACAAGTGCGCGTAGTGCGTGGCGCCTTTGGCCATCGCCCACTCGCGCATCGCGGAAGCCACCACGTCAGCTACCGCGGGGTTCAGCGGCTCGCCCTTGTCGATGGTGCGCTTGAGCGACTTGAACACGTCTTTGGGGAGCTTCGCCTTCATGGCCGTGAGGCCAAAAACGTTGCTGCCGAAGAGCGCATCGGGCGACTCCTCAATCGTGACGAAAGGAGCAACGGCCTGACTCGCGATGTCTGCGACGGCTTGCTTGCGAACGCTAATTCCAGTCATGACTCTTGGTTCCTCTTCTTACTTTCTTGGGGTTGCCGTGGAGGGGCCTTCGAAGCGCCGTCGGGGAGAGGCGTGGCTGGAAGACACGAGAGGCCGCTTGGGGGGGTGGCCTCGCGCGTCCTCTAGGTCCGCGCGGCTCACCTGGCGTAGCTGGGCTATTTTTTCGGCAATGTTTCCAACAAGCGTCGAGTTTCCCCGGGCCATATATAGATCTCTAAATGTCTGAAATCGTGACGCTATCTAGGCCATCTGGATCGACTCGGGTCGCGGGCCGAACGACGAGCGGCTGAGTTCCCGACGCTCGAGCCGGAGGCAGGCGCCACCCGTGACGCCAGCTTGCTCGGTTGGGCTTCGGGACCGGCGGGTTTTGGGCGCGCCGTCTGGGCGCCTATCTACCCGTGATCACATGAGATCAGGTGATACTCGGCCGTGCGCGAAATCGCCTCGAATATGGCTGCAAGTCCAAGCGCGAACCGGCTCGTTTGGCTGAAGCTTCTGGTGTGGCTGGTGCTGCTTGGTTTCGGCCTGAGCTACGGCTTCAACTACGGCATTTCGAACCAGGTGTTTTACATGCTGCCGTCGGTGCATTTGCTGCACCCGGAGTACTGGCCGCGCGATTGGGCCGTCACGCAAATGCATCACTACCATTTTGCGTTTGCGTGGCTTGCCACCCTCATGCTGAGGCTCGACGACAGCGGTTGGCTCTTCGCGCTGGCCAACGTGGCGACGGTCGTCGCCGGCATGGCGTGCGTTTGGCAAATGTTGAAGGCGGTTACGTCCGAGGCCGGCGCGGCGCTGGCCACGCTGATGGTCGTGCTGATCGCGTCGGCGACGCGCACCGGCGGACCTGGCACAAGTTACGTTTTTGCCGATATCTTTCAGCCCAACGCCCTCGGTTCGGTTGGTCTGGTGGCGGCTTGCTGGCTGTTCGTGGTTGAGCGGCCGCTGGCGTCGGGCGTGGTGTTGGCCGTGGCCGGCGCGGTGCACGCCAACTACCTGGTGCTCTGCATTCCGGTGTTTGGCGCGGCTCAGCTTCTCCGATCTCGCGAGCGCCTGCCGTTACGACTGGCACAGCTGCTCGGCCCATCGCTCGTCGTGCTGCTGGTCACGCTGCCGTTGATGAGGACTGCCAGTGAATCGCCGCTAGCGGCCGAGGCGCTGCGCATCCACCAAGACGTGCGCGCGCCTCACCACTACCGCGTCGAGACCTTCGCCTGGCAATTCCTGCCGTGGCTCGGCTGGCAGCTGGTCGGCGCGGCAACGATTTTCGAGCTTGCCCGGACGCGCCCGCCGTTGCGCCAACTGCTGGCGCTCTTGGCCGGCTTCTGGGCGCTGATCGTGCCCTCGGTGGTGATCGTCTATGCGTTCGTGTTTCGCCCGCTGATTCAGCTGTATCCGTGGCGCCTGACTTCGAATTGCGAGCTGCTGGCGCAGGCTGCGTTTGCCGCAGCAGTGACGGGCAGCTTGGTCACACCGAGCGCCTGGCCGCCGCCTGGCAAGCTCGCGCGCGGCGGGCTTGTCTTCGGCTTAGCGCTGGTCGCCGTCGGAGCGGTGCTGGGTCACCAGTTTCTGCCGATCGTGGTCGGTGTCCTGGGCCTCGCAATCTGGCTCGGCTCCGCTCGGCTGCTGGCCCGACCGCGGCTCGGCGAACGGGCTGTTGCTGGTCTGGCGCTCGTGCTCGGCGTCGCACTGGTGATCGCCAACGCACGCCGCTTCAGTCGTCTGTCCGTGACATCGAGCCTGCTCGCCGGCAGGAACGAGGGCGTGGTCCAGCTGTGTCGCTGGCTCGACAGCAACACCACCAACGCCGACCTCTTGCTCACACCGCCCGACGACGAAGAAATCCGTTTCCGTTGCCACCGAGCGATCGTGGTCGACTGGAAGACGACGCCGATGGTGCCGGCCGACGTGCTCGATTGGTACCAGCGGCTCGAGGACGTGACCGGGCGAGTGCCGCTGAACAAGGAGAGCGAGCTCCAAGACTACGCGCTGCTCGACGATCAGCGGCTCGAGCGGCTCCGAAGCAAGTATCATTTCGGCTACGTGGTCCTGGCGCGCGGCGCGCAGTCTCACATTGGCGTCGAGCCAGCCTTCCGTGGCAGCGGCTTCTTGGCCTACCGACTGCCGCCGGAGCGCTGAGGCCGCCGCCTTGGCTCCTCAGCCCGCCGTCG
>Ga0307516_10009092_pt1 | contig 11126 bp, 8 predicted proteins | sample 19_EM_MG_FD_203310 | JGI IMG/M metagenome (GOLD analysis project Ga0307516, IMG submission 203310) | Populus trichocarpa ectomycorrhiza microbial communities from riparian zone in the Pacific Northwest, United States - 19_EM | ecosystem: Host-associated > Plants > Roots > Unclassified | place...
GTTGGGCACACCGACCGAGCCCAGCAGGGTGCCGGTGGCGGATCCGGTGCGGATCTGGATGGTGCCGCCGGAGCCGCCGGAGGCGACGCGGGCGGTGAACCTGGTCCGGCCGGACGGGTTCACGGATGCGTACCCAGCCCAGTCGCCGTTGTCGATGTAGCCGACCCGGAGGCCGCCGTGCGCGTTGCCGTCGGCGACGGTCTGCGTGCCGGACTGCGAGCTGAACGACTCCGCCTCCACCCGCCCGGACGGCGGGGCCGCGTCGAGCGTGAACGAGTCGACGTCGTACAGCGCGCCGCTGCCGCCGGTGAACACCAGATACAGCGTGGTGGTGCCGGCCGGCGCGTTCGACACCGTGCCGCCGATCGTGACGAACGTGTCCCAGGACCCGGTGACCGGCACGACCGCCGAGCCGAGCAGCGTGCCGGTGGGCGATCCGGCGCGCAGCGACAGGATTCCGCCGGCGCCCGCCGACGAGACACGGGCGGTGAACGAGGCGATGCCGGGCAGCGCGTACGGGGTGAAGCTGATCCAGTCGCCGTTGGTGATGTCGCCGACGGTCTTGCCGCCCTCGGCCGGGCCCTTGTCGAACGTCAGTACGCCGGACTGACCGCCGAAATGCTCGGCCTGCCGGTGCCGCGGCTGAGTGATGTGCTGCTTGTGGGCTGTCGCCCCGCCGTTGTCTGTGTACTCGGCATCCCATACGCCGAACACGTTGGCGGCGGCGTCATGCTCACCGTCGGGCGGCACCGTGATCGTGCCGGCGCAGCCCGTCTGCGAGGTGATCTCGTGCGCATGGCTGTCGTGCCCGAGCAGATACGTCATGGTGACCCGGCCACAGTCGATCGTGCCGTCCTCCGGATCGGTCACGGTCACCTGGAAGGGCACGGTGTCTCCGTACGAGAAGGGCTGCCCGTCGGCTGGCGCGACGATGGTGACCGTCGGCGCGGTGTTGCCGGCCGAGATCTGCACGCTGGACGTGCCGGTGGCGTCGTGCGGGTCGCGGACCGTCAGCGTCGCGGTGTAGGCGCCGTTCGTGGTGTACGTCTTCGTCGGGTTCGCCGCCGTCGAGGTGGTGCCGTCGCCGAAGGCCCAGGAATAGGTGAGCGCCTCACCGTCGGGATCCGATGATCCGGCCGAGGAGAAGGTGACGGTGAGCGGCGTCGGCCCGGACGTCCGGTCGGCGCCCGCCCGGGCCACCGGCGCCCGGTTGCCGCCGCCGACGTATTCGATGCGGTAGAGCGCCGAGTTGGCGTCGCCGTTGCCGAAGCCGGCGCCGTAGTCGAGGACGTAGAGCGCGCCGTCCGGGCCGAACGCCATGTCCATCACCTGCGTGCCCGACCACGGGAACGAGACGATGGCGCCGGCCGAACCGTCCGCGTCGACGTGCACGTTCTTGATCCACCGCCGGCCGAACTCGCCGGCGAAGTAGTGTCCGTCGAAGTCCGCGGGGAACTTCACCGCCGACGTCGACGCCGCGTCGTACCGGTAGACCGGGCCGCCCATCGGCGACTCCGAGCCGCCGCCGAACTCCGGTGGCGAGCCGGCGTCGCCCGCGTACCGGATCCAGGCCGGACGCGCGGCGGGCAAACTCGTCTGCCCGGTGTTGCGGACCGAGTTGTTGGTCGGCCCGCCCGCGCAGTTGTATTTGGGCCCGGTCGTGGTGGTGGCGAAGTTCCACTCGTTGTAGGTCTCGCTCGCCGTGTTCGTGCCGGTGCAGTACGGCCAGCCGTAGTTGCCGGGGGACGGCACGCGGTCGAACTCGACCTGCCCGCTCGGACCCCGGTTCGGGTCGGTGGTGCCGGCGTCGGGACCGTAGTCACCGACGTACACGACGCCGGTGGCCTTGTCCACGGACATCCGGAACGGGTTGCGGAAGCCCATCGCGTAGATCTCCGGCCGGGTTTTCGCCGTGCCCTGCGGGAAGAGGTTGCCGGCCGGGATCGCGTACGAGGCGTCGGCGTTGACCTTGATGCGCAGGATCTTTCCCCGCAGGTCGTTGGTGTTCGCGGCGGTCCGTTGCGCGTCGAATGCCGGGTTGCGGTCGGTCCGCTCGTCCAACGGCGCGTACCCGGCGGAGTCGAAGGGGTTCGTGTCGTCCCCCGTCGACAGGTAGAGGTTTCCGCCCGCGTCGAATTCGAGGTCTCCACCGACGTGGCAGCACATGCCGCGGTCGGCCGGCACGTTCAGGATCACCCGTTCGCTGGCCGCGTCCAGCGACCAGCCGGCGTCGAGGGTGAAGCGGGACAGCCGGTTCACCCCCTGCCAGGCGGCCCAGGTGCCGCTGTCGCCGGTGGCGGGCGCGTCACCGGCCGGCGTGCTCAGCGGCGGGGCGTAATAAACGTAGATGTAGCGGTTGGTGGCGAATCCAGGGTCGGCGGCGATGCCCTGCAGTCCCTCCTCGTCGTGGCCGTAGACGGCGAGGCTGCCGACGACCGCCGTGGTGCCGTTGACGTCGGTGCGGCGCAGCGTTCCGCTCCGCGCGGTGTGGAGCACCGAGCGGTCCGGCAGGACCGCCAGGGACATCGGCTCGCCCATCTCGGCGAGTCCCCTGGCGAGCTCGACCTGTTGGAAATCCGCTGGATCAACCGGATGTGCCGCGGCGACGGCCGGCGGCAGCACGGCGGCGACCGCCCAGGCGGTCAGGGTGGCGACGACGGCGGCGACCCATTCTCGTTGGGGCATGCGATCTCGTTTGGGCATGCGGCGGCGCTCCTCTGGCCGGCCGCCACGCATCCGGGCCGCGGCTGCGGCTGCGGCTGGATCGAGCGGCTTGGGGGTGCGGGGCTGTTACCTAGGCATGCCGTGTTCGTGACAGCGACATTACGAAAGCGCGGCGAGATATGCAAGAACTTCGATTGGTTCCGGAACTTCGCGACGATCAGCCGCAAGTTGTGAACAGGGGCCGCACGACCCGCCCCGGCTCATCCCTCGAGACGGCGCAGGCCGGCGAGCGCGGTGGCGTACCGCTCGGCTCGGTGGCCGCCCTCCGGCGGTGGGCCGAGTGCGAGGACGCCGTGCGTGACCTCGTGCGTGATCCGGTAGAGCACGACCTGCGTCGCCACGTCGCGCCATTGCGCCGCGCGGCCGGCCGGGGGTCGATGGCCCAGTTCGGTGATCGTGAACCAGGCCGGGAACAGCGCGTGCGTCGCGACCGCCACGTCGATGCGCTCGCGGAGGTGCGCGGCGAGTTCGTCGACCGCCGCCGCGCCGTGGTGCGCCCGGTAGTCCTGCTGCCGCCGCGAGTCATCGGCGAGTGCGGCAAGCGCGACCTCGCAGCCCGACTGGGTCGCCCGGAGTTCCTCGGTCTGCGCTCGCAGCCGCTCCCGCTCCCGCCGGTACGCCCCCGCGGCCTTGCGGAAGGCACGACCGCCGGCCCGCTCGCTCGCCAACGCCCGGCTGGCCCGCAGCGCGCGAGTCCGGGTCTCCGCCACCGAGCACTCCAGGTCGGCGTACGCGTCCACCCGCTCGGCGTACCCGGCGCGCATCTCCTCGTCCAGGATGGTGGCCCGGATCTCCTCGGCCGCGCGGACCTGCGTGACCAGCGGCTCCAGCTCCGCCGGGACGCCGTCCAGATCGATCGGCAGGACGCCGTGCTCAAGCCGCAGCCGGGCCTCGATGAGGTGGATCTCGCCGGTCAGCCGGGCGATGGACTGCCGGGCGCCACGCAACTCGCCGTCGGTCTGCTTGCGCAGGTCGGCGTACGCATCGGCGACCCGGGCCAGCTGCTCGTCGGCGGCGTCCAGCCGGGCGCCGGTCTCCTTGGCCCGCTCGTCGGCGGTCCAGCGCAGCTGCCGCAGTTCGTCGTCGAGCTGGGCGCGCAGGGCGGCAACCTTGCGCCGAACGTCCGTGCGCAGGCCTTCGGCAACCCGCGCGAGATCGGTCTGCGCCTCGGTGCTGCTGCTCATGCGCCGGCCTCCGGCCCGGCCCCGGCGCCGCTCCGGGTGCCGAGCCAGAGCGTGACCGCCGCGGTGAGCACGAGCAGACCCCCGATCAACCAGTACGCGGCCAGCGCCCCGATAGCAACCAGAACGGCCACCACAACGGTCACGCCGAGCAGCACGAACGCGACCACCAGCCGGCGTCGCGCGGCCCGGGCATCGACCCGGTCGAGCACCACGATGAGATCGTTGGTGGCGTCAAGCACCCGGGCGAACTGGTCCGCGTAACGCTCCGGCTCGGCGTCGAGCCGATCGAGCACCTCGTGCCGGGAGGCAAGCTCCCGCTGTCGTTTGAGCGTCTGGTCCCGCAGTTCCGTAGCACCCACGCGAACCCCCCAACGGTCACGTAGAGCGATTTCCGAAGCACTGAATGCTATGGAAACTCTACGGGCCGCCGGGTGAGACCGGTCAATCCCACGGAGGTGTCGATGGCGTTGAGAACGGCGACAAGCCGCTTCTCCTCGCCGATGAAATGCGTCTCGAGAATCGCGGCCAACCCATCAAGCTCACGCCGCAGCCACGCCACCCGCTCGGGCCGCACGCCGCCCCGAAGCTCCCCCGCCACCGCACTCACCCGGGCAAGCAGATCCGCGATCACCTGATGGTCCCGCTCCAGCTCCGCAAGGAACGTACGCAGCTCCGGATGCAACTCCGCAAGCAGCGGAAACACGGTCGCGTCCTCGCCGGTGTGGTGCTCGGTGACCGCGGCGCAGAAGGCCAGGCAGTACGTGCCCAACTCCCGCTCCGGAACGACGCCCTCCCGCAGGTCGGCCAGCAAGTCACGCAGGTCGACATGAACCTCTATCAATTGGGTGCCATACGCCAAGAAGCGGGCATACTCGCCAGAACCAGTTTCCACGGAAATCCCATGGCCCGGCGCCTCCATGCCCACGGCGGCCAATTTGCCGGGTGCACTGCGACGCTCCGCCAATCCGACCAGCCAACACCACCCGACGTCAACCCGCGCCCGCAGAGGACTCTCGCAAGCTCGAACCACAGCTTCGGGAGCCGGCGCGGCCTCATCGTCGGGGAGATTCCGCGTATCGGCGTGGCTCCGCAACCGCCTCGCGGCCCCGACCTGCACACACCCGACCTCGTCAGCGCAAACAGCAGGTGCCCGAAATCCGGCAAGATCTAGCCGCTCAGCCCGCGACACCTGCCCTATCCCGCGACACCCGCTCTTCCCCGCACCCGACGCTGCGGGAAGAGGGCCGCGGTCAGCGTCGAGCCACCCGGCAGGTCACGGGCCTGTCCCAGCCGCCCGGCCGCAGGCCCCGTGGGTGCACGCCGCCTCGGGCCGCAATCCAGCCGGCGACGACACCGCCGTCTGCGGATCGGCGGCTCGGCGGCAAGTTCCGCCTCCCACATCGCCAGCCGAGGCGGCTTGCGCCCTACCGGGTGCTGCTGTGCACCACCCACCGAGGACAGGAGCGAGCCCGCGACCGCCCGCCACGCCGGGGCGACCGGGACGGCCGTGGTCGTGGGTGCCGCCTCTCGCCGGCTGGGCCTACCCGAATTCGCCGGCGGAGTTCGGCGGCTTGACTTCCGCACCGTCGGGGTGACATGACGCGGCGGCTCCGCGGAGACCTGCGAAAGTCTCGTGTGCGAGGGTTGCCGTCATGATCACACCCGAGTGGGAGCAACGGATGGCCGACGTGTGGGCGTCGTTCGACGAGCGCGCCGAGGCCGAGTTCCTCCTGCTGGTCGAGCAGATCGTCGCGGAGCTCCCGCCGGGCGACCCGGTCGGGCTCTTCGAGCGCGGCGGCTCGCTCGACTCGGTCGGCCAGACCGAACTCGCCGTGCCGCTGTATCGGCAGGCCCTCGCCGCCGGCCTGACCGGCAGCCGGCGCCGGCAGGCGATCATCCAGCTGGCCAGCTCGCTGCGCAGCCTCGGCGAGCCGCAGGAGAGCATCACGCTGCTCACCGCGGAGCAGGCCGCGGGCTCGGACGAACTGGATGACGCGGTGAAGACGGTGCTCGCATTGGCGCTGACCGACGTGGGCCGCGAACGCGAAGCGGTATCCATCGCGGTGGGCGCGCTAGCGGCTCACCTCCCCCTCTACCGCCAGTCAATGACGAACTACGCCCGTCAACTCCTCGAACCCGCCCCGGAACCAGACCCCAACCACCACCCCTGACCCCACCCGCCGAGGTGAGCCTTCATCTCCGGGATGGTGGTTTCAGGGCTCGTGCCGGAGATCCGCCGTCATCTCGCGCAGCTCGGCCCGGCGGTCGTCGAGGTCTCGCGGGTTGCCGGGGGCGTCCGGGCGCGCGTGCCACGGGCGTGGCCCGGCCGGTGGGCGGTAGGCGACGCCCAGCGCGTCGAGGCGGGCCAGGTGCGGCCCGAGCCGGGCGGCGAAGTCCGCGTGGTCGCGCTCCTGCGGACCCCATACGGTCTCCGCGAACGCGCACAGCCGGGGGTACGCCAGGTAGTCGACGCGCCGGGCCGACTCCATGTGTTCGGTCCAGATGTTGGCCTGCGCGCCGATGATCCGGCCCCGGTGCTCGGCCGGCAGCCCGGCGGGGATCGGGTCGAACGCGTACACGTCGGCGAGGGTCAGCAGCGTGCCCACCGGGGTCGGCTCGTCCGGGTCCTCGGCCTGGCGGTAGTCGAGGTAGACCGAGGTGTCGGGGCAGGAGACGACGTCGTGGCCGGCCCTGGCCGCCAGCACGGCCGGTTCCTCGCCGCGCCAGGCGGCGATGGTGGCGTCGGGTGGTGCGCCGCCCGCGAGGATCTCGTCCCAGCCGTAGACGCGGCGGTTGTGCTTCGCCAGGTGCTCGGCCATCCGGGCGGTGAACCAGGCTTGCAGTTCGTGCGGGCCGGCCAGGCCCTCGGCCGCGATCCGGGCGCGGGCCGCCGGGGTGTCCCATTCCCGCGTCGGGCATTCGTCGCCGCCGATGCCGATCAGCTCGCTCGGGAAGATCGCGCAGACCTGGTCGAGGACGGCCCGGCAGAAGTCGAGAGCCTCGTCGGAGACGTTCAGCACGTGGGTCGAGACGCCCCAGGAGGTTCGCACCGCGCCGGCGAAGCCGTTGCCCAGTGCGGGATACGCGGCGATCGCGGCCTGCGTGTGCCCGGGGATGTCGATCTCGGGCACGACGGTGACGTGCCGCTCGGCCGCGTAGGCGACGATCTCCCGCAGGTCGTCGTCGGTGTAGAACCCGCCGTGCGGCCGGTTGTCGGCCAACTCGTGCTGCCGCGAACCGAGCATGCTGGACGACCGCCACGCGCCCACGGAGGTGAGCCGGGGCCAGCCGGGCACCGGCAGTCGCCAGCCCTGGTCGTCGGTCAGGTGCAGCTGCAGCACGTTCAGCTTGTGGAACGCGAGCAGGTCCACGAAGCGCAGCACGTCGGCCACGGGCATGAAGTGCCGCGCGACGTCGAGCAGCACCCCGCGCCAGGGGAACCTCGGCGAGTCCACGATCCGCCCGGCCGGGACGCGGAGCGGCGCCGCCGAGATCCGGGCCCGCCGCAGCGTGGCCGGGGGTAGCAGCTGTCGCAGGGTCTGCGCGCCGTAGAAGACGCCGGCCGGCGAGCCGCCCCGGAGGTCGATCCCGTTCGGATCGACGGCCAGGACGTAGCCCTCGGGCGGCAGATCCGGGTTTGTGCCCAGGCTGATGCCGCCGCGGCCGCGCGGCAGCCGGCATCCGGTCGCGGGGGCCAGCACGCCGCGCAGCCAAGCGGCCACACCGTCGAGCCCCGGCTCCGCGAGAAGCGGCGTCAACGCCCGCAGCTCGAAGAAGGCCGCAGGCTGCTCGAAGTAGGACGCGGAAGTCGGGCGGGGGATCAATCCTTCACCGCCCCGCCGAGGCCGGCGACCAGGCGGCGGCGGACCAGGAGGAAGAAGATCAGGACCGGCACCGTCATCAGCGTCGACGCTGCCATGATCGCCCCCCAGTCGTTCTCGTCGGGTTTGAAGAAGACCAGGAGGGCCATCGGCAGCGTCTGCCGGTCGGTCGCGCTGATGATGAACGTGCGGGCGAACAGGAAGTCGTTCCAGGCGGTGATGAACGAGAACACGCTCGTGGCCGCGAGCCCGGGCGCCACCAGCGGGAACAGGATCCGCCACAGGATGGTGAACCGGCTCGCCCCGTCCAGCTGGGCCGCCTCGTCGAGTTCCTCCGGGATCGCGGCCACGAAGCCGCGCAGCATCCAGATCGCGAACGGCAGCGTGAATGCCGTGTGTACCAGCATCAGCGAGCCGAGCGTGTTCAGGCCGACCGCGGGCACCCGCGCGCCGATGTCGCGGACCAGGAAGAACAGCGGGATGGTCAGGGCCTCGATCGGGACCATCTGCGCGACCAGGAACAGCACCAGCACGGTGGTGCGCAGCCGGAACCGGAACCGGGTCAGCGCGACCGCCGCGAGGAACGCGCACAGCCCCGAGGCCACCACCACGACCAGCGCGACGAGCACGCTGTTGAGGAAGTACCGGCCGAAGTCGTCGACGGCGATGACCCGGCGGAAGGCGGCCAGGCTCGGTGCGAGCGTCCACGGCCGCTGGTCGAGGGATTGGATTTCGCCGGGCGGCTTCAGCGCGGCCAGGATCATCCAGTAGATCGGGAAGACGGTCACGATCGCGATCAGGATCGCGAGGCCGTCGAGCAGGCGGCGGGAGATCTTCACAGCGGTTCCCCCGTGCGGCGCAGGGTGCGGAGGTAGAGCAGCGTCACGACCAGCAGGATCACCATCATCACCACGCCGATCGCCGCGCCGAGGCCGTATTCGCCGGCGGCGAACGCCTGCTGGTAGGCCCACACGTTGAGGGTGAGGTTCTGCCCGGCGATGCCGCCGCCGCGGGTCATCACGTAGATCTGGGTGAAGACCTTGAAGTCCCAGATGATCGACTGGATCACCACGATCGCCAGCAGCGGCCGCAGGATCGGCACCATGATCTGCCAGAACGTGCGCCACGTGCTGGCTCCGTCGATCGCGGCGGCCTCCAGCACGGACCCGGGGATGGCTTCGATGCCGGCGTAGAGGGTGACCATCACGAACGGGAACGAGTGCCACACCACCACCGCCCCGACCAGGGCGAAGGCGCTGTAGCGGTCGTACATCCAGTTGACGCCGTCCAGGCCGAGGGTCTGGTTGACCAGGCCCAGGTCGGTGTCGAACAGGAACATCCAGACCGTGGAGCCGGAGACGGCCGGCACCGCCCAGGCCGCCATCGCGGCGAGCGACAGCAGCAGGCGCGGCCACTTGCTGATCCTGGTCAGCAGGACGGCCAGCCCGGCACCGACCGCGAGCGTGGCCACCACGCAGGCGGCCGCGAAGAGCACGGTCGCGCTCAGCACGGACCAGAACTGCGGATCGCCGAAGATCCGGGCGTAGTTGGCGAGGCCGAGGAACCGGGTGGGCTGGCCGCCGCTGACCTGTGCCTGCCGGAAGTCCAGCACGGACAGCAGGCCGAGTTGCCCCATCGGATAGCCGAACAGCGCGCCGAGGATGACCACCGCCGGCAGGAGCAGCCACCACGGCGTCCAGGTCCGGCGGCGGGGGCGGAGCCGGTCGTGCGGCTCCGCCACCACCGTGGTCACGATCCCAGCGCCGCGTCGATCGCCGTCGCCGCCTCGTCGGTGGCCTGCTCGACGGTTGCCTTGCCGGTGGCCACCTTCTCGATCATGGTGGGCAGCACGGCGGCCGCGTCGATCTTGCCCCAGCCCGGGTCGAGCGGCACGAACTTCGTGCCGGCGTCGATGGTGGCGAGGAACGGCTGGAGGAACGGGTCCTTCCCGGCCACCTCGGCCCGGGCGGACTTCAGGGTCGGCAGGTTGCCCATCGCGTCGTACATCCTGGCCTGGTATTTCTTGCCTGCCAGCAGGGTGAGGAAGTCGGCGGCCAGGGCCGGCCGCTGGCTGTTCCTCATGATGCCCAGGTTGTTGCCGCCGGCGAAGGCCGGGGCGATGGAGCCGGGCTTGGTGCCGGGCAGCGGCACGACGGCGTACTTGCCCTTCGCCGCGCCGGCGTCGACGGCCGCCCGGTTGAAGTTGCCGATGATCGCCATGCCGGCCTTGCCGCTGGCGAACAGCTCGACGGTCTTGCCGCCGGTGAGGTCGGCGCACTGCTGCGGCGGGCAGTTGTCCGGCTTGATGAGATCCGTGTACGCCTTGAGCCCGGCCCGCGACTGCGCCGAGTTGATCGAGGCGATGTCGCCGCCGGCGTCCCAGACGAACGGCAGCGCGCCGAACGTGTATTTGCCGCCGACCGCGACGCCGAACAGGTCGGGCTTCTTCGCCCGGACGGTGTGCGCGGCCTCGACGAGTTCGGCCTGGCTGGTCGGCGCCTTGAGGCCGAGTTCGGTGAAGACGTCGGTGCGGTAGTAGAGGGCGCGCACCCCGACGTACCACGGGACGCCGAGCAGGGTGCCCTGGTAGGTGGCGCTGGCTCGGGCGTCGGCGCCCAGGTCGGCGCCCTCCGGCCAGGCCGTCACCGCGGGGCCGAGGTCGGCGAGCCCGCCCGCGGCGGCGTACTCGGGCAGGTCGGTGTTGCCGTATTCGACGACGTCGGGGGCGCTGGCCGGGTCGTTGAAGGCGCCCTTGAAGCGCTCGCTGCGGGTGTCGACGGCGATGTAGGCCAGGTCGACCTTGGTGTCGGGGTGCGCGGCGGTGAACTCCGCGATCGCGTCGTTGACCACCGCCTCCTTCGGCGCCCGGTTGGGCTCGTCGAAGAGCCACACCTTGAGGGTGCCGGTCCGCGCGCCGCCGTCGGACGGCGCGGACGACGGCGAGGACGTGGACGGGGTGCACGCGGTCAGGGTGAGGGCGAGGGCGGCGGCGGCCGCCAGGCGAAGACGCATCGGGCTACTCCTGAGGCTTATCAAAGAACCAGGTTCGTAAGTAGTTCGCTGAATAATGGGTCTCAGCGTGCGGTGCCCGACCGCGATCGTCAACCCTCAATATGCGGGTCAGAAGTACGTATGCAGGACATCTACCACCACATCGGCGTCGTCGGCCACCGGAATGAAGCGCCACTTGTCGAAGGCCGTGCACGGGTGGGAGAGGCCGAACCGGATCAGGTCGCCGACCGCGGGCGAGCCGCCGGTCACGTACGTGTGATGGTCGTTCATCTTGGTCACGGTCAGCCCCTCGGCGACCGGGAGTCCCTCGTCGAAGGGCGCGTCCCGCTTGCCCATGCCGACGATGGCCAGGCCCGGCTCCGGCGTGGACAGCACCTGCGCCCAG
>Ga0307516_10009093_pt1 | contig 11125 bp, 20 predicted proteins | sample 19_EM_MG_FD_203310 | JGI IMG/M metagenome (GOLD analysis project Ga0307516, IMG submission 203310) | Populus trichocarpa ectomycorrhiza microbial communities from riparian zone in the Pacific Northwest, United States - 19_EM | ecosystem: Host-associated > Plants > Roots > Unclassified | place...
AAGCACAATAGTCAATATACCCTGGGCTGCCGAAGCCTGTCCGACCTCGTAAAGTACGCCTGCTTGCGGGAGATTTCTCGCTTAGGGTGAATCAGGGGAAGGGGGAAACCTGGGAAGTTGCGGGAGTCATCGCAAGTGGCCCGCGGACAAGTATTTCCCAGTTTTAAGCCCATCACAGTTCGAACAGGTGTCGGTTGCTCTTTCGGCACCCTGGATAGACCATATCTTTCGAATCCGGCGCGTGGTAACTTGGGGGGACATAACACGAGAGTCAACATTCACAAGATGGAGCTGGACAAAAAAAACCGATATTCATCGTACGGTGTCCTAGCCAACCCGTTTCGCCAGAGCCACTCCCCTGGTCCTCCTTACTTCCTCCACCGAGTCTCCGAAATACCTGGGCCCGCTGAAACACCATTCGATGCCCCCGCTCACCAAGCATTCCAGGCCGGTCACGTACCGAGAAACCGCTTCGTCGACCTCTGGCCCCCAGCTGGGCAGCATCTCCTTACGAGTGACAAACTCTTTGACATAGCTTTCGAAAAACTGTCCAGCGACGTCAAAGGCTTCTTGCAACCCGATCCCCCGCTCCTCCTTGATCACAGTGATTAGGTTATTCTCTGAGTGGCCGCCCGCCTGTTCCTTATTATAACTGTAAATATCCTTCAACCCCTGGTTGTCAGTACTTTGCAGTGCCTAGGAAACGAGCGTGCTCACGTTGGCGGTGAAAACCATATCACCGATGAGTCTTCTCAACCTCGCCAGTGTGGGGTCGTCAAATACCTCCGGTTGGAGATCGATTGATAGGATGCACTCGATCAACGCGAACCCGACCTCCACACCACTATTACCCCGTCGAAGCTCCGTGAAGTCCTCCAAACCGAGGATGGTGCCGTGCTCCCGGTTCTCTGCCTCGGAGACGGTCGCGTCGAGGTAGTGGTCAAAGGTGTCGATGAAGCGTTGTCGAGCAGTGGCGCTGGCGGTGTCCAATCTTCGCCTGAACCTGATGATAGTGTCATTAGTGGCAGGAAGGAGTGGTAGAGGGGTAAGGTGGGCTAACTCTCTGGCCAGCTTAGCGAAGGCTGTCCCATCGTCCCAGGTGGGATCTCTCAAGGCGCTCATAAACGAATCCGCCATGACACGAGCACCCCTCTTCCCTTCGTCGTCACTGTAATCGTCCAGAATAAACGTGACGTTCAGAAAATCGCAGCTGGTCCTGTATCCCTCCCGATCAGCATAGGGATACGTGTGAGCGGCGAGGAGTTCGAAAGCGGAGGTAGAGAAGTAACGTCGCTGGCGGCCCAAGAGAATCTCGAAACCGTCGATCCAGGCCTTTGACTCGGGAGCCACGGATTCGAAGTGCGGACTGAAGGATGATGAGAAGGGACAGATCCTTAGCAGGTCTGGGAGTGTGAAGCGCATGGCGGAGGGTTCCTGCGAGGGATGGGGCAACAGTCCCACACGTATATATGTTCACCGGCCTCAACATTCCGCCTCAAGATATCCTGGGACTTACCCAGTTCCAGCATCGATGTTTGAGGGGGGTCCGGGTCCGGACCTTGTGATCGCCCGTTATTCCTTTGTTATTACTCGACACTCCGATGGACATCCTATAAATCTAGCGTTTCACCTTCTTTGCGGCGTTACCTTCCCCGCTCTTGGCCCTCTTCTGATAAGCCGGTGGATCCGACGAAAGGTCGACCAGCCCTTTCGCGAATTGTTCGTCTAGCCAGGCGGTACATTCTTCTTTCGTCCCGTTCCGGTGTTCGAGTTGCCACTCCATGACCCGGGCGAGAGCCCTACCGGTCCAAGGTCCGAGCTGTTTTGGAGCGGACGGGACTGCGTCTAGGTCTTTTCCCTGTCGGTGGGCTCAGTTCTGCCTGACGCCGGTCCAAGCCGTGAAACGTGTCAATACCGTAAGGATCGTCCTCGCATCCCCCACGCCCACGAGGTCGAGTTCCTCGACATGCAAGATGAAGCGGTTATATGTCTCAATACGTTCTGCAACCCCCTCCGCTGCCATCTTATCAGCGGTAATCACGTGGGATTGGAGTCGCTTTCGTACCATCATAGTCATCTGGGGTCCTCCACAGCGGGAGTAGTTCTTGTACCAATGAGAACAGGAGCGAGATAGGCCAGGTTGACCCCACATTCGGGCTGTGTACGAGTTTATCCCGGAGTAGCAAGCCTGAGAGATGTCTGTGAAAACGCGTGTGAAGTATGACACCGAACGAGAGACCAACCGATTGCGACCCTCTCTGGACGTTGTTTGAATTTATCCCCTTCAAGAGTGGGATTCTTGAGGAGCTCTGCGGCTGAAAATAGGGTGGGTGTACCACCGAGGTAACTATTCTAGCTGCCGAGTTTACATCCGTCGCGGTGGATCGCTTCAATAGCAGGGTGTATCTTGTTCTTGGAGTCTCGGTATGTGATGCCCTTGAAGGGGGTGAGGGCGGTTGCAAGGAAGAGGCGGGGTCGGGTTGAAGGATGTAGTGCGAAGTGTTGTGCCAGGAGCGGGTGAATCGCAGGTAGAGGAGAGGGGGGCGTCGTAAGGCTATGAAGAATCGTCGCGGCGGTCAGTCCCTGCAGCGAGTCCGCGGGGGGAGACGAGAAGCTCTTGAGGGTCGTTGGCGACGCCCAGAATATTGGAGAGTAGAGCTTCAGATCGTGAATGAGTTGGATGGCATGAAGCGGGTCACGACCTTTCATCATCTTATCCACTTCTTCCCCGACTCGGTCCCTGGAGATTTTCTGGACGAGAGCGTTCTACGACTTGATCAATACCAGACAGTGGTAATCTTGCATAAGCGACGGACTTGACTTGACAGAGGGGGGGTGTGGTACCTTGGCAGGTGTGAACGGGGGTTGAGGATAGATCGCGAGCGAGCTTACCGATGAGAGAGACGAGTTGGTGGAGGTCGTAGAGCCACGCCTCGTTCCGAGGTACGACTGACTGGGCTCGTAGAGAGGCAGCCCAGAGATAGGCATCGGAGGCGTTCTGGGGTTGAGGAACGGAGTTGGTTGACTGTCCGTGTCCTCAAACTGGAGAGAGGAAGACTCTTTACCGTTGTGAGCGGGGGTGAGGGTGGTGGATGGGCATCTGGACTTACCGAGACGAGGTGTGTGGTGGGGGCCAAGGGAGATGGAGGGAGTGGGGAGAGCGAGGGTCCGTCGCCAGAAATGGTGGTGGGGGGGGGGGGAGAGTCGGGGAGGAGGAGTGACTTTGTCCTAACTCGGACCGGCGGAGGTGGACTTCGAAGCGCGGGAGTTTGTGATTATGACATCACACGTCGGAGAATGGTTCCTACCCCTCGAGGCTCGGATGTTGCTGAGCGTATAATATAGACGTGACCGGGAACTATGGCCCACCAGAGTCATGTCGACGACCACCGCCTCCTCACCCACCAAGGGGCCCCACCCCGAAGAGCTGGTCGAGCCGCATCCCCCCGGTACCAATCTCGTGGCGGGCTACACCCTTCCCAACCAGACCGCCGTGAGGTTGGGGCGTGTGCTTCAGGGTCATGACCCCCTGGAATCGTGTGTTCCCGAACCCGAACCCACCACCCCCGAATATATCCTCCCACCGAAGGTTCCACAATTCATTCCCGAGATCTGTGTCATCAACGAGTCCGTAATCAAATACGTGGCTCCCAGAGAGTCAGAGAATGGCGTTGGGGTGGATGTCATGCTCGACTTCATCAACGACCGCTACGGAATCATCATCGTCACCCAAGGTTGTTTCGTCCCCCACGGGTCCAGCGGACCCGAACCCGTGGCAACTGAGGGCGAGCGGGAGGAACTCGTTCGTCAGTGGTTGGAGGACAACGGTATGTTCTCTTCCTGCACCCCTCTTGACGTGCGTTCTCACGTTGTCCACAGGCATCGACAAGAACGACTACGAGTGGGCGACCCGTGAGGCAGGCCGCGACCCTGAGTAGGGTCGCCGTATTTTGTGGCTTTGGCAGGCATCGTACAGTTTTCCATCCGACCGTTCACGTTATCCGTACTCCTCTTCGTCGTTCTGCTAGCGCTTCGCGCATAGTTCTTTCGCTACCCACCCTTATTTTCGACGTTCAGACCCTTGGACACTTGTTCTTCAATTTGTATGCGATTCTAACCCATGCCGAATGGACATTCGATCGTACGTAACTCCGCCTAAATCCAGTGACAATCTTTGAGAGTGTGTTGGAGTGCGGCGACGACCTCTCAGCTGTCTGGTTGTCTCGGTGCGAACCCGGGTACAGAACCCCGGATGCCATGACATCAGGAAAGGGGGGGAGGGGAGTGTCACAAAGTGAGTGATGACCCTTCCGTACGAAACGTGACTGTGGCGAACCTGCCATTCGCGTCCAATCCAACCCCGACGCTTGTGTTGGTATTCTGTTGGTTCATGAGTTTAATCATACCCAAGAAAGTTGAAAACCTTGGGACTCGGCGGGGCCAAACCAGTGACAGCCGCGAAATCGGTGAGTTTATCGGGTTTGTCAAAGACGTTGGAGGCAGCTTGATTGATGGAAATCTTCGTTATTTGATCTCGGAACAACGGGTTGAGTTGGGCGATACTGTTGAAGACGGAAATGATTTCCGACATAAAAGTACGAACGTAAGAACGAGGTCTGGACCAGGCCAGGACGCGATGTAGGGAGGGTGGGTATTAACTCACCTTCAGCCTTTGGTTCTTCCACCTGCTCAATAGAGGCTCACAGGGTTTGACCAGCTCCGTAATCTGAATATGACGGTATGGGTAAAGGTCAGCATGAGCCCGCCTTTGCCCCCATCCTTTCTAGCGATGGGGCAAAAACCCCAACTTCGTGAATCGCGTCCAAATCAGTACCAACGTTGCTATCGGAACTCTCGTCCCCAAGAAGTAAAGCACCAATGCGTGGCCGTCCGTGCTTCATCGTTTCCTTGACCGCTGCGATGACTGATGGGTTACGGATGACCACTGCCTTGTGGAATCCCGGGAAGAGGGGGCGTCGTGCGATGGGTAAAGCCAGGACCTGGGGGGTAGTTTTCTGGGATAGTGGGTTTGGGCGAGGCTGGGCCGGCGGAGGGGGTTATGGATGTTTTGAGGGTTTGGATGGGTCGAAACAATCAGGGTTGTCACTATCCGACGGAGGTGCAGATGACGGTGGAGAAATGCACCGGATGGTGGCTTTCCCTCTTCTGACTCTTCTAGCCACGCGGCTGGATTGTTTGGGTCGCGTCCGGGGGAGGCCTTTGGAGGTTTTTGGTCATTACCATCCCCCCCATCCCAATTGAGCCATTAGAGTAATTCCACTGCTGCGACGCGCGAAGGCATCCGGCAGTGGGGGCTGAACTTTGGGGCGTTCTAAGCGTGTGAACGGCCCGCAAACTGGGCATTGTGAACGCCGGCCTCGACGAACCCGCCTCCGAGGCAGGATGACGAATGATACTCACGGAACGACGCGCTACCGTGGAGCAGAAGCCGGGGAAAGCCGTAGAGACGATGAGCCTGAGTTCCCCGCCGAGAAATTGTCGAACCTTGGCCACCCCACATTAACATCGATCTGTGGGGATCAAGAAGCCACAGACCTTGAAGGCGAAACGGCCCCGGGGCGGGTGAGTATCAACACCAGTAGCCGCGAGTTTCTCGATCTTCTATCGAAACGGCTCGTTTGAGTCCCACACCCGCAGTAAAGCACGTAACTGCACTGGATACCCACCCCAGGAGGCCCAGCGTTGGCGAAAGACGCAGGATGAGCTTCGACGCCTTGATACCGGTGATCGCGATCAGTGACAGGAGGGCGTGGTCAGCGGCCTGGTGATTAGAATGAGGGAACACTTTGCCAGCACGAGATACGAGCTCGTCAAACGGCGGCAAACTCATCCGTCGGAATTGGCCGAAGATGGCGTTAAACTCAACGAGACTCAACCGATCAGGCGAAGGGACTGATGTTGATGTGGGTGGACGTCGTGGGAAGGGTGGTGGTGTTGGACCTGGCGGAGGTCAAGCCAGGCTTTGCGAGAATCTGGACTGGTTGATGCCGAATGAACAACCGTCGGGACACCGCCCGAACGGTGATATTGATGGTGGGTACTGTTTGCTGGCGCGGGATGCCAAGTGGGGCGCGCATACAGTGGCCAGTGATCGGGTTGGTTGGTCATGACCAGCGGCGATGGAGTGGTCTGAGGGGCGGGATGGCAGCGAAGTTTGGCTTTTTTGGTCACAAAGATGGCCTTCGTGTTGGGTTTGGGGGCTTGTTGGTTCCGAATCGAGGTGGGGGAGCAGGTGAGTGAGTAGTGGTATCTATGAAAAAGCGTTGGCAAATGAAGGCTAGGGCGTAAGCGGACAAGCCGGTTATCTTACCTGTGGTGTGTCCCAGGCCCTTTCCCTCTCTTGGAGAGGCCGTGCAGAAGACAGGGTTTTGGGATGAATGTCGAGACCCACGTCCGGCCGTCCGGCTCAGTGGTCTGGGTGGAGCTGGCCATGGCCGGCAAATTGAATGCCAAGCTGAGTTTAGAGAACGGGGGGTCATCCGAAGGAGAACCGGCCTTGACACGGTGGTTAGCAGCAGGAGACGAGCCGATCGAGGTAGAACCCGGGATGTTCAGAGATAACGCGGGCATGCTGCGCCATGGTTGATGGGTGGTAACTCGGAAGTGGTTGGAGAAAATGCGTCCTTGGCAGAACGCTTCGCACCAGGTTTCGAAGGCTGATCACGAGTGGGCTGTGAAGTGGGTTGGGTCATGGTGATAAACCCAAAGGGATATCGAAAGGATCGAGCGGACGGTGAAGCGGGTCTCGCGCGGTGAGATTGAGTTGGGATCGCACAAGCTGAGGTGGAGTGGCTGGCGGACCGAGTGTTCGACGGAATAGTTCCCCTTGCAGATCTCATGCTGCGTCCTCACGGGTGAGAGCTCTTCCTCCAGATGTTACCGTCCTTCTCTTTGGCCACAATAAGACCTTTGAGGAGGTTTAGCCACAAGTCATACATCATGCTGAGACGAAGGAAGCGAAACGAAGAGGAGAAGCTGAAAACGTTCGCGAGCCGAATCCTTGACAAAAAGGGGGGCCAACCGAACACGTCCTTCTCGTTTGGGATGTCCGGAGACGGTCCGACCAACTGCGGGACCACCAACACTCGGAGACGCTCGGGTGAGACAGGGATAACTGTAACGGCGAAGCCTCGGCCGGAACAGACCCATACTACGAACGTGTCTGATTTGTCAAGAAGACGATCCGGGGGCTCGCGAGAACATTGCGGGGTTGGGGGTGGTGACCGGTGAAATGGTTCCGGGGCCTTGTGAGGGGACCGTGCGCAAAGCTGTCCAAGACGACAAGCGACTTGCGCATACACTTGAGGGCGAGGGACCAGTTGGGGGAATCGCGTTGCCTGGTTGCGAGGAAGATTTCTGCGGCGACGCCGGAGCTGAGGGGATTGATGAGCGCTTGAGCTGAAAACCGTAGCGCCGCCGAGAAGGGTAAATCCGGAGAACGTGAAATTACGGGAGTTGAGATTTGGACCGTGATTTCCTGGAATGGCAGGTTGAATGGAATCGCTGGGAAACCGGTGGTGAATGATCGATTGATCCACCAGGGATCCCCTTTAGGGAAGGCTAAGCCCTTCCAAATTTCTGTGTTTGACCGAGGGCTAACTTCTTATGAGCCGAAGGAGTATTTAAACAGGGCGGCCGGGTATCTGCCCAGCATGCTCAAACCACCCAAACACGAGCCACTTGTCCCTCACGATTGTCGCCCCCCCACCCTCCTACGAAGTAATCCCACCCAGCAGGCGCCGTCTCCTTAAAATCTCTCCTTTTCCGAAACCAAATAAAAAATACGAGCTTTGCCGGGCTTCGCTGTACTCCTAACACTCGGACCGTGATCGGATTCAATCCCTCACGCCCCCCGTCCCCCTTGCTCACTTTTTTTTTTTTTTTCGACCCCACCACCAAAATTGTCCCGAAAGGATGACGAGAACAACCTCCCCCAGCCCTCCGGATCCAGGGTACCCGCCGGGTGGTCCCGCTGCTTGCGATTGGTCGAGATTTTTAGTCGGGGATCGAGGCGGACGACAAAAATGAAGGAACCATTTCACCATTGAATGGGACGGCCCCGACGACCCAAATAATCCGAAAAAGTCAGACCTCCCTATGGACTTACACGGTGCGCTACATGCGAGACTTAACCCCTCCCCCGCAGCGACATTCCGCAAGAAATGGGTCATGACGGTGTTGGCATCTGCCTACACTTCCCTGAGCCCGTCCCACCCTCCATGATTACACCAGCTACACCCGAGATCGCAGCAGAGTTTCATATCACAAGTTCCGTGGAGGTCGTCCGACAGTCTCCATATTCATATTGGCGTATGGTGCGTCGCAACGATTTGTATCGCATCCACAACGCTCAAATAGCGTTCTGACATATTCAGCGTTCGGACCACTGCCACTCCTGTTCGCCCCCTTGTCGGAAATCTACGGGAGATCGCGTCTGCTACAGATTACGAATGTCTTATACCTCGGTGGGCAGAATTGGTAGGCACAAATACCCACCCGCTCAACCCAGAAATGGTGTTGGCATCTGCCTACGCTTCCCTGAGCCCCGTCCCACCCTCCATACGAAGTGAGTTTCCTTCGACACAAATCGGGCCGGAGTGTTGAGGCAGCCCTAGGTTTTGACGGACAGAATCCCTTTTTACGAGCACAACGATTGCATGGCAATCCTCAGTATCCTTGATGGGGTGTGGCCCAAGGCACCAATTTTCGTCGCCACCCGCGGCTACACCAAGGAGCTGTGGGAAGTGACGACGTCTTGTTGGAAGGAGGATCCCAGCGAGCGGCCTGCGGTCGGCTACGTCTTGGGAGGTTGCGGGAGTCATCGCAAGTGGCCCTCGGACGGATATTTCCCCGTTGTAAGCCCATCACAGTTCGAACAGGTGTCGGTTGCTCTTTCGGCACCTTGGATAGACCATATCTTTCGAATCCGGCGCGTGGTAACTTGGGGAGATATAACTCGAGAGTTAACGTTCACAAGATGGAGCTGAACAAAAAAAACCGATATTCATCGTACGGTGTCCTAGCCAACCCGTTTCGCCAGAGCCACTCCCCTGGTCCTCCTTACTTCCTCTACTGAGCCTCCAAAATACCTGGGCCCGCTGAAACACCATTCGATGCCCCCGCTCACCAGGCATTCCAGGCCGGTCACGTACCGAGAAACCGCTTCATCGACCTCTGGCCCCCAGCTGGACAGCATCTCCTTACGAGTGACAAACTCTTTGACATAGCTTTCGAAAAACTGTCCAGCGACGTCAAAGGCTTCTTGCAACCCGATCCCCCGCTCCTCCTTGATCACAGTGATTAGGTTATTCTCTGAGTGGCCGCCCGCCTGTTCCTTATTATAACTGTAAATATCCTTCAACCCCTGGTTGTCAGTACTTTGCAGTGCCTAGGAAACGAGCGTGCTCACGTTGGCGGTGAAAACCATATCACCGATGAGTCTTCTCAACCTCGCCAGTGTGGGGTCGTCAAATACCTCCGGTTGGAGATCGATTGATAGGATGCACTCGATCAACGCGAACCCGACCTCCACACCACTATTACCCCGTCGAAGCTCCGTGAAGTCCTCCAAACCGAGGATGGTGCCGTGCTCCCGGTTCTCTGCCTCGGAGACGGTCGCGTCGAGGTAGTGGTCAAAGGTGTCGATGAAGCGTTGTCGAGCAGTGGCGCTGGCGGTGTCCAATCTTCGCCTGAACCTGATGATAGTGTCATTAGTGGCAGGAAGGAGTGGTAGAGGGGTAAGGTGGGCTAACTCTCTGGCCAGCTTAGCGAAGGCTGTCCCATCGTCCCAGGTGGGATCTCTCAAGGCGCTCATAAACGAATCCGCCATGACACGAGCACCCCTCTTCCCTTCGTCGTCACTGTAATCGTCCAGAATAAACGTGACGTTCAGAAAATCGCAGCTGGTCCTGTATCCCTCCCGATCAGCATAGGGATACGTGTGAGCGGCGAGGAGTTCGAAAGCGGAGGTAGAGAAGTAACGTCGCTGGCGGCCCAAGAGAATCTCGAAACCGTCGATCCAGGCCTTTGACTCGGGAGCCACGGATTCGAAGTGCGGACTGAAGGATGATGAGAAGGGACAGATCCTTAGCAGGTCTGGGAGTGTGAAGCGCATGGCGGAGGGTTCCTGCGAGGGATGGGGCAACAGTCCCACACGTATATATGTTCACCGGCCTCAACATTCCGCCTCAAGATATCCTGGGACTTACCCAGTTCCAGCATCGATGTTTGAGGGGGGTCCGGGTCCGGACCTTGTGATCGCCCGTTATTCCTTTGTTATTACTCGACACTCCGATGGACATCCTATAAATCTAGCGTTTCACCTTCTTTGCGGCGTTACCTTCCCCGCTCTTGGCCCTCTTCTGATAAGCCGGTGGATCCGACGAAAGGTCGACCAGCCCTTTCGCGAATTGTTCGTCTAGCCAGGCGGTACATTCTTCTTTCGTCCCGTTCCGGTGTTCGAGTTGCCACTCCATGACCCGGGCGAGAGCCCTACCGGTCCAAGGTCCGAGCTGTTTTGGAGCGGACGGGACTGCGTCTAGGTCTTTTCCCTGTCGGTGGGCTCAGTTCTGCCTGACGCCGGTCCAAGCCGTGAAACGTGTCAATACCGTAAGGATCGTCCTCGCATCCCCCACGCCCACGAGGTCGAGTTCCTCGACATGCAAGATGAAGCGGTTATATGTCTCAATACGTTCTGCAACCCCCTCCGCTGCCATCTTATCAGCGGTAATCACGTGGGATTGGAGTCGCTTTCGTACCATCATAGTCATCTGGGGTCCTCCACAGCGGGAGTAGTTCTTGTACCAATGAGAACAGGAGCGAGATAGGCCAGGTTGACCCCACATTCGGGCTGTGTACGAGTTTATCCCGGAGTAGCAAGCCTGAGAGATGTCTGTGAAAACGCGTGTGAAGTATGACACCGAACGAGAGACCAACCGATTGCGACCCTCTCTGGACGTTGTTTGAATTTATCCCCTTCAAGAGTGGGATTCTTGAGGAGCTCTGCGGCTGAAAATAGGGTGGGTATACCACCGAGGTAATTATTCTGGCTGCCGAGTTTACATCCATCGCGGAGAATCGCTTCAATAGCAGGGTGAATTTTGTT
>Ga0307516_10009095_pt1 | contig 11125 bp, 9 predicted proteins | sample 19_EM_MG_FD_203310 | JGI IMG/M metagenome (GOLD analysis project Ga0307516, IMG submission 203310) | Populus trichocarpa ectomycorrhiza microbial communities from riparian zone in the Pacific Northwest, United States - 19_EM | ecosystem: Host-associated > Plants > Roots > Unclassified | place...
AGTACATCTTCTCGGCCGAAGTGCAGAAGCGCCTGTCGGATATCCGCAAGGATGAGGCGGCAACCGCAGCCGCCAAGCAGCAACAGAAGGCCTCCACGGCCGCCTGAGGGCTCCACGAGGATGTCCTTGTGATCCAAGTCCCAAAACAAAAATGCCGTCGCTCTGCGACGGCATTTTTTTGTTGAAGCTGGCATTTCGCTGAAACTGGCTCTTCGTTGAAGCGAGCCTGACGCCTGCGCCTGTCAGGTGGCCTCCGCGGCGAGGCTCTCGCCGCGGAGGAAGCCGCGGCAGCCGCGCAACGAACGCAGCGCGCGATTGAAATCGATTCCGGTCGAGACCAGCGCGCGCAGCGTCCTCGGGTTCCGCGCAAGGCCGCGCAAAACCTTGCGCAGGTCGATATCGCCGTTCGGCTTGATGGCGCTCTTGGCCAGCGCCGGCAAGGACCGGGTGGCGGGATCCGAGATGACGCGCAGCGCCGCAAACGGAATTCCGGCCTTTGCCGCATAGGCCGCCGCGATATGGCTCTCCATATCGACCGCAGCTGCGCCCGTCTCCGAATGCAGCGCGGCCTTGCAGGCGGTTGCCGCGATCACCTGTTCCACGCCGGCAAGGCCGCCACGGACCACGCGCCGGCGCCGCAGCGCTGCGCTGGCGATCATTTCCTCGTTGAGGGCAAGGCCGGCCAGGAACCGGGTGTCGCCGGCCAGAACCTCGGTTGCGACCACGACGTCGCCCGATTTCAGCGACGGATCGAGGCCACCGGCAACGCCGAAGGAAATGACCCCTCTGAATGTCGATGAATCCAACGTCGCGAGCAGCGCGCGCAATTGCTGCGGATCGCTACTGCTACAGATCACGATCATGCCTGGGCCGGCCGCTATGCGGGCCTCCTGCACCAAGCCTGTAACGATCAAAACCGGCCGTGGATCAATTGGATTTTGTTCAATCGAATTGTCCACGGTCGCGGCGGCCCCCGCCCCCAAAGTCACATCCCGACCCCTACCACCCTGCTGTTGGTGCTTCTCAAATTCCGATACCGCGCCAACGCCCAGAGCGGAAAGAACTTCGAGTAGCCATGATACCGCAAATAAAACACCCGCGGAAACCCCGTTGCCGTGTACCGCGCCTCGTCCCACAGTCCTTTTTCGGTCTGCGTGGCTTTTAGGTACTCCACACCCCGCCCGACAGCCGGGTTCCCGACCTCGCCTACCGCCATCAGACCAAGCAAGGCCCATGCCGTTTGCGACGAGGTTGATGGCGCTTTCTCGAATCCCCGGTAGTCCAGCCGATAGCTGACCGCATCCTCGCCCCAGCCACCATCCTTATTTTGGACCGATAGCAGCCAATCCACCGCCTTGCGAATCATTGGATCCTGCTGATCGACCCCTGCGACATTTAGCGCGCACAGCACGGACCAGGTGCCATAGACGTAATTCAGCCCCCAGCGGCCGTACCACGATCCTTCCTTAAGCTGGGTGCGGCGCAGATAGGCCACCCCGTCGGCGACCGCTTTGCTGGTCTGTGCGGTTTCGCCGAGTTGCGCCAGCATCGAGATGCAGCGCGCGGTGACGTCCTCGGTCGGCGGATCGAGCAGCGCGCCATGATCGGAGAACGGGATGTTGTTGAGATAATATTCGAGGTTGTCGACATCGAACGCGGCCCAGCCGCCATCGCGGCTCTGCATGCCCTCGATCCACTCGCGGCCGCGCGCGATCGCGGTATCGTATTCGTGGCTGCCGGACTGCCGCCGGCTGCGGTCCATCGCCATGACGACGACGGCGGTGTCGTCGAGGTCAGGATAATGGGCATTGTTGTACTGGAACGCCCAGCCGCCCGGCCGCACGTCGGGGCGCTTCACGGCCCAGTCACCCCTAAGGTCCAGGACCTGCTTCGGCTTCAGCCAGTCGAGCGCCTGCTTCGCCTCCGGCGAGTCCACGCCGCTGGCTTCGATCATCGCGTGGCTGGCCAGCGCGGTGTCCCACACCGGCGACACACATGGCTGGCAATAGGCTTCATGCTCGCCGATCACCAGAAGCTTGTCGAGGCCGCGACGCGTGACGGCACGCGGCGGATAATCCGCCGGCTTGCCGAACGCCTCATACATCATCACGGTATTGGCCATCGGCGGATAGATCGCGCCGAGGCCGTCTTCGCCGTTCAACCGCTCCTCGACGAACGCGACCGCACTATCGATCGCGCGCGCGCGAAGCTTCTTCGGAAACAGCGGCTCGGCCGCGCGCAAGATGACATCGATCGCGCGGAACAGGACGAACCAGCCCACGCTTTGATGCGGCGCCTTGGCGGTCATACCGAGCGAACGGGGATCTTGCAGGAACAATTCGTCGATGCCGACGCCTTTCGGATTCTTTGCGTGGGGTTTCAGCGCCGCCAGAACCATCAGCGGCACGATCGTGGTGCGCGCCCAGTATGAAATCTTGTTGAGATGGAACGGCGACCACATCGGCAACAGCATGATCTCGACCGGCAGCACCGGCACCGCGCGCCAGGTCACCACGCCGTAGAAAGCCAGCAAAAACCGGGTGAAAACGTTGCTGTTGGCAGCGCCCCCGCGTGAGCGGATCGCCTCGCGCGCCCGCACCATATGCGGCGCATCGACGGAATCCCCGATCATCTTCAGCGCGAAATAGGATTTGACGCTGGCGCTCATGTCGAACGCGCCGTCCTGCACCAGCGGCCAGCCACCATGCGCACCTTGCGTGCGGCGCAGATAATTGGCGATCTTGGCTTCGAGTTCCAAGTCGACGGGCTCGCCGAGATAGTGGCGCAGCAGGATATATTCGGACGGAATCGTGCTGTCGGCTTCCAGCTCGAACACCCAGTGCCCGTCCGATTGCCGGTAGCCGAGCAACGCCTGCGTCGCCTGCGAGATGCTCTTCTCCAGGCTTGCGGACTCGACGGCAACGGTTTGATCGACGGAAAGCATTTCGCCAGACATCCCTCTATTCGCGATTCCGCTCCGTGAAACCGATCACGCTCTTTTCAGGACAAGATCGGCCGCGCGGTCACCCGACCGCACCGACCCCTCGATGGTTGCCGGCAACCCCGTATCAGTCCAGTCGCCGGCGAGAAACAGGTTTCTGAAGGCCGTGACCGGGCCCGGCCGCAGCGCATTCTGCTCCGGCGTCGCCTCGAATGTAGCACGGCGTTCGCGCACGATCTGCCAGGGCGGCAACTCGCCCTGTACGCCCCCGGCCTTGCAGACGTCCCGCCAGATCGCCTGCGCGAGCTCCTCGCGCGGCATATCGACCAGCCGGTCGCCATTGCTGATGGTAACCGACAGCCGCTGCGGAAACGCGAACAGCCATTCCACCAGGCCGCCGACGACGCCAAGGATCGCCGGCGCGTCCGTTGGCGGATCGAAGCGGAAATGCGCATTGACGATGGCGCGGAATTTCGACGGCGTCTTCAGGCCGGGCAGCAGCGACGCCGCGGGCCGCGGCGGAACGGCGAGCACGACGACATCGTCGGCTGCAACCGCAACCGTATCGTCGCCGAATTTCAGTTCACCGACATTGCTGCCGTTCATGACGAACTCGCGCAGCTCGTGTCCGAAGCGGATGGTGGCGCCCTTGTCCTGCAAAAGCTTGATCGCGGGCTCAATCAACACCGAGCTCAGGCCGTCGCGGGCGATCAGCGGCCGGCAGGCCTGTCCGCCCGCCAGCAGCGTTTCGCGGACGATCGCGCCGGCCAGCCCCGCCGAGCCCTCGGGCGGATCGACGTTCAGCGCCGCCAGCAGCAGCGGCTGCACCAACCGCTGGTACAACGTGCCCTCGCATGGGATCGCGCTGCCGACCAGTCTATCGGTGCCTGCCCAGATCAGAGGCATCAGTGCGAGATAGTCGCGCAGGCCGGTGTCGGGGACGCGGCGCGCCTCATCGAGCACCCAGAGCGGCAGCCGGCCGTCGCCGAGGTCGAGCTGCCAGCGCTGGCCGGTCGAGATGTCGACAAAGGGAAACTGCGCCCGCTTCGGTCCAACCAGGCCCGCCTCGGTGCCGATCGAGCGCGCGTAGGCCAGCGCGTGACGGTTGCCGGACAGCAGCAGATGATTGCCGTTGTCGATGGTCAGGTTGGTGGCAGCGTCGAAATACGACCGGCAACGGCCGCCGGCGGTTTGGGTAGCCTCGTGGACATGCACGCTATAATTGGCATTGGCCAGCCGAACGGCTGCGGAGAGACCGGAAATGCCGGCACCGATGATGTGGGCGGTTTTCTGCATCAGATGATCGAGTAACGGAGAAGGATGGCGATCTTCGCCATCTTGGTGACGCGGACCGGCGCGCGCGGGGCGGCAAAGCCCCGGGCAATCAGCAGGTCGAGAATCGCGCGGTAATATTTCGACATGATCCGGGGCGCGCGCACCACGCGCCGCGAATTGCGTTTCATGATTTCGTCCGACTTCTGAAAATGCACCTTCGCCCGCTCGGCGAGCGGCAGGCACACTTTCGGCAAGGCCCGCTCGGCGGTCACCTTTTGCGGATCGTCGCTGGTGATGCCGGCGTGCAGCAGAGCTTCGCGCGGCAGATACAGCCGGCCAAGGGTCGCGTCTTCATCGATGTCGCGCAGGATGTTGGTCAATTGCAGCGCGCGGCCGAGGTGATGCGCAAGCTGGATGCCGTCGTCCTCGGGCAGGCCGAACACCCGCACCGACAGCCGTCCGACTGCGCTCGCGACGCGGTCGCAATAGAGGTCGAGTGTTGTGAAATCCGGCGCGCGAATATCCTGCGGCACGTCCATCTCCATGCCATCGATGATGGCCAGGAAATCCTCGCGCTTCAGCCCGAAGCTGCGCACCGAGGCGACGTAATCCTGCAAGCGTGGCGGCGGATGGCCCTGATACAGCGCATCGATATCGTCGCGCCACTGCTGGAGTGCGGCGAGCCGCTCGGGCCGTGGACCGTCGGAATCGGCGATGTCGTCGACCTGCCGGCAGAAGCTGTAGATCTGGAACATCGCCTCGCGCTGGTCGCGCGGCAGGATGCGCATCGCGGCATAGAACGAACTGCCGGACGCGGTTGTCCCGTAATTTGCGTTGGCCGCCGCCGTCTGCAGCGTCATGCCCCGGCCGCCGGCTTTGAAACGGGCCGGCGTCCGACCGCGCGGCGCGCGATCTCGCCGGCGATGCCACCGAGGCTTTGCGCGAGCAGTTCGAGCGGCGACAGATGCACCCGCTCGCTCAGGGGATCGCGCACCTTCAGCATGCCGACGATCCGTTCGGCAAAGGCCTGGATCACCGCAATCTCGAGCCCGAGGCGGAAATCCTTCACTTCCGCACCCAGCGACTTGCTTCCGTTGAGCAGGGTTTCGGTCCGCACCGCGAGCGCCTGGAGGCACTTCAACAGCGAAGGCTGCGATTTTGCCTCACCCAGCATCTCGACCGATGCGCCGCTTGCGGCGAGTGCGTCGCGCGGCAGGTAGACACGGTTGAGGTCGCGAAAATCCTTGGCGCAATCCTGCAAATGATTGTTGATCTGAAGGCCGGCGCACAACGCGTCGGAGGCGGGCCAGGTCGAGGTGCTCTCGCCGTGAACGTCGAGCATGAAGCGGCCGACCGGCATCGCCGAATATCGGCAATAATGGATCACTTCGTCCCAGTTCTCGTAGCGGAGCTTGGTGACGTCCATCCGGAACGCGATCAGCACATCGAGCGCGTGGCGCGGCGACATCGCGCGCAGAGCCAGCGCATTGCGCAGACTGACCGCCTCTTCCTGGGTGTCGCCCTTGCCCAGCAATTCGGCTTCGAACAAATCGAGCAGGCGGAGCTTTTCTTCAGGCGCGAGCGTCGCATGATCGGCGATGTCGTCGGCAGTGCGGACGAAATTGTAGAAGCTGAGGATCAGCGCCCGGTGACGCGGATGAATGATCCATGACGCGACCGGAAAATTCTCGTCGCGGTGGGTCTTTCCGGATCGCAGTTCGCTCGCGCTGGTCATCAAAAGAACTGGCTATATTCATCTGGATTGGCGGCACGCGCCGAACGCTTGGCGCATGCGATGGGATCGCGAGCCGATGGGATCGCGAGCCCCATATAGGGGAATACGCCGCCAAAACCAATGCTATCTGGGCTGATTAACCCATACCGCCGCGCCGGTGGTCACCCCGAAATCGGACCTTGCGCGACGGTTTACGGTTGCAAAAGCGGCTTATTGGCCGTGGCTTTTCAGCACCTGGTCGCAGGCAGGCGTGATCTTGGGACGATTTTGCTGAAGGCAAGCCAGGATGGTGAAGTCGCCCTGATCGATTACCGGGCGGCAGAAGCGCTGCACGTCGCGGGCGCAGGCCTTCTGCTCATCCGGCGTTCCGCTGCGTTCTGGCTGGGCGAAGGCTTCCGATGAAACCGCTGATGACAACGACAACAGCGAGAGAGCCAGGAGAAATTTACGCATCGTATTCCTTCATTTCGGCAGCAAGAAATCCGGTTCCCGAACCGCATTTCGGCATCGCCGGGAGGGATTTGTCTGGATGACAGGCGCCGCGTAGCGCAGCAATGAGAGAAGGACAAGCACTGTTAAATGCGGCCAAATTTGCGGCGTTATCGACATCTTTATTAACCGACTGATATCTAATGTGTATTTTCGCTACAATTTTCTTCACAATTGGCTGTTGCGAACCACGTCGTCACAAAGCTAGATGCTGCCGGCCAGGCTTTCGCAGGATGTTTTCGATTCCGCCAAGCGCAAATGCCGTCTGCCACTGCGCGATGGCTGCAAGCGGCGTTTTGTCATTTGAACCTAACATACTGTGGAGACACTAAATCTTCGATGCGGCGAGACGTGTCTTTCGTAAGAACGTCTATTTTGATGGGAAAAACTCACTATGAAACGTTTTAGTTTTGGCTTCTTCGGGCAGGCCCTCACCGCTGCTGGCGTCGGCGCCGCGCTCATGATGTCGGTCACCGCAAGCCACGCGCAGGCCGCAGGCCCCTTTGCCGGTTTTGACGGAAACTGGAGCGGTGCCGGCACGGTCGCGCTCTCCAACGGCACCACGGAACACATCCGCTGCAAGGCCGACTACAAGGTCAACGCCAATGGGCTCGGCCTGACGCAGAACCTGCACTGCGCCAGCGACAGCTACAAATTCGATCTCTCCAGCAACGTCACCAGCCAGGGCGACCGCATTTCCGGCAACTGGAGCGAGAAGAGCCGCAACATCTTCGGCAATTTGCAGGGCACCGCGGGCGCCGGACAGATCGACGTGTTCGTTGAAGCATCCGGATTTGCGGCCAACCTGAATTTGAAGACCAACGGTACCAAGCAGACCGTCCAGATCGACTCCAAGGGTGAAATCCGCGGCGTCACCATTACGATGACCAAGACCTGATCTTCAGGTCTCTCGAGATTTACATATGCGAAAGCCAGGCTCTGATTGAATCAGAGCCTGGCTTTTGGTTTTTGATGCGGCTTCTTTTCTTGACGCGTTTTCTACCGCAGATAAGTCTACGCAATCTGCGTAAACTTGATTGCTATGCGAACCGGTATCCACTTCGCTCGAAAACGCTCTGATCCTACTCTGCAGGCTTCGCGTGACCGCCGGTCCCGCGAATCTTTTCCGACAGGTTGATCAGGAACATCGACGTCGGCCGCAGGATAAAGAGATCCGCGACCAATGCCGCGACCATCGAGAACGCGCTGAGCCAGCCGAACAGGCGCAGCGACGGCAGGTCTGAAAACACCGTCACAACGAGGCCGCAGGCCAGCACCACCGTGGTCAGAATCAGCGCCGGGCCGACCAGCACGGTCGCGCGTTCCACCGCCAGTTCCGGACCGACGCCGGGCTTCCGCTCGAGTCTCAAGCGGTTGAGGAAGTGGATGGTCGCGCTCAGGCCAAGTCCGAACGACACCGTCAGCGCCACCACGCTGGCGAATTGCAACCCCTCGCCCAGCATCCACAGCACCGTGCCCGATGCCACCACCGGGAAGATGCCGGGCAGGATGCAGGAGAACATCACCACCACCGAGCGGAACGCCAGGCCAATGAAGATCGCAACCAGCAGGAACTCGACGGTGAGACCGCGGTTGAGCTTTTCGATCATGTTGGCGCTGTTGCGCGCGGCAATCGCCGACAGGCCGGTGACCGCGATTTCAAAGCCGGGATGGTCGGTGCGCACCTTGTTGAGCGCCGCATCGAGTTTATCGACCACGGGCAGGATTTCGCTGGAGTCGAGATCGGGCACGCGGCCCGACACCACCACCGCATCCTGATCGGCCGAGATGAAGCGGCGCACCAGATGCTCCGGAATCACGCTGACATATTCCTTCAGGGTTGCCACATCGGTGGCGCCGGCTTTTTGGGCGAGCCAGCGGCGCAGCGTTTCCAGCGACCAGACATTGCCGACGCCGGCCGCGGTTTCCACCATGGCGTGGACGTCGGCGATCGTCTTCAGCGTATCCGGCGCATAGAGCGAGGCGCCCTTGGGGAATTCGATCAGCACGTCGATCGGGTTGGCGCCGGTGAGCTTGGCATCGAGACGACTGCTCGCCGCCACCGCCTGGCGCTTGTCCGGCACCTGGTCGGCAAGCCGGTATCGCGGCTCCAGCGTGGCATAGATGTAGCCGAGGCCGGCAACCAGCAGCACGGCGATCAGGCTGAACAGCCCGGGACGGCCCACCATGCGGACCGCGATCCAGTAGCAGAAATTGCGCAGCGCCTGAACGCCGGCGTCGGCGCCCTGGAATTTCACTGCCATGATCTTTTCATTGCGCACCAGCAGCACGCCGAACGCCGGCACCAGCGACAGCACCGCGATCAGTGCGATGATGGTGGCGGCCAATCCTGCCTCGCCGAATTTTCGGATCAGCTCGGAATCGGAGAATTGCAGGGCGATAAACGAGATGCCGGCGGTGCCATGGGTGAGCACGCAGGCCGGGCCCACCACCAGCACCGCGTTCTTGAAGGCGGTGTATTTGTCCTGGCCGGCGATCAGCCGGTCACGTGCCGCAAATGTCAGCTGCATCGAGTCCGAGAAGCTGATGACCATGATGAGCGGTGTCATCACGTTCAGGAACATGTTGAGATTGAAACCGGCCCAGCCGAGGCCGCCGAGCGCCAGCAGGATCGCGATGATCGGCGGGAAGGCCGCGATGATCATGAACGATATCTTGCGGAAGAAGATGATCGCGATGATGCAGCCGGCGAGAATGCCGAGGATATTGTAAGTCAACCCGTCACGCTTGACCGCATTGCGGATCTCGAGCTGCATCACGGGAACGCCGGACAGCTGCGCGTTGAGCCCGCTGCCAGCGAGATCGTCGGCCATGATCTTCCGGATATCGGCGACCACCTTGGTGAGGGCGTTGCTGCTGACGATCGAGGGTTCGAGCGACAGCACCATCAGCGCCAGCGTGCCGTCCTCGGACAACAGCTTGCCGCGAATGATCTCGTTCGCCTTCACGGTCTCGACGAATTTGTCGTAGGTAGCCCCCTCCTCCGGCAGATCGGAAGGAAACAGCGCCGCCGGCAACTTGCCGCTCTCCGGCGCCTGGCGCGCCGAGAACAGCGAGACCAGGCCGCGCACGCCATCGACCAATTGCAGGTCGGTGACCATGTCACGGATCTTCTCGAGATTGGGGCGCGACAGCAGCGTCTTGCCTTCAACCACCACCAGCACGTCGAATTCGGTCGCCGGAAAGCGTTTGGTCACCGCCTCGTATTGCTTGTAGTCCTTGGAATCGGAGCGGAACAGCTGGCTCAGCGAGTCGTCGATCTTGATGCGCTCGATGCCAAAGATCGCCGCAATCATCAGCCCGAGCAGGATGACGCAGGACAGGATCGGCGCCTTGACGGCAATCAGCCCGATGCGCTCAAGCCCGAAGGCGATGCTCGACCCCGGCGGCTCCTCGATCTCTTCGACATGGACCTGACTTTCGGAGTTCTTTTCGAGCATACCCTGTCCAGTTCTCACATCGGCTTGAATTGTATAGCTTGGTTTGCGGGCGCGAATACGGCTGGGGCAGCCATGTCTGATCGGCGCATGTCTGATCGGCGCTAGCCCTTGAAATCACGCGGTAAATTAACCGCCGCCGTTTTACAGGTCCGGACCCCATCCGGCAAGCGCGCCCCGGGGGACAAATCGGCGCGGCGGGCACGAAAATCTGCGTTAAGTCTCTGATTTGTCACACCCACGCTCGCCCGCCGCGATCCGCGCCGGCGCCTCCCCGCCGCTTTGATCTTTTAGTGCGACGCCCGTGACTTGCCTGGCAAGGCCTTCACGCACCAACCACGCGATTTTGAGGGCGGCCTCGTCATAGCTCAGCCCGGCGCCATGGATGTTGGAGACACAATTGCGCATCGCGTCGGTAAGGCCGATGCGCGGCGCAAACGTCAGATAGGCGCCGAGGCTGTCGGGCGCCGACAGGCCGGGCCGCTCGCCGATCAACATCAGAACCATGCGTGCGCCAAGGATGGCGCCGATCTCATCGCCGAGCGCCACGCGCGCCCCCGATGCGAGCACGGTTCCGCGAATCGAAATCCCGGCTTCCGTCAATCGGGGCGCGAGGCTGCGAACCAGTTCAGCAGCGTGAACGTTGACCGCTGATGGCGACAGGCCATCGCCGATGACGATGGCAAGCAGGCCGGGGCTGCCGCCTTGATCGGCGAGCACGCGGGCAGAGGCCGGATCGAGCATGCGTCCGAGATCGGGACGACGCAGATAGTCGCGCCGGTTGCGCGCCTGACTGGAAACCAGAACCGCCTCCAACCCAAGACCGGACAATGCCTCCATGAGATGAGCGGTATCGAAGGCGCCGTGAACCGCATCGCGCGCCCGTGCATGGTCGAGCGTAAAGGCGAGCAACGCGTCCGTCGGCATGCTGGAGCCCGCACGGCCGAGCCCGACGCGCGCCGGCGTCAGCTCCCGCAGACGCTGAAGCGAATCGGACGGCGGCTGCGTTTTCATACTGGCATTACGTTTTCATGCTGGGCATTACTCGGCGGGAACCGAGGCCTCGCGCAACCGGATCGAATAGTTCGATGCGTTCTGCTGACCGCCGGATGCCGCGCGCGCGAACATGATCAGATGGTGGGCGATCATGGCCGACCCGATCAGGCCCTCGATGTCGCCCTGCCGCAATCGCCGCAGCGCGAATTTCCAGAACGCCTTCCGGTAGTC
>Ga0307516_10009096_pt1 | contig 11125 bp, 8 predicted proteins | sample 19_EM_MG_FD_203310 | JGI IMG/M metagenome (GOLD analysis project Ga0307516, IMG submission 203310) | Populus trichocarpa ectomycorrhiza microbial communities from riparian zone in the Pacific Northwest, United States - 19_EM | ecosystem: Host-associated > Plants > Roots > Unclassified | place...
CGATACATCTTCCTGAGCTTTCTCCTTCTCAACATCAACCCTGACTTTCTCATACACAGTCGGCAGCGACTCTGCTCCATACTTTTTTCGCAACCCATCATACCACTCCCGATCAAACTGCTCCCAGAACTCGTTCTCGTCATAATATGTATGAGCGTAAAGCCACTTCATACCACCCAGCTCCCTCAACTTCCGTTCCAGATCCCGATTCTTCTTGATAAATTCATCATGATGCTTCGGTCCAAAACCCCAGAGTCCAATATTCAACATTGGCTTCAAAGTCTCGCCATCTGCCTCCAGCTGATTGAAATGCGGGTGCATAGTCGGGTAAGGGCTCTGTTTCAACGGGCACAGCCACAGCGGATAGATGCCGAATTCCTCGTCTGTGTACTTGATAAATTGCTCAGCGGTGGAGTAGGGCAGAGCTAGGTCTTGCACGACGTATTTTTTGGACTCTCCGCTGGCGTGGAGAGCGGTGTACATCATCCGTGTATGCAGGAAGTCGTCTAGCCACCAACGGGTCAGTCTGTTGAAGGGAAATTTGAAGTAGGAGAAGGCGGAGGCTCCAACCCAGAAACCACCTCTGTCGTACCGGAAGAGGTATTCGGGGAGGGGGATGGCTTCTGTTGTTGGTGCTGGATTTTTGGTGATGGCTTCTTGCACGTGGAGGTAGAACCATGGGTCTTTGGCTGCACTGAAGCATTGCACTGAGATGCCATCTTTAAGCTCGTCCGTCAGACGGCCAGTGACAATAGCACCCTGGTTCTTGGAGAACATAATACCATCCACATAATCCAACCCCGTGTCCGCAGTTGCCTCCTGGAGCTTCGATACAGCTTCGGCCATACTCCCCACAGGATAATACGTCGTCTCAACATACTTCTTCGCATCTTGCAGCTGCAGCTTAACCAAAGTCGTGACCCCAAAGGTCCCCACCGCCCCCGCAGTACCATGAAACAGATCCCCCTTCTCTTCAGGAGAAATCATCACCACCTCTCCATCCGCAAGCACCATCTCCACAGCCAGAATCGTCCTATCAAAGAACCCATGTTTGAACGAGCTGCTTTCCCCTGATGTGCCAGAATAACCCCCTCCCACCGTGATACCCGGGAACTCCATTACAACTGGTGGTACGAGGCCGTGTGCAAGCGTTGCTTCTACCAAGCGGTCCATCGGCACGTTTGGCTCCACTAGACATGTTTTCTCCTCTGTATTGACGGATAGGACGTTGCATAGGTTACTGGTATCCACTAGGTTCTTCTTGAGTGCAGAGCGCGTGCTGTTCGTTGAGCCGTGGTAGATGCGGAACTTCTCTTTCTTTTCGTAGTAGGCTCGCACGGTGGTCGAGATAGAGTGGACGATTGCTTCGTGCTGGTTCATGGAGCTGGCAGAGTATTTCGTAGTCGATAATTGTCGATATGGAGGGGTAATTGGGCTTCGATTGGAGGGTCTGGCCACCTCGAAGGGTCTTGGGTAGAGGATGGCATGGCGAGGAAAAGCTTGAGCTGCCCTCGCACGATTTGAGCTTGACGATGCATTGAAGCATCGTCGGAGAGCAGGAGCTTTTTCCTGGATGTTAGCATGTTTGCAAACTGCATGCCTTGCAATCGATTGCCATGGTGGCCTCGTGGTGATTGCTGTCCATTGAGGCTTCATTGAGAAATTGAAGTGTGGCAGATGTTTTTCTGGAACTCGAGACACGGTCTCGCTTGGGTTGACGCGATCTTGGTGGGGCAGTGCTCTTGACGTTTGAAAGATCGCAAGTAAATTGAATATCAATATTTCATACATGGAGATTCGGAGTTAAACAGCTTTTAAATCTCACCATCTTATGCCTTCATATTTGATTCGTTTTCAGGTGCGATTGCGAATGGAATTTTGAAAGTGTGAGCTGCCGGGAAGAGCCAAAGCCGAGATGTTGAGTGCAGATACAAGCTCGTGGCTGGTGCTAAATTCCAGGTTGGGAATTGAAAGTGGTGGTTAGGATAAATTGCAGGATTAGATGGATGTGAGATATTGGTTCCGTGTCAAAGTCATAATAATAATAATGGTATCATACTCATCTGAACTTACGCGGACTTTATTGACACTTTACTATTCTCTGATCTAAAAGTTACAAGTCATGTCTGCACACATGACACCACTTCACAATTCAAACGAAAGAGTGTTGAGTGAAGTGAGATTTCTTTCTATGCGCCGCAATAGTAACACACAGCCAATGCACTTGACGCCCAAAAATGCCTATACAAGTCTCCTATCCTTTTCGTTCTTGAGAATTTTTACACAGCTGGGCCTGGCTCAGCAGGGCTATCCGTATTCTCCGTTGGGAAGGGAGGCGGCGCACTCATTTGGCTTCCACCAAAGTACTTGGTAAATTCCTTGTTGTCATCAAAGGGCCGATGACCGAGTAATCTCACCATATCATTTCTGTCCAGCATTTCCTTTGCCAACAATTCCTCCGCGACGATCCCTATTTCCTTCTTCTTTTCTGTGAGTAGATCTTTGCATTGCGTGTAAGCTTCATCTACTATCCTCCTGACCTCCGAATCGATTGTTTGTGCAGTGGCTTCCGCGAACGGCTTGTGCAGCTTGTTCTCGTCGTCTTGGAAATGCAGAGGGCCGAGTTTCTTGCTCATGCCCCATTTGGTAACCATTGCGGTTGCCAATCGTGTGACCTTGTTGAAGTCGTCAGAAGCACCCGAGGTGACCGTCTCGAAGTGCAGCTCTTCTGAAACCCGGCCACCGAGTGTCATGGCCATACGATCCATGAGTTGGTTCACGTTCATCAGATAGGTGTCGCCGGCGGGAAGGTATTGGGCGTATCCAAGCGCTCCTTGGCCACGGGGAATGATGGAAACCTTGAGAAGCGGGTCGGCGTATTTGAAATACCATCCACAGATAGCATGGCCGGCTTCGTGATATGCAACAGTCTTCTTGTCTTCAGGTGTGAGAACCAGGGACTTCCTCTCGAGACCACCAATGACTCGCTCGATGGCTTGTTCGAAATGGAGCATCTCAACTGACTTGGCGCTTGTTCGAGCAGCTATAGAAGATTAACTTTAGAGTAGGACAATTGACAAATGTGCATACCTATCAGAGCAGCTTCGTTGACACAGTTGGCAATGTCCGCACCAGAGAAACCGGGAGTCAGAGCCGAAAGTCGTCCAGTAAGGTATTCAAGATCCTCGATGGTAACAATCTTCTTTAAATGCACCATGAAGATCTGTTTTCGGCCCTCCATGGTTGGTCGATCGATGGAAATATGCCTATCGAAGCGGCCAGGACGCATGAGAGCTTTATCAAGAACATCAGGTCTATTGGTACCAGCAAGAACGACAACTTGCTCAGTAGTATTGAACCCATCCATCTCTGTTAAGATCTGGTTTAAAGTAGCTTCTCGCTCATCGTTTCCACCGCCCCAACCACCGGATTTCCCACGGGACTTTCCGATGGCATCAATTTCATCAATGAAAATGATACAAGGTGTGTTCTTCCTTGCCATGGCGAAAAGGTCTCGTACTCTCGAAGCACCAACACCAACAAACATCTCCACGAATTCCGAACCACTGACGCTGAAGAAAGGAACTTGGGATTCGCCCGCCGTTGCTTTCGCCAAAAGGGTTTTGCCAGTTCCTGGTGGACCAGAAAGGATTGCACCTCGAGGGATCTTAGCACCGAGTCGTTGAAATTGTTCGGGAGTCTTCAAGAAAGCAACAAATTCCATAATCTCGGCCTTTGCTTCGTCCATACCTGCAACATCTGCAAACTTTACCTTGACATCAGTTTCGTGGTTGAATTGCTTTGCTCGACTCTTGCCCATGCCGAAAACTCCGTTTGCTCCCCCGCCTCCTGACGAGGCACGTCGTGAGAGGTAAAAGATGGCACCGACGAAGAGTAGAGTAGGCCCGAAGTTGAGCAATAATGCCCAACCATCATTCTCAGTAGCGTAGTTGACTGGTATCCGTTCTGAAGTGGGGATTCCGAGCTCGTTTTGGGCCTCATCTAAGCGTCGTTCAAACGCTTCGACAGAGCCAATTGAGAAGTAGTAGTGGAAATTCGGGTTGACAGCTGGGGAATCAGGATACATGGATTGGGTGGCTTCGCGATGTAAATCGACTCTGACTTTGCCACCGTTGGTGACCGTCAGTTTCTCAACCAAGCCTTTACTGAGGAAAGTGCTCTGAAACTCTTGGTATGTGATGTCTCTCCTGCTTTCGCCTGGCATGACCATTCTGTAGAGCAGGTAGGACACGAAAGCCGATAGCAAGAACGTGCTCATATCCAGCTTGACGTCCCCAATACTGAATGGTTGCTGTTTATTGCTCTGGTTGTTGCCGCCACTCCTCTTTTTGTTCCCCCCTGGGGGTGGAGATCCGGCCCCACCAGATGCTCCTTTGGGATCATTCGGTTGAAAATCTGTGTTCTTTGACCCCAAGCCCATATCTCTCTCAGCTTGCTTCCTCGCCATCTGCGAAGTCATTCGCGTCAATTTGGCAGCAGTCGCCAGCGTCAGTGGCTTTCCCCGAATCTCATCCATGAACTCCCTCAATTCAATCGGAACTCCCTCAAGTTTGATCCTTTCAAATGCCCTGTCAATAACCTCCACTTGTCCCTTTGGTAACCCTTTCTTCAACGTCTCCAGAAGCTCTCCAATAGCTTCCTCATCCTCCGGGTTCATTTTCGTCATGCCCTCAGCCAAAGGAGGTTTGCTGGGCTCACTGGATTCCTCAGCATTTTTCGTAAGTGGGCTTTCTCCATTATAGAGGTTTTCAGTCCCTGGAGCTGGCTTTATGGATGGTTCCGTGCCTTTCTCCCTCGTTACCTCCGAAGAATCCTTCTTTGCGCCATTATTCTTCTTGTTCTGTTTCGGTTCGGTGGCATATGCCCGCGCTTGCTGAATGGCTATCCGCGAAGAGAGTAACGGCGAGTGATACGTTGGGCGGAGAGAAGTTCGCACGGCGGATTGAAGGGAAGACTTTGATATTCTAGCAAGACTGCTGGTTTGCCGTAGTATCGAGCTCATGCTTGCTTGAGGGAATTGTGAGGGTTCGTAGGGGAGACAATCCCTTGGCTCGTAGTTTCAGTGACTCCTATCGACGTCTCATCGGGAAGTAGGTGGCAATGCGTGGAGGTTTTGGTGTGAATTAACTGGGAGGCAAAGATTCGAAGTCATGATTACAACATCCCTAGTCTGTTTTTCCCGGAGCTCAATTTGGCCGGCCGCGTCACGTGCCGTATTTTGTGCATTCCAAATGGAAGTTGTATTCTTCCATGGTCCCTAGATTTTTCTTATTCAAACATTAAATGGTTCTGATGCTCTTACTACTTCAGAAGTCTTACCATAAGTGTGGTTGACATGAATTCAGGGAAACTCGCAACGCCGCTGGCGGGCACTATTTCTCTTCACTTCGTCCACCAGGTCACCAATTTCATCCCCTCGCAGATTGCATCTACATCACAAACCTCGGTCTTTAGAGTTCAGAACGTCAAATCATTCTCCTCGTCCTATTTCCTAGACCCTACTTCCACCCCTTCAGCGCCACCTCGCCCTCCTTCAACCTCACAACTTCTGCACTCTCTCTCCAAAGCTTCTCCTGCTTCACCGTATCGTACGTCTCCCTACTACTCGAGCTAATCTCCATCCCATTCAAATACAAGCCTTTCGGCCTCTCTCCAAGCGTCACCGTGTCCCAAGAACACCAAACCAAAGCCCTACCCACAGTTTGCGCAGTCCTAAACCTCCCATTCGTCCACAGCAGCGAGCAGATAAAACAGATGGGAATCATCAAGTACATGATGATCCATCTGATGTAAAAGGGCACGGGCGTCAGCAAAGTCGTTCCCCCGACCAATCCAGGGTCCTCGAGAATACAGGAGATATTTTGCATCTCTGGGTCCGTGTCTAGCCTTCTCTGAAGTTCATAACTGGCCATTCATCAGCACTCAATCTCCCTCAGGTTCAAATTATAAAAGAGGAGACAAATACTCACAAAAAGGCGATTAGACACCATTTACTCCGGCCATACCTCCTCAGGCTCGCCGGAATTGCATCGCCAGTCCTCACCTTCTCCGTCGCCTTAATCAAACCCTCCAGCCCTCCGTCACCAAACAAGATCTTCAACTCCTTACTATGAAACGAGCCCTGAGTGGACAAGAAATCAGGATTGTGGTTTGTGCTTCCCATGGCGATAATCCGGGACCCTTTCTTCTCCAAGCTTTGGAGTAAGAGGAGAATGAGAAGGTAGTTGGAAAGGTAGTTAACAGCTATGTGGGATTCGATTCCTTCATTTGTGAATGACACGCCATCCTTCGTCTTAGGATCCAAGAACATTGCTCCCGCAATCAACATCAAAATCTTGATCTTGCCGAGTTCGCCTTTTTCAACTCGGCGGTTAAAATCCGTAGCTGCAAGGCGGACTTCAGACATATTGGAGAGATCTAAAGGCAAGATCTCATAAGTGTGTTCTGAAGGAGCGCGATTTTGGAGAATCTCTCTCAGATTTCCTGGTGCAGAAGGGTGGATGATGTAGATTGTGTGGTAGAGCTTTGCCTGCGGAGACTTGAGATGTGAGAGGAGCCAGCCGCTGCCAATTCCACTTGCTGCGCCTGTGGCGATTATCGTGCCTTTGGGTAAAGTCATCTTGAACAATATTATGTTCAAGTATTAAGCTTTGAGATTGACTTTTCGAAAGGATTTTGGTTTCGGGGCGGATGTAATAAATAGGTGGGAATTGAGATTCAGGAGTATCCAGAAGCCTCCCCTGACAGGGATCACAAGACCCAGCTGAAAGCTGGTGCTAAATCTCGCAATAACCCGACCAATCAAAATGGCCTGGAATTCTTCCATTTCCTCATTTAGGGTGCTGTTGATGAAGTCATCTTCATCTTTCTTATATCTCAATTGTATTCAAATTGTTTTGTTGGATGGTTAAAAAACCTTGCCCCTTTGATTGGTTACACAAATATTACCCTTTTCTCTTTCTTTTTGGGCAAGCGTCCTGCGGCCACCAGCCTCGCCGTCTTCAGTCGCCAGCATCAGCCAACCTTCTCTAACCCCCAAAAAAATCATCGGCCTGATTCTGTGATATCTTCAAGAAGCTTCATTCTTGGACTCGTGTACCTTCCAGCTCGAAGCACTCTAATATCAAGTACTCTGAAACAGCCACAGCAAATATCTGTTGTTTGCTTATCGAGTCGAACGAGGCTGGGAGCAATTTGAGCAAAGCACTTCTTGCTGCCATGTCTGCCCTAAAATTGTTCATGTCAAAAATGTTTGGCATGGAAGGTTCTATTCCTACTAGACTACCCCCAAGCCTACGTCTTGGCACGAGCACCGAAATTTACTCGTATCGCCCACTCAAAGAGGGGGAGATCCGACTTCTCGAACTCTTTCCCAGCAATGATATCGCAGACCCGATTTTATGTCACCTTCACCATGTTCCAATCGACGATCTCCCTGCCTACAATGCTCTTTCGTATGCATGGGGCACCGATTGGACATCTCGACTACCCATCTTCATCGATGGCAAAAGCCTGATGGCAATGCCAAACCTCGAAGCATTTCTACGTCAGCATCGCGAGGATGAAGCTGGGAGTACCAACTCGATGCTCTGGATCGACGCCATTTGCATCAACCAAGATGATCTTGCCGAACGTCGTCAACAAATTGGCATGATGTGCAGGCTCTACAGCCGGTGCAGCAGACTCATCGTTTGGCTCGGTGTCGGTGATGACGATAGCAAGGCGGCGATCGACCTACTAAAAGCCACTGCCAAAGCTAAGAAAGAGGGCCAGGAGGCACTCTGTTCCTGGCGCAATACACTGGCTTCACGATTCTTTGAACTTGGAGAAAATCACCACGAACCTCTTTTCAAGTTCTTTTCACGAGCTTGGTTCTCCCGTGCGTGGATAGTCCAAGAGTATGTCCTTGGATGTACGAATGACACGGTTTTCAGATGCGGAGGTCTCCGCTTTTCCAAAGAAGAGTTGGAAGCAGTGTTTGACTTGCATGCTTCCACCTGGCCAGCCACAAAAGGCATGGGAGATCCCAGGACCATACCAGTGCACGATGAATCACTCTCAGAAAAGTGGTTTGTTAATGTGGTCAAACTCATGGTAAATCAAAAGGCCTTTTCTATGGTACTTGAAAAGGAGGAACCCATAAGTCTCCTATTCTGGCTCTCAGGGCTCCGCGATACAAACGCAACCGATCCTCGCGACAAAGTCTACGGAGCTCTCGGCCTTACAGAAAGCTTCGGCCAGAATGAATGTCCTAGGGTATATGATGTCGATGCAATGATAGTCGACTATACGCAACCGGTTCAAGATATCTATTCGAGCTTGGTCAAGTCACTCGTCATTTGCACAAAGCGTATTGATGTACTCCTCGCATGTTGCGGCCGAAGCCACCACGTGCAAAGGTCCTGGATTCCAGATTGGAGTATCAGTGTCTTACGCTCTCCAGGTTTCGAAAGCTTCAATTGTGGGTCCGGTGCTGTGGTGCTCGACGAAAAGAGGTTCGAGTCCTCGGGAACGAGAGATGCTCTGGTGACATTTGCTTCTGATCTTTCCACAATGACTGTTCGAGGCTTGGTGTGGGATATGGCTGAGACATTTGCCCCAGAATTATTAGTGCAACGCGACACGGAGAGGAGTTTCTCCTTCCTCCAAACGAATTGGCACTCCTTGGTCAATAATCCGGCATTTTCCTCGGAGAGAGATTGTTTACAGAGACTATGGCAGACTTTCCTTCTATCACACACTAGCAGTCCCGCCGATTTGCGTTCTGAAGACGGACTCATCGCCCTTGGACTCAACGAGATCAGCAATTCTGACACTCAAGGTCTTCACAGACAAGAATCGGATAAAGAGTTCATTTTACACACGCCTCGACTTTTGGAAGTGTTGAGCAACGAGATTGGTGGGTTTGGTCGATTGTTCCTGACCAGCAGGAACTTCATCGGCAACGATTTTTCAACTAAACTTCAGCCTGGCGACCTGATCTGCGTTCTTCTTGGCTGCCATCTTCCTGTTGCTTTACGCAGAGTTGGAACACACTATGAGTTCATCCGCTCGGTCTATCTTGACGGCATCATGTTCGGGGAGGCTATGGAGGCTCTGGAGCGAGGAGAAGTGGCATTGGAGGATTTCGAGCTTCATTGAGGCTCGATGGGATTTGAGGATTTGTGAGGGGTGCTCAGGAGGGATGGTAGAGAGAGACTTAGTTGCTACTTCTGGCTGTTCTCAATGAGGGTCATCCATATTCACTCATTCTCTCGGCGGGAAACTTGTTCGTTCCAACCAAGACGCTGTAAATGGTAACGGTCTCTAGATGGTGGTTTCGTATGAAGAGTGTTCTTGTTCAATTTGATCTTAGCTAGAGTATATCGTAATTGTTTGGTGCCGGTATTAGGCAAAGCGCTGTGATTAGTTGGATACTCTGCGGTTATGTGGAGAGCATGTGTACTGAATTACATAGAAGGGGAAAATTCTGACACTATCCAAAGGTTACTAGGCGTATAAACTCATTCAGCTGTCGCTTGTGCATATGTGGCCTTGCGGGGAATCTGGACTGGCAACGGGTAAAAGCGGGAGGTGAGGCCATTGACGATCTCTACACGATGTATTATTCCTGACCAAGGAACCTTTCGTACTCCTCCATAAAAGTGTCAAGAAGCGGTGTCGAAAATTTAATGGCGAATTATCATGCACCCTCGCTACGACAACGAGGTTGGAAAGTTCGAAACTACGCCATGGATTGTGTTGCTGCTAGTTCACGTCGAAGCATACCCAATTTTGTCCGCGTTCGAGAGTAGCCCTCTCTGAGGGATTTCTTACCGTGCTTTTTGTTGCGCCAAGTTGATCCATACCGGCACTCACTACCAACAGTATGGCCTTCCTTCTTACAAATAGCTATGCAGGACGTCTCCATCCCTCCTCAAGCTATACTTTCACTGTTATGCAGTCTCCTAGCCTACTCTTTACCCTACTCTTCCCACCTCAAAAGGCAAGATACCACAAGATATAAAGAAGTTCCTCTCAAGCATGCTCGTGCTCCAGCATCCCACAGAAGGAGCTACTCTTCCTATCAGCCTACCCACCTACTAAAAGCTACTACTCAATACACTTCCCACTCCCCACGAAGGCCGTCACCACCACCTTCACCGCACCGGCGCGAAGACTCAGACAGGTCCCCGAACCGGAGCCACCTCCAGCTCCGCTTGCGCGGCGTTGCCGAGTCTCATTACGAAAAGAGGCAGCATCGCGAGCACTTTATGCAGTTGCATCGAGAAGCAGCCGACCGTGACGACTACGTAGGTTTCTTGATCCAGAAACCCTTCTGTTTTGATTCTACCTATTTTGTCCCCGTACATCGCGTACCCTGTCATGACAACGAAATCTCATGACCGACTTTCGTCTTCCGGTATAAAGACCACTACTCCGGCGTGCGCGTACCCCTCCTTTAAGATTGTACCAGTAGCACCCTGCTCGGTTGTGACAGGTGGAGACGACAGCATTCACCGCAACTGACTGCAAGATCAAGTCCGCATATAGGTACATTCGTTGCAGTGGGTGCAGTGGATATTCACGATGGCCAGCTGGAGTGACACAGCTCTTGACGAACAAATAAATGTCACAGAACACACTCCCCGGCTCAGCGAAGTTGACTTACTCTTATGCACAGTAGAGAAACACCAGGACTTCCGTTCTGTTTACAGGGATGACACTCTTCTCTTCCATTTTGAATACCCCATCCTTCCCCTCCTCTCCCCAAAGAACAAGAAATAAACACATGACCTTAAGTCTTCTCATCTTTAGATTTCTTTCCCCTTTCGTAGAAAGTCACATCCCGCCTCCAGGAATGGAGCTATTGATTGTGTCTCAGCCATTTATTTATTCAAACATTGAAATATCCAAATAGGAGCGGAAAGTGCACATGATAACTCCATTAGACCATACCAGCCATTAAGGAATTAGTACAAGCACAAGCGCGCTACAAGTAGTCAAACTCCCAAAAGCATGCAGAGTAGAGATACAAGCCATCCCATCCCATCCCATGCCAATCAACTTCATGCCTCATGAGCGAATGACACTTCAAATCCATCCCGCCCCATCATCACATTTT
>Ga0307516_10009097_pt1 | contig 11123 bp, 9 predicted proteins | sample 19_EM_MG_FD_203310 | JGI IMG/M metagenome (GOLD analysis project Ga0307516, IMG submission 203310) | Populus trichocarpa ectomycorrhiza microbial communities from riparian zone in the Pacific Northwest, United States - 19_EM | ecosystem: Host-associated > Plants > Roots > Unclassified | place...
CGGCCTCGAAGCCCGCCGGCGTTCGCGCGTCGAGCGGCGGCGGTGCGCGAAACCGATGCTGGTCCATGAAGCCCGGCAGGTCGGGCCCTGGAAACGGCACGCGGCCGGCGAGCAGCTCGTAGAGCACGCAGCCGAGCGCGTAGATATCGGCCCGCGCGTCGACGCGATCGGCGCCGCGCCACTGCTCGGGCGCCATGTAGGCCGGCGCGCCGAGCGCGACGCCGCGCTGGGTCTGCACGCCGCCGGCGCCATCGCTCAGCTTGGCGATGCCGAACTCGAGCACCTTCACGCGCAGCGCCGCCGGCATCTCGGGGTCGCGACACAGAAACAGATTCTCCGGTTTGAGATCGCGGTGGATGATGCCGTGGCGGTGCGCCGCGCCCACCGCGCGCGCCGCCTGGCGCACCAGGTTGACCGCGAGCGCCGGCGGCACCGGTTCGCGCTGCATCCGCGCTCGCAAGCTCTCGCCCGCGAGCAGCTCCATCGTGAGATAGGCGCTGCCGTCGGCGAGCGTGCCGTCATCGAACACCGTCACGATGCCCGGATCGTCGATCGCCGCGGCGGCGCGCGCCTCGTCGAGGAACTGCGCCACGATCTCGGCGTTCTGATGGAACTGCGGGCGCAGCTGCTTGATGACCGCCGGCTGCCCGGTCGAGACGTGCTCCGCGCGGTACAGCTCGGCGGTGCCGCCGGCATGCTCGAGCACGCCGACAATGCGGTAGTCCTTGATGACCGTTCCAATCACGCCACAGACCTCACCACCACGTTAGCTGGGCCGGTCCGCCGGTGACAAGCCGGGGCCGGGGCCGCACCGGGCGGCGGTATCGAGCACGCGATCGGCGAGCCGCTCGGGCGGTCGCGCGTCGACGTGGAACTCGCGGCCGGTGAACGCACGCTCGGCGAACGCGCGCGCGAGCTCGCCGTAGCTCTGGCCGGCGACCGCCGCGGCGACGGTGTCCTGCGCCAGCGCGACGAGCTTGGTGAGCGTGACCTGACCGGCCACGCTCGCCGCGGCGATGCAGATCAGCGGGCGCGCGAGGCCCGGCGCCGCGCGCCCGGGCGCCGCGATGCCCGGGACGAAGAACCCTTCGCCATAGCAGCACGCCGAGATCACGACGACGTCGACGTCGGGGCCGTAGGTCGCGAGCGCGGCCGCGAGATCGAGATCGCTGAACAGCTCGCCGGCCGCCAGCACCCACGCCTCGGCCGGCCGGTCCGCGGTGGGCTCCGCGCCGTGACCGGCGAACATCACGACCAGGAGGTCGTCGCCCTGCGTGATCGCCTGGCACGCCGCGAACGCGTCGCGCACGGCCTGCCGCGTCGGGGCCGCGCGCAGCGTCGCGATCTCCACCCCCGCGGCGGCGAACCGCGCGCGCAGGTCGGTCGCGATCACCGCGAGCGCTTCCACCGCGCCGGCCGTCGAGATCCCCGGCGCGCCCGGCTGGTCGCCCGCGATCAGCAGCGCGCGCGCACGCCGCGCATGCGCGCCGCCGCGAACCGCGCGCTCGATGGCCTCGGCCTCGGGGAGCTGGACATCGCTCGCCTGCATGGGGAAGCGAGGCAGCAACGCGCGTGCCCACGATAACCACGCGGAGCGATAGGTGTGGACGACCGCCGATCGCCGGGCGCTTCCAGGCGCCGGGTCGGGCGCCCGGCGCGGTGGCGTCTCAGCGAATTCCGGTCCAACCGGCGTGGTCGCGCGCGATGCCGTAGCGCTTCATCCAGCGCTGGATCTGCGAGCGCACCGTGCCGAGCTCGCGGGCGACCGCGGCGATATTGCCGCGGTGGATGGCGATGAGCTCGACCAGCCGCGCGCGTCGATCCTGCTCGCTGGCCGACAGCACCACGGCGGGGGCCGCAGGCGGCGGCGCCGCGGCGGGCACGGCGGGGGCCGCGGCGGGCATCGCCGCCGACGCCTGGACCTCGGGCGGCAGGTGCTCGAGCTCGATCGGGCCGGCGCCGGCCAGCGCGATCGCCCGCGCCAGCACGTGCTGCAGCTCGCGGATGTTGCGCGGCCACGCGTAGTTCAGCACCGCGCGCACCGCCTCGCCCGACAGCTCGGCCTGGCGGGCCCGCGGATCCTCGATCTGCGAGAGCAGGGCGTCGATGATGAGCCCGAGATCCTCGCGGCGCTCGCGCAGCGCGGGGAGCGCGAAGCTGCCGCCCAGCCGGGCGAGCAGGTCGTCGCGGAACCGGCCGGCCTCGACCAGCCGATCGAGATCGTGGTGGGTCGCGGCGACGACCCGGAGATCGACCCGCAGCTCGGCCGTGCCGCCGATCGGGCGCACCGCCTGCTCCTGCAGCGCGCGCAGCAGCTTGCTCTGGACGTTGAGCGGCAGCTCGCCGACCTCGTCGAGGAACAGCGTGCCGCCGGCCGCCGCGGCGACGAGGCCGCTGCGATCGCTCACCGCGCCGGTGAACGCGCCGCGCACGTTGCCGAACAGCTCGCTCTCGACGAGCGCGTCGGGCAGCCCCGCGCAGTTGACCGCGACGAACGCGCCGGTCCGGCCCGACAGCGCGTGGACGGCGCGCGCGAGCAGCTCCTTGCCGCTACCGGTCGGCCCGCGCAGCACGATCGGCGTCTTCGAGGCGGCGAGCCGCGCCAGCTCGTCGAACCGATCGGTCAGCTCCGGCAGGATCGTCGCCAGGCCGGGCAGCGCGTCGAGCGTGCCGGCGTCGAGCACGCGCAGCGCCTGGCTCCGCGTGGCCAGCCCCGCGCGGAACACCAGGAACGTGCGGCCCATCTCGAGCAGGTCGCCATCGCCGAGCAGCGCGGTGAGCTGGGGCTGGCCGTTGATCTGCGTCCCGTTGGTCGAGCCGCGATCGACGAGGCGCCAGCGCTCGCCGTCGCGCACCAGGGTCGCGTGGCCGGTCGACATCCAGTGGTCGGCCACGCCGATCCGCAGCGACTGCCCGGCGGCGGTGGTCGTGCGCTCGAGGTGGCGGTGGCTCGCGCGCGACAGCGACACCTCGTCGAGCCCGTCGAGCCGGACGCGCAGCGGCGGCTCGCGGTCACGCCCGGCCTGGGTCACCACGAACAGGTGCGGCACCGCGCCGGCCTGCTTGCGAACCTGGACGCGGGCGCGCCGCGAAAGTGTCTGACTCCCATCCCCGTGCTCCATCGCGGCGTCCTGCCCTGTTTGGCCCTGTGTGGGCCGTTTGGCCGTTTGGATAGACGATCTGATGCGACCGCTGGGTGTTTCGATACCGCACTGTGGATCACGCATCGCGTAAGACACCGGCAATTCGCGACTGGCATGGATCCTGCGAAATCGTCAGAAGATCCCCGAGCGGGTGGCAATCTACCTACGCGTGGCTACCGCCGCGAATTGCGGCAGTCACTCCACGTGAGTCGCGGCGACCTGCCGCGCCTCGCCGCCGTGCGCGTGGGCGCTGGCGACATCGGCGTCGAGCCGCTCGAACGTGGCGGGGAACGCGGCGCCGGTGAACAGCATGACGCGCACGGTGCCGTGCGACCGCAGGACTTGCTCGAGCACGTAGCGCCGGTGGCTTCCGGTGTGCGCGACGGTGCAGCCGCCGCGGTCGGTGCAGCGCGCGATCGGCTCGTCGGCGTCGCCGTACAGCCGCAGCTCGATCGGGGCATCGGCCTCGGCGGTCACGACCAGGGTATCGCCCAGGTGGGCCGCGCCGGTGCTGCGCCGCACGCTGCCGGCGCGGATCTCGGTCGCGACGGTCGGTCCATCGGGCCGCAGCGAGGCGGCGACCTGGGGCGGCGGGTCGCGTTGCGCGGGGAGCCGGAGCACGCACCACAGCAGGATCACGGCCGCGAGCGCCGCGAGCGCGGCCCACCGGCGGGCGCGACGCGCGGGCAGGGGGGCGCTGGTGGGAGCCGGCTGATCGATCGCCTCGAGCACCCGGCGCTTCCAGCCGGCGGGCGGGGCTGGATCAGGCAGCGCCGCGACCAGCTGCTCGAGCTGGCGATACGGCGCGCGGCGGGCCTCCGGAACCTGCGAGACATCGTCGCCGCGCTCGCGGGCGAGCAGCCACTCGTGATCCGCCGGCTCGGTCATGGCGCCCAGCCCTTGGCCTCGAGACAGCGCTTGAGCACCGGCAGCGCGCGCGACACGCGCGCGTGCAGCGCATCGGCCTTGGCATCGAGCACCTCGGACATCTCCTCGTAGGTCATACCCGATTGAAAGCGCAGGACGACCGACATTCGAACATCGCCCGACAGCTCCTGCAGGCACGCCTCGAGCGCCGCGAACAGCCGGGCTTGTTCGACGCGCTCGGCCGGCATCGCGGCGGGATCGACGACGTGGAGCGCCGCGATCTCGTCCTGCCGGAGGCGCTGCTCGCGGCGCCGCCGCGACTTGATGGCGTCCTTGCAGCGGTGGCTCGCGATCCCCTTGAGCCACGTGGCGAGCGATGACCGGCGCTCGAACCGGCCGATGTCGCGATGCGCCTCGAGGAATACCTGCTGCGCGACGTCCTCGGCGAGCGCGCGATCGCCCAGCGCGCGGACGCAGAATCCGAACACGGCGTCGCCGTGCGCGTCGATCAGCGCGGCGATCGCCGCCTTGCGATCACCGCGCGCCAGGAGCTCGAGGACGTCGATCGGTGCGGCGGCCTGCTGGGTGGGTGCAGCGTTGCGCACCAGCATTGCATCCGTCTCGTCCACCGAGCCAGCGTAGCGAACTGGCTCGACGACAGTCTACGCTCCGCGTGACGGGAACGCTTGGCCCGACCAGGTCTGCCCCAGAAATCGCCTACGCGGGGCAGAGCACCATGACCACCGGCCGGGGCGCGCTGCTCGGCGCGCCGCCGCCCAGCATGAAGTTCGAGTAGCGCGTATCGAAGTCGCTGACCCCGGCGAACGGCGGCGGGGGCGGCGGGGGCGGCTGCGGCCATGGGTCTTTGCCGTTGGCATATACCGTGGTCACGATCGCCGAATTCGGATTCGTGATGGTGACCTGCTGCTTGCTGACAAAGCCCAGGATCTTGCCGGCCGGCACCTCGAGGTCGAACCCACCGGGCGCCTGCACGACGCCCGAGGCCTGCTCCGGCAGCGCCGCCGGCGTGGTGGTCAGAAGCTCACATGACTCGACCGTATCCTCCGTTACGACGCGAATGGTAACCGACGTATCCTTCGACTGATTCACGAACGCGACCCGCAGTAGCGATTCACCCATAACCCTTGCTCCCTTTACCGCACTTGCTGACGGCTTCCCTATAATAGGCGACGGGTGGCTACAAAGTTCGACACGGCATGGCTTGTCGCGATCATGCTGACCTCTGCCGCGTGTCGGCCCGATCTGTCGCAACATTGCATCACCGATCGCGAGGCGCAGGATTGGTCCTCCGCATTCGCGTCGTGCACGGCCGCGGCAGACGCGACCGGCGATCCCAGGCGCGCGATCGACGCCGCGATGGCCGCCTACCAGCTCCAGCGGCCCCAGGAGGTACTGCGGTACGCCCGACGTGGGCTCGATGGCGCGCCCAGCACGGCGATGGCCGCGGTCGCGCACTTCTACATCGGATACGCCCACGGCGAGCTCGATGACTATGAGTCAGCCGCGCGCGAGCTCGAGATCTCCGCGATGCTGCACGCCAGCACCGGCAACCCGCTGGAGCAGGCCCGCGCCGATCAGCTGCTGTCCGGAGCATGGCGGCAGCTCGGCGAGTACGTCAAAGCGCTGGATACGGCGAGCGCGGCGCACGCGCTGGTCGAGCCACTGCACGATTCGCGCATGCTCGCGTACATCGACCTGGCGCGCGCCGACACGCTGCGCGAGATGGGCCTGTGGCGCGAGTCGGAGGGCATGATCGACCAGGTGCTCGAGGAGGCCGGCGACGACGACGAGCGCATCATCGCGCTGCTCGACCGGGGCATCCTGCACATCGAGCAAAAGCACCCGGCGCTGGCCCGCGAGCCGCTGGCGCGTGGCATCGCCATCGAGCGCCAGGCCCGCCAGCCCCGGGTCAAGCACCGGCAGGCCCTGCACCTCAACCTCGCGCTGGTCGAGCGCAAGGCCGGCGCATTTCAGCGCGCGCTCGACGAGATCGACGAGGCGAACCGCGCGGGGGTCGACGCGATGTCCTATCACCTGCAGCGCGGCATGGTGTACTCCGACATGGGCAAGCTGGCCGAGGCGCGCGACGACCTGGCGCGCGCCGAAGCCGAGCATCCGGTCGGCCAGTGGGCGTGGTGGATCCCGCTGCAGCGCGCGCAGGTCGCCGCGCGGATGGGCGACGTCGACGCCGCGATCGCCGCGGATCGCCGCGCGATCGCCGAGGTCGCCAAGGTCGCGTCGGCGGCGGGCGCGTTCGGCTCGACGATGATCGCCAACCATCGCGAGCCGCACCTCCACCTGATCGGCCTGCTCGCGGCGCAGCGGCGGTGGCGCGACGTGCTCGAGGTGGTCGCCGTGATCGATGGCCAGGCGCTGCTCGGATCCCGCGAGGCCGCCTCGGAGCTCAACGCGTCGGACCCCGGCGTGGCGCGACGGGCGGTGCACGCGATCCCGCAGCTCGCCCAGGACGCCGTCGCGCGCGCGCTCGAGGCGTGGCGCGGCCGGCGGCTGATCATCGTCGTGCCCGGCGGCGATCGGGTGTGGCGGCTCGACGTCCGCGACGGCGAGGTGGCCGGCAGCGATGTCGGCGCCGCGAGCGCGCTGGCGGAGCTCGCGCGCAAGCTCGAGACCGAGCCGGGCGACCCCGAGGCCGGGCGCGCGCTCGGCAAGGCGTTTCTGCCCGCGCTGGCACCGGGCGAGGCCGTCGCCGTGCTCGTCGTCGGTCCGCTGGCGCGCGCGCCGCTCGCCGGGCTGCAGATCGACGACCGGCCGGCGTTCGCGCACAACACGCTGGTGCGCGCGCGCGGCTTTCTGACCCGCGCCGCGCCCGGCGCGCGCGGCACGCGCTCGGTCGTCGTCGGCGATCCGCATGGCGACTTGCCGGCCGCCGCCGAGGAGGCTCGCAAGGTCGCCGCGCGGCTCGCCGTGCCGGCGCTGGTCGGCCGCGCCGCCACGCGCGCGGCGTTCCTGGCCGCCGCCGGCGGCGATGTGCTCCACGTGGCCGCGCACACCCAGCAGCGCCGGGGCGACGCGACGCTCGAGCTCGGCGACGGGCCGATCACGCTGGCGGACATCGCCCGGCTCGCGCCGGCGCCGCGCCTGGTCGTGCTCGCGAGCTGCGGTGCCGCCGCGGGCCGCGACGATGCCGGCAACGGGTCGCTGACCACCGCGTTCCTCGACGCCGGCGCCGATGCCGTCGTCGGCACGCGGTGGTCGGTCGGCGACGCCGACGCCGCGCGGTTCATCGCCGCGTTCTATGCCGCGGATGGCGCCCGCGATCCGGCGCGTGCGCTCGCCCGGGTCGCGCTCGATCCGCGGCTCGAGCTCACGACGCGCGCGGCGTTCGAGCTGTTCGTGGCGCGCCCCCCCTGATCCGCTCGACGCGCGGGTCTCAGCGCAGCTGCTTCCAGTCGGCGTGCGCCTTGAGGTACGGCCCCTTGAACGGCGGCGGCGCGCCCACCGGGGCGATCACGTAGTCGGCGCGGCGATTCGCGCGCTCGTCGGTGTCGTCGCGCGTCTTCACCTTCAGGACGTCCTCGCCGAACCCCGCGAACGCGATCGGCAGCGCGAGCCCGTGGCGCCGGAAGTACGTCGCGATCGTGCGCGCGCGGTCGAGCGAGAGCCTGCGGTTCTGCGCGCTCGGCCCGACCGTATCGGTGTGGCCGGCGACGTAGAGCTGCATCTTGACGAACCGCTCGGAGCGGTTCACGACCTCGGTGATCCGCGCGAGGCTGGCGTCGAGCTTGGCGTCCTCGCCGGCATCGAGCGTGGCGCGGTTGGTCGCAAAGTTCACGTCGTCGTGCTCGATCGTGACCGACCACGGGATCAGCTCGACCTTGGTGGTCAGCCCGTCGGCCGACACGACGCGGAGCGCCAGCGTCAGGACCCGCGCGCCGTCCGGCTGGGTCCATCCGATCGACAGCCAGGTCCCCGGCGCCTCGCCCTGGTAGGTCGCGGCCCCGCGGCCGAGCGTGCCGCCGTCCTCGCCGATCGCGACCAGCTCGGCGGTGCCGGCCGGCCGCGACATCCGGAACTGCAGCACGTGCGCGTCGAGATCGAGGTGCTCGAGGTCGTAGCTCACCCGGAACGGCGCGGGCACCGCCGAGGCGACGGCAGCGCCGGCGACGATCCAGATGGCGACGGAGATGGCGGCGCGACGCATCGCGCGATGATAGCGCGGCCGCGGCGCGCCCCGGCGGCTCACTGAACGTGGACGCTCGAGATCTGGCGGACCTCGATCCCGGCGTGCCGCGCGGCCTCGAGATCGCCCTCGAGGCTATCGAACGCCACCGGCATCGCGTCGCCGGCGAACATCATGGTGCGGACGTCGCCGGGCGAGCGCAGCACGAGCTCGAAGTGCACGGTCCGCTGGCTGGGATCGCGGCCGCCGCAGCCCTCGGCCTCGGCGCAGCGCGCGAGCGGCTCGCCGGTATCGCCGTAGACGCGGAGCTCGAACGGCCGGGCCGTCGTGACGTCGACCGCCAGGACATCGCCGATGCTGGTGCTGGCGCCGCGGTGCGGTTCGCCGCCGTGGTGGACCACGACCGTGATCGCCGGCGCGACGGCCGGCGGGCCGGGCAGGTAGACCGCGAGCGCGAGCGCGGCCGCGACGCTCCCGGCCGCCAGCCACACCCGGCGGCGCCGGGCGCGACCCACGGCGGCGAGCACCCGCGGCCGCCAGCGTGGGCCGGCCGACGGATCTGGCAGCGCGGCCAGCAGCTGCTCGAGTTGCTCGTACTTCGCACGCACGTGCATGGGGATGTGCGAGATGTCCTCGCCCCGCTCGCGCGCCAGCAGCCACCCGTGGTCGCCGTCGTCGCCGCACGTCACCGACCCTTGCTGTGGCCGTGGCTCACCCACCCCCGCCTCCTGATCTGCGCGCGATCATCCTCGGTCTTGCGTAGGCGACCGGTCCTCGCGGTTCCCGACATCGAGATCGCCAGATCTGCAGGCGTGACCCGCGCTACAGCGAGCGCAGAAAGGCGAGCAGATCGGCGCGCTCGCCGGCCGTGAGGCCGAGGTCGAACCGGGTCTGGTAGAAGTCGATCACCTCGTTCAGATCGGCGGCGAAGCCGTTGTGGAAGTAGGGCGCCCGGGCCGCGAGGTTGCGCAGCATCGGGCCCTTGAACCGGCCGATGTGGCTCCACTTGCCGTCGATCATCGCGCGGCCGGGGTCGGTGACCTGCACGGTCTCGCCCGTCGCCTTGTTGCGCAGCGTGTACAGCGGCATGTCGGGGGTGCGGCGCGAGGCATCGACCAGGCCGATGTTGAGCGGCGCGACGATCGAGTGGTTGCCGCCGTTGGGCGTGTCGTGGCAGGTCGTGCAGCTGCCGACGATCGAGTCGGGCTTGCCGAACACCGCCTCGTCGTTGATCCCCGAGACTCCGAAGATCTTGATCGGCCGGGTATTGAAGATGTCCTGGCCGCGGGCGACCGCGCGGCGGGCCTCGCGGTTGGCGCCCTGCGCCGAGCTCCACGCGTCGAACAGGTCGAACACCACCGGATCGAACGGCGCGCCGGTCTTGGAATCCCCGAAGTTGTCGTTGATGCCGATGTAGAACGGCTCGCCGAGGATCGCGCTGGGGCCGCCGCGCGCGCCGCCGAGATCGAGCAGGCCCGCGCGGGTGTCATAGACCTGCGCGCCGGCGAGCGCGAGCTCGAAGTCGACGATCGACTTGCGCTGCGCCGGGCTCAGCGGCTTGCCCTGCGCGTGGAGCATCACGGCGTCGCTCGACTGGGTGGCGAGCTCCGAGGCCACGGTGGCGCCGGCCACGACCTCGCGGCCGTCCCACATCACGGTGCTGTCGAACTTGAGGTTGGCGACCGGCAGCGGGCGGCGGAATAGCGAGAGCTCGGCGGCGCTGGCGAACTGATAGGGATCGTCGACGTCGATCAGCTCGAACTCGGCGTTGGCCGGCACCGGCAGGCCGATCCGGATCAGGCCGCGGCCGAGCAGCATGCTGTAGGCGCGCCGCCGGCTCGCCATGGTCGAGATATCGGCGTTCGGCGAGTTCGCGCCGTCGAGCGTGCGGAACACCGCGCCGAGCCCGAACTCGTCGTCGCGCGTGCCGCCGCGGGTCAGCACGAAGGCCGCCCGCAGATCGCGCGGCGTGACCGTCCACCCCGAGGTCGGTACGTGGCAGCTCACGCAGCGCCGGCCGTTGGCGCCGAGCGACTGGAAGAACTCGTTGTCGAGATCGATATAGCCTTGCGCGCTCACCGTCGTGGACGCGCCGGTCTCGTTGAAGATCGGTAGACGGTTCGGCAGCCGGCGGTGCGCGTCGGCGTGGCGCGCCACCAGCGCGTCGAGCGCGGCCGTCGTCGACCCCTCGCCGGGCTCGTCGTCGAGCGCTCCCGGATCGACTCCCGGATCGACGGCGCAGCCGATCGCTTGTCCGAACAACGCACCCACAAACACGACGGCGTAGGTCTTCATGCGCGTTCGCCTGTGCAGGTGAGACGCCAGCGCGCGGTGTCAGGCGCGGGCCGACAGCCGATCTCCGTCGGTGTCCTCCGCGAGCGGCGGCGCGCTTCGGTCAGCGCACGGGTAGTCGAACATCGCCGGAACACCGACGCGTGATCGCGAGGGCCGGAGCGATCTCACGAGCTTTGAAGTCGCGCCGGCCAGCGTCGGGCGTCGGGTAGTTTTCGGGGTGGCGGGCGGTAGGTGGGTGAACCGCGCCTGATCTCAGGATGTGCTCACCTTGGCGCCGGCCACCTCACGGCACGATAGATGTGACGCCAATGTGGGGTAACTTGGCACCGGGTCGGTGGATCGAGGGGTATGTCCGCAGACCCGCCGCGTCGCTCCCCCGTACCCAGTGGTCGGTCCGCCGGCCGGCGCCGCGGCCGGCCGCCGCGGCCGCCACCCGCGCTGGATAAATCGCGCGCGCCTGAACTCCGCGGTGAGGGCCGCCCGCCACCACGTGCAGCGCAATACGGCATTAGCAATCTCAGCGCTCGGCCGATGTTGCCAGGTGTGGCGGGATCACGGTCACCACGGCGCTGCGAGTCACGATCCGTCGTGCGTGTAGAAACCGCATGGCGCTGAACTCGAATGCGCGACTGGCGCGTTGTCGGTCTTATTCTGAT
>Ga0307516_10009098_pt1 | contig 11122 bp, 15 predicted proteins | sample 19_EM_MG_FD_203310 | JGI IMG/M metagenome (GOLD analysis project Ga0307516, IMG submission 203310) | Populus trichocarpa ectomycorrhiza microbial communities from riparian zone in the Pacific Northwest, United States - 19_EM | ecosystem: Host-associated > Plants > Roots > Unclassified | place...
GCTATGTAAACGACTGGACGATTAAGAATAACTATCCGCTACCGCTTATCTCTCAGCTTGTTGACAAGCTCAAGGGTTGTAAACTCTTCACGAAGATGGATCTTCGGTGGGGATATAACAATGTGAGGATTCACGAAGGCAATGAGTGGAAAGCTGCGTTTGTAATGCACAAAGGGGCTTTTGAGCCACTTGTTATGTATTTCGGTCTCTGTAACTCACCCGCGACATTCCAAAAGATGATGAATGAGATTTTCCACGACATGTCGGATGTCTGCGTGGTGTACATAGATGACCTTATGATATTTACGAACACAGACGATCAGGAAAGGCATGATAAGATCGTGTTGGAAGTTTTGAAACAGTTATGAGACAATGATTTGTTTGTCAAACCTGAGAAGTGTTGCTTCAGAGTCACCAAAGTCGATTTCCTCAGTATGATAGTCTCTCGTGATGGAATCAAAATGGACCCTGAAAAGGTTAATGCTATTTTGAAGTGGCCTGAACCAACGAACGTAAAGCAGGTTCGCGCGTTCCTAGGGCTCGGCAACTTCTATCGGCGTTTTATTAAAGATTATGCAATCATGGCTAGGCCCATGACGGACTTAATGTGTAAAGACACTGTATTTAACTTCGGAGAAAAGGAATGCGCAGCATTTGAAGCTTTAAAAGCCGCCTTTACTCGTGCTCCAGTACTTCAGTACCCCAACCAGGACCGCGAATTCCGCCTGGAAACAGACACGTCTGAGTTCGCCGTCGGGGGAGTGATATCCGTGAAGTGCGAAGACGGCGAATTCAGACCTGTCGCGTACATGTCACACTCTATGACACCTCCCGAACGAAACTATCCTATTCACGACAAAGAGATGCTGGCCATCATAAAGGCAACTGAGGCCTGGCGCCATTATCTCGAAGCCACTCCTTACGCTTTCGAGATTTACACGGACCATCACAACTTAACGTATTTTACGAAGTCGCAGAATCTCTCTAAGCGCCAAGCGCGCTGGCAAATGTGGATGATGCGCTTTAATTACTCGCTTATCTATAAAAAGGGAACCCAGATGCATGTTGCAGATCCACTTAGTAGGCGATCGGACTATTACGTCTCTAGTTCTGAAGATAACAAGGATCAGACCTTGTTAAACCCGGTATCTATTAAGTCGATTGACGTTACTGATCAGACTTACGAAGAGCGCCAGTCGCTTATCACAGACTTTCATGACACTCCTGTTGCTGGTCATAAAGGAGTAAAAGCTACTTATAACGTGCTCCGGAAGCATTACACGTGGAAAGGAATGAAGGAACAGATTCAGACCTACGTAAAGCACTGTCAGAAGTGCCAACAGTCCAAGGTATCGAATCAAAAGACTTCTGGAAGCCTTGTCCCTCTTCCCACCCCTAGTGGCCCGTGGCTTGACGTCACAATGGACTTTACCGAGATGCCGGAATCCCTCGGTTACAATTATATATTAGTGGTCGTCGATCGGTTCTCAAAGGAGGTCGTGTTTGTACCTTGCACCAAGGAGGAAACCGCATTGTTGACTGCTGAGTTGTTTAGGGATCATGTCTGGTGTCAACATGGTCTTCCCTCTTCCATGGTTTCCGACCGTGGATCGGTCTTTGCCAGCAACTTCCTGGGGGAGTTGTACAGACTCTTAGGCATAAAGCGCAAAATGTCCACTGCGTTTCACCCACAAACCGATGGTCAAACGGAGCAATTGAATCGTGAAATTAATCAGTATCTCCGAACTTACGTAAACGATCGACAAAGTGAATGGGCTAAGTGGATCAAAATCGCCCAATTCATTTGGAACAATACCGTTTCGGAGGTAACCACTGATTCCCCGTTTGGAATTACCCGGAGTTATTCCCCTCGTATGGGTGTAGAACCAGTCGAGACTGTAGCCCCAGTGGCTAAGGACTTTGCTGCCATATTTAATAAAGTTGTTGAGTCTTCTGAGAAAGCTAAACATAGTATGAAGCTTCAGGCAGATAAGCACAGAAATCCTGCCCCGGACTATGTTGTAGGCCAGCAAGTATGGCTTTCTACGGACAATCTTCGAATGCTGAATCGCGCTTCTAAGAAGCTTACTGAAAAGTGGATTGGCCCCTATGAGGTCACTTGTGTAACACCGAACGCGGTCGAGCTTAAGCTCCCGAAGTCTCTTCAGATTCACCCGGTTGTGAGTGTATCTCGAGTAAAGCCTTATTTAGGACCTCTTCCTGGGCAGCCTGTGCCTCGGCCCGGTCCGATACATGTTTCAGAAGAACGCGATGAAGAATACGAAGTGGACTATATCGTAGCCTCTCGTATTTATAAAAGGCAACTCCAGTACCTAGTGCACTGGAAAGGTTACGAAGAACACGAGAGAACTTGGGAACCCTCGTCAAATTTGAAGAATTCTCCTCTGGTAGTCGAGCGCTTTTATCAAGAAAACCCCTCTGCTCCTCGAAAGCTTCGTATGACCCAAGCGGACTTTGACTCGTTATTTAGTTGTATCCCCGAAAACCTTACGGTTTGCGACACTCAGTTCTGCAGTCTGGAATCCTGCACCTGAGGGGGGAGTAGTGTAACGGTCCAACTTTTATCTTATCTAATCTGTGATTAGATAGCATCTTATCTTATCGTAGTGTACAGCCGTATCTTATCTACCTTAGTCTAGACCTGTACCTCGTGCTGTACATGCTGCCTCCCTTGATGTCACTCCGCATAGCTTTAGCTCCACTATGACATCATTAACATAGCATTGCACAGTACGTAGCCTCGTGGATAGCCTTGCGTAGCCCTCGTGTAGAGTAGTATATATACAGTGCAATCTAGCACCCAGAGGCTCTCCATTCGAGCTCATCTTGGGTTATTGCCCTAAAGTCCTCGCGTCCTATTCTCTCAGAGCCCCAGTGTGTAGTAGGGTCCTTGGTGTCTTTGCCTAGGGTCGTCTCACTTGAATGGAGAGCCTCTGGGTGCTGGATTGTACTGTATATATACTACTATACACAAGGGCTATGCGAGGCTATCCATGAGGCTACGTACTGTGCAATGCTATGCTAGTGATGTCATGGTGGAGCTAAGGCTATGTGGAATGACATCAAGGGAGGCAGCGTGTACAGCATGAGGTACAAGTCTAGACTAGGTAGATAAGATATGGCTGTACATTAAGATAAGATAAGTCGCTATCTAATTGCAGATTAGATAAGATAAAAAGTTGGTCTGTTACAGTAATGAGCACTACAACACAAACACAACACAACAGTTGCTAATCAATACTATGCATTTTTGGTAATTAGCACTACAACACAAACACAACACAACAAATCCTTCCACACTATGCATTTTTGGTAATAACACTACACACAAACACAACACAACACATCCTAAATCACTACACATTTTTGGTAATCAACATTACCACTAATTGATACTACACTTATGTGGTACACTTTTACTACACTTTCACTACACTTTTTGGTATACTTTTACTACACATTTTTGGTACACTTTTACTACACTTTTTACTACACTTTTACTACACTTTTTGGTACACTTTTACTATGCTTTTACTATGCTTTTTTGGTACACTTTTTACTACACTTTTACTACGCATTTTTGGTACACTTTTACTACACTTTTACTACCCCTTTTGGTACACTTTTAGTACACTTTTACTCCACTTTCACTACATTTTCACTACACATTTTTGGTATACTTTGTCTACACTTTTTACTACACTTTTTATTGCACTATCACTGCACTTTTTGATACACTCTTACTACACTTTTATTATGCATTTTTTCACACTTTTACTACACTTTCAGTACACATTTTTGGTACACTCTTACTACACTTTCACTACACATATTTGGTACACTTTTATGACACTTTTTGGTACACTTTTACTACACTTTTACTGCACATTTTTGATACACTTTTACTACACTTTTTACTACACTTTTGGGTACACTTTTACTACACTTTTACTATGCTTTTTTGGTACACTTTTTACTACACTTTCACTACACTTTTTGGTACACTTTCTGTTACAACCATGTCCAACTCCGGGTCCTATCCAGTCACTCCGGTCGCATCGCAGCTCTGCAACTCAACTCCGGTCACTCACCATTTACTCTGGTCGCGCTCGTGCAGATAACCTTCCGATAAGTACGACCCTTGGTCTATACTCCATTCACTCGTTACCACACCCTGCCGTCTGCCCTGCCTTGACGTGAGTTCTCCGTGAACTCGATATATCCTATACCTTGTAGCATTTTCACCAGACCTGACTTTATTTTCACTGGACCTGACCTAGTCCTAACTCCGGTCATTCCTTGTCCGCTATTAGGTTGTTTACTTGTCACTGTATGTACTCGACCCTAGTTTCTACTTAGTATAAGTACCCTCTAGTTTATCTTGTACAGTCTCAGTCTGAAATCAACTTAGTCACTACTCCAGTTTCCGTCTGTCTCTGTCTCCGTCTCCGTTTCCGTCTACAACCTCTTGACTGGAACCTATGCAAGGGATCAACGCTTGTTGTCCTTAGTTGTTGAATCCAAGCGGTCACCAACTCTGGCCGGACTAACTTCTTGTCCAGCCCCCTGCCCTTGTCCTTCATCCGTTTTCGTCCAGACTTGACCGGACCCCCTACTGGAGTAGACCCGGACTTGACACTTTCACTACACTTTCTACTACACTTTTACTACACTTTTTTGGTACACATTTTACTACACTTCTACTACACTTTTCACAATGCTGGTTGTAAATGTGTACTAAAGAGGTGTAGTAGTAAAAGTGTGGTACAAGTGTGGTAAAAGTGTGGTGAAAGTGAAGTAAAGTGTGTACCGAAAATGTAGCAAGAGTGTACTACAAAGTGTACTTAAAGTGTACCAAAAAGTGTAGTGAAAGTGTAGTGAAAGTGTAGTAAAAAGTGTAGTGAAAGTGTAGTGAAAGTGTAGTAGAAGTGTACCAAAAAAGCATAGTAAAAGTGTAGTAAAAAGTGTACCAAAAAAGCATAGTAACAGTGTAGTAAAAGTGGACCAAAAAGTGTAGTGAAAGTGTTGTACATTGGGCTAAGAAGTGTAATCATGACTAGGTTAAGTATCATAGTCATCATTAGGTTAAGAAGCATAGTCATGACTAGGTTTAGTACTGTAGTCATCATTAGGTTAAGAAGTGTAGTCATGACTAGGTTAAGTACTACAGTCTCACTTCTAGCATAATATATAACACTATATAGTTTGCCACATCCATTGTGCAGCTATATAGTGCCATATAGCTCTATGAATACTATAATAGCACATATATCACTATAGAGATAAGCCCCCTTCTATATAGCAAACCAGTTTTTCCTGATGTTGGAGAATCCCCAGCCCACCTTGGAGAATCCCCGACTCACTGTGGAGAACCCCTGACCTGTTGTGGAGAATCCCCGGCCCACCTTGGAGAATTCCTGACCCACTGTGGAGAATCCCCAACCCACTGTGGAGAATCCCTGACCTGCTGTGGAGAATCCCTGGCTGTCAGGATCGGTTCTCCTTGACGATCTTACTAGAAGGTCCAGGGTTGCAGGGGACTAATGAGGAGGTAAGTCCAGACACTAGTAGGTGCTAGTTAGTGTGGAGAGTCAAGTCCGGGTTATATGAACAAAGTCCGGGCACTAGAGGAGCACTGGGAGTAAGTCCAGGTTTTGCAGAGTAAGTCCGGACCACGGGAAAGTAGTCCGGAGTTGAGCACAGCTTGTCCAGAGTGAAGGACATCCCAGAGGTGGGATAAGTCCTAAGAGGTCTAGCGTCAAGTCTGGGACAGAGGTGGCTTTTGCCCTTGTACGAGTAGGAGACTTGCTAGGAGTGGACATAGGACCAAGGGGACGAGATAGGACAGAGGCCAGAGTTGGCCGGAGTTCAGGAGAACAGGATGGAATTAGGAGAGCATGGTGGGTAGTACAGAGTGAGGAGTATCTTAGTTGAGATTTGATCTAAGGATCTACTAGGCTGGAGTTCGGTAGTTTATATAGGAATGAAACTAGAGGTGAGTATATACGGTGACAAGTAAACACCCTAATGTCAAGACAAGGGACAGAGCAGAAGTGGACAGGAAAATAATCCAGGTACAGGAAAATAAACCAGAGTGGAAGCAGAAACGGGGAACTAGTTTTACAGGGACGACGGAGCAGATGCAGGGACAAGTAGGTAAAGGGAACTAAGTTGGAACAGGACAAGTAAGGGTTGAAGGTGGACTTAACTAATGTTAAGTCCAGAGCGATGTCCAGGACCAGAGGAAGTGCAAGAGCGGAGGGAGTGTACAGGTGGAGGAAGGGCAGAGTAGCTGGAGGAAGGTCCGGAGTTGGACATGGAAATGTCCTAAGCCATTGGTGGACCTGACAGAGGAAGCGGAGCAGGAGCAGGAGCAGGAGCAGGAGCAGAACTGAGCCGGAGTTGGATATACCATCCGGAGTTGGGCTATGTTGCAGACAAGGCTAAGGGAGTGGTCGGACTGAAACCGGAGTAGCAACGAGTGGTAGGTACAGGTCCGACACAGTGGAGTTAGACTGCAGATCTGTCTGCAGGAAGACAGGGGTTAGTCCTGAGGCGGAGATGGATGTAGTGACCAGAGTTGAGCTGGAGTACAGCTATGGGGCTGGAGATGGCCGGACTAGATCTGGAGTTGCATCTATGCCTAAGGAGAGGTCAGGTGGGCCAAGGTTAGACCGGAGTTGCGACTGGGAAAAGTATGGATATGACACTGGCCCACCTTGGAGAATTCCCAACCCACTGTAGAGAATCCCCGACCCACTGTGGAGAATCCCTGGCCCACCTTGGAGAATTCCCAACCCACTGTGGAGAATCCCCAGCCCCCCTTGGAGAATCCCCAGCCCCCCTTGGAGAATCCCCAGCACCCCTTGGAGAATTCCTGACCCACTGTGGAGAATCCCCAGCCCTCCTTGGAGAATCCCCAGTACCCCTTGGAGAATCCCTGACCCACTGTGGAGAATCCCCAGGCCACCTTGGAGAATCCCTGACCCACCTTGGAGAATCCCTGACCTGACCTGTACACTCCCCAACCCAACTTGGAGGTTCTCCATTGTGCTTTGGAAATTCCTTGGCCAATCTTGGTCAATTGATGGTCTCAGGAAAGGTCTATTCAGGCTGGAGAATGTTTCATTTATTCCTAACCAATCATTGAGAAACAGATTTATTCACCCTGGAGCAAGTTCTGTTTATTGCAGATTAACCTGTTAGAAAATGGTATATTTAGGCTGGAGATAGTTCCATTCATATCATATTACTCACCTAGAAAATTGTCTATTTGAACTGCTGAAAGTCAGGTCAATCAATTAAAAAATGGTCTATTTAGGCTGGAGAAAGTTCCAGTCATACCCATTCATCACCTAGAAAAAGATCCATTTGAACTGGTAAAATGGTCTATTTGGGCCGGAGAAAGTTCCAGTCATACCACATTCATCACCTAGAAAAAGGTCTATTTGCACTGGTGAAAGTTAGATCAATCACTGAAAAAATGGTCTATTTAGGCTGGAGAAAGGTCCAGTGATACCACACTAATCACCTGGAAAAGGTCTATTTGGTCTGGAGAAAGTCAAATTAATCACCCAGGAAAAGGTCTATTTAGGCTGGGGAAAAGCCTATTTATTGTGAAATAATAATATATTATGGCTTAAATTATGGTCCATTTAGTGTGGAGAAAGTTCCATTTGGACCCCAGACACTCCATGATATTGACCCCCCAATCTATTAATCATGGAGAAATACTTTTCTCCAACCCCATACAATTAGGGTCCTGGAGAATCTCCAGGTATAATGCTGGAGAAAGTATTTTCTCCAGCACCACTGGGAATACCCAACCCAGTAAGACCTTTTAGGTATATATGTCTGTAGAAATATATAGACCTAATAGGTCCTAAATGGGGGGTGACTGAAGTGAGCAGTTTGAGAAGGGGAAGGGGAAGGCATTGCCAGTGGTGAAAGAGAAGGAGGTAAGCATGGAAGTTGAACCAGATTTGCCAGGTCCAATGCCAGGCCCCAGTGAAGATGGGAACGATACAGGCAGCCGGGGTTGTACACAATCCCAGACGGTCAACAGCACTAGTACCCGTGGATGGAGAAAATCATGGAGACGGTCAAAGTCAGTGAAGTCAGTGGCATCGGTCAACAGCAATGCTGAGGCATCGACTCCTGCATCAATGGCCATGGATGGCCCAATGGCCCCACCAACCAGATTTGTACATGCTCCCAATGAGGACTGGTGCAAACAGTGCAAGAGAGCAGGTAGGCTTGCCCAGTGAAACCTGGGTGGGTGTGCTGGTATTGCAACCATGGAAAGGCCAAATGTAGCCTGGTTTCTGACCTCCATGGACGGTCTCGGGCATGGTCATGGCCTTGGTCTCCTGGACATTGTCGCTCTCCATTGCCAGAGGTGTCTAAGGCTTCCAAAACTACAGCCCCCTATGTTTCCAAGTGATGGCGAGCACCAAGTACAACTGCCACCCCTGGTCCATCCACACCTGCAACCCAAAAAACCCCCTGAGCATTGAAAAAAAGTGAGTCTCTTTCTTTTTTTTTCTTCATTAAAATTCAGGATTTCACTGGACTATGCTGAAGTATACATAGATCCACCAACATGGCTCCCCAAGTGGGCCCAGGGTACCTCAAGTGTTTCATTGCCCGACCCACTCACCACCACTGATGGTGACAGCCCTGCCATGACATATGTGGAGCATTTGCAGCATGTTGAAGAAGAGCTGTTTCTGGTTCAGAGGGAGCATGCCGGCACGCTGAAGGAGCTTGCCAATGTCCATGAGCATGTGGGCTCACTCACTGTCATCATCAAGGAGTTGAGGAGGCTTGTTGCCACCAATCTGGGTGTGTCGCAGTAGATGCAGGACACTCTGTCCAATTTGCCTGGCACTCCATCCCATTTGCTAGGCACTCTGTCCCATCCACCGAGCACTCCATCCCAGTTGCCGGGCACTCCATCAGACCACCATTTGTTGGACCATGCTCTGTCCCTGAGTGCCCCTCCATGTCCACACAGTAACCAGTCACTCAGCCCACTGGATCTAGCACAGACTACTGTGGTCAGAGAGCTTACAGCTGCTCCTGGCCCTACACACCTGCCTTCTCCAGCACCTCTGTCTGCACCATCGGACTCCTCTCCCGGATCTGCCACCTGCTGGGACCTGGACCTGGTGTCTTGCATGCCAGCGATCACCATCACTCCACCTGATGTTGCCATCATGGAGTCTCAAGTGGGGGGGACAATATGATAGTTGACTAGTAGATCATGCATACTTTTTCTTGGAAAAAGTGTGGTGGGGGTTGCTGCAGTGGACCTAGAGGACAGAAGCTGTAGAAAGGATGTTGATAACCCTGTAGTGACCTCAGTAGATGTTCAAGCTACTGTATTAGAGTAGTACCTGTAGTAACTACTACAAGTGAGTATGTGTAGAAATGAGTGTGTAATGGACTACTTACCCTCAGTAGATGTTCAAGCTACTGAGGGACTAATAAGAAATACTACTGTGTATGTGCGCTCGAAAGGCTTATGTAAGCTGCATGGTCTCGCACCATAAGTACTAGTAATGCGTGCTGGTTAATTTACAACACACTCCCTTAAACTGCATGGGTTAATAGGGACAGTAGGAAAAAGTAAATGAATGAAATCAAAGGTGTAAAATATCAAATGAATGAGTACTCAATGATTCCAAACAAATGTAGTCCGTTGCTCGAGAGTCCAAGGCTTTTTGTTGCGAAGGTTTGTGAGTCTGCAATGTCGCTACCCGATTTGGTAAGTCATGTCATGCTGATATTGGTGTGTTTGCGCTCAGGTGCATACTTGATGCGATAGACTTGTCATCATCGCAGCTAACATTTTGCAGGATGTTCTTCAAGCACTGAAGGCCATATAGAAGAATTCCGATGGGCGTGGATCACAAGGGATCGCCCACATCACGTGGGAGGAGGTGAATGGGCTTGTAGGGCCCTTGGTAAGTCTTCTCATCTTCTGGCATTTGACTGACGTTTGTAGGTACAATTTTGATTTGTCTGCATTGACACCTGGGTCCAATGACCCTATAGGAACATTGCGGGTCGTCCCCACGTGGCTGTGCGATCTGATCATGTCTCAAGTAGGCCATTTCACTGTTTCGCGTTGGGCTGACGTTTGTAGGTGTGAATTTGATTTGATCGCATTGTCGGATGGGTCCAACGACCCTGTTGTGCTGTTTTGATGGGATGTTGGGTGGCTGTGTAGCACGGGTGCATCCTAGGTGAGTCATTTTGACTTCTGGCGTTTGGCTGACGCTTTTGTTGTTTATTCGCTTGATTTTGAGCTTTCTGCATTGACATTGATGTCTAGCGGGTCTGTACGGACGGTCTGTGGGTTGGATAGGTGGCCAGAATGACACAGGTGAGTTGTATTTTTGTGATATTTGGCTTGAGCGCATGTGCTGACTGTCTGTAGCCAGCAGCGCTGCCTCAACTCATGTTGAGTCGACATTTCTGCTGCTAGTCGTGCCGTTCACATCGCTGTCACCTCTGTTCCATCTGCCATCGCCATCGCCAGTCGTCTTGTCGATGACCTTCGTCACAACTCGCTCCTCTGCACCCTCAACTCATCCAAAGATGAATTTTCGACTTGTGTGGTCGATCCACACATTCTGTGGTACATACACATTGATACCTCTGCTGCTGACCTGTTGTGCGTCTAAGTGAGGGAAGAGGTCAGAACAACCAACAACCAACACCAAATGACAACAATAAGCGAGTGGTGGTATTCCTCTGCGGTTCTGGTATATGATCTCCACAGGGGGATGTGCTGCAAGCCTTCAGGTAAGGTGCAGGAGGGAAGGGAAGGGCTTCTGATGGGGGATATATGCGACTGGGGATGGTATTGACTCCTCTTCAGCCTACCACAGTGGTTAGGAAGAGTCCTGGGGTTGAGCAGTGATGATGGAACAACAATAGGGGTGTAACAGCAGTGATGGGACAACAGGGAAGCAAGGGGACAGTTCCTGCTTCAAGAATGCAATGGACAGTGATGGGATGGAGTGGATTGATGAGCTAGACTGCACTTGAGCCTAGAGAACTGATCAGATATCAAGTATATCTGACAAACAAC
>Ga0307516_10009099_pt1 | contig 11120 bp, 8 predicted proteins | sample 19_EM_MG_FD_203310 | JGI IMG/M metagenome (GOLD analysis project Ga0307516, IMG submission 203310) | Populus trichocarpa ectomycorrhiza microbial communities from riparian zone in the Pacific Northwest, United States - 19_EM | ecosystem: Host-associated > Plants > Roots > Unclassified | place...
GCCCCCCCCCCCCCCCCCGCCCCCCCCCCCCCCCCCCCCCCCCCCCCCCCCCGGCGCGGGCGTTCGGGACCATCCCCCGCCAGCGGACTCTGGCTGTTCGTTCGAAGGCTTCACCGGGGAGGTTGCCGGTGGAGGAGAGAGAGCGAGTTGTGAGCGGGGAGAGGCCTTGCTATATAGCTCTGGAATCGCGGCAGTTTTCGTCGGAGCGGAGGACGGCTCCGTGAGGCTGCGAGGTATGTACGAAGTCCAGAAACACGGTATTAGTGCTGGCGAAAGCGCGATAAGAATCTGTAGTGCGACTGCAGGGATCGCCCCTCCGCCAATCACAGGCCGCAGCGCCTGTGGAACATGATGGGCGGAGCGTGGAACTCGTCTTTTGGCGCCGCATTAGGCGACCGGCCAAATGCCAACACACAAAGCCGCTGCACGTGCCAGTACAGTACATACTAGATACATAGGTTATATGATGTGATTCCGAGCCCGTCCCGCAGGCAGCACGTCAATTTTTCGGGTATCGAAACTTGTTAGCAACCCTACGCAGCAGGAGGGACGAAGCATGTGCGAGCAAATTATTAGCTACATATGTAGATGTAATCGTGTTGATCATGCCGAAGGGCCGCAATTATACATGCACCGCGCTACATAGCAAACAAAAAGCATTATTGCGTTTTTTTCCGAGTTATTTTTCCTTCCAAGGGCAAGCGGCAACCTGTGGCGGTACGTAATAATACTCCACTACCCAACACCCGAATCAATGTTGTGTATGCGGAGAAGGCATGCGGTGCTGGACTTTCTTTCCTCTGATGTGGGAAGGCTATCGCCACCTGAGGAAGACATGGACGCGGGAAGCGAGGCGTCAGAGTGGGAGCTCCGGGAGCGCCAGGAGTGCCGGGAGCGGGAAGAGGAGAGGGAGGCGGTGGCGGTGGCGCTGGGTGCCGAGGGCGAGCAGGGCGGGGCGGAACCCCGCTGTTCCTACCCACCCACTGGTTCATGGCATCGGCAGACGAGGGGTAGGGGACGGTGTGTTATTTCCTTTGTGTTTTCCCTTGCTACGGTTCTATTCTTCATTGGGACGGGCCTGGGTGGAGGGCAAAGGGGAGCCTGCAACGAGCCTCTTCGCGCGGACTGCGGACAGGAAAACCGGATTAAAATGTACACCGCCATGATCTATATCGGTCGCATGCGAGTATGAATAAACAAAAAAAAGCCGTCTTGTGCCGTTGTAGGAGAAGGCGAACTTGTGGTGACGGTGATGGATACTGTCCCAACAGACGCCTCGATCGCCGAGCGGTGGGTAGTTATTATGGGACGAAATGGGTCGCAAACCATTGCTGTTGGAGGGAGTAGACGATAGGATCACGGGAGCGACGACGTGAGCGGTGAAGATGGTTGGTGTCTGTGTCCAGCTACAGAAACCAGTGCTAGAATGAAAGAAAGCAAAACAAGAAAAGAACAACCAGCACGAGCACCCACCAGGCCAACGTCCCGACAACCAAGAACCCCGACGGCTAGTGGGCTCACAACAAACCACACCTTCCACAATTGCGACCCCTTCCGCTCCCATGCCCCCCTGAGTCGCGGGAGCAGAGGGCGCGCACCACCACATCCGCTCCAGGCGACCCGAGGGCACACCCGCCAGCACAGTTGTGCTTAGCGGGCCCGTTGCCGGAAGCCGGTGGGGCGGGACGATCGGGTCGCGCGGGCGACATTTCGAGGAGCAATGTGGTTGGCTTGACAACACCAACTCCCGGGGGATCCCCTGCGCAACCGTTAGCTTCACGTAAAGTCTTGTGGGGGATAACTGCTAACTAACATTAGACTCAGCCACCCCGCCAACCCGCTGCCGATTCAGTAGCGTGGGTGTGAGGGAGCAATGAGGCTGAGCGGACCGCTCAGCCGATAGGCTCAAGGTTTCCGGCAACGGAGCCACGGGGATGAGGATCGCGAGAGAAACGTGCGGACGAACCGTCCCGAAACGAGGAGAGAAGCGTGTGTTGATGTCTGAAGAAGAAAGAACGGCCGCTCCCCGACAGCAAACATAGTCCTGAGCCAAGTCGCCGCCAAGATCCCAAGCCCTCAGGTCTTGGCTTTCCTCCACTGACAGTGGGTGTTCGCCGAGCCCACCGGAGGCTGGGGGACTGCCCAATTTTCCCCGATCGATCTCTTCCGTCTCCATGGCGCCTAAGACCGTGGCTCCTCCAACGGCTGAAGACGTCAGCTCGCCCGCGCTGACGTCGGAGGCATTGCCACAGGTTGTTATTGTGTGCAGGAAGTGGATGATGTCGAAGATAGAGGTGCGAAGGGACGTGTAGATAGGGGTACGGGGAGAGGAAGAAGAGGAACTTACCCTGCTGCCGTACCCGGCCTGGCCACTCGTAAGTGTCGCTACTTGACTAGGGTGGTGGAGGTTGAATGAGAATGGTGTGTGGTACTGCAAGAGTACATTGAGTAGGGAGTGAGGTGGGAGAACGCAAGCCGAGGTCGATTGTCGGGTGGAAAGGGAGTACAAAGGAAGGGAGATGTGGCGGAGAGAAGAAGTAGAGAGGAGGACAGGAGGAGGGGAGAAGTGAGGAGGAGGGGAGAAGTGAGGAGGAGGGGAGAAGTGAGGAGGAGGGGAGAAGTGAGGAGGAGGGGAGAAGTGAGGAGGAGGGGAGAAGTGAGGAGTAGGGGAGAAGGGAGATGACGGGGAGACTAGAGGAGAGATGTTGGAAATTCTTCTCGCGCCGAGACGGTCTTTAGGTTTGGCGCTTCTGTTTTACAGTTTTGTTGAAGACACGTTCCCGCAAGAGCGGGGAAGTAAGAAGGGATATCTGCTGTTCTTCTTGTACTTCTCTTTCTGTTCTATATACTTGTTCAATATACTAGATATTGATCTTCACCACCGAATCGATATTCTTTCAACAAGAGAAGGTAAGACGAGGAGATGGGGAGAAGATAAAAGGAAAGGAAGAAGCTCAGAGAAATCTAACTGTTTTGTTTGTGTTAGCTCCATCGCACGTTTGAGGGTGGCACACTAGCACATTTTTACACGCAAACACACGATATTATTCGGCGTTAACGCCGCCGAGTGATGTGTAGATGTCACGGAGCCCCACTACATACAGGCCGCCTGCAGACTGATCGAGGTCGACGGCGGCCAGGAAATGAAGTGTTTGATCGCCATTATCTAGCTAGGTTGCATGCGAGTAATGAATAAAGAAAAATTTAAAGAAAAAATGAAACCACACTGCATCTGCGCCGCTGAGTACTATTGCATCAGGGTAGTAATGCTTCGGTCGCAGTCAACCGAGCAGAATAGATTATGGTGAGGACAGTTTCACGGAGGAGGATATGAGATCTACTCGGGGAGGCTCTGCGAACCCGGCTTCGCCAGTTCGGTGTCATTGCCAATGATTCAGGGCCCAGGCAATTGAAAGGGCGGGAGGAGGATGTTAGCAATTGCAGTGGTAAGACGCACACAACCCTCCACGAGATGGCACTCCCTTCCGACGACACTGGCGACCCGCTGGTTGACTAATTCCCATCGTATGGCTGATATCCCCCGAGTACTCTCGTCTAACGGCAAGTTCTCATGATCCCGCAAACCGACATCAACGTGGGCTCGTCGGCTCGACCCACAAGCATTCGCAGGAACAAATGCATAGAATCGGCACCGGTATTGGTGCGGCTGCGGTTTGCGGCCATCGCCAACCACAACAACACGCTTCCCTCGCGCCGACTGCGGAGCTCGATCTTAATAAAACGCAAGGATGATGATGATGATGATTTATTGGTCGCATGCGACCCTATTGGATCATGGCGATATTATATATAGTCCTTTTCCCATTCACCGTCCGCCGCGACCTTGCGCAGTCTGCCGGCCGTGGCAACTCCCTCTGCCCCCGCCTGGCCATTCCCGAGAGAAAGAGAGTGAGAGAAAATAAAGAGTAGAAAAAGGGCTAAACGAATGACAGTGACAAAAAGACTGGACCAATGAAAGCCTCCACCGCCCCTTGATCCCTTTCATCCTTCGTCCTTCTCGTCTCCCAGTTCCTCGGCCCCTTCCACGTTTCCGCTTTCCTTTTCTGTGTCCTCGCCTGCTGCCAGTGTCGTTCCCGCTCTGGGGCTCACCCTGCTTCCCACCTTCGTGGTGCGCAAAAAGTCCAGGATCGCGCTGGTGCATCACTCGTCTGCGAGCAGGTCCCGGATCGTGAAGCGGTCCTTCCCCCTTCCTGTCTCCTTTCGTACCTCCGCCCACTGGAGCTTCTGCTGCGGTTTCCATTTGCTTGCAGTGCTTGAGCAGATGCTCTCGGGTCTGTGTCTTGTATTGGCACCACCCGCATTCCGCTTTGTCCACGTTCTTCGTCCAGCAGGTATTGGCCCATGCGGCAGTGCCCTGTTCTGATTTGGTGGAAGCGCGCTGCCAGTCGCTTCGGCGCTCGGTCCACCATTCGATTTGGCCGACTGCTCGGCGTACCGTACTTCCTCTTGTCGATCCTCCTCCTGCACCGGGCTCGCGCCTCCTCCCATTTCTTCTCCGTAATTTCCCGCTTGATGCTGGCTATCGATCGGGGGAGTGGCATCCTTCGTCTGCCATACCGGTCGCAGTAGCCCATCCATTCGACTCCCGGCGCCTCTGGATCTTCCGCCGCTTGCCTTGCCAGCTGGTCCGCTCGTTTCCCGCTGTTCCCGAGTGGCCCGGGCAAATAAAACGCAACGAGCCCGAGTCATCATGTCAAACCCCCTGCTGAGACGAGTGAGGGGTGGTGTCGCTGCTGGAAACAGCGGGGCGATATGTGGACCATCCTTGTACGGACGCCCGGTATCGGGCAGATACTCAACAACCCGGAGAACCTGGAATGCTCACCGTTTAAGCAGAAAGGAGAGAAAACTAGACCCTCGCCCGCAACATTGATCCTATTCCTGCCGGAAGTCCTATGGGCTCGATCCGACACAATCGGCAGAATATTGATGCGTCACGCCTGGGCTCCGCCACGGATATATGGCTTTCCGTGGATAGTCTCGAATTCTTAGCCATTTACCCTTCCCATATTAGCAAAATGGCTTGAAGCTGTTCGGCCCACTGTGGGTCTGTAGAACTTACGGAGCGACTTATCCAGAGAAATCTCGTAAGCAGTATCAGAGACGTCAGAAATAGGGTGTGAGGCGCTTGGGAGGCCCTGACAGTTGTTGTCTGGATCGTTTGTGCGGTTTCTTTGGATCGGGAGTGGTGTGCGACTTTGGATCGTCGGTGGTATTCCCTGGGCTGGAGGGGGGGGGGGGAGTTTCTAGGGGCGAGTCACGGGCGTGGCGGGAGTAGAATAGAGAATTTCGCGGGGCAAAAGCGATAGCGGCTTGCCGGATGAGCCGCCGGCTCTGTTGTAGTTCCAGGGGCACCGGGCGAGGGGCGTGTGTTTGGTTCGTGTCGATTCAGCGGCACTTAAAAGGATCCGTTCTCATTGAAGAGGCACCTTCGAAGGCAGATGTAGCCAAGAAGGGCGAACTCATATGAATAAACCAAAAAAAAAGGGCGAACCCACTGCCGGATCCGTGTAAACCGCCGCGTGCCCGGCGAAATCGCTCGTGAATTTTCGCTTCTTTCCCGTCCGCGCAGGAGTTGCCGGAAGAAACGACATTACAATGTCATGGATCACACCCCGTACTTGGGTGCAAACCGTGTGGTGCAAAAGCAATGATGGAGAATTTATTTATCTATGTATTGATTCCTCGCATGCGACCTAGCTGGATCATGGAGAGAACAAACTGTCTGTTTCCTGGCCGCCGTCCGCCCCGATCTCGATCAGTCTGCAGGGAGCGTTCTCCACAGTCCGGATTGGACGAACCGTCGCAGTCCAGTCCAGTCTTACAATCTGTGCGGTCTATCGGTAGAGAGTCCGCCCGTAATCGACTACAGTCGACTGAAATTTTTGGACACCAGTAGAGCGGAAATTTGCACCCGAATCTACTGCTGTCGTTATATGAGATTGTTGGGAGCTACGAGGTCGTAGACCCTCCTGCTCAGCTTCACCGGGGAAGAATTGTAGCAATTTCAGCAACCTGCATAACTGATATGACGAGAATGGAGGGTTTGAGAACAGAAGCGAGTCACCACGGAAGTGAGCACGTGGAGTGACTGTAGACAAAACAAGCAACAGAGCCCTATACGCCGATGATTTTCCACACCCACTCCCGAGAAAAAAACGCGAAATACCTCCTGAGAAACACACCCATCGCATCCATATACTCGCTCATATAGTTACTGCGTTCTTTTGAGAATCTAGTCAGCATTGCACACAACAAAGTTCCGACAAGTACCCACACGTGGATGTAGTGCACTGGCCAGCAAACTAGCGGGTAGGGCGCTGGTGAGTATCAAAGCTCCCTTTGGAGTTTCCCGGGGACGGATAGTCCATGTTGACGTACTTCTCGTAAACGTACCGACGGATGTCCGGGGTAGTGGGAAAGTGCGCAGGATGGCTAAAAGGCCCCTGTCTCGAAGCACCGTGGCCGAGCCCAACGCGACGAGATTCATTGGTTTGGTGCTGCAGTTGCGGAGGGTTAGTGTGTCTGGCAATTTGGAGGTATGGACACAGGCTGAGGGTGAACCTGGGAGTGCTCGTGTGCTGACGACCCGACGCGGTGGTCGTTCGTGGATGACACGACGTCCGTACTAGCACCGGAATACGCGGAGGGTGTAGGTGTGATCTGCATTCCGGCGCGGCGGCGGCGGTCTTGCTTGGTGCGGGATTTTCCACCGAGTTCCTTTTCGACAGTGTCCTCGAGCATTCGGAGAAGATCAGCCATTTGGTGCTCTCGAGTCATTCCGAGTTGCTTTTCGACCGTATTCTCGAGCATTCGACAAATATTAACCATTCGGTATTGTTTATAAGTCATCCCGAGTTCCTTCTCGATGGTGTTCTCGAGCATCCGGCGAAGGTCGGCCTTTTGCAGTAGTTTACGAGTCATTTCGGACATCGGCAACTCTTTTACCTCCAGCAGCTTTTCTTTTCCCTCCAATCCGGTAAGTTTGCCGCGCTTCAGGGCTCTCGATGACATCGGCGGGATGTTCATGTCTGTATCGCTGAGGTTTTATGGGTGTTAGCGGTGGGGGGGTGCTGGGGTTGGGAGAGTGGTGGGAGATGTTGATAGTGATGGTGGTAGTGGTGATGGCGGTGCGTTGATGTCTCTCGGGTTGGCAATGATAGAGTGTCCTGTAAAATGAAAGACCTCTGTGACGTGCTCTGTGGTATTCTATTTGCCTCTTGTGCCTCTCGCTGCGAATTTAATTTCCCCTTCACGTTGAGTGCTCGCACTCATCACCCGTCACTCATTAGAACTCGGCCCGAGTTGGTCTTCCGGACTCATGGTTACACAGTGTACCGGTATCCGAGCCTATAGTGTCTCCCCGGTATGCCAGCCCCGAGTCGCGTAATCCGCTCTCCATACCACAAATCCATCATCCACCTCCCGACAGCGTCCGGCAAGCAACATCGCACGTCCTCCCACTCGCAAGCAGATGGCTTCAACCTCCCATCGCTAGCAGCGAAACAGCCTGTTGGCATTGCTTCTATCTGCTCCGCTCACAGGGCCGACTATTTCCCACCACGACTCAATCTACGCCACTGCCGTCCCCGTCACGACCGGCAGACTACGACCGAGACGACTGCTCCTGCTCGGTGACTCGGTTGGACGGTTGACTATCCGCCGTGCGCCGTTTTCCGGTGATTTCGCCTCAATGAGACATTCTTGCTGCGACCAGCAACCGCGCGGTCCCAAGCTGATAGTAGTCTACAGTGCGTGCATTCACCTCACAAATCCCGCGGCGGTTGTTCGACGCGGTTCCACTGCCTCCGAGGATACATTCTACTCCAACCGGTGGCAGCCGCTTCGGGCCATTTAGCCATGTTCGCGGCTTCTCTTAACAGGTATTCTACATACCCGGTCCCTTCCCTCACTCCGTTTGCATTGCAAGAGCGAGCATCCACATTGCGGATGGGAATATAAGGCCGCAACTGCCGGCGTGCAGATAATCTATGTGTCCTTTCGCAGCTTCCCTTTTGTTCTAATTTAACGCCTCTGGTCTGCAGATTCGCCGCCAACCCTTGTCGCCTGATACCTGGCTGTTCTGCACATCCGCGCTTCAGCCTAACTAAACCGGAGAACCAATTGACGCCCAACACGCTGCCGAGACGCTGGAGAACTGGACGGCTGGGAGTGTGGTGTGGGGGCAGTCGAAGGAGGGGGCAGAAGCGGTGCGAGGCGCCCGTCGCGCAGAGAGAACTAGCATGGTGCAAATTCGGTGTGCACGGCAGATCATGGATCGAGGCACACTCGCGGTCGCAAGAAAGCATGTCTTCGGGGTTGCTAGGCCGCAGCTTATAAGTTGCAGGTTGTTCGCATCCTCTCGGAACTGGAAAGTGTACAAGGCAGCGCTGTCAACGGCATTCATCGTGCAATATCCGCCCCGTATCTACTAGACTTCCGAACCGAGCGCAAGACATGTCTAAGAGCTCCGATATCGAAGTCGACCCGGACGTTGTAGGTTCCTTCACCCCAGCATCTCCCAACTCATCTCTAACGTTTTCCAGCTTGCGAATAGTGATGAAGATTACGAATCCGCCGGCTACGATACAAGCACCGAGAGCTTAACCTCGTCGATCAACTCGTTCGTCTTCGAGAACGGACGTCGCTACCATGTCTATTTCGGAGCCGACAAGAACCTTCTACCCAACGATGAAGTCGAGCAGCATCGACTGGACATGCATCATGAAATGATGCGACTCCTGCTGCAGGGCCAGCTGCACAAGGCACCGCTGGAGAATCCGCAGATGATACTGGATGTGGGCACGGGTACAGGGATCTGGGCGATCGATATGGCCGACAAATATCCAATGGCGAAGGTGACAGGGAGCGATTTGAGCCCGATCCAACCGAACTGGGTGCCGCCGAACTGCAATTTCGAGGTGGATGATGTGGAGGAAATCTGGATGCAGCCTTCGGTAATCATCTTTTCCGGTTCCCCAGTATCCAGTATCCCCTGACACTGATCCACAGAACACATACGACTTCATCCACGTGCGCAACCTCGCACAGTCAATCACTAACTGGGACCTTGTGTTGTCCGAGATGTACCGGTGCACAAAACCAGGCGGGTACATCGAGCTCGCGGAGCTCGGCGGCGAGCTGTTCAGCGACGACAACACGCTCACAGCCGATAACGCGTTGAAGCGCTGTTACGACCTCGTCAGCGTCGAAGCACTACCGCGCATCCACCGCTACCCCCCCAAACCCGAGCGGATGGTCGGGTTCCTCGAGAAAGCCGGCTGCGAGGATATCCAGGTATTCACGTTCAAGCAACCGTGCGGTCCCTGGCCTCGTGATAGGCGGCAGAAACAGATCGGTGCTATGTCCATGCTGGCCCTAGAAACAGGGATCGAGGCGTATGTTATGGCGGCGGCGACGAGGATCCTGGGGATGCAGCCCGATGAGGCCAGGAAGATCTGCGAGGAGGCATGGAAGAGCTGCAAAAATAAGAATTATCATATTTACACGCACTTGTACGTTGCGCCCCTCTCCGCCTGCGGGTTTGGACTCTGCATGCTGATCTGACGGTTTACATAGTTATGTCGCTTATGGTAGAAAACCGACGGATTGAGGAGGAAGATTGGGCATGTTCCGGTTGGTGATCGGGAGGAATATTGAACACCGCTATTCATTACAGAACAATATACCCACATGCGATCTTCAAGTCTAATCTTTTTTCGTCTGCGTGGTGACGGAGCAAAAGTGAAGCCATTCCCGGATGTGTCCTTTCTCCGACTACTCCAGTCTGAGATGCTCAGAGATAGATGGGAAGCTACGGTCTGGCCATTACCGAATAGTACAACCAGGTCAGGACACTCAGCAGGGGAGCAGATAGAAGGCTCGACTACCTATCTGTAAGTGAGATACGAGGTAACGGAGAAGGGTGCATCCATCGGCTAGTAACGCTGTGCCAAAGGTAGCCGTACCGAAGGGTGTTCAATCGGAAACGAAGCCCACACGGTCCAGGCAGCCGATCTACCCTGGTTACTTTTTTCAATTCGGAGCGCAAGATATCCCATATGCGTGGCTGTCAAAGATATTCGTTGATAGATAGGTAGGAATTCCGTTGCTTAATCTTTTCACCGAGACTGGAGGACCGCTCTCTATATATACATGCACATCCAACCCGTTACCCATCACCGGCTCGTCTAGATAATTTGGTGGCAAATTGCCGCCTCCGGTTCAGATGTCGCCGGGCCTTTGCACCTCTGGGCCTCGATGTCGCCAGGCCTAGATGTCGCCAGTCGCCATTTATCACCTGCGCCACCCGATGCCTTCCGCTCACTCATCTGCTCGCAGCGTTCTAGGCAGGCTTTGGCGGGCCTCTTTGGGCGATAGATACATCTGGTGGTGGTAATTGCGGCGGCAGAAGCTATTCTGCATAAAAGACGGCGCCGTGGGATCTCGTGGTGGCATCCTGTGGAGTGGCCTCACTCGCAGTCATATATTTAGATTTTCATGCAATCAATAGTTAACCCGATATCTTCGCGTATCGAACTACCGGTGGTAAAAAGGGCGTGGGATGTTCGAAGGGGAGGACTGGCACAGAGATAGAGTGTGCACTGTGCTGATGGGTGGGGGCGATCACGGGTGGTGGGGGGTCTGGTGCGGTAAACCGATACTCCGTTTCACGATGCGCTCGCCACAAGGATGCTTCGCGGCCCCTGAGATACCTACTAGGAGTACGGGCGCAGGGTATTGGTTTATTTACCGAGTGCAAAGTCTTGGAGCGAATGAACAGATCGGTTCGACACCTGAGAGCGGGTTCTGAGTTGGCGACTGCGAGCTCAGGACTCCGGATCTGGAGACTGGAGGCGGATGTTCACTTGCACTTCAAACGGAATACTGGGCGCCGGCGGCAGTCATTAACTACCAAAGTCCAAATAGAAAATTTGGCAACCCGCATTTCGCTCCCGCCCCCTATTGGACCTTGTACACCACGCTAATACTAGGCGCCTTCCCATATATGACATAGTGTGGCATCGCCACTACCTTAGTAATCTAGACTACACTACATCTATGAATTCAACCTATGGTGACGAAACTCCTGGCAATTG
>Ga0307516_10009100_pt1 | contig 11119 bp, 14 predicted proteins | sample 19_EM_MG_FD_203310 | JGI IMG/M metagenome (GOLD analysis project Ga0307516, IMG submission 203310) | Populus trichocarpa ectomycorrhiza microbial communities from riparian zone in the Pacific Northwest, United States - 19_EM | ecosystem: Host-associated > Plants > Roots > Unclassified | place...
CTACACTCATCAATCTTGGCTCACTCACAGGTCCAACGCCTGTTCTCCGTGTTCATTGAAATGAACCCTGTGGTTTTCACTCCCGTGATCATCCTCATCACTTCAACGTCCATCATATGATCACCCCTCCTGCAGTAGCCACCATCGCAGGGTTGAGTGCCTCGGGCATCAAGTAAACCGTACGGTAACTCCAGTAGATGGACTGTGGTAGGAACACAGCGGGTAGGAGTCTTGATATGGAGAAGCTCGTGCTTCGTCGAAGTCATGTTCATTATTTGGCCTGGAACAAGTTGCGTTGAACGTCTGACGGAAACGTGGCCTCGTTTCTAACCGCATAGGACCTTTCTTTTGATTTACGTTGTATGTAGGCATCACATGGATGTAGGTATCGAAATAGGATTCCTGGGGCCAACAGCTTTAGGTGCTCCGAGGGATTTAGGAATGGGAACAAACAATTTGCCAGCTTATCTGACATTTATTAGTTGCTAAATATCTCATTTATTTATGGTTTGGCATTTGCCATGAATTTACATCTAGTAAAGCATTAGCCGCTGGATGGCGTCCACCGCGTCATGATGTGCGTTCGTCCGCCAGTTGCTTGATGTTGTGTCTTTCCTCGAGATCCTGGCGATGTAATTTTCTTTACTTGAGAAATCAGAAGTTCATTTCCATAGAAGCTGGTCAACTGAGACATGGTTACACTACACAAATTGGGGTTCTTTGCCCAGAAGAAAATAAAAGTACGCGATCCAACTAGGTTCCAATATCAAGTTGATGCGGGAAAGATGAGTGATAAAGCTTCACGCACCAAGAGCTAATTGACGGAGGCTTCATGGCGCATGCACCTCATTTGGAGCAATAAGGCTTGTTCTTCTTGATCACGCATTTATAGCCATTTTTACAACCTGAATTGTGATAACGGCGCGTGAGCCATTTAGTTTATGCTTAATGTAATTCCTTACATCCACCGAATTTGTCAAGGCAACATTTATAACCAGCAGGGCAGATACTACCATTGGGGCAGCATTTACCACTGCCGGAATAGCATTTGTGATTACAACAAAAAGTGTCCTTGGAACAAGCCGTTAGGATGAAGCCACACCCATAGAAACGACGATCTCACGGGGGTCGGCGTGGTGTCAGTGCTCAATTGTGGCAGGTTCAAATGCGCCTGACGAGAGAGTTCGCCAGAGGCATCCGCATTGATGAGGGCGAATTTCGAAAAGAATAGCAAAGCTGCGATAGGGAGGGAGTGCAACATCATATTCAAACTTGATTCTGAGGAGCGAGTGCACACCGAACGGATACATCATTTTATACACATGCGAGAACTGAGTTTCAAATAAGTCTGGAAAGAGAGAGAGAGAGAGAGAGAATGGCTATGGCCAACGCCTATAACGAAAGCGTCATCCAAGTTGAGACATGTCGGCAGAGCGTTGCCCACTGCCGTAGGGGAGTAATGTATTTGGCCAATTTTGGTAATATATAATAGCGATTATATGAACAACAAAGTTGAAACTTTATGTCGGTTCTGACAATAACTTTGATGCATAGTCTCGAGCCGTTATACAAACCTACTTAACTGAGGAGACTGCTTTGCTTGGCAATGTCCATTTGGAAAGGTTATGCTGTAAACTCGCTTGGATTCTCGACGGCCAATGATGGGGTCGATCAAGTGCATTTAGAGCATGTTGCTTGTTTTTACCACCCTCAACTCTCCAGATGTCAACTTGGATGTCATTCAGAATTTACAGTGTCTGCGAGATGGAGGAACCTTTTTCCATCTACATAGCACAAGGAATACAGTACAATTGGATTACGAGATAGCCATCTTCTGGACGAAATGGTAATGCAGGCTGTTTAGCCCCGAAATGAACAGTTGACTCATGAGACTCATGTTGAAGTTGCACAGCATGGCAGCCAAGGAACTCTTGGAAGTTGGAACCACCTACATAGACACGGTCAACGTCATTGTTTTACCACCTTCAGTGCTCCAGATTTCAAGGTGCCATTCAGAATTTACAATGATGGAGTGGAGAAAGATGCATTGATTCTTTCTCCATCTACATAGGACCTGAGGGAATACAGTGCAATCAGATTGTGAGATAATCATCTTCTGGACGCACGAAATGGTAACGCAGACTGTCTATCTCCGAAATGAACAATCATCACCCCATGGTGAGCGAAAAAAACTCTAAGCATCAGATATCTAGACCATCACAGTCAAATGAGATTGCTTGGCAACACCGAGAAAAGCATCCATTAATATGCAACTTGCGCTCTGTAATAATCACACTATCCCCACAGCTTGGTCTTGTCTAACGTGCGTCAGCCCGTCGCAATGAAGAAGTCCGTGAAGTCCATGGTGAACGGTACATTCGTCAATACTCTGACATTCGGTCCTAGTCGCTAGTACTTTGGCACAATTTTGCAAATTCTTGGCGAGCTTGTTCGTCGCCCTCTCCGAACAGCGCGCGCAATTGATCGGATAACTCCCGTATACAACTGGGATGCCTCTGGCACTTTATTGGAAGACCCTGTAAATGTATCCTCCACTTCACAGAAGATCGAAGAATTGGGTCCAAAGCCGACCCCCCTTCAAACGTTCGAAAGTAGACGAATTTCCAACGAGGATGAGACCATTCCGTGCTCGAGAAATGAGCACGTTGAGACGCTCAGGAGAGCTCATGAACCCGATGATGTTAAGAGGACTCGAGCGCCCGACTATTATGTCAGCGATTAACGAACAATTCGGCGGGTTGAATGGCGCGTACCAATTGTAGCTGGTCTGATATCAGTCTTCTTATGGGAGCCACTATGCCCCAACAGTCCAGCGCTGGAAAGATGATTTGAATCTAAGACACTTAAACTCGTACCAGTCTCGCTCTTGAACGCGTCCCGTAGCAGGGATAATTGACCAAGGTAGGGCGTCAGGACAACAATGTTGTCGGTTCCATAACCTTGCTGTACGAGGTATCGGACTATTCTGAGCACCATCTTTACCCCAAACATGTTTTGCTTTGAACGACGAGCTCCCATCTGCTCGGTTGAATATGCGCTTTTTGTCGTCTTCTGGATGGCCGTGGTCAATAAAAACGATATTACTTTATAGACCCCGGATATCTTCCCTCGTCTTCGTTTGTGACGCATCTTCCAGCTCCGGATACGTGCATACGGTGCTGAACAGAGAGCGTGACGTGAGAAAATCCTTCCAACACAAGTGGTTCAAACAACAATCGGTTCAGGTCGTATCCTTGACCCCTTTCCACCGTCAGAATATAGCTATTTACTTTCGGCCGCAGTTGCCTGCAAGACGGTCAGCGAATTGCGAGGACAAGGAATAAAACACGTTACTTGTGGTCATCAATAAGAATCATTTCTGTGATACTAGTGCCTAAAGCCGTGACGATAAGAATCTCACCCGCTTCTTCGACAAGTAGTAACACGCCGGGAGAGATCGCCCTGATGGCATCCGCGTACTTCGCAGCACCAGTTGTGGTACACCCGATAATCCTCTTGCCCTTCAGCTGGGCAGCCACACCTTGTCCAAATGTCTGCGCAAGGCTGTCCTGACTGATTGAAGCCTGTCCCAGCAACACCGCACTCTCTTCGACCATGTTCGCTGTCCAACTGGCCACCTTTGCTGTAGTCTTTGCTGATAGTCACTCGCAAAAGCCCTGGTAGAATCTACAACCACCCAGTCTGATCTCGTGCGGAAGACCTGTCCGGCCGACCCCCGAGATGAGGGATTTTTTGGCTGTCGATACCGATGTTAATCAGGTCTTCGGGGAATTCACCGAGAGCGTGAATCGTATAGCAAATCACCCGAATGGTCTGGCATGTGAAGTCGTGCAATGCCTGTGCTCCAACGAAAGATTCCCCGAACCCTGAAAACGCAATGAACAGCCAATAACAAATCCAAACATGGATAAAACGCAGCAGGAGGTCCTTGGATGAGAGACCGAGCTTGTGTTCCCGGTCTTTTCTTCGGATGGTTGGGGAGGCTCGAACAGATTCTCGAAGAAGGGGGATGCCAAAGAGAGGAAGGATCTGAAAACGCGGAACTCCACGTTATCCAAACATGAATGCAGGATGGCATCTGCTTTAGAGTGGTCGAATGGTGATGAGGTGTTACAGGATTGGGACATAATATGCATGTAAGCCTGGCGTCCTACTAACGGCTTACTAATATGACGTCCGTGCGCGCCTTAGTTACATGCTCCATTGCCTTTTCTGTCCAGCAGTTGACACGTTTCTCCTTATACCCAAGGCACCTCAGGCGAGCCATCTCTGAGTCTTTCCCTCTCACTGTCACTATTATTGCTCCTTGTATTTCTGTGAATTTCACGCGCTTGTTCACTTTCTTCTGAACCATTATCCTGAGTGTTACTCCCCCCGTGGTGAGTTTCCAGCGTAATGGAGCAGCGGACGCCGCAAGCTGAATGAGCGCAGCGACGCCGACGCCGACGTCAGCCACCCAAGCCAGTCAGCTGGCAGTCACTCAAGCCTTGTCTGTTCACGTCGAAGATTACGCAGCTTATCTTTATGCAACGTTGGAGTTTCTGCCTAGGGGAGTCCTCAAACCCTCGACTGGCACTCAGACTGGCCTTGCAGCTATCTTTTCCTCTTATTCTGGCCCCTCGACCTTTTTGAATTGCATAACTCTTCAGCCTGGATACCTCCGCTGATTCCTCGACTACCGCTACGAATTGAAACAGAGGACAATCACGCAACTTCACGACGCTGCTCCTCCTACCCGCCGCATGGTGCATTGACCGCGCATCCTGGGTTGATCATGTATAGGTCAGGCGCTTTAAATTGAATAATGCGTTGCACAGAATACTGCAATACCGATGCTTATCAGTGTCGTGCCGAGTATGCTATGATTCTGAGGCCAGAGTCCTGATTTCCATACCTTCAATTCAGGACTTCACCGGCTCTCCTGGATTGAAATTCATTAGAGCAACTCTAGATCATCTGGAGCTCTACATGTGCGTTACGACAGTGCATTGATTCGATACTGATCGCTACTCAATGACTCAGCTGTCCATTTCACAGGTAGTGAGGCACCCTCCCAAGGCCTGCTGGACCATTGATAGCTCATTGGTAACACTCACCGACTCCTCGCCCTTCTTGGCCTCAGTGGCCTGCATCTCTACTTCCGAATCTTTTTGGATCCTCACTGGTCCCCCTTTCTCATTCTCCAGCAGGGTTCCACTGCTTATTCATCGTGAGCACGAGCTTGCAGTACGAGCGCTGCTCCCCAATTGTATGTTTCTTTCCTGTATTCGTAACTATTTGTGTGAATCGCCGCACCAAATTTTTCGAGGGTCAACTTACCTTCTCTATCAGGGTGTGGCTCTATCGCAACATGCTCAGCTGGGTTATCAATGATTCCCTCGCATGGCCATGTCAATGTGAAAAGGGCGCTCAGCCACCGAAAGGTAATGCATATTCCAAGGGGGTCCTATGTCAAGTGAAGCAGGGGTTAGCCTGGTGAGTTCCAAGCCTAAGCCCACAGAAGCAGGCCATCAACGGAACTGACAGAGCCAAGCGACATGATAAACTTGCACATTCACCACATCTCACTTACATCGAGTTCTTGAAGCGTCCACTACTCTCGTGCAATTCCGGCGCCTTTTCGGCATGCCCTTCCACCCCCATGATCCTAAAATGACCATCTTGACTTCATACACATGTGGAGACTCACGGTGTACCACTGACGCACTTTTGTAATGCGTACTCCCCATCCCCATCAATATTCGTAAGTTTTTGCTGCTGCCTATAAAATGGTGGAGGTCCTGTTTCGGCTTGTGTGCATCGAACAGGACGGAATGGGAGTGAGAGACAAAGTACCTCGGAAATTTTTGAACGGTCAATTTGTCTCCACGCCTGCAATGATGAAATGGTTACATTAGATCTTTCACACATGAGTGGGCCTGTCATGTGGTTCCGCAGATGGTTCCGCAGATTGAGTCTTTACTTAAATTTCATTTCCTTTGGGTTGATGAATCCTGATCCTGCATCGGCATCACATCAAGCCATATCAACGTAGCATCCTCACTCAAACAATCCCTTCATGCCACACCAATGACGGGCTTCTTCTTCTTTGCTCTGTTCTCCCTACGATTTTGCGCCCTCCGATAGCCACTAAATAACTAATCGTGCTTGTCCAGGGGATAGGACGGACTGCAAGCCACTTCGCACTCGTGGCATGTGCTGCCCACAGCAGTAAGCGAGTGGAGTTTGTGATCATAGAGATGTGTGCCACTGTTAACTGTCCGCTGTTGAGCTCGACATCATTGACTAACATCCAGGCTATTATCCTATCGGGATGAATAGACGTACACACCACTCTTGCTGCAATATGGACCTGAAACCCAGCTCAGCAATCCCCGTCAGCAATCCCCTTCCAAGCAGCATCATCAACCTTGCCCCACTCACAGGTCCAACACCCGTTCGCCGTGTTCAAAATGAACCCTGTGGTTTTCACTCCCATGATGATCCTCATCACTTCAACGTCCATTATATGATCACCCTTCCTGCAGTGGCCTCCATCGCAGGGTTGAATGCCTCGGGCATCAAGCACACCGCACGGTAACTCCAGTAGATGGGCTGTGGTAGGAACGCTGCGGGTAGGAGTCTTGATATAGAGAAGTTCATGTCTCGAGTCATGTTCATTATTTGGCCTGGAACAAGTTGCGTTGAACGTCTGACGGAACGTGGCCTCGTTTCTAGCCGTATAGGACCTTTCTTTTGATTTACATTGTATGTAGGCATCACATGGATGTAGGTATCGAAATAGGATTCCTGGGGCCAACAGCCTTAGGTGCTCCGAGGCATCTTAGGAATGGGAACAATGATCTGCCAGCTTATTTGACATTTACTAGTTGCTAAAATATCACATTTATTTATGGTTTGGCATTTGCCATGAATTTACATCTAGTAAAGCATATATGCATCATTAGCCGCCGGATGGCGTCCACCATGTGCGTTCGTCCGCCGGTTGCTTGATGTTGTGTCTTTCCTCGTGATCCTGGCGATGGAATTTTCTTTACTTAAAATTGAGAAATTTGAAGTTCAATTCCATAGAAGCTGGTCAACTGAGACATGGTTACACTACACAAATTGGGGTTCTTTTCCCAGAAGAAAATAAAAGTACACGATCCAACTAGGTTCCAATATCAAGCTGATGTGGGAAAGATGAGTGATAAAGCTTCACTCACCAAGAGCTAATTGATGGAGGCTCCATGGCGCTTGCACCTCATAGGGAGCAAATGGGGTAGTTGTTCTTGATCACGCATTTATAGCCATTTTTACAACCTGAATTGTGATAACGACGCGTGAGCCATTTAGTTTATGCTTAATGTAATTCCTTACATCCAGCGAATTGGTCATAGCAACAGATATAACCAATAGCGCAGATACTACCAGTGCTGCAGCATTTACCAGTGCCGGAATAGCATTTGCTACCACAACAAAAAGTGTCCTTGGAACACGCCATTAGGATGAAGCCACACCCATAGAAACGACGATCTCACGGGGGTCGGCGTGGTATCAGTGCTCAATTGTGGCAGGTTCAAATGCGCCATACGAGAGACTTCGCCAGAGGCAGCCGCATTGATGAGGGCGAATTTCGAAAAGAATAGCAAAGCTGCGACAGGGAGGGAGTGAAACATCATGTTCAAACTTGATTCTGAGGAGCGAGTATACAGCGAACGGATGCATCATTTATACACATGCAAGAACTGAGTTTCAAATAAGTCTGGAAAAAGGCCGCCGAAAGGGTGAGAATGGCTATGGCCAACGCCCATAACGAAAGCGTGATCCAAGTTGAGACGTGAGTACGCCTTGGACCATATACAGGAGGTCACGGTCGGAGTTAACGTATTTGGGCAATTACGATACTATATAGCCATTATATGAACATCAAAGTTGAAACTTTATGGCGGTTCTGACAATAACTTTGATGCATGGTCTCGAGCCGTTATACAAACCTACTTAACCGAGGAGACTGCTTTGCTTGGAAACGTCCATTTGGAAAGTTTATGCTGTAAACTCGCTTGGATTCTCGACGGCCAATGATGGGTCGATCAAGAGCAATTAGAGCATGTCGCTTGTTTTTACCATCCTCAACTCTCCAGATTTCAACTTGGACGTCATTCAGAATTTACAGTGTCTGCAAGATGGAGGAATCTTTTCCCATCTACTACGTACATAGCATAGGGAATACAGTACAATTGGATTACGAGATAGCCATCGTCTGGACGAAATGGTAACGCAGGCTGTCTAGCTCCGAAATGAACAGTGAGTCATGGGACTCATGGTGAAGTTATACAGCATGCCAGCCAAGGAAATCTAGAAAGTTGGAACCACCTATGTACATAGACACGGTCAACGACATTGTTTTACCACCTTCAGTGTTCCGGATTTTAAGTTGCCGTTCAGAATTTACAGTGTCATGGAGTGGGGAACGATGCATTGATTTTTCTCCATCTACATAGGACAATACAATGCAATCAGATTGCGATATAACCATCTTCCGTACGCACGAAATGGTAACGCAGACTGTCTAGCTCCGGAATGAACAATAATTATCCCACGGTGAGCGAAAAAACTCTTTAGCATCATCTAGACCGTTACAGTCAAATGAGATTGCTTGGCAACATCCAGAAAAGCATCCATCAATCTCCTTCTACAGGAACGACTATCTTCATCTACGAAGAGAGTCTGGCTTAGGGAGACTAATCCATCAATATATAGCTTGCGCTCTGTAGTAGTCACACTATTGGAAGACCTTACAAATGTATCCTCCACTTCGCAGAAGATCGAAGAATTGGGTCCAAAGCCGACCCCCTTCCTCGAACGTTCAAAAGTAGACCAATTTCCAACGAGGATGAGACCATTCCGTGCTCAAGAAATGAGCACGTTGAGACGCTCAGGAGAGCTCATGAACCCGATGATGTTAAGAGGATTCGAGCGCGCGACTATTATGTCAACGATTAGCCGACAATTCGGCGGGTTGAATAGCGCGTACCAATTGTAGCTGGTCTGATACCAGTCTTCTTATGGGAGCCACTATTCCCCAACAGTCCAGCTCTGTAAAGATCATTCGAATCTAAGTCACTTAAACTCGTACCAATCTCGCTCTTGAACGCGTCCCGTAGCAGGGATAATTGGCCAAGGTAGGGCGTCAGGACAATGTGTTGTCAGTTCCATAACCTTGCTGTACGAGGCATCGGACTATTCTGAGCACCACCTTTACCTCAAACATGTTTTGATATGAACAACGAGCTCCCATCTGCTCGGTCGAATGTGCGTTTTTCGTCTTCTTCTGGATGGCCGTGGTCAATAAAAACGATATTACTTTGTAGACCCCGGATACTCTCTCTCGTCTTCGTCTGTGACGCATCTTCCAGCTCCGGATACGTGAGTGCATACGGTGCTGAACAGAGAGTGTGACGTGAGGAAATCCTTTCAACATAAGTGGTTCAAACAACAATCGTCGTATGCTTGACCCCTTTCCACCGTCAGAATATAGCCATTTACTTTCGGCCACAATTGCCTGCAAGACGGTCAGCGAATTGCGAGGACAAGGAATATAACACGTTACATGTGGTCACCAATAAGAATAATTTGCGTGATACTGGTGCCCAAGGCCGTGACGATGTGACTCTCAAGAATCTCACCCGCTTCTTCGACAAGCAACATGCCGGGAGAGATCGCCCTGATGTCATCCGCGTACTTCGCAGCACCAGTTGTGGTACACCCGATAATCCTTTTTCCCTTCAGCTAGCCTCCAGATTGGCACGCGTACATCGTTCATTTCTGTCATCGCGGTCATCAGCACTTTCATCCCGTATCATACTGGGTCCTCCCCTCATGAAGGCCGGCACTATCACCCTTTCGGATGGACATAAGGTAAGTGCACTACCTTCGATTGAGAAAGTGGATTCTTGACACGTAAGATCATCGAGCTCCCAACGATGGCCTTCGGCACAGGTTCGACGATGAAATTCACTGACGTGTCCGAGTACGTCCAGCAAGCAATCGACTGTGGGTTCCGTCACATAGACACTGCAATCTGTGCGATCCTGTTAGCTTGCATGTTCGTCTCCTGATCGCTGCTTCATATGTAGATTACCAAACTGAGAAATACGTTGGAGCCGCTATTAGAGAAAGCGGTCTGCCTCGCTCCAGTTGGTACATCACCACTAAATACGACGGTGCCGATGTCGTTCGGAAGCGTGCACAAGAGAGTTTGGAACACGTGAGATCTCTCTTATTCTGATTGTGGTAAACTTACCGTCGCCTTAGTTGGGCCTCACTTATGTGGACCTATACCTCGTACATGTGCCGAGGGTCATGGGTGACTTTGAGACTAATTGGAGGGAATTCGAAGCACTGAAAAAAGACGGTCTAGTGAAGTGAGGCGACCCTTTCTGGATCCCCGTCACTCATTTTCTGAAGTTGATCAGGAGTATTGGAGTTAGCAATTTCACGATAAAGGACTTACAAATACTTTTGAGCACTGCTAAAGAGAAGCCTGTTGTCAACCAGGTTTAATTATCTCGTTTTTTATCAATAAATGTTGACGCTGTTTCACAGATCGAACTTCACCCCTATAACTATTCCACAATGAAGGAACTTCTTACATATTGTGCGCACCACAGGATCGTTGTACAAGCATATGGGTGTCTCAAGTAAAGAGCAAATCACTTCCTTTGATCAATTTTCTGTTAACCAATGATATGATCAGCCCCCTTACCAAGCACCCTGGTGGTCCTGTAAATGTAGTTGTTGATGCAGTGGCGAGGCGCCTTGGTGCTACTGCGAATCAAGTGCTCTTTGCGTGGGCTAAGAGCAAAGGTGCAGCCGTTGTCACGTAAGCTTTCTTTCCAATATCTCGTGTCCACCGACGAATTTCATATCCTAGAACGAGTCGCCGTGAGGAACATTTACGCGAATATTTTGCAGTTGAGGATTTTTGATGCTTGAAGAAATTGTTTCTATTGATGAGGCGGGCAGGAAAGGACCTCGAGAATAAGGAATTCGTGCTAGTTGGTAGACCATAAGCAACTGAATGGGAATGTATTTATATTGACTCACTACGCGATGA
>Ga0307516_10009101_pt1 | contig 11119 bp, 10 predicted proteins | sample 19_EM_MG_FD_203310 | JGI IMG/M metagenome (GOLD analysis project Ga0307516, IMG submission 203310) | Populus trichocarpa ectomycorrhiza microbial communities from riparian zone in the Pacific Northwest, United States - 19_EM | ecosystem: Host-associated > Plants > Roots > Unclassified | place...
GCTGGCGCCGGTCCAGCGCGATACCGAGAACAGCCGCTGCACATTGGCGAGCGCGCTCAACCGGCCCTGGAACGCCGCCTGAAATTCTTCCGCGGTATCGGCTTTGGTCAATCGCAGCATGGCCTGGATCACGGCGAGCAGATTGTTGGATCGGTGATCGACTTCGCCGGTCAGCAGCATCATGCGCTCTTCGGCCTGCTTGCGGGTGGTGATGTCCACCAGCATGTTGACGGCGCCGAGCAGTCGGCCGGTCTCGTCGCGCAGCGGCGTCGGATAGGGCATGAAGCAGATGCGCGAGCCGTCGGGCCGCTCGGCGACCGCCTCGACGTTCCGGACCGGGCGGTTTTCCTTGAGCGCGATCGCCATCGGACAATCTTCGTGGGCAAGCGGAGTGCCGTCGGGGTAGAACAGCTTCCAGGTCACGCACCACATGTCGCCGATGTTCGGCGTGCGGCCGGCGAAATCGATGCAGGCGCGGTTGAAGAAGGTGATCCGGCCTTCGGCATCGGTCGTATAGATGGCGGCAGGCAGCGCCTGGAGCAGATCGCGGAATTGTTTCTCGCGCGATTCCGATTGGTCCGGGCTGACGGTGCTGGCGTGCTGGGCGAGGATCCGATCGAGATCGGCTTCTTCTGAATGCCTGAACAAATTCAACATGACGCTTTTCCCAAGTACGCCTTTCCCAAGTACGCCTTTCCCAAGTACGCCGGCAACTGACGCCAATTCGTCACAAAGGCAATCGTTCCCGCCCAGCCCCCGCCAAATATGGCCTTTTGCCGTTCAATGCGGCTCCACCGGCCGCTAATTGGACAAATTGTCAGCAAATTGCGGTCAAAGCCACCGTTAACCATATCCGCTGTATCATTCGCGTAAGGGGAACTTTGATGGCCTACAGGATCGTGGCGCAACGGGACAACGAGACCGTCAGCATGGACAGGATGAGTTCGCTGATGGCGCTTGCCAAAGCAAAGGTGTGGGCCAGCGAGGGCTGGGAAGTCACCATCATCGTCCGGGACATCATCGTCCGGGACGAGGATGAGTTGGCGCCGGTCGAGACCGATCGTCTGTTGCTGGCCTGATGCGTTGCAGCATCGCGCCCGGTCGGGCGGTAGACAAGGCCGCCCTCGGGGGCGGCCTTTTGCTTTCCGGATTTTGATTTCAAGGGTTTGAGTTCAAGGGTTTGAGTTCAAGGTTTCCTTGCGCGATGGAACCGGGAACCGCGGCCGGCGTTATCACTACGGGAAGGCTTGTCTCGGAGACGCGCCATGCACTGGCGATCAGCACGTTCGGCAGCCGACGCGATGCGTGGCACCGCCGACGACGACAACATCCTCTACGCCACCGGATGGACTATCAGCGGGCTGGCGACGCTCGGCACCATCCTCGCCGTCTGGGTGTTCGGGATTTGAGAGTTAGCGCTTAAGGCTACACGACCCGCTTGCGGCCGGTCATGAGCAACCCTGCTCTGCGCCCGATCAACAGGCCGAGCACCACCAGCAGGAACCAGACCGGAAGGAAGAACAGCTTCAGGATCCCGGCGTCTTCGGGCTCCGTCCGCAGCAGCCATTTGACGACGCCGACGGGGGCGAACAATCCGATCGCGCCGCCGATCAGGCTTGATGTCCTCAAAACGAATTTTTGCACGGTCATCAGCTGCGCTCCGTCATTCGCCCGCGCAAAACGCCGCCGGCGACCCCGACGCCGAGCACATAGAGCCAGCCTTCGTGGAAATCGAACAGATGCGAGTTCAGCGTCGAGCTGAATAAGTTCTGGAGCACGACGGCAAGCCCGATCCAGGCGACGACGCCCTCCTTGCGGAACAGGCGGTAGTGAACAAACCACATCGCATACAGCACGATGCAGCCGAGCAATCCCCACTGGATCGCAACGTAGAGCGTCTGGTTGTGGGGGTTTCCAATGCTCTCGCCCCAGGCTCCCGGCTTGCCGGCAGCGGCCTTGTCGAACAGTTGCTTCGCCGAACCGGTGCCGTGTCCGATCAACGGCGCTTCGCGGATCCAGCCGAGCGACTGGGTCCAGTACTGAAGGCGCTGTCCGGTCGACGTCGGGCGGTTGGTTTCCTGATACTCTTGGTATTCGACTGCGATGTGCGCGACGCGGCCGCGCAGATAGGGTGATCCCGCCCAGACCAGCATCGCGGCAACCGCTATTGCCGCCGCGGCCAGCCAGGTCGTCCGCCGGTCGAAATGCATGACGGCGAAGATCAGTGCCATCGGAACGATATAGACCAGCGACGTGCGCGACAGCGCGACGAAGAAGACGTTGCAAAGGAACACTGCGGCGAGAACGCCGAGCGCGATTGACGCCAGCGGCTGCGCTTTGCGGAATGCGGCGACGGCCACGGCGGCCAGCCCCAGCGCGCACAGCACGAATTCCTGGTTCTGGTCGATGGCGTTGCGGACCGGCACGCCGGTGGTGTCGAAGCCGTGCGCCGCCTTCAATTGCCATACCGGCACGAAGAAGATGATCCAGGAGCAGACCAGCAACAAACCGCACGAGATCAGGAACGCCCAGAACACCCAGTGCGCGCGGCTCGACCGTTCGAAGTGATACAGCAGGAACGGCAGCACCAACAGCTTTGCCACCGGTCCAAGGCCCAGCATGCTGGCGCGCCAAGCGCCGTCCGCCCACAGCATTCCGATGATTGCGAGCCCGAAGAAGGCGATCGGTGCGAGCGAGGAGGGGGCCCGCAGCGAGCGAAAAAAACCCGCCGGTTCGATGGTCGGGATCAGGGCGATGAACCAGATCGACATGAAGACGAGGACCGCCGACGTCGACCAGGGCAGCGAAGCCGCGACCAGGACCGGGTAGAGATCGACGCTGAACTGCCAGGTGCGAGATCGCGTGAAGCGCCAAAAACGCCTGCCGGCCTCTCCAGGAAAATCAGACGCGGAAGCGGCCGGCGCGGTCACGCGGCCTCTCTGGCGGCAGACTCGCTGCACCTCTCCCGCTTGCGGGGGAGCACAAGGCCGCCTTTGGCGGCCGTCTTAAGAAACGCCGAAGCGAAGCTTCGGCTATGTCGCATCGAACGATGCGATGCGGGTGGGGGCTCTCTCCACACGATGACTCGCGGCCACACCCCCTCCCATAGCCGATGCTGCGCATCGGCGTTCTTAGACCAAAGGACGGCGGCCGTAGGCCGCCTACGCCTCACCCGCAAGCGGGAGCGCGGCTCCTTCTCGGTTGCTATTCGACCTGATCTCATCACGCTCTAGCAATACCTTTCGCCGTGCCGTTTGATCAAGCCGTCGTCACGCCGATTGTTGTACGTTGCGCCTGGACGCAGCGGCGGACCAGATGGCGGCAAGTCCGATGCCTGCAAGAACGATCAGGCTGGGCTCCATCGGCATGCGGTATTTCGCCGAGATGACGGGGCCGGTGAGCACCAGAAAATAGATCACCGGCACCGCGGCAAGTGCGGCCCATCCGGCGCGTTCTCGACAGAGCAGCGCAAAGCCGATCGCGGCCAGCGCGATCGACAGAAACGACCCCGCCGCCCCGGAAATCATGACGATGGCGAAGGCGACGGACGACGACCTGAAATAATGCACGGTGCGCTCCAGCATCGATTGGCCCGGCGTGGCAAAGAAGCTTGGCTTGTCCATGGTGCGAACGCGGGGATCGCCAAGGGCGGCAGGTGCAAAAAGGTTGGTTGCGGCGGCCTCGATCCAGGCCTTGATGAAGGTCAACGGCGAGATCGATGCCAGTTCCGCGCGTGCAAGGCTGCTGTAGAGCGAGGATTGCTGAAAGGGATCGCGGAATGCGTCGGGCGCGCGCTTGACGGCATCGTCAAACGCCGCATTCATCTTGTTGACGGACACCTCATAAGGCGTGCCGTCCTGCCGCTGTCGCAGCATCGGCGCAATCCAGATCGCGAGATGGATGCCGGATTGCGACGTCAGCGCAAACTTGTCGAAATAGACGTAGTTTCGAACCACGGTCGGCGCCACCGGCACCGCCGCCACACCACAAAACAGCGCAGCGCAGATCACGGCGCGCCGGAAATCGATCCTGATCGTTCGCGCCAGGATGAGAACGGCGATCGCCGGCAGCAACAAGGCCACCGCGGGGCGCACCGCAAGCGCAAGGCCGGCCGCAATCCCGGCGCTGGCTGCCATCGCCAGTGACGGCCGTTGCAGGAACAGGGCGGTTAAGAGAAACGCCGCCGTCAGGAAGAACAGCGACAGCGTGTCCGTGAGCATCTGGGCGCTGTAAACGATCAACGTTGCGGAGCAGGCGCCAAGGATGCCGGCGGCGATCCCGGCCGGACGCGAGACGAACAACGCCAGCCGGGCGATCATGGCGCAGGTGCCGGCATCGAGCAGCGCCTGGAGCACCGCAACCGCGCGCGGCGAAGCGCCGAACAGGGCGCGGCAAGCGGCCAGGAATAGCGGGTAGAGCGGCATCCGGTCCGTCGTCGTCAACAGGACGCTGCGCAGGTCCTCGCTCATCGACCAATAAAGGCCGGTATCGGCTTCGGCGAAGAACGAGGCGTCGCCGTGAAGCGCTGCCACATAGATCAGCCTGACGGCCGCCGCGAACAGGAAGGTCGGAATCAGAATTGAATGCGGCCGCATGGCTTTCACGGAGATAGAACAGAACAATCCGGAACCGGCCTTGCGGCACGCCCGTAGGAGACCGCGCGCTTAAAGCACGGATTTGCCCGATGGGGCTATTCCTAATTCGGCCTCACCGGCGTGCCCGCCTTGCGATCGTCTATTTCCGGATCAGGCCGAGCGCTTCCCGAACCAGATGGGCAAAGCAGATGATCAGGGAGCTGACCAGCAGGAACACGACAAAGCTGTCGTATTCGGCAGGCGTGAGCGGGTTGAACTCGAAGTGCGGCGGCATGAACGCCCACCACACGATCGGGATCGTGATGAGCGCCGCAAAGGTGCCGGCCGGCGCGCCTCCGAGCAGGCTCACCACCAGGATCGCCGGAACGAAGGCCGCAAAATAGGGTGTCGTCCCGAACGACGCGATGACTTCCTGCATGGTGGCTGCAAATATCACCGCAACGAAAGCGGCCCCGAATGCGCGAAGCGACCATGGCCGCAGCAAAAGCAGATAATTGGTGCGCGTACGCATCAAACTTCCCCCGGAAAATACGATGCACAAAGGGCGAAAGGTATCCAAGGAACCACACAAAGAAAACCCCGTGTGACCCCGGTTAATCCCCCTGGCCCCGACGCTATCATCCTGCAGAACGGATTTCTTGTTGCAGCGCACATGCTCCAGCGCCAATCATTCTCACCGAAATCTCCGCTCTCAACGACACGCGCGAAGATGTCCTATACCAGGCACAGGACGGCACGGGCACAGCGGCGTGACGGGCCCTGGTCGGTTGTAGGAGTTCTGAAGATCCAAGATGAGCGAAGGGACGCGTCAACAGAAGCCGGTGCGGCTATGCGGACGTGAAGTTTTTTCCGCAATCCGCAGCCTGCAATCCGCAGCCTTGTGCCGAGGATGAGGATACGCTTCACTACACCCATAAATTGAGCGCGGATTCGTTTGGGAGGCGACGGGATGCGTTTTTTTGTTGCACTGTTTTTATTCATATTCCTTGCCGGCTGTTCCGAGGGACTGGCACCTGATCCCGAGTCTGCGGAACTGACCAAGCCGCCGCCTGGCGCAAAGGCGGTACAGCCCGTTGCCTTTGCGACCAATCGGGTGGTTGAGCACCCCGAGGATTTCAATCTGGCGTCGATGACATCCGAACGCGCTTCATCGATCACGTATGGTCGAGCCTGGGTAACCATTCCGGACGCGCATCGGATCGGCGTGACGGAACGACCAAAGTTCGTCTGGTGGAGAGGCAGCGTCGAAAAGGAAACCACCGAAAGTCATTTTCGGGTCATGCGCCTGATGTCATTTTCAAAGGACGACTTCAGCGCTGCCATGAAGAACAGCCAGAATTCGGCGATGGTTTTCGTTCATGGCTACAACTCTACTTTCGAGGACGCCATTTTCAAGGCGGCACAGATCGCCTTCGACGCCAACTTTCGCGGCACCGTCGCTGCGTTCTCGTGGCCGTCCCGCGCTCAATTGCTGGAGTATGACTACGACACGGGTAGTGCAGAAGTTTCCTCGAACGCACTCCTGGAGGTCTTGAAGGCGATCAAGGACACCGGCGTTTCCAAAATCTACCTGGTGGCGCACAGCCTGGGGAGCCGTGTCGTCACCGGGGCGCTGGAGCGCGCCTCGCTGACCGGGGTCAAGCTCGATCTCGCCGAGCTGATATTTGCCGCGCCGGATGTCGACAAGGATCTCTTCCTGCAAAGGGCTGCAGACATCAGGGCCGTGGCCGGCGCGGTAACCATCTACGTGTCGGCATCGGACAAGGCGTTGCTGGTGTCGTCCAAGAAGGCCGGTGACATTTCACGGATTGGATACGTGACGGCAAAAGGCCCGACACTGGTCAAGGGCATGGAGATCATCGACGTGACGGCGGTGGGTGACGATATGTTCGGCCTGAATCACGGTACATTCTCCGGAAGTCGATCCGTGCTCGAGGACATCGGGCAAATATTGTTGCGTGGCACACACCCGCCAAATCTTCGCAGTACGACCTTGCGGTCGATGCCGGACGACAAGAGCGTGGCGTATTGGCTGTATCCGAAGTAAGGGGTGGCTAATTTCGCGATCGTTTTCAAGATCGGGCGGACCGTACATCGGCGTGGCAACCCTAGTCGATGGATTACGCCTTCTGCCTTTGCCCATTGGGGCTACGGCGGACAGGTTGCCCCGCGGACTTCGGCGGACAAACCGATTCAATCCACGCCGCGAGTTCTAATTTTTTCTCCCGGCTCGAAGTTGACATTGAACGAAGGCCTCGTTCGTCGCTGCCGCTTTCCCTCCACGTTTTGAGTACCAGGAGCGACCGTCGGTGGAAATTCCCCCACCGTTCTGTACCGCACAGGTGCAGCCAAGCTTGTCTGCCATCTTGGCGCATCGGGGGTCGACGCCTTGCGCCAATGCAGACCCGCTACCGATCGACAGAACAAAAAGTATCAAGAAAACTGTTCTCACCCTAAACCCCCGCGCCATTTATTAAAGCGGCATCACAATACGCTGCAGGAAAAATATTGAAACCGTTCACAACCATGACGGGTCGGGTTCTGTCCTGACGGCATGGACCCTCAATCCGCCCTGCGAGTCCCGATTTAGTTGATATTTCGGGATTACGATCGATCAATTGCATTCAATGTCCGCAGCCCCAAATTTAGAAATTGATTCCTATGATTCTCCCAGATGGCCAGAGACGGTAACGAAGGACCTTCATGACCGACCGAATCAAGATCATTTGCTCCAAATGCCGAAAACCCTTTTCAGAGCGCGCCAATCGCCTCAAGAACGGCTTCCAGGTGCAGTGCCCCAATTGCATGAGCCTGATCACCTTCGACAGTAGTTCGGAAGATCCCAATATCCGGCGGCCCTTGAAGGCGGCCCGGGACATTCGTTATGCGGCGGAAGCCGCGCTGGTCTTGGCCAGAATGGCTGCTCAAGAGCCGAAGCGCGACGCGGGATACTGATCTCAGGGGGATTTGGCCCAACGGGTTCTGCTCAGGTCGCCCCTTGCGGCCTACCTTGAAACTGGATCGCGCATTTCTTTGCGATGGATGCTTGTTCAATCGCGACCCACTGGCCCTTGAGTTGAGCGAGTTCGGCTGCCGACCATTGCCGCCGACAAAGAAGGCTGCAGGCCAAAACACCACAACCGCAGCGGCGGTCGCTAGCCCGTCATTGGTGCGCTTTTGATCTTGGGCTCCTGAAACGACACCCGCGCGGTGACACTCTGAGCTTCCAAAGCTAGTTGCTGACAGGTGTATTGCTTGTACATAACCGGCGAAACATAGGTCGCCGATATTTCAGCAGAACTCGACGCGCAACCCGCCAACGCGGCGGCCAGCGCCACGATTCCCCAATTACGTATTTATAAAATCTCCCCCGGCCCGCATCACGGAATAGGCGGTGAAGAAAGCTCTCGCCTGATGATCGCGCAACCAATAGGTGTTTTCATTCATCCGTCAGCGATCTTCGAGGCGATTGTTCTTTTTTCCTCTTCGCCGTTGACAGTTTTCTCTCGTGCTCCGACTACTTCGGCCAACGCGTGCAAGATTCAACGGGTCATCATCAGATGAGAAAAGTGCTCGCAGCCAGGCTGCATGGCATCCACGTTACGGAAGCCCATCTTGATTATCACGGCTTGAACACCCTCGATCCCGGGCAATGCCAGGAAGCCGGCATTTCTGCCGATGGAGATCGTGGAGATTTGGAACAAGAACTCCGGGGGGCGCATTTCGACCTACGACATATTCGGCGCACGCGGCTCGCGTTGCTGCGTCCTCATCGGTGCCGCCGCACGCACCTGCCAAGTAGGCGACCAAGTCATCGTCTGCAGTTCGACGTACGTAGACGAGACGCGAATTGTTCAGTTGACGCTGAAGATTCTCGCATTCAATCGAAACAACCAGATTACCGATCTCTTGACATATGCGGTCACCTCGGACGCGGCGGGGCGTTATCGCTTCGAGATAATGGGTGAGTCAGGCGATATCAAACCCATACCACTTCGCGCCGCAGAATCGAATTGGGGTCGGTCGATGGATCGGGGATCTGGGATGAGCCACATTTCGGAGTCGCAGGTTGAACGCGTCACCATTCCAATGCTGCAGCGGTGGAGGGAGGAAGGGCGGCGTGTCGTGATGACCACGGCCTACGACTCCGTTGCGGCACGTATCGCGGACTCCGCCGTCGATGTCATCCTCGTCGGCGACAGCGTCGGCAACGTTTGCCTCGGGTTCGAAAACACCCTGCCGGTCAGCGTGGCGATGATCAATCACCACCTCGAGGCCGTTGCGCGCACGAAGCCCCGTGCTTTGCTCGTCGCCGACATGCCCTTTCTCAGCTTTCACCTCGGTGCCTCGGAAACGATACAGAATGCCGGAGGGTTCTTGCAACGTGGCGCAGCCGCGGTGAAGCTCGAGGGAGGCGCCAAGCGCATCGATATGGTGCGCGCCCTGGTTGATTGCGAAATTCCTGTGATGGGCCATCTTGGTCTCACCCCTCAGAGCGTCAACGTCATGGGTGGATTCAAGGTACAAGGCCGGAACGCCGACGAGGCGTTGCGTTTGCTCGACGACGCCTACCGACTGCAGGAGGCCGGATGCTTTGCCTTGGTCCTGGAAGGCATTCCGGCCGAGCTTGCCGCTCGCGCGACCGAGTCTCTGAGAATACCGACCATCGGAATCGGTGCGGGAACCGGCTGTTCGGGGCAGGTGCTGGTGTTTCACGATGTCCTAGGCCTGACCCAGGGCCGACGCCCGAAGTTCGTTCGCACCTACGCGGAAGGTTTTCGGTTGCTGCAGGATGCGCTTTCGCGCTGGGCAGCGGACGTCCGCAGTGGAGCGTTTCCGGGACCGCAAGAATCCTATCGTCTTCCAGATGGCCTTGGCGACGCGATCGCAAGCTGGACGCCGTCCAATCCAACCTGAGATCGAGCGATGAAAACAATAACAACGGTTGCGGAGCTTCGAGGTGCGGTAGCGCGGGAGCGCTTGGGCGCCAAACGCATCGGCTTCGTGCCGACCATGGGCTATCTGCACAATGGCCATCTGGCGCTTGTCGAAGCGAGCCGAGCCGAATGCGACGTGACTGTCGTCAGCATTTTCGTCAATCCAACTCAGTTCGGGCCGAACGAGGATCTCAGCGTCTATCCGCGCGACTTCCCACGCGACGAAAAACTCTGCCGCGGCGCCGGCGTCACGATCCTCTTCGCACCTGACGCGCAGGAAGTCTATCCGACCCAATTCCAGATGTCCGTTGAACCAGGCGAACTCGCGAACCCGCTGTGCGGCGCCTTCCGGCCCGGGCATTTCCGCGGCGTCGCTACCGTCGTGTCCAAGCTGTTCAACATGGTGCAGCCCGATGTCGCCTTCTTCGGCCAGAAGGATTTTCAGCAATGCGCGGTCGTGCGACGTATGGTGGCCGATCTCAATCTTCCGGTCGAGATTATCACGGTTCCTACGGTCCGGGAGCCTGACGGGCTCGCAATGAGTAGTCGCAACCGGTATCTCAACGAGGAACAACGTCGGCGGGCCCTTGCCATCGGTCGAAGCCTGTTCGCCGCAGAGGCCGAGTTTCGTTCGGGCGAGCGCGATACTGAAAAGTTGGTTGCGATCGCCCGGCAACATTTGGAAGGGGTAGACCTGCTGCAATACCTTGAGCTTGTCGACGGCGACACGCTCAAGCCTGCCGAGAGTTCGTTGAGCCGTCCCGCAGCACTTTGTGTGGCGGCCTACATCGGCTCGACCCGGCTGATCGACAACGTGATCCTCGGGCCGGCACCCCGTCAGCACGCGCGAGTAAGCTAGAGGAAGGAGCCCAGCGCGTGACTACTCTCGGTCCTGAGGGGCCGAGCTTCCGCCCTCTCGGGCGGGGCGTTGCGGTGACAGTGCACTGCGAGTCGATTCGAACGGAGATTATGTCTTCCGACGCGGCTTCGGCACGATAGGTCCATATGATCTTCGCAGGACCAGTTAATTGAGTGCACTGTCAACGTAATAGCCGAGTTACCCTACGAGTTCTCATTCGCAATGACGACAGGAATTCCGAGAATTTTGTGCAACGGGCAAATGAATTCGGCGTTCGTCAATGGACGAGTCCACCCCTCGCCGAAGCTCGTAGGCGGATTGAAGCCAAAGGCGCAATCCGTCATTCCGTGCCAGCCGCAGCGCAAACAGCCTCACCAAATCTCCGCTCGCGACCAGGCGCGAAGATAGCCCGACATCGGGTGCAGGACGGCACGGGTGGTAGCCAGACAGCTGAGCAGTGTCAAAAATCAAAAGGACCGGGTTTTGGTGCCAGACACGCAGCAGACGTCGTCAGAGATCGCAGGCACGACATTCTTGAGATAGCAACGGGCCTGCGGTGCCTGAACGCCCGGTTTGACGTAGGTCCAGGCAACGCATTTCGCCTCGTTCTTGCAAGCATCCTCGCAAGCCTCGGTGCGATCTGATTCGACTGCGAAAGAATTGAAGTCGCCGCCCCACCTGTTCTTATCGTGCTCACGCTCGCTCATCTTGGTGGTGGCGGCAGCGCC
>Ga0307516_10009102_pt1 | contig 11118 bp, 10 predicted proteins | sample 19_EM_MG_FD_203310 | JGI IMG/M metagenome (GOLD analysis project Ga0307516, IMG submission 203310) | Populus trichocarpa ectomycorrhiza microbial communities from riparian zone in the Pacific Northwest, United States - 19_EM | ecosystem: Host-associated > Plants > Roots > Unclassified | place...
GCCGTCCGGGGCAACGGGGTCGAAGGCCAGTGCGGCATCGCCGATCGCCAGAAAGTCTGGTGCGTCGCACTCGGTGAGCACCGGCCCCGTCGAGCAGATCAACGGCTCACCCTCGGCGACGCAACCGAGCAGGCGCTCGCGCGTGAGCGGCGCCGTCGCCAAGCACTCGCGGAGCACGGCGTCGCGGGCGGCACGCGCCAGTGGTCCTCGCGGGTCGGTCATCCACAACGCGAGCAAGCGGCCCTGAGGCAACGGTGCCGAATACCACCAACCCTCAGCGGCGCTCTCGACCAGCGTGACTGGTTTTTGTTCGGGCGCCCGGTACCAACGGCACACGGCGATCAACGGATCGTTGGTAGTGCGTCGACCACCGAGCCGGCGCGAAAGGACGGCGCGGCGGCCCGTGGCGTCGACCAAGCAGCGGGCGTGAAACGTCTGCGGCCGGCCCCCGAGCGTCGTTTCCAATCGCCAACCCTGGTGCTCACGCACGACGCCGTCAACGCGCGCTTCGCGAACGAGCATCGCACCAGCTCGGCAAGCAGCTTGCCGCAGGAAGTCGTCGAAGGCGCGACGGTCGAGGTGCATGTCCGGACCGTAAGGATTGGCGATCGCAGCAGTCTCCGTCGCAGGCCCATCTTCCCAGCGCGACTGCATGAGGTAAGCGGGCCTTTGTATGTCTCCGGGCAGCTCGTCCGCGATGCCGAGCTCGTTCAGCATGACCCGGCCGACGCCACGCAAGCTCTCTCCGGGCTTCGGACTCTGCCCATTGCCGCTCTCGAGCACGGTCACGCCGAGCCCGCTCTGGGCGAGGCGCAACGCCAGCGCGGCGCCCGCAGGCCCTCCTCCGACCACCACTGCGTCCTGATGGATCATTTCGACGGCGCGAACGACGCCAAGAGCTCGTCGATGTGGTCGAGGTAGGTGCTCGCGGCTCGTCCGAGCGCCAGCTCGGCGCGACGGCTAACGTCCAAGCCGAGGGGACGGCAACAACCCGGTGAACCCTCGTGACTCGACGGCGGCTCGCGTGCGACGCGATCGCCTCCGTGCCAGACCGCGGGCGTGAGGAGCCTCTCGCGAGTGAAGGGCTGACCTTTTGTCGTGCCCCAAGCCTGAACGCGACACGAATAAACTCCGGAATCGGGCAGCGAAAGCGCAGCGTGGTACTGACCCGGCTGCGAGACGACGGCGTGGAAGGCGAGCGAAAACTGCGAGCCATCCGGGCGCGTTACCGTAGCCTTCACACTGGCGTCCTCAATCGGGCGCACGCCGGTGTCGAGCAGGCTCGCTCGGAGCTCGGCCGTCGCGCCCGGATCGTACCCGCTCTGCGCGTAGCTCGCGCTTAGCGAGATCTGCGAGTAGGTGTGCACGATCAAGTCGTACGCCGCTGTCCGTCGCCCAACCTGGACCCTCCCGTCGGTCTTGAAGTTTTGCCCCGAGCCCCTCGTCTGGAGGCGCAACAGAGCATGCCAAGTGCCGGCGTACTGCTGCCCCGACGCGGGCAGAGTCACAGGCAGGACCAACCGATAGAAAGCGACCCCGCTCGAGACGACGAAGCTTTGATTCGAATCGATCGTGGCGATCGACGCGTCGACGATCTTTCCGGTCGGTGAGCACAGCCGAAAATCGAGAAGCTCGGGAGAGTCCGTGACGAGGATGACATCGAGCCCGGCGTCGGCGTCGGTAACGTGGAACGGGATTGCGGTCTCGTGGCCGGCAACGACGATGCCGCTCGGGTCGAGCAGCACGTCCGCCTTGTTGATGCTGGCAAGAATCTGCAAAAAATACTTCTCCAGTAGGAACTTATTGGTGAGCGCGGTGCTACTGGCGCTGCCGATATCACCGGTCACGAGCAAGTAGCCGCCGTTGTTGCCAGAGAGCGCCTGCAGCACCGGGGCGCTCGTATTCTCGGGCCTGCCCAGGCCGATGGCGTAGACATGCCCGTCGACCAGGTTCGCGACGTCGGAAACGAACGGCGCGGTGTTCTCCTCCCCGTCCGTCAAGATCAACATGGCTTTCGTCAGCGAGGTACCGTCGAGCGCGGAGTGCGCCTTGACGATGCCCCCGCCGATCGAGGTTGAGCCGCGCGGCGCGAAAGCACCTCCGTCGATCGCGCTCTCTTGATCGCCACGGGCGTTGGCCAGCTTGGCGAGCGGTTTCACAATCTCCTTTTGGTCGTCGAACGAGACGAGAGCGACGTAGTCCTCGTCGTCGGCCACGTCCTCGAAAAGCTTCGCCGCGTTGCGCAAGCTGTCGTACTTGATGGGCGGGTGATGCGGGTCCTCGGACATGCTGCCCGAGCGATCGAGAACCAGCGCCGTCGCCGTCGGCGTTCGCGCGATGGTCAGCGCAAGCAGCGGAACCACCCAAAACTGCCCGGTCGGCTCGTGCGTGATCACGACGCTGTCCGTGTCGGGGGGATCACCAGCCGTACCTGTCGTGTATCGCACCCAGAAGCGGGCGATCGCCACGCCGCCGCCGGTGGCCGGCACCGTCACCTCGTACGGCGCCTGGCTCGGAAGATCGGGCACGAACCGAGGATTTTGCGGGAGCGTCGCGATCTTGAGGTTCGTCTGCGAGCTCGTCACGACTTCGAATTCGATCGCGCGGAGCCCGGAGCCGGGCACCCCGGACGGCTTGGTTGGTACGTTTCCGAAATCGAGCACGGGGGTCAAAAGCGCGATCGAAAGCGCGCTGTCGCAACGATCGACCTGGACGAACTGGTCGCCTTGCTGAACGACGAAGCCGAGCGTATGCCACATGCTGACCGCGTCAGTCTGGCCGCTGATGCCCTCGAGCCAATCGACACCTACGGTCGAGCCTTGCGGGAGCACCGTTCGCGGAACGACGAACGGCCAATCGAGCTGACAACCCGCCTCGAGCATATCGCCATGCCACAAATCGAGGTCTCTCGTCAGGTCGCCCGGGTTGAAGTAAGACGTCGGGACACGGAACGGATCGTTGGGATCGATGTGCGGTGTCCCGCTGCTGTTCATCCATCGCTGCCCTGCATTCTCATTGGCATTGAGCGCGAGCTCGATGCCTGCCGCGAATGGTCCACCGATGCAGCCGTCCAAAGCGGCGCGATCGAGCCCGTCGCCGCTGGGCGCGGTGCCCGGCGCGGGGGGTGCGGGCGGCGGCCAGTCATTCACGAAATTGCCGACGGAAAACTCCTGCATGATCCTGTACTGCTCGCTGGTCAGCGTCCCCACACCATCGGGCATGTTGGCGTTCGGCCCGGACAGCGTGTGGACCGGGCCGGCGTAGTCGAGCGGCGTGATAAGCCGGCGCACGATCTGCTGGGGCGTCGGCGTCCCGTTCGCGGCAGCGCTCGCCGCCGTGATGGGGTGCGGTCCGAAATGATGCGCCACCGCCTGCCGATCGATCCATTGCGCTCGCTCGGCGCGGAGCAGTATCGGGTAGATGTCCTTCACATAAGACGGCGTGGCTAGTGCGTTCCTGAAGCCTTTCGCGATGGCATAGTCGAGCAAGACGTCGTACAGCGTCACGATGCTCTCGAGCTGGGGCGCGAACTTGGGCGGGGCGACGACCACCCACGCCGTCCGGTTGTAGATGTTGCCGTTTTCGTTGATCTCGGCCTGGATCAAACCATCGCTCACGTCGTCGTAAGCCAGCTCGCTGTTCAACGCGCCACCCTTCCCGTGCCCACCGAGGACGATCAGGCGGCCGAGCTCGTCGGTGCGAATCTCGCCGAGCGAGACCGGAAGGTGCATCGAGCCGATCGTCCCGCCGTCGAGCATCGCGGATTGAAGTGGGCGGTCGAGGGACTGGGCGGGCGGCTGGATCGCGTTTGGCGCCTGCCATTTCCGATTCGCAACGTGCACCGTCCATTTGATGGTGACCGAGTCGGAAGCGAACAGCGGCGCGCCGTCCTTGAAGACCCAGAACCGCGCAGCCTGCCTCTTGACGCGGCACTCGCCATCTTTGAAGCCGCCTGGAGGATCGAGCAGCACCCCTGGCACCTCGGGCCCAATGAAGAACTCGTCCGGACTATCGCCCACGCGCGCAACCCCGAGCGCAGGATGAATCGTATAATTCGCCATTCGCTTCTCCCGTGAGCCCCGTGGGACCCTGCGAGCAGCATCGCTTCAGAAGGGCACGAGCCGACATAGTCAAATCGATGCGTCGACCGCGTCGCCACCCCGAGCGTCAGCTGAGCTCGCCGAAGCCCAGGAGCGCCGGGCGCGGGTCATCACGACGTCGAGAGGCGGGCGCACTCGTCGATGCGCCGCTCGAGGAAGCGCCGCTCCCCCTCGTTGCGCGCAAGATCCTTCGCCAGCTCGAAGTACTTCTTGGCGACGAGGGGCCGGCCGAGTCGGAGCTCCAGCTCGGCGACGGAGGCCGGATAGAAAGGGTATCCGGCGAGACGCTGGACCTCCGCGATCGCGGTGACTGCCGCTAGGCCGCGCTCCGGACCTTCGCTTTCCGCGATCGCCATCGCGCGATTCAAAGCGACGACCGGCGATGGGCGAATTTTCATGAGCACGTCATAGAGCCGGACGATCTCGTCCCACTTCGTCTCCTTCGCGCTGCCCGCGGCTGCATGCTGCGCGGCGATGCCCGCCTCGACGTGGTACTCGGTGAGGTGGTCTCCTGACGCCGACTCACCGAGCAGCATCATGCCCTCCGCGACGAGCTGCTCGTCCCATCGCGATCGGTCCTGGACCAGGAGCGGACGCAGGTCGCCGTCGTCGCCGACGCGCCCAGGCAGTCTTGCCGCGTCGAGCCACATGAGGGCGCCGAGCGCGTACGTCGCGGGGGTGGCGGCTGGAGCGTGATCGACGAGCAGGCGCACCAGGCGCATCGCCTCGCGGCAGAGATCGATCCGCACGACGGCCCCGGAACCTCCACCGTGGTAGCCCTCACTGAAGAGCAGGTAGAGCGCCCGATGTACGGCGGCGAGGCGAGGCGCAAAGTCCTCGGCGGTAAGCTCGAACAGGCGCTTTGACTCGGCGAGCTTCTGCTTGCCGCGCCAAAGGCGCTTCTCGATCGCTGCGGGCCTGACCAGGAACGCGCTCGCGATCTCATCTACACCGAGGGCGCACAGCAAATGGAGCACGAGAGCGACCTGGACATCCTCGTGCAGCCGCGGGTGGCAGCACGTGAACATCATCCGCAGTTGGTCGTCTTTGAGCGCATCGGGAAGAAAGCAAGCGTCGAGTCCAGGCCGCAACGTCCCCTCGCTCTCGACGAAGCGACTGACCTCGGGCGCAAATTTCCGGGCAGTACGTTGCCTGCGGAAGACGTCGAGCGCCCGGTTCTTAGCGGCGGTAGTCAGCAGCGCCGCGTAGTGGTCGGGGACGCCTTTGTAGCTCCACGCCTCGAAGGCGCCCGCGAGCGTCTCCTGCACGACGTCCTCGGCAAGCGCGAGGTTGTCGATCCCGAAGGCGCGAGTGAGCGTCGCCAAGAGCCGCGCGGCTTCCCGTCGAAAGAGGGCGTCGTCCGGTTTCACTACAACTTCAGCAGAGGACGGATCTCGATCACTCCGCCCTCGTCGAAGATGGGGTGCCCCTTGGTGAGCGCGACGGCCTCGTCCAGGTCTTTGGCAGCAATGACGGAGTAGCCCATGACGACGTCCTTCGTCTCGGCGTATGGGCCATCGCTAAAGCTCCCGGCCTTGTCTCGTACGACACGCCCCCCCTTTGGCTCGAGTGGCTGCCCGTACTGCGCCAGGTGCCCCCGCGCTTCCATGTCGTTGAACCACGCCTGGTACCGCTGCATCCAATCCTGCATCTGCTGGGGCGTGCGCGTCGGCCGCTGTGGGCGGCGCCAGAGGTACACGAACTCGTCCATGATCGGGCTCCTTGTGCGCGGCTGCGGGGGTCAGTCGGCCGTGCCTCACCGTTTTAACGCTCGGCGGGCGTGACGGCGGACAAAAAATTCGCTCCGGGTGCGAGACATGCCGAGGCGGGTAAGCGGGGCGACGCGCCCAAGGCGTGAACGCAGTCGGAGAAAAGTGTCCGGCGGGAGAATACCCGGACGTCAACGGGTCCAAAGGGCGTGCAAGAGCGTCCAAACGAAACCACCTCATTCAAGGAGCAGTCATGCGAAAAGTGATTCAATCCACCCTCATCTCCCTCGATGGCGTCGTCGACGACGTAAGCTCGTGGGGCCGGAAGTATTTCGATCCAGCCTGGTGGAAGAGCTCTTTTCAGATGCTCGCGACGTGCGACGCGCTCCTCGTGGGCCGCAACACTTACGAGATGCTCGCGGGACGCACGCAAGCGCTGCTCGCTACAGGGCGCGGCGCTGAGCTCTCGCCCTCCCACGACATCGCCTACGGCCACCAGCTCAACGACATCCAGAAGCACGTCTTCTCCTCGACCCTGCAGCGAGCTGACTGGAAAAACTCGGTGCTCGTCCGCGGGGACGTCGCCGCAGAGGTAGCGAAGCTCAAGCGCGAAGACGGCAAGGACATGATGATCTACGGCCACGGTCCGCTCGGCCAGACGCTGCTTGAGCACAACCTCCTCGACGAGATCCACTTCTCGATCCACCCGGTGCTCGTTGGTCGAGGCAAGCTTGCCCTCCGTGACAACCTCCGCGCGGAGCTCAAGCTCATCGAGTCCAAGACGCTTGCAAACGGCGTGGTCGTAGTCAGCTACGAGCCCATGCGGACCTGAATCGATGGTGGAGGCCGGTCGCGTCAGCCTTTTCTAGCCCTCGACCACTGGAATCGCTCGCGACCGCTTTGACGAAGGCACCGCAAAGGCGTTGGGCTAGGCTCACCCAAGGGACGACATGAGCATCACCGAACCACTCGTCCCGCTCGAAGCTTTCGCGCTAGATCCGACGGTCCTGCACCTGAACCACGGCTCCTTCGGTGCCACGCCGCGTGCGGCGCTCGTCGCTCAGGCCGAAGCTCGCTATGCGCTCGAGGCGGCGACGATGCGCTTCATGGTGCGGGATTGGCCAGGCCTGATTGCCACCGCACGGGCTCGGGTCGCTGCGTTCGTAGGCAGCGACCCCGACGATATGGTGATGATCCCCAACCCCACCGCTGGCGTCGCCTCGATCGCGAACAGCATCGCGTGGGAGCCGGGGGACCGCGTTGTCGTGACCGACCACGGCTATCGCGCGTGCCTCAACACGATGCTCCGCCTGGTCGAGACCCGTGGCATCGAGATCGTCACCGTGACGATCCCCCTACCAGTGCGAAGCTCGCTTGAGGTGACCGAGCGGCTCGTGGGCGCGATCGCCGCGGAGCCTCGCTGCCGGCTCGCGCTTGTCGACCACATCACGAGCCCGACCGCGCTGGTGCTCGACATCGCGGCGCTCGCGGCGCGCCTCGCGACAGAGGCTCCACGCGTTCGGCTGATCGCCGACTGCGCGCACTCGGCAGGTCAGGTCGAGCTCGACCTGGCAGCCCTCGGCCGCGCCGGAACCGCCTACGCAGTAGCCGCCATGCACAAATGGACATGCGCGCCGAAAGGCTCGTCCATTCTGTGGGCGCGCCGCGACTACCGCGACGAGCTACGCCCCGTGATCACCTCCCGGTGAAACTCCGGGCGTTGGTTCCGTTAATCGGTTCCACGCGCGGTTCGACTGGAGCGGCACTCACGACCCCACCGCGTACCTCGCGACGCCCGCGGCGATCGACGACTTGGCGGCGCGCACCGAAGGCTGGTCAGCCATCCGTGCCCGCAACCACGCACTGGTGGTTGCCGCCCGCAATCTACTCCTCGAGCGGCTCGGCGGCGGAGCAGCACAGCTCGCCCCCGACGACATGCACGGCTCAATGGCCGCGATCCCGATCGCCCTACCCTCCGGCGCCGACCCGCTCGCCGTCCAGGCGCAACTGCTCGACGAAGGCATCGAGCTACCAATCATGACCCTGCCAGGCCACGGCACCTTCATCCGCATCTCAGCTCACGTCTACAATCGCCTCGCCGACTACGACCGCCTCGCCGACGCGCTGCTGGCCCGCGGCATTTGCGGTCGCACGCCGTAGATTTGGCGCTGTCCGCTGCCGCTAGCTCAGTGCGATCCGAGCATCTCGATGAGCAGTCTGTCGTCGCGAACGCCTTCCGTGACGCACAGACGGCGACGGGCAGCGGCGATGGTGTTCACCCCAATCGGACACCACGCAAGTCAACGCTTCCAAGTCACGGGCCAGGCGGGACTTGAAAGCGTTTTCGGTATCAGTATTGAAGGCGTCCCCAAGGGGATTCGAAGCGTTACTGACACCGGGAGATCCCGCGGAAATCCCCCGTTCTTTTGACGATCTTCGGATCGCGATGAAGCTCATTGCCTAGGGGCGGCCCCGAATGCCAGCGGTGGACTTGGAATTCGCGACCACGACTCGAACTGGGAAGCTGCTCGAGTGGCTGCGAGCCGATGCGGCCAAGATCCGGAACGGGTTGCCGTCGGCCGAATGGCCGCACCCGAGCCTCACGGCATTCGTTTTGGCGCATGGGCGACCGTTCGCGTTGGACGACATCGGCAGCGCTCAGCGCCGCCTGGCGCGCTCGCTCGCGGCCACGCACTGGCGCGTCCACGGACCTTTCCAACACCGCGAACCGTTCCTCAACGCCCAGCGCTGTCTGTTCTTGGACGAGCGTGAACGGTTCGTCTACGCGGAGGGCTTCGTCCTGGACGACCGCGCGGGCTACGCCGAGCCGCACGCCTGGTTGTCGCTGGATGACCGCGTCGTCGACTTCACCGCCGCCGTCCCGGGCGAACCGGCGCGCGGCAACGAGCCCCCGCAGCTCATCGGCTCTTCCGAGCACCGGGCTTACGTCGGCGTGCGCTTCCAGCGTGACTACGTCCTGCGCCGAACACGCGAGACCGGTCGCCTCGCGGCCCTGATCGACGACTGGGAGCACGACTTCCCTCTCCTGCGCTGTCCGCCTGCCGATTTTCGCAATGATGAGCACGGAGGGCGAGCATGACCGTTACATCGGGCGTTTCAGGCCCATCGAAGCGCGTTTCATCAGCCGTTTCAGCGAAACGTTTCGGCGTTTCACCGGGCGTTTCCGCCTCGCGCGGTAACAGTTACCAAGAGTCGTCAGGTGGCCTTCTCAGAGAGAAAGAAGAAAGAGATCAAATAGATCCTCAATCCTCAATCCGCGCGCGAGAGCGTTACGTGGCGTTTCATCAGGCGCGTTTCACGGATCGCGAAACGCGTTTCGGTTGCGAGCGTTTCAAGCGCCGAGCGGCTTGCCGGGCGGCGCAACTGGCTCCTGAACAGCCCGGAGCGTGCTAAGAATGCGGGGACACAGCCCGGAGCGCCGACCATGGCCCAGCCCACTCCCCAGCCCGCCACCTTCGATCCCTTGGAGCGAGAACGCGAGAAGCAAGCCTCGCGTGACGCCGACGAGCGCGCTTTTGCGGCTGGCGAAAGCGGCGAATCCATCGACGCACGGAATGCCTTCCTCACGGCGGACCGCACGATCGTTCACTGGGATCGCTCGCGACCGCTTTGACCGCTCTGTCAGCCGAGTTAGAAACAGCGGGTTTCACGCTGGCGCGTAACTTTGTGAACCCTGAAAGCCGCGCTCTGCTGCTGCGGCTAACAAGTCCCGCAACCGGTTCTGGCGCGGTTCATCACCGGAGCGGCGGTGCCTTCGCGGCACGTGGCCTGCTGAGAAAGGTTTCCGAACTGAGCCGGCTGCTCGAGGCTTGCGGAATCGACGCGCTCGCCTCAGCTGTGCTTGGGGACCGGGCCGCTCCGCTCGATGCGACATTCTTCGACAAGCATGCACGCGCAAACTGGACGGTGCCGGGTCATCAGGACCGCATCGTCGCGGTCGCCGCCACCACGGCGAGGAAGCATCGAATCAGAGAGGGCATCGCATATGCCGAGCTGGATGCGAGAACGCTCGCTGGGCTAGTCGCGCTTCGTATTCATTTCGACCCCACCGACAGTGAGACCGGAGCACTCTGCGTCGTTCCTGGGAGCCACCTAGATGGCGTCATGCCGAGCGGGCACATCTCGAACGTTCCGCTCGATCAGTACGTGCCATGCGCGGCGGGCGCAGGCGATGTTCTCGTCCTGCGGCCACTGCTGTTGCATCGCTCTTCGCCGTCACGAGGCGAAGGCCAGCGTCGGGTTCTGCACGTGGTTTATGGGAGCCAGGAGCTAACGTAGCCCTCCCACGAGGGGGGCTTCAAAACTCCCGGTTCGGATCCCAGTGAATGATCGTGCGATCCGGTGTCAGGAAGGCGTTCTTGGCCTCGATCTCCGCAACACTCACCCCATTCGCCAACGCACGCTCATCCGCCTCCCGCGACGCCTGCTTCTCGCGCTCACGCTCTTGAGGATCAAAGTAGATAGGCTCTTGCGTTGCCATGTTCGTGCTCACGGAGAACCGCGTTGACGGTATATCCCTAGAAACTGTAGGCCCGCGGGGACCTGCAAGCAACACGCGTGCGCGCGCCGCCTAGGGCACGCCCGATTCGTCACCATCACCGGAACTGGGCCAGGCGGGCTCCATGTCGTCGAGACTCACACTTCCGGTGCCCGGATGCGGCGTGAGCCGCGCAGCCAGAAACTCGTCCACGCTAAGCGCTCCCGCCGCCTTCGGCGTATCCTCGGCGGCTTCGAGTCGGGCTCGTTCGATGAGCCGCAGCCGTTCCAGCAGCGGTAGCTGCCGTATCGCGGCAAGAAGCTCTTCGAACGCGTTCATTTGATCGGTGGCACCTTTGGCCGCGCGGGCCTTCAGCTCGTCCGGACTGATGTAGACGATGCGTCCGTCATGCACTTCCACGATGCACGTATTCGTGGCGATTGCGATCTCTTCTGCTCGTTGCCGCGCCCGGCGAAGCGCGGGCAACGCCAAGGCGAGCTCGCGCGTACGAGCCTGTTCGACGGGCTTCGGATTCATCTTTCTCGCGCCAGTCTAGCAACACGCGGCGTCGCCAGAGTCGCCACTCGCCGACGCGCGCCGAGAGACAAGCAGGTCGCGCCCAGCGACATCCAGTGGCGCTGGTCTCGCTGTAGCTGCCGTTTCCATGCCGCGTTGGAGGTCACCCGCCATCGCGAGTAGCTGGCCGGATGACAGGGCCCGGATGACAGGGCACCGTCACGAATTGCGGGAAGGTGCTCCGCGTCCTCGCGCCGGACGCGAAGCTCACCGGTGCGGAGCACCGAGCCCCATA
>Ga0307516_10009103_pt1 | contig 11117 bp, 12 predicted proteins | sample 19_EM_MG_FD_203310 | JGI IMG/M metagenome (GOLD analysis project Ga0307516, IMG submission 203310) | Populus trichocarpa ectomycorrhiza microbial communities from riparian zone in the Pacific Northwest, United States - 19_EM | ecosystem: Host-associated > Plants > Roots > Unclassified | place...
GTTATCTGATGCAAATCTTCCTTAACGCCAGTTTCTGTCAGTACTTGGTGCTCCGGCGTTTTCTTGAGACTGTGCAAGGCTTTTTGCCACATGGACGGAGGTGCTTTCTCCGTCTCTGGCGGGCGCGCAGTGTCGGGAACCCCGCTCGCTGAGGCAGTTGTGGCTGGGGATGCACTCCTGATAATGACGGGCGGCGGCGGGGCGAGCAAGGTGGTGTCTTTGGCGGTGGTAGTGTTATCCACACTGGCCTCAATTGCGTGGTGCGATGAGGAAACTGACGGTCGCTGGTGCGGCACGCGATCCGACGTCACGTCCGCCGTCGCAGATGTTGCTTGCGGTGCGTCTGGCAAAATGAAGTCTGGCGTCGGTGACGTAGCGGCTACGCCGGCCGCCGCGACTGACGGTCCTGGGCTTGGCTCCCGCGACTTCGGCGGCAGTCCGAAGAAACTCCGTATTTTGTTTCCGGCGCCGTATTTGGAGCGCATTGTCCAGAATTTCGAGGATGTGCAGCCGAGGTGTAAGCGAAGGTCTCCTTTTAAATCTAGACGGTCGATTTCGGCGGGGTTGGAGCAGGCTGACCCGATGTTGAGCTTCAGTGGGAGGACTAAGTAGGTTCACTTCGGGGTCGCAAGCTGGCGAACGTGCGGCCTGGTAGACGACTTGAGGTGAAGTGCGGGGGTGCGGCTCCTGTATCTGCTCGCGGATTGGACGCTGCTTGTGCATGCTGCTGCCAATGTGTACCTAGGTGCGAGGAACCCTGCCAGTTCACCAGGTGCTACACACAACGAGTGTGATCCGCGATGCAGGTGACCGGGGTGGCTGGGTGGCTCGTAGTTTTTACGGGTTGGGCGATCTTTAGAATTTCCAGCCAGCCAGCCAGCACGGGCAGGTGGCAACCCTCGCGTGCCTCGCCTACGTCGCATGCGAGCGACGAGGTTGGCTCCCAGAGTTCACCCAGCGCGGGATCGCAGGGGTCCTCCGCGCTGGCCTGTCCCAAGAATATTAAAACGCACCAAGGAAAAGACGAACGAGATGACTAATAGGACAAGACAAACGAAAAACTGTAAATAATAACATCGCACGGGGGAGTCGTCTGTTGCTGTGAGACTCACTGGGTCGTCGGAATACGGCTCTTGAGAGGCTCTTCAAGGAAGCTGTCGTTAACCACTCCTAACCGAGTTCGACTCCCCTGCGAGCCACTGCGAATCCGTCGGTCGTGAACGAGGCGCGCGCCCGAGGTTAATGCGCGCCAGGTCACGTCGGGAAGCGAGGCGCCACGAGATCTCCGCCCCGCTCCTTGCCACGGCTCTCAGCTCTGCTTGTCGGAGCCGCCGTCGCTGCTGCGCCGAAACGCGAAGCGCCGGTCCGCAAGGCAAGCGCGTCCTTGTTTTCACGCGGGTCAGCCCGTATCAACGCCTATTTATATTAAGCCCGATGTGCGCTTCGCCCGTGCAGGTGTCATCGGCGAATCCGCAGGCACGAGCCGTTAGGGAATGACGCACCTGGAAACTACAGAACATTTGACATCGCCCGCTGTCAATTGTTGAAATTACTTCTCGCTGTTCAGGTGCGGGGCGCCGGGGTGGATTAGATGAGGCCCGCGTTGGACGACCCCGTGGCGACGACAACACAATGCCATGGCTGCGCTGTTTTGCGTGAGGAGCCATATTAGAAGGCGTCGTCTAACAGAGGAGCGTTCTGTGAGTTCTTTCTCCTTTCTCTCTTTCTGTCTTCTATATACTTAGACATATTAGAATCCGTGACCCGTCTTGCCTGTGCAGATCTTCCACGCCACCACCAACCCCTCCGTCTCTCTCCCAACGTCAGGAGGAATCTGGAAGAACGGCCAATTCTGGGTGGCCATCAAAACTCACTACAATCAGGAGGCCTGCGATGCAGAGTGCCCCGCTCTCGCAAGGGCACTGAAGACCGCATTGAGAAGACAGACGCTTCCGGAACGAGTCACGATCTTTACTGATGCACAGGCAGCCATCTGACGGATGGCCTCGGAGAAGCCCGGCCCCAGCCAGAAGTATGCGGTGCAGAGAACCACATCGCGCTGCTGAGTGTTGAACGTTGCCCGATCACGGCTGAAACGGAGAATTCACAAGCGATGGCAAAAAGAGAGAAAGAGAGAGTGTGAGATATTTGTTGGTGTTAGTAGCAGATCTGCTCGAGAAAGACGGGGTCTTATTGTATTATTTTCTGGGGTTGTAAAAGAGATGACGAAAGAACGAAGACGGAACTTAAGCGCGGAAACGATCCGCACTTAAACGACACTATTCCCAATCGGGCCCTCCTCGGAACGGCGTCGCCCAACTCCGGCCTTCGCCTAGTCAACCGCCGGTGCCGTGCCCGAGCGGCGAGAAGCCCTTTTTTCAACACCAAGGAAGGCCAGGCCGGACATTGCCATCGGAATTCGGTGGTGCCCAGCACACAAGAAAGTCACTGGAAACGAGAAGCCGACGAGCGGGCCAAGCTCGCGGCGGAGGAGCCTCATGCCCGCGGGGTCAAATGGCTCAGCTACACGGACCGACTGGCTGTTGCGTGAATCCCCAATCAATGTCTACACTCTTGAACTGTGAGCCAAATCGCGGTTCTTTCGCCGGCTGTTCACTCTCATTGGTGATCCTCCTCCTACATGCCAGGCCCCAGGGTATGACACTGTTGAGCTGAACGAGTGGTCAAACACCGCAGACATTCGACTGCCACAGGATAGTGCACGAGGAGTTGCGCGGACACTGTAGGCTTGAGGGTCCCGAATGGAGCGAACGCCTGTCACCGCAGGGCGGAGCAACCGCAGTTCAGCGGACGGCGTCACTTGGCCGTCGCGGCATGCCATTGTCTCATTATCCCTCGTATATATTATTCCAAAAGTGTGGCAGATTAGACCATCTCGGATGTAAATATTGTCAGAACCATGTGGAAAGTTGGTTATGGCCGACGGCGATGACTGCATTGTGGAGATGTTCCCGACACAAGAGTGACACTGAATTCGACGATGGTTTCTATGAGAGAGATAAGGTTCGTCACAGGCGGAGGGAGAACTCATTAGCGAAAGAAAAGGGGATGGAGTGACAATTCTTTCGTTTCTATGTTGTAGGTTGAAAGAGTATGTCCAAGAGAAGACACTCAGTCCATCGTCACCACTACGACGCTAGTCCTAATCGGGCTCCCTACTCTGCTCACTCCACCTGCGCCAGCTTAACTCAAGATCAGCGCTGCACCATACATTCAGCGTCGCAAAGCATTTTTAACAGAAAGTACTACATTTCCAACCTACTTTCCATTCCGATGTTCTCCAACTCACTGTACTCTTCATCCATCCATGCTATCTGCTTTGCTAAGCGAGGAGCGCCTATCTAAGTCAGATACAGAATGAAATTAATTCCCACCAGCAGATGAATTTTTAATTTCTCCCATACTCCCATTAATTACCCCCTCGCTAATGCGGGCGGTAGAGAAAGTATATACCAATGACAAAATAAGGTCCCGAAGATGACTACTTATCGAAAAAAATAGAAGAACAGCAAGCCAAACGCTAGGAGGAGCTACTCAACCAAACGGCCTACCAAAACTATTCAAGATGGCAAGAGGGCTAGCCCCTAGAACACCGACCCTTTCCAACAGCATTGTCAGACAGTAGCTGCGCTGCTATCGCGGGCATTCGGCTCTCCATGAGAAACAATGGTGTCTGTCCGTCATTATCGGCGGCGGTAGCATCACTGCCCTTTTCGATCAGCAGTCGCACCACCTCCTCGGTTCCGCTCTTCGACGCCAGGTGAAGCGGAGTCCGTCCTTTTTTGTTGGCGACGGTAACGTCAGCGCCCTTGTCGATCAGCAGTCCCGCCACCTCTTCATGCCTGCACATCGATGCGAAATGAAGTGGTGTCCATCCGTATTCGTCAGCAGCAGTAGCATCAGCACCCTTCTCGATCAGCAGTTGCGCCAACCCCATATGCCCCTTTGCCGACGCCCGATCAAGTGGTGTCCATCCGTAGTTGTCGGCAGCAGTAACGTCAGCGCCCCTGTCGATCAGCAGTCGCGCCACCCCCTCATGTCCCCCCATCAGCGCCTGATGAAGTGGTGTCCGGCCGTCATCGTCGGAAGCAGTGACGTCACTACCCTTGTCGATCAGCAGCCTCGAAATCTCAAGGTCGCCGAAACGACTCGCCGTAGAAAGCAGAGCATTCAGATCAGTCATCGGTGGAGCGCACGAATCGATTATTTGCAGAAATTTCCGGCTGATGTCAAAAACGCATACGCACGACAGGAGGGGATTCTTTTGCGCTCTGAGAGCAGAGACCCGTTGCCAGTGCACACTATTGTCGTAAGAAGATGCATATACGTTTCCAACGAAGTATTTCCACCACCGCTGATGGTTGGTCTCGCACACGAATGCATCCCAAATAATATCTAAAATCGTGCTGTCTTTGGCTCGCGCGAAGTGCCATGGCCAGAAAACCGCAGAGTACAACAAAAGGTGGCGATCCTCATGCTGTCCTTCCCGTGTTTCGACGATTGGATCATAGTCACCCCACGCCTTTGGTGTGCATACCAGGGAGAGACAGGCTTGCGCAATTTCGGAGTGTGAATCTTCCGTAGAAAGCGTGACATCGAAGAATTCTTCCACAGAAAGGTGTGCAAACCGAAACACGTTCAGACTTTTGTCCAGAATGACCAGGTTGTGGCAGGCTTTCAGGAGTACGTTCGGCTGGATCGGTTCGTGTGAAAATTCGCCGGAGGGGCTAATATCAGCACTAGCAGCATCAAGGAGCGTCTCCGAGCATACTGGCTCGCAGGAGAACTTGATCCAGCGGAAGGCTTTGAGGGCTATTCGTCGTGGCCCGGGTTGTTGTGCAAGAATGCGATCGTATATCTGCTGGTAGGCATTCCGTAGGGTGATTGGCAGCTCCCGAAGACCATTTCATACCTCGCTCTCGGTGGCCATGCCGCAGAGGTATGTGATCTGAAGCGCTGCAAGTTGGAACCTGGCGAAGAGTTGTCAGCCGTATCCATGGTGAATCGTTGATATGATGTACTCACATTCCGCGGGATCGCGCACCCAATACCTTGCATATTTCGGCCTTAAGGCCATCGCTGACGGCACCGTCAAGCAGCTCTCCATCGTTAATGCAAGCCCGGATCCTCTTCTCGATGAAGTGCTCAATATCCCTGGCATTGTCGTCTGGCTGGAGTTCAATCCTGGGGAACATCTCGAACTGTCGGACAATGTCGACATCCATGCGAGTCGTGGCGAAGATTTTGACTAGATTCTTTGATTTCTCCATGACTACCTTCAACGCCTGCAGCAGATCTTTCCGGGTGGAAGGTTCGACTTCGTCCAGAGCGTCGATGCAGATCGTAGTCTGCTCATACACGTCCGCCAACTGCACGAGGAGATCCCTGCTTTCTAGGAGACTGAGTCTCGCGCATTCCTGGCCTTCTGTCTTCCTCAAATTGTAGGCGTCGACGATCGGCTTTAGTAGCGTCATTTGATCCGATTCGGTCCGGACGAGCTGGTGAATGACGGCGCTCAGGATCGACTCGGGATCGCGTCGACTCCCTTCGGCACGGTTGCAGTAGAAGTATGCCAATTTCCCAAGGCGGGAATCCGACGCAAAATAGTCGATAGCTACCGATGCAATGAAAGTCTTTCCCGCGCCAGCTGATGATCCAGTCAGACGCAAGCCGCAGGTTTTAGCGATCAGGTGAAGCCGGAACTTACGTATGCCTCGCAGTAACAGCAGCTTGGAAGCGCTCGAAGCTAGCCACTCCCGGTACTCCGTCTTTTGGAACAGCCATGCTCCGGTATCTTTCAGTCGTGACGTCTTAATCCGCTTGTGGTGTTCAGAGTACGGAATGTTGGATATCCATCCCAAGATCTCGGACCTCCGGGACTCTAGTAGAGTGTGAGCTGATGAAAAACACCCTGTAGACCCCAAGGTTCCTCACCCTGTAACAATTGTTGCATCCCGTCAACTTGCGGTCCGATTCTTGATGTTTTTGGGAGGTCAAGCAGAAGACGTCGAAGATCCACGAATTCGTTCGTTGTATCTGCCTAGCGTCAGCAGCGGCAACGACTGAGCAAATTTTGGACGTACACTGAGCCCCCGCAGCTGCAGCATCCTTTTCCACTGTCTCTTCCAATTCCCTGACATCGTTGAAGTAGTCGCTAGTCACCTCGGTCGCGAAAGCTGCTTTGAAGTGACCCTCTGGGAGATTGAAGAGTCAGTGCCGCCACCAGTGAGTGCTATCCGGAAAGGTCACCTTTCGACTTGGCGATCGCTTTAGCCACGAACTTCAGGATCTCCGCGTACAGCTGGACGGTTGATGCCTCCAAGTTATCAGCAGCCACAGTTCGTTCACGGTTGAGGTAGAGTGACTCGTAGAGAGCGCAGCGAGCAATGATGTAGGCGGTCTTCTCGAGTCCTATCAAGATGGCGTCCAGTGCATCTGCCTTGTCTAAACAGACCTGAGAAGACCATCGTCAGTTTTCTGGTTCTGTTCACAGCGGGTGGCAGCACATATTCACCTTCAGGAGAAATCGGAACCCTGCCCACGGAAGCGCGGCGTGTACGGGGTCGAATTGGATGATGATGTCGCCGATCTCGCGGAATTTGTGCACCCAACGGAGGACTTTCATGGCTATATCCTTCATTACGATCTTATCGTCGCCGAAAGTAATCTTCCACTCCTTTCCTTCCTTCTCTTTTTTGATCCGAGCGGTGATATCAACGATGGAAGTGGTTATCTGATGCAAATCTTCCTTAACGCCAGTTTCTGTCAGTACTTGGTGCTCCGGCGTTTTCTTGAGACTGTGCAAGGCTTTTTGCCACATGGACGGAGGTGCTTTCTCCGTCTCTGGCGGGCGCGTAGTGTCGGCAACCCCGCTCGCTGAGGCAGTTGTGGCTGGGGATGCACTCCTGATAATGACGGGAGGAGGCGGGGCGAGCACGGTGGTGTCTTGGGCGGTGGTAGTCGTGTTATCCACACTGGCCTCAATTGCGTGATGCGATGAAGAAACCGACGATCTTGATGGTCGCTGGCGCGGCACGCGATCCGACGTGACGTTAGCCGTCGCAGGAGGTGGCGGGGGCTCGTGCGGTGCGTCTGCTGGTGTTGACATTTCGGCTACGCTGGCCGCCCTGACCGACGGCCCTGGGCTTGGCTCCCGCGACTTCGGCGGCAGTCCGAAGAAGCTGCGCAGTTTGTCTCCGGCGCCGTATTTGGAGCGCATTGTCCAGAATCTCGGGGATGTGCGGCCGAGGTGAAGGCGAAGGTGTCCTTGCAGATCTGGACGATCGATTTCGGCGGGGTTGGAGCAGGCTGACCCGATGTTGAGCTTCAATGGGGGGACTAAGTAGGTTCACTTTGTGGTCGAAAGCTGGCGAACGTGCGGCCTGGTAGAAAATTTCTCTTCCGGCAGCGTCGGTAGTACTGGATTGCTTGTGCGGGTGGGAGGGGCGGGGAAGAACTCGACATGTGAGGTGAAGTGCGGGGGTGCGGCTCCTGTGTCTGCTTACGGATTGGACGCTGCCAGCGCATGCCAGTCGCTAACAGCCAATAGTTGCGCACGTTCTCCAGGCCCCGCACACAACCAGTGAGAGCAGCGATGCTGGTGGACTGGAGTGGCTGCGTGCCTCGTTGTTTTTACGGGTCGGGCGATCTTTAGAATGTCCTGCCAGCCAGCACGCGGAGCTTGCAACCCTGCGCGCGGACTGGGGACGACAAACGGACTCCGCGTGCGTCGCCTACGTCGCATGCGAGCGACGAAGAAACAGGAGCTACGAGGTTGGCTTCCAGAGTTCACCCAGCGCGGGATCGCAGGGACTCTCCGCGCTGGCCTGTCCCAATAATAATATAACGCACCAAGGAAAAGACGAAGGAAATGACTAATAGGACAAGACAAACGAAAAGCTGTAAATAATAACATCGCACGGGGGAGTCGCCGGTTGCTCTGTGAGACTCACCGGGTCGTCGGAATGCGGCTCTTGAGAGGCTCTTCAAGGAATCTGTCGTTAACCACTCCTAACCGAGCTCGCTCCATTGCGAGCTACTGCGACTCCGGCGATCCGGCCTGAATGAGGCGAGCGCCCAAGGATTATGAGGGACAGAGTCACGTCGGGAAGTGTGGCGCTCGTCGGCGGTCCCCTCGGCAGATTTATGCGCGCCCGAATCATCAAGAGTGCTAACTGTCTTGATGTGTGGGCGGGATGGCAACGATGGTGACCGAAAGTAAGAAAAGGTGGTCCTGTAGTGTATGTAGATAGTGTCGGCATCGGCACCACGCGCGCTTTCACGAGGCGACATGCAATCTCCGCCCCGCTCCTTGCCACCGCGCTGCTCGTCGGAGCCGCTGTCGCCGTCGCGCCGAACCGCGAAGCGGTGGTCCGCATGGCAAGCGCGTTTCCTGTTTTCACGCGGGTCAGTATCAACGGCTAGGTGTATTAAACTCAATGTGCACTTCGCCCGTGCAGTTGTCGTCGGCGAATCCGCAGGCACGAGCCGTGGGGGAAGGACGTACCTGGAATCGACGGAACATTCAGTCTCGCCTGCGGTCGAAAGTACTTCTGCTCGGGTAACTACGGGACGCCGGGTAGATTAGGCGAGGCCGGCGTGGGACCGCGCCGTGGACGGCAACACAATGCCATGGCAACGCTGTCTTGCGTGAGGAGCCGGATTAGGGGGCGTCGTCTAACAGAGGAGCGTTCTGTACTTGCTTACTTAGTTCTTTCTCTTTCCCCTCTTTCTATCTTCTATATAGTTACTCAGACATAATAGAATCCGAGACCCGTCTTGTCTCGTGCAGATCTTCCACGCCACCACCAACCTCTCCCTCTCTCTCCTAGATATTGGGAACTCTTTGTTTCGGCAGTGATCTGTTGATTTCTCAACATCAATTCCCAAAGCGGCAGTGGTAGACGAAGCGTCAGGCAGACGCCGGCCGAACGACGCTATACCGCCAACAAGCAACCCTAATACATCCTCTCCACGTTGCACTATCTCGCAGCGCGACACAGTCAGGTGACTAGCCTGCCCTATATATATACTCTGCATCGTCAGATTTCGTTGGTAACCCCCCGGGGGGAATTTGGTCGTACCCTTGCTTTCTCGAGGTTCGCAGGATCGGGTGCCACTGGGGGACCTTTGATCGGCGGCGGGTCGATCGTGATCTGGGACAGGCCCAAAGAGCGAGCTTGTCCCAGACTGGCAAATCCTTCTTTAGGGTCAGGGGAAACAAAAACGTGGGGGCTAAGAACAATAGATTATAGTGTGCGTGTGGGTGTCGAAGTCTCGGCGTAGGTAGGTACGTAGCACAGAACGAGAAGCGAGCGGAGAGAAGATCACGCCCTCAACTACAATCTGTCGACCCACATTATGTAGTACCCAGATCCGTAGGTGCTGATTTCAACCTTCCATCACCACGTGACTACCGCCATACCTACTGTCATAACCCCTCCGAAGAAAGGTGCCCACATTACCCCACAGCTGCTCCCTTCCTCCCTTGGAAGAAGACTCCCTTGGCGGCATCCCTCCCAATACCTTCACCAGCACTTTCTCCAGGATATTGGTGCCTCCGGTACGTATGTCCTCCATGCACTCCCCTCTGTAACTACCGTTCCATCTCAAGGCATCTTCATCCAACTAACAGGACAGTCATTCGCATTGTTCTTCCTGGACACGAATACACGAAAGTCGCTCAGATGCCCTCAGACCTCCAACCCCGAGACTTTCGTTTTTACTAGATTGCCCGTGATGACTGTTGAGACTACCACTTCTGCCATCGGAGTCGGTCCTTCTCCGCGCATACCTTTGCCGTGACAGTACCGGTTCACTTTCATCCACCAGGGTAATCACCCTTTCCGACCATATCTCCCATCCCTCGGCTGCTGTTGGGTCTGTTCTGACTGGGTCGCTGGTCGGGTCGCGCCAGGATCGCTGCCTCATGCGTGTCGGACTTTGATTCCCATCTTGGGCCCATGCGCCATCAGGGCCGTTTAGGACGTTGACCACGATATATGCACTTATGGTCGGCTCAGCTCTCTCGTCAGTGATACTCCTTCTACATTTCAGGGATTGAGTTGAACGCGTGATCAAACACCGCAGACATTCGACTGCGGCAGGGTTGTGCACGAGGAGTGGCGCGGAGACTGTAGGGTTGAACTTGGTGGGGCGGCGGCCGGTGGGCGCTGTACTATAAGCTTCAGGGTCCAGAATTAAGCAGATGCTTACCACCGCAGGGTTGAGCACCTGCACTGACAGTTGAGCGGATGGCGTCACTTGGCCGTCGCGGCGTCACATCGTCTCCTGAGACTCAACTCATCCAATGTATACAGTAGCTATTCCGAAAGTGTGGCGGATTAGGCCATCTCGGATGTAAGTGTTATCAGAACCGTGTGGAAAGTACTACATTCCCAACCTACTTCCCATTCCGATGCGCTCCAACTAGACCACCACAGGTACTCTGCGTCCATCTGTTGGAATATATGGATTTATAAAAGGTGAGGATTGTGTTGCAGCATTATGCGGGCACAAGATCTCTCTATATACAGGAAGGCCGTCAGGACAAAGGACGGAAGACTGCCCCCCGAGCCGGTGCTCGGGACTCAGTCATGTCCGGACGCCTCCTCATCTCCGGACGCCACCTCTGGTCTCTCATGTCTGGACGCGTCCTCATCTCCGGACGCCACCTTATTCTGACACCATCCATACAATCTGCTATGCTAAGGGAAGAGCGCTTATGAAAGACCGATACAGAATGAAATTGATTCCCACCAGCACAAATGAATTGTTGCTCCCATGCTCCAATTGGTTGAGACCCACGCTATTGGGGCGATAGAGAAAAAATATATCAGTGACAAAACCCAGTCCCGAAGTTGACTTCTTATCGAAGAAAATAGAAGAACAGCAAGCCAAACGGTAAAAGGAGCCATTAAACCAATGGCCTACCAGACCTACACAGCCCTGGTCCCAAGTAAGCTAACCCCTAACGTACTGTAGGGGTTACCCGGCTACTACCCATTAACCGGACACCCCGTCGGCGTCGCACCCCACCACGCAAATTCACGATACCTCAACAACCACATACCAGATCGCCATAAAAGTTCGCGCGA
>Ga0307516_10009104_pt1 | contig 11117 bp, 17 predicted proteins | sample 19_EM_MG_FD_203310 | JGI IMG/M metagenome (GOLD analysis project Ga0307516, IMG submission 203310) | Populus trichocarpa ectomycorrhiza microbial communities from riparian zone in the Pacific Northwest, United States - 19_EM | ecosystem: Host-associated > Plants > Roots > Unclassified | place...
AGGTGAATCAGTATCTGGAGCAGGATGGCAGTATACGCGGCCTTTGTGCATGCGCCACCAACAGCACTATGATAACCAAGCATTTGAGGTGTCTCCTATGGAGCCTTCATTTGATATGGTGCTTCCATACTGGTACCTTCAAGTACACCAGCCATCAGGCTTCTTTGACAATTGCCCCACATTTGACTCCGAGTGGTGTAACATGAATTGCACCAAGGAGAAGACCGATCAACTTGACATTGAATATGATTCAGGTCTACTGGAAAATGTTGATCAAGAAACAGTGGGCTTCCTGGGTGTTGTGGGCATGAGCGCTCAGTGAGTGGAACTTGTGGATTGGAGGGGCATGGTACCTGAATGGTACAAGGAGTTCATTGATCTGTTTGATCCGGAAGGAACTACAGCCAAACTACCTCCGCATAGGTCATTTGATCACGCCATTGACCTTAAGGAAGGAGCACAACCCCCATGGGATCCTATCTACGTGTGATCAGAAGTAGAACTGGAAGCCCTAAAAGAATACCTGAAGGGGATGCTTCGAACGGGCAAGATCAGGCCTAGCAAGTCTCCAGCTGGTGCCCCAATACTGTTTGTACCAAAGCCTCATGGTCGTGGCCTTAGGCTCTGTGTGGATTATTGCGGGCTTAATAAAGTCACGATAATGAACCGCTACCTGTTACCCCTGATGAACGAGTTATGTGATCGAGTACAAGGTGCCAAAATCTTCACCAAGATTGATTTGAAATGGGGCTATAACTTGATTCGTATCAAAGAGGGTGATGAATGGAAAACGGCATTCCGAACAAGATATGGTCTCTATGAATACCTCATGATGCCGTTTGGGCTTGCTAACGCGCCCATAACGTTCCAGAATATGATTAACGAGGTCTTGAGGGACTTAATTGATCAAGGGGTCGTGGCATACATGGATGACATCCTCATCTACTCACCTACAGAGGACGAGCATGTTCGCATAGTGACGAGTGCATTACAGCTTTTGCAAGAAAATAGCTTAGCGGTAGCACCGGAGAAGTGTGAATGGCATACCTCAAAGGTTGAGTTCTTGGGATACATCATCTCAGCTGATGGAGTCAGTATGGCTGAGGATAAAGTGCAGACTCTGTTGGAGTGAGCTCCACCTACGAATGTAATGGCAGTTCAATCCTTCCTAGGATTTGCTAACTTCTACCAAAGGTTCATTGAGGGGTTCTCTAAGATCTGTAAGCCACTTACGAACTTGACCAAGAAAGGTATCCGATGGCAATGGACCGAGGAAGCGCAGAATGACTTCATGATGTTGAAAAGACAGTTCACCATGGCGTCTATCTTGAGGCACTTTGATCCTGCACTTCCAACAGTTATGGAGACTGATGCCAGTGACTTCGCTATTGGAGCAGTGCTATTACAGCAAGTCGAGGGAAGACTACACCCTGTTGCTTTCCACTCACGAAAAATGGATAAAGCCAAGATTAACTATGAGATCTATGATAAAGAGATGCTCACAGTAGTATCAGCCTTGAAAGAATGGAGAAGATATCTCGAGGGTGCTCGATTTCAGATAATTGTGTACACAGACCATAAGAATCTGGAATACTTCACTATGACAAAGGTGTTAAACCAGCGTCAAGCTCGATGGGCACAAGAACTTGCAGGTTATGACTTCAAGATTGTGTATCGACCAGGTACCCAGAATGGAAAGCCTGATGCACTATCTCTGTTCTCTAGTTGTGATTGGGTGATGCAATATGGGTTGTGTACGGGGTTAATTACACTACTCGATCTGAGCCAGAGCAACAAACCCTCAACTGTACCAGCTATCCTTTTTTCGGCCGCGATGGCATCAAGGCATAGCTCCGCCCCATATCTTTCCCAATAGACTCTTGAACCTTGAGGTGCGGTCCTGTAGCAGCATTTGCACCTTCCCGAACACGAGCTGGTACTTGGTCCGGGGGCTACCTAGCGATATAGGATTGGCTTGAAGTCAAGCCTCCGCTTCAGTATCTGTTCAACTCGACGTCCCTTACCTTGGTGCCACATGTACCCTGCATCACAATCGTTGTAAGCATCTCAGATAAGTGGGGGATACACTCACGCTCTCGTGCGCTGGCAAAGCCCTAAACTCCCTCACCCTGATCAGTTTCCGCAATAAGACTGGTAGTGGTGCGAGCAGCTACGTAACTATCTCTGCGCGAGCATCATCATGTGGCCCCGTAGGGTTCAGGGAGAATCCAGGCGAAGCTAGTCGAACTCCCCCCAACCATTGCCCCCCTTGCTGCCGGCTCTGGGTTGGTAGTGGTGCTAGCAGCCATGTAACTATCTCTACGTGAGCATCATTACGTGGCCCCATAGGGTTTAGAGAGAACTCGGGCATAGCCAGTCGAACTCCCCACTACGGTTGCCCCCCTTGCTACCAGCTCCGGGTCTTATCTCCACCGCCTAGACTCTCAGTTCCTTGCGTTCTTGTTTCCCTTCCAATTGCTTGTGATGACTACCAAGGTTGTCTTTCTCTGCAGCAGTGCTTGCGCTTTCCCGGTCTGCACCAGTACTTGGCCCGGAATCATCTGGTGCTGCAGAGTCGGTTGACCCGAGTCGAGCCCCGACGGTGTCGGTTGCCCAGTCTCGGTATGCTGTCCTAAGACCGTGTGACGAGTTTCCAATACCTTCCTATCTGGTCCGTATTGGAATGTCCGACCCGTAATATTTAGGGTGTAACAACTAGTTGTAGCCGGACAATCTGGAACCAGTTATACTGAAGACCTCTCCCCAGAGCCTATTTCGGAACCCGAAAAGCTCCCAGACGCCAGTCCCAGACTGCTCCCTGACAACGAATCCGCAGATCTACCAGACACCCCTCAAGCGAATTTCAACCTCCACACCAGTCCAAGCACCTTAGGTCTTCTCCCCTTTCCAGCATCAGAGGATATCAAAATGGCTGAGAACAGACTCGAGCAGCAGCCAACCAGTCCCACTGGATCTCTCGACAAATTCGACGACACTCCTGAAGAGTTTTCTAGGCCCCCTCTTGCAATCGGAGGAATGTCAAAAGTAGCTCGTGGTAAACAACCAGCATATCCTCCGCATACCCATCTTGCCCGGCACGGGTACAGACAACCCTCAGTTATCCTGGAGTTGGAGGAAGATGACCCTATGGAAGACCATCAAGGGTTACCACTGCCACTACAGCAGCAGCCATCCCAGGGGCAGCATCAGCTGCTTCAGCAGCAACTGCCACCGCAACAGCCTTACCAGCCACCACAGCAGCCTTATCAGCCATGTTAACGATATCAGCCACTTCAGCAGTAACCACCGCCACAACAATGGCCTCCACAGCAGTTGTACCAAGCGCAGCAGCCATTTCAGCAGTACGATGCTGCCACCAGTATCACTCAGGCAACCGCAGTCATGAATGCCGTAGCCGTATAAATGGCGAATCTTGCAACAGTATTGGTGCAGAATCAGAACGCAGGTGGAAACGGTATGCACAGAGTAGCTGCAGGTCCTCCGGACGATAACCACGACCCTACCCTTAAACCCAGTAACGTAGTAACGTTCGAGCCCCAGTCGCAGTCAGACGCAGATTCAGCCTCATGCTTAATTGATTGCATTTGAGACACTGTTGCCCATTATAGTGAGCCACGCACACGTGCTGTTCTGCATCGCTGCTGCAAGGGTTCGATTGCAGAGGACTGGATCGCTGGAGTGTCAGACCACGACAGAGCACTGCTTCGTATGAACTGCAGCAACTGGACTGCCATTCTTGAGTGTGGCTTCATGCCATACCTTGCATTCAGACTCTGAACGGTATCTGCAGAGGCTTTCCGCTGGAACCAGGGTCAGACTCCCACTGAGTATGTCGCTAAAAAGTTTCGTTTACTGTGAATGGCAAACATTGTGCAGGATGACAAGGTAGTTTAGGAGCTCCATCTTAGATTTGCAGCCACATCCAATCTTCATCTGCACCTTGACAAGTACGTCACAGATGTTGGAAACTCAGTTTCCGAATACCATTGTATAGTAGTTCACCTTCAAGATTCTGCTTGATGCGGCGGTGACACAGCACTGCAGTCACGTGTTGGTACGTGCCGCCCCCCATTCCGCGAAACCTCTGGATCAGACATTTCAACCAGGGTAGCACCACATACCGCAAATAGGAGGCCTCGCGAGCATCTTCGAAAGTGCAAGAACTATTCAGGATGTGGAGATGGGGAACATCGGGATTGGCAGTGTATTATCGGAAAAACTGCAGGCACCAAAATGAAACGTACATATTATACTGGTTGCGATTTTCAAACTGAGGATAGCGATGACATGAATGAACCCTTGTATGACATTGTCGAGCTGCATGAAGATCTGGAAGAAGAATATGAGCGTGTGTAAAATGTTAACTTTGCAGCACGCTACCGTCAAGAGGCAAAACTGGGTTTTCTCGGAACGCTGTCGTCACAGCATGATGAGCCACTAAAATGCAGGAACTGTAGCTCTTCATTCCCCTCAAAAAATAAACTCCATGACCATCTCCAAGCCCACTGCCAACCCAGGGACAACTGTCTTGCAGAGCGACCAATTATAGTTAAATCTGCTACTCCGGCCTCTTCCAATCTTGTGGCAGCAACGCCATAGCAATGTCAACGGCAGCAACACGGGGAGCAATGACATAGCAATGGCAATGGCAGGGGGACCCTGGTAATGACGGCTTGACTCCACTCTTCCATAGCATCGTCTTTCTCATGCTTTCTTCTATACTCTTACAGACTTCATCATAGCAATAGAAAAGGACTGAATGCATCCATCTAACCTGTGCCATCAAACTTCAACGATCAAATCATCTCGTCTGGTCACTGTCTTTTTTCTGTTTCTCTCTCTTCTTGTGAAGACTAACAAGAATGGTAAGTGGGCAAACTTTCACAGATTATGAGCCCAGAGCTGTAACCGCTCCGAATACCTACAAACCTCACCCGATCACCTTCTCAATCGTCATACTCTTGCGCAAAAAATAGCTCCTCAGGGGCCAGTGGTAAATGCAGGGGCTGGCGATTCCGAAGCCCTTTTCTCTACGACTCACTTAGAAACTTGCTTCTCGAAATCGAGCGCTAACCATCTCAGTGATAGAAGACTTGTGACTATCGACAAACATTTCCCATCAGGAAAAAAAAAATGCATCCTGAGCGTTCGGATGCTCGAGACGTACTAGACGTTTCGGATGCAACCTGCTTACCTCGGACGACGCTTGCCATGGTATCATGCATTGCGACGCACTGCGCCACAGCATTGTACATCCGAATGCAGCAGCTATAGCATATACTTCTAGACAAGTAGTGTCAGGGTATTTCCCTTCTGGACACAGCGCGTGTCTTACCGACGTAGGTAGTAGAGGCAAATGTCATCCGGATTACAAGTGCCACGGCATCTGCCTTCTGGACTTGGAGTGTCAGCACATTTGCCTTCTGAATGCAGCACGTGTCTTACAGATGCAGAGTGTCAGGGCAGATGTCGTCCGGATGAGGGGTGTTGGGACATTTGCCTTCAGAACGCAGTGCGTGTCTTACAGATGCAGAATGTCAAGGCAAATGTCTTCCGGATGATGCATGCCACGGCATCTGCCTTCCAGATGAGGAGTGTCAGGGTATTTACCTTCTGGACATAGTGCATGTCTTACAGATGCCGAGTGTCAAGGCAGATGTCATCCAGACGAGGGGTGTCAGAGCATTTGTGTTCTGAATGCAGCGCGTGTCTTACAGATGCAGAATGTTAAGGCAAATTTCTTGCGGACACAGAGTATCAAGGCAAATGTCGTCTGGACAACATGTGCCATGGCCTCTGTCTTCTGAATGAGGAGTATCTTTGCCATACGGATGCAGCGTGTCGTACAGATGTAGAGTGTCAATGCAAATGGCAGACGAAGCTTATGATGGCGCGCCACACATAGGGAACAGAGTGGTCACGGTGGTAACATCGAAACGCGGCCGTCAGAGCACGGTACATTGCAGCAAAGGCTATTAAACTCACATTTGGTTCTGGGCATTGTGATTCAAGCCAATCCTATTCATTACATTGAATTTACATCTATCTACCATGTCACCATAAACAGCATAGCTCTACATCACCATAGACAGCATAGCTTTATGTGACCAAAACAAAGGCAGTTTGCCAGATGAGACACGATGTGATGAGGACGATGTCAATGAAGATGGCGGTGAGCTTACCGGCGGCAAAGACGATAGCAAATATGATGTGGTGAGACGGTCGACTAGCTTCGTGAATTGTTAGCGCAGCTCTCACAGGGACTGTGGGAAGTTGTACAATACGACGTAAAGAGTATGATGTCGATGAAAAGAGGATACGGGCAGTCTGGATGACATCAAGATGTGACGCGTACGATGTCGATGAAACGAGGAAGCTGGCAGCGTGGGTGACATCAAGACGTGACGAGTACGATGTCAATGATAATGGTGGTGAGGCTGCTGGCAGCGGCAAGGACGATAGCAAGTATGACACGGCGAGAAGATCAACGAGCTTCGTGAATTGTTAGCGCAGCATTCACAGGGACAGTGGGAAGTTGTACAATACGATGCAACGTGACAAGTATGATGTCAATGAGGATGGCAGTGAGGCTGCCGGCAGCAAGGACAATAGCAAATATGATACGGCAAGAAGATCAATGAGCTTTATGAATTATTAGCGCAGCACTCACAGGGACAGTGGGAAGTTGCACAATACGACTCAACGCGACGAGTACGATATCAATGACGATGGTGGTGAGGCTGCTGGTGGCAAGGACGATAGCAAATATGTTGTGGCGAGAAGATCAACGAGCTTCGTGAATTGTTAGTACAGCTTTCACAGGGAGCGAGGGAAGTTGTACAATACGACATGACGAGTATGATGTCGATGAAAAGAGGATGCTAGTGGCGTGGATGACATCAAGTAAGACGCGATGAGGACGATATTGATGAGGATGGGGGTGAGGTTGATACAGACAGTGTGGATGATAGGAAGATATGACGAGTGCGCTGGTCGCGTGTATGATATGATGAAAGTAGAAGAAAAAAGGGGTGGACTTGTGGCCCATGCTGTCGTATTCAGCTAGCCGAGCTGTGGTAAGCAAGCCAAATGGTATGAAAGTGCAGATGCTAGCAAACGCTTGGCACCTTGCAAGTTGCATGGGAAATCACTCGCAATCTGCAAAAACTGCGAATTCCTCTCCCATAGTTGTCAATACCCCAGAACCCACTGTTTACATATGTACAATTATTCCCTATTATATCAATTCAGTTGGACCTAAAGTTTGTGACTACTTACTCCTGTTTTTCAAGGTTGTAATACTGAAAACATGAATGATATACAGATGTGGAGCGTTGTATATAGTAGAGATTCTCCTAGCAGAAGAAGTTGAATCAGGACAGCACCATCGATAGGTTGCAAATCAGGAGCCAGTTGGCACAAACTTTAGGTCCGACAGAATTGATATAATAGGAAATAATTGTGCATATATAAACAGTGGGTTCTGGGGTATCGACGACTACGGGAGAGGAATTCGCTGTTTTCGCGGATTGCGAGTGATTTCCTATGCAACTTGCAAGGTAGGAAGCATTTGCTAGCGTGTACAGTTTGGCTTGCTTACCACAGCTCAGCTTGCTGAATACAATGGCATGGGCTGCAAGTTCACCCCTTTTTTCTTCTACTTTCATTATATCATACGCGCGACCAGTGCACTCCTCACATCTTACTATCATCCACGCTGGCTGAATCAACCTCACCACCATCCTCATCAATATCGTACTCGTCGTGTCTTACTTGATCTCATCCACGCCGCCGGCATCCTCTTTTCATCGACATCGTACTAGTCGCGTCGTATTGTACAACTTTCTACTGTCTCTGTCAGTGCTGCACTAACAATTCACAAAGCTCATTGATCTTCACACTGCGTCATATTTGCTATCATCCTTGCCGGCGCCAGCAGCTTCACTGCCATCCTCATTGATATCATACTCATCATGTCTTGATGTCATCCACACCACCGCCATCCTCTTTTCATTGACATCGTACTCGTCGCATCTTGATGTCATCCATGCCACCAGCATCCTCTTTTCATTGACATCGTACTCTTCGCATCGTATTGTACAACTTCCCACTGTCCCTGTGAGAGCTGTGCTAACAATTCACGAAGCTCGTCGACTGTCTCACATCAGCAAAAAAATGGAAAGTTGAAGTATATTGCTTTTTTTACAGGTGAGACATAAATTTGAACTAATATTTCTAGAGGTTTCAGCTAAAAATAAAGCACTTTTTTTTTTAAATCCTTATGGGAGCAAAATATAACTTCTTCTCTTACAGGAGTTAGCGATGCTTACGGGAGCTACGGGAGCTACGGGAGCTCCCTAGCAATTTCCAAATTTTTTGCTGATGCACCGCATCATATTTGCTATCGTCTTTGCCACCAGCAGCCCCACTGCCATCTTCATTAACATCCTCCTCGTCACGTCGTATCTCATCCGGCAAACTGCCTTTGTTTTGGTCACGTAGTGCTACGCAGTCTATGGTGACATTGAGCTATGCTCTCTATGGTGATGTGGTATATAGATGTAAATTCGATGTAATGAATAGAACTGGCTTGAGTCACAATGCCTGGAACCAAATGCGAGTTTAATAGTCTTCGCTGCAATTTACCGTACCCTGACAGTCGCGTTTCGATGCTACCACTGTGACCACTCTGTTACCAATGTGTGGCACGCCATCGTAAGCCTCATCTGCCATTTGCTTTGACACTCTGCATCTGTACGATGCACTGCCTCCGTATGGCAAAGACAATCCTCGTCCAGAAGGCAGATGCCATGGTACACATCATCCGGATGACATTTGCCTTGACACTCTGCGTCCAGAAGGGAAATGCCCTGACAGTCCTCATCCGGAAGGCAGATGCCATGGCACACATAGTCCGTACGACATTTGCCTTGACACTCTGCATCCGGAAGAAATTTGCCTTGACATTCTGCTTCTGTAAGACATGCGCTGCGTTCAGAAGGCAAATGCCCTGACACTCCTCATCTGGAAGGCAGACGCTGTGGCATGCATCGTCTGGAAGACATTTGCTTTGACATTCTGCGTCTGTAAGATACGCACTGCATTCAGAAGGCAAATGCGCTGACACCCCTCATCCAGAAGGCAGATGCCATGGCATGCATCATCCGGACACTCTTTGCCTTGACATTAGTCATCCAGAAGGCCAATGTGCAGCCCAATTCTGTCTAGTACGCATATGCACAGGCGGGTCACGTTTGGTGCAGCATATGTACTGACATGCATTGTCCGGACACAGAATACCTTGCTGGGTTGCGTCCTGACCATCTAGACGTTTCCGACGCATATCCAGCATCCGGATGCAGCGCCTGAGTCCGGACGCAGAATTTTTTTCCTGATGTCCTCCTCATACATCGATACGATTCCCATCGTGAGTGAAGAATCGTTCAAACACCCATTGGGCAACATCTGCCTTCTTGATCGTATTAACTATGCAGTCTGGAAGGAAGACTGTATGAAGGTCCTACAAGGAATAATGGCTTGGGACATTGTGATGGAGAAGGAAGAAGAACTGGAAGATCTGGGAAGACCCAACAACTTCACTAGAAGCATGGTCCTGGTGCAGAAGGCGTATAAGGACTACAAGCAACGGAAATTGCAGGCCTTGACCATCATCTACGGTCCCTGTACCAATGCTGTCAAGGTGTACATCAAAGGTATATACGATCCTGTTGAGACGTGGAAAGAACTCAAGGCACGCACAAACACTGCCAACTCCTCTGTTGGAAGAATATCCCTCTTTCGGAAATTCAGCACTCTTCATCCCACTCCTGGACAGCCGCTCAATGCCTACTTCGCTGAACTGCTGGACATTACAACTGAGCTTACTGGCTCTGAAGAAGCAGTCTCCGACGTGGTCCTCAAGAATCACATCTATACGACTCTTTCACCTGCCTATGCAGTCACAATCGAGATCCTTCAATCTCGCACAAGAGTTACGGTTCAAGAGGGTATGGATGCACTCAACGAATGTGAGTCGAATCGATCGATGACAACCAAACCTGACACAAATTTCGTAGCTCTCTATATCCAACAGAGAGGAAGAGGACGAGGAGGCTACCAGGGATGTCACCAGGGAAATGGGCGTTCTCCAAAACAATGGTGTGATTCGTGTAAAACAGGATCTCATACTAACGCCAACTGCAGGAATAAGAAGAAACGACCTCGAGATCAGATTGACTGCTATTACTGTGGAGAAGAAGGTCATATGAAGAATAAGTGTCCGGCCAGAAGAAAGGGACAACCGTACAAAATAGGAGAAGAAATGGAGGAGAAGGAGACAGATGCAACGGAAACGGATGTTCGCACAATACCACTGGTAACCAGCAATGACTCGCAGACTCTATCTCCCTCAGCTTGGAGGTAATGGTGGGATCTTATCGATCGGCAATAACAACAAGGACCTGGGTAATTGATTCCAGAGCATCTCGCAATTATGGCAACAATCTTTGAGACTTTCAGAGGAACTCAGTTAAGGAAACAAATATGATGATCAAGTTGGGGGATGATCATCAAGTACAAGCAAAGAAGAAAGGAATTGTATGTCTGGGAGGAGTGGATATTGAGACGTTCTTCATTCTGGAATTCCGAATATCTCTCCTATCAGTAGGACAACTCGACTCCCACGGATACACAACAACATCTGATCAGGGATATGCTCAATTGCCGATGCAAAAGGACAAAAGGATCTTGGTGCCAACCTTGAAGATGGTCTGTACACACTATTGATGGATATATCGGCACATATTTCAGAAATCATAATGCTGCGAACAGCCCACATGCACACACGGTCAACATGTGGCATCGGTGCCTTACACACCTTAACAATCAGGACTTGAGACGACTACTAAAATCCTCAGGTGAGCACATTACGAATATAGATGTTGAGCCAGTGACGGTGACACGAACCTCACGCGACAGGCTCCTAAGTGCCGCGGCCGGGGCCGCCGTCACCCTTGCAGCCCTATGGCTCGCCCTCATCACAGCTGCCGCGGCCACGGTCATCCTTCGCGCTTAGCGCGCCTCGGCCGATCTCCGAC
>Ga0307516_10009105_pt1 | contig 11116 bp, 9 predicted proteins | sample 19_EM_MG_FD_203310 | JGI IMG/M metagenome (GOLD analysis project Ga0307516, IMG submission 203310) | Populus trichocarpa ectomycorrhiza microbial communities from riparian zone in the Pacific Northwest, United States - 19_EM | ecosystem: Host-associated > Plants > Roots > Unclassified | place...
ACCACGACGCTAGACGTCTTCTTGTTGTGTTGATACCCCATCACTTTTACCTTCCTGATCGGGCAATGCCTGAGTGCCAGCCACATTTACTTTCCCACAATCTTGATGATAGTTGGTTTTCTATTACATGCTTTGTTGGGTCATAGTTGGGAACCAAACACGGTCCGTGCGCAGAGCGCTTTTAGTATATATAGTCGCTGTTCCCCTGGGGATTCTCTTTAGCCTAAAGTCTTAGAGATTCCTCAGGTACGTCCTTTCTCTTTCCCCCTATGCCCCCCTATGCCCCATGCAATATACTTAGAGATTCCTCAGCGGTTTATCAACGCAGCTGTCCACGGACCTAAGACCTTTTGGGGAGTTATTCAACATCCCCTCGACGGTGAACACACTCTTCTACGAGGAGTCCATTGACATCCTTGGCCCCTGGTGATCCCAGCCTTTCTTCTCCTTCGTCGTCACTCCCTACGTGGAGTCCCTATTTTACCTATCCCTCTTCCTTTACCCCAGGTACCAAGGTCCGAAGTTCTTCCTTTCAAGACAAGAGCCCCTAGCCCTAGCACAATCTGCGTAGGCCGTTGGGTGGTTCTAACAGAGATAGTCTACGAAATAATCGGTGGTACGCTCTGGAATAAGTGAAGATATACTACGAAGTAACTCGTTAAAGTGTGTTATTCGTCCCTGATAGTTCATCCGTGATGTTTCTTGGTCGGAGTGGGCTTGTCATCGAAACATATTCCTGCCTTTCGTTTCCCTTTCACAACCGGGGTCAACGCTGTGGGGGGAGATTAGTTTTAGCCATAGGGCGAGGGATAGAGTACTCACGCTGGGTCGCATATGTCGCAGGCACCGGGCCAAGAAATGTCACCATTGTGATATCGGTGTGAAACCTCTTCGAGTTCCCATCGGTTCTTATCCCGGCCAAGATGCCAGAAACGCTAACAAACTTGGGGCTATTCGGGTTGGGGATCGGCTTGTGTACCCAGCCCTGGGGGATAGTACCGCTCCAGGGAAATGCGACTTTCTTGTTCGAAAAACCCATCCAGTGGTTGGCATCGATGTTGAAAGAAGCTGTCTCCGGAACAATGTGACTTGGTCGGCCGCAGATCCTCACTACAGGAGGATGTTTGGCGGGGGTGTCGCCAGCGGGACACAACTGTAATATTTCTCAGAGACCGAGAAGGGGGGTTTTCGAGAGGACACTCACATAGAAGATATCCCCCATGATATCAAACTCGTCTTCAGGACTGATCTGAATCCCCGCGCTAGAAACACTCTCCGCATCAAATAGGGCAACCTATGATCCAATTCAGCTGCAGGGAAGAAAAAAAGAAAAAAAGAAATTACCGTGGTGTGAACGAAGTATCGGGACCCAGGCTCGACCTCGTAAGACGGCCCGTTATAGTACCGGAAGGCACCCATCACAGGTGCGCCATTATAAAAGGCACCTGTAATGATCAAAGTCTTCGGTTTGGCCGCGTTGGGAGTGGTAACAGTCTCGATGACCATCACACCACTGAACTCTACACGGGATGAGGTGTCGGTGGAGCCGCCGGAGGACATGCCGAGTGGGATGAAACCGACAAAGGGAAAGTTGGGTGAGATGGAACCAAGCGAGATGGTGTTGAGTGGGAGGGTACAGAGTGCAGGGGGAAATCAGGGATAGTGGGTGCAGCGTTAGCGGCAACCGTGGTCCGTTATATAGCTTCGGTGGTCGGCTATGTGAGGAGCCTAGAAAATTCCAGCAAATGCTCCCGATTGACCCGCTGTCATTGCAACGGCCGCAAAACTTGCTGGAACCTTCTAAGATGTGAGCCGAGAGCACGCTACGAAATTACATTCGACCTACTGCCGTCCCAACCAAAACCTCCGGATACACAACATTTTGTGTCTGGCAACTGTCCCTCTCCCCCTCAGGCAAGAGTACCTGGATATTTTGGCCACTTGTAGCACGAGACAATGCCACGTAGAGTTGTCCGTGTGAAAATACTGGAAACCGGAGGTCAATACCAACGTGATTTACGGACTGCCCTTGGGCTTTGTTGATTGTCAGTGCAAACGCAAGGCGGACCGGGAACTGCTGTCGTTTTAACACAAATGCAAGGCCGGTTTGACCTTCCGTAGGCGCGAGCGTGATTCGGGGGATTAATGCAAGTTGACCGTTGTGCTCGCCACCAATCAGTTTGACCTCCAGCACTCGGTTCGACATCCGCACTAAGACCATTCGTGTTCCATTGCAGAGCCCATTCGCAGGACACATGTCACGGGTGTTAGGCGCGGCTTACTGTTGGGATACTAGAGGGATAGTGTTGGGATTATGGAGAGCGAAAGGGGGTGAGTCGGGAATGGTGGGTGGTGAGGGCGGCTGATCGGGGACCAAGGTGTAATTAAAAATGGGAGGGTAAGGGGCGATGGGGGCGAAGTAAGCTTGGCAGAATTCCTCGAGGAAGTGAAGGAAACCCACAGAGTTTTCTTCGAGTTCTTCTTCCTGGAGGAAGAGTAGTTCTGCTAAGGCGACAGGGAGATGCTGAGGACAATCCCACCAAAGGATTTGGTAGCAAGGGCAACCAAAGAGGAGATGGTTAGTTAGGATGGTGCAAGGGGACTGGAATTGGAATAGGGGGTTAATGCAAAAGTTAACGGTGAAGATGGGATACTGGTGGGAGGAGTCGCGCCACTCAAAGTAGTGGTCAGCGCTGACGAGGAAAGGTGGGTAAGTGAAACCTTGGTCTACAGCCGAGAAGGGTCTGTAGTAGGGGCGGTGGACGAGACGATCGCTAGAGCGATTGACTTGCAGACTCCGGAGAAGCCTGTAAGCCCAGGCGTCTTGCCTTACGTCCGAGACTCTGACTGGAGCGATAGGGGCGGAAGAGGAATGGGGGTTGGGGAGACCTGTTAACATACAGGGGACAGACTTCTGGTCTGTCAGCAGCTATCAGTTCAGGAGGTTGATCGGAGGATAAGAATAGCCCCTTACTAGAAGGGATGAGATTGTGAGCGTTTGTTGTGAGTGATTACAGAGAAGAGTGAGATGGGGAGTTAAAGGCGCAAGGGGCCTTGACTATATACTCCTCAGCTCATGATCACATGATGATCACATGCTCTTGTATGGTACTATTTGGTTCTACGTATTTACTATTATTTATGAGTCCTTTCGTCACGTTTCCTATTCAGTTCTTGGTTCTAGATCGTTCCTACGCGTTTCAGGCGGTGATCCGATTGATATAGGGGTTGGGCTGTGCTTCGTTGAATGTTGATGGGCTGCGCAGGGCACTGTTAGTTCCGGCCGGTGACTGCGCCTTAGTCAGGATGCGAGTGGGTCATTGAGTACCCGTTTTGCTTATATACTGAGGGCTTGAGAGCTTAACTCCCTCCATCCCCAGCTCTGTCTTTCATAGCTATCCCTCGCTTCCTCCTCCCACTCTACGTTCGAGATTATCAGTCCTCCCCCTCTTCAACAACTAGTATCATGGTAAGTTGGTCCTCATCCTAATCGTGTTTGATATGATTTGATGAGCATCGACTTCTAGTCTTCCTCGTCTTTCCAGGTAAGGAACATCTGGCTGAGTCGTGTTTGAAATGACTAATCAGATGTTCCTTTTTTAGATCACCCCCTCTGTTCCTCAGGAACTTACTCCTGAGTTCGGTCAGGCTTTGGCCGAGGCCGCCTTCCCCATGGAAGGACCAGCCTTCATTCCGCCTTTCGGGATGGAGCGCCCGATCATGTTCGAGGGTCCTGGAGGGACCACTTCTCGTTATGTGGTTCCCCCTCCCTCCATCAACTCGTCATTTGGTACGCTCTTAGATCCAGTCGATTCTCGTCTCCATGAGAATACCGACCAGCTCTATGAGTTTGCTCATCACCTTCGTTACGAACTAGATGGCGCTCATCGCTTGGCTGACGGTCGTCACGCAGTGACGATGGGTCAGTACCATGAGTTGTCAGTCAAGTTCGATTCCTTGAAGGCTGATCATGTCCATCTGATAAATGATCATTTGATTCCTTTGCAGCGATTCGCGGCTGGAGTCATATCCAGCTTGTCTGTCCTCTCCGGGACGGACCCCGTATCCACACATGAGTGTGCCAATGGAGGATGCGTTCCTCCTCCTCAATCTGGGGGCTCCTCGTCTGAGGAGTGTCCCCCTCCCGTCTCTCCCATCCCCATCCACCTCGGGTCCTTCGGGCTCGACCCCTCCGACTACGCCAATGTCCCCTACGTTACAGACAGTCCCCCCTCCTCCGTCCCCGACCTCGTCTCCCTCTCCTCCTCGTCAGAGGAGTCCATTCTATGTACCCCTTCATCTTCGTCTCCCGGGTTCAGTGGTGAGTACTATCGTCTCCGTCGTGCTCCTCATTGGTCCGATGTCTTACTGGATCGTGTTAACTTTCAAGACTATTACTTCCTCGCCAGAGAGGAAGCCTTTATCTCGTCGGGAGAATCAGGAGAACAAGAAGCCGTACGCTCGACAGAGAGCGACGCCTCGGGATCCGACGCAACGTCTTCGGATGGAAGTGAAGAGGTTCTGGCAGCGGAAGCAGAGGGAGTTCGGACAGGTGATGGTGCAGGAGGCCTTTGAGAAGGTCTGCTCAGATCTGGGATCTGAGCTTCATCATGACGTCTTTGGATGTCGCGACTGTCGGTGGGAGGGGAGGGATATAATTTATTGTAGTCGGTCTCGTCATCATCGCGACCATCCTCTTCACGTTTGCCCTGGTCTAGGTCAGGAGTGTTGCTAAGGTGTTTTGATAACGCCTTTAGTTTATTTACTGGTCCTCCAATAACAAGTGCTTTCTTATTTCTCTTTATGTCACGAATCTCCTTGATTAAATGTGTGACGTCTGAGGTGGTTATCTGTGTTCGTGACAACACAGGTTCCGTAAGAGAATGAGTGGGCAGCCAGGTTTCAGCTGAAGATCGCCGGGGGGTAAGCTGGATGGATTCAATGTGCGCAGAAACTCCGAGGGGAGTGTGTTTGACCCAGATGTTCCGTCGTCAACTCCGGCTTCGTCCACTACGCTATCAGCGCTCAAAAAACTCTCCGCCTTGCCAGGCATCATGCTGAGGATTTGTGTGTTGAGATCGGCAACCTCGGTATTCCGTGGTGAAAGGATCATACGGTTTAGGAAATAGTCGGGAGAGGGAGGGGCGGAAGATTGAATGCCGGGATAGATCTTGTCAATGAGGGCGGTGACATTGGGAGCAATCATTCCGTGAGGAAGCTGTACAGTTCCATCATTCGCGAGTCCACGTCCATGGCCGATTTCGAGTAGCCAGGCAGAAAATGAGTGAGCATCTGGGGTGTCAGCCACGCGCATATTCCGGATAAGCTTCAAGACCTTCACGTGGCCCCAAAGGTCTGATTGCAACAGTGTGGCAGAAACCACATCCTCTCTTGAGCCTCGAGGCACCACCGGGAGGATCTGTTGGAAGTCCCCGCCAAAAACCACAGTGATGCCGCCGAATGGGCGATCATGCACGTCGAGTATGTCCCGGCAGGTGCGGTCTACAGCTTCGGCAGCATACCGGTGTTGCATGGTGATTTCGTCCCAGATAATGAGCCTCGTATTCCGGATCAGTTCGGCGAGCCTCCCTTCCTTGTAAATTGGACAGGTAGAATCCTGGTCGAGTGAAAGTGGGATCTTGAACATCGAATGCGCCGTGCGGCTGCCGCAAAGGAGAAGTGACACGATCCCGGAAGATGCCACACACAGCACGATCCATCCATGGCCACGTACTGTATTGCAAACTGTGTTGTAGACGAAAGTTTTCCCAGTCCTGCCGGGCCCGTTCAGGAAAAATGTTTGGCCAGCCTGCAGCTCGACGGATGAGATTATCTGTTGGTATGCATCGAGCTGTTCGGGGTTGAGATGCGCCACACGTTCTTCCGCCAGGTTCCGTTCATGGTCACAATTGTAATTGAGCTGCTCGCTGATGAGGGAGTTTTCAACAACACCCTCCCAATCGCACTGGGGGAGGGGCATTTCCGGAAAATCCTTGAGTCGTTTCCTCTGCGTCTTCATCAACACCTGTTCGATAAGCCAGAGTCCGTAATCGAAGATTTCATCGGCTTGTGGATCCTGGCGCCCGCTGCGTCGTAGCTGGTATCCCAAGTCGTTGCAAATGTGTCCGCGGAACTCGCTCCAGAGCCGTTCTGGTTTTGTGGGGCAGCAGAAGAGGAGTAATGTAGCAAACAGATCTCGTAACCGCCTGCCCGTTTGCATGAGAGATGCTTCCAGAAGGCACTGCCGCCATTCCCCATCATCTTCGAGTAACCCTCGAGCGAGACAGGCGTCACGAAATGTGGGGTAGGTGACACCGCCAAACGACCGCAGGCTTTCAAATGATGTTGGGCCTTTGACCACCGCCAATAGTGTTCGCAAGTAGAAGCATTCATCGTTTGCACTCAGTGGAACAAAATACATCCATCCGAGCGCGAAACCGTTCTTTCGGATGTGCCATTCCTTGTCGTTATAAACGAACTGCTGAGGGAATTCTTGATATGTCAACCGTCAAGCGATCGTCGCAATGTCTGGATTTGCATTTGCCCTGAAAAATGCGGTCAAAGTGGTTTTCTCTCCAGAAATGCGAGCGAGTATCTGTTCTTGAGATTCTTCGGGGTCGAAGGTAACAAAGTGATATCCCGGGAGATGCACTTGGAGCCGAACGACATTGGGGACTTGTCGGTGGATGGCAAAGTGAAATATCCGCCAGGCAGCCTCCGCTGCTGATATGTAACGTGAATCGATGAATTGCTGAATTTCATCGTTCTTCGAAACCTGCCGTACATATTATGTTAGTGAGCTTGGGGGGCTGGATGAAGTGAACAGCCTTGCCTCAAGTGTCGCACGATCAGAACCCTTGTGAATGTACTTGTGCACATACTTAAGGGTAGAGAAGGATACCAAGCTCTCGACATTGATGTGACAGTCGAATTTTGCGGAGAGATAAGGGTTGTATGGGACGATCCACCGATTGTCAACCATAACCCCACCGACCTCATATTCCTCTCCATTGTCAGGTCGGTAGTAAAGCGGATAGCCTTCCCCGTCAACGGCTGTGCGTGGTTGGAAGGATTTCGGAAAGTGTTTCGTGCACTTTCCATCTTCGAGGCACCGATCGCTGCAGCGATGCACCATGCACCTCCTCACGGTTTCAAATAACAGGGGCTCTTTTTCTGGGTCTGGCCAATATGCCTGGATTGCACTGTCAATGTCAGCAGGGGTGAGGATCTTCTCTCCATCCTTGAGGAAGACCAAAATGTGTGCATGAGGTAGACCGCGCTTCTGAAATTCAATTGTATAGACGTAGGCGACAGCTTTTCCAAAAATACCCTTCTTATAGATCTCCTCAATAATGACCTTCTTCTTCATATGGAAAACCCTCACACAGAGATCCGGTTGGTCTGCGGCCGTTTGCCCTGGTAGAAGCTCGCGAGTGATCTCCGGCCAATTTGGGTTGCATGTGACGGTGACGAACAGATCAATCTGTCGATAGTACCGCGCCAGAGCCAAAGAATCCTGGAGACACTGTTTCATGTAACGCGGGCCACCTGTGTACGACGACGGTAGGATGAACCGTTGGCCGATGTCCTCGAGGTTCACATCCCGATTGATGGCGTCGGCGAGACCCGAGTAGAGTGATGCCCGGATGTCACTCTGATGGTAGCGGAGGTAGTTCAGACGGTTCTGGTCAGCGGCCGCCCACATGTCAACCAAATACTGTTGGAAAAGGCGACCGCTTCGTAGGAGCAGGGAAAATTCGTCCCGACGGTGTTGAATACGATAGGCAACGTAATCTGTCTGCGAGAGTCGGTTCTCCTTCGAAGGGGACATTTGAAGGTCATAGTGATACCCGTCTTCACCATGAATAAAGAGGAAGGGATATTGGAGGGACTCGTACATTGGGGATCCATCGCTGATTCTGCGGAGAGGGCCATCCCGGTGATGTACAACGATGTCCCGGCGACCATACGACTGGGTTCCATCCCCGGGGATTACAACTGCAACTTCATCGGCTGTTGGTAGGTTCCAGCGGCGTCGATCACGGTTCCCGTTAGCTGTGAGTTGTATTGAAACATTTTCACATTGGGTTTCTTGGAAAACATCCATAGCGTGCTTGAAGATCCGAGCCCAACGGTGGTGTGCTAGAATAAGCGATTGCAAATCCTCCATGATGATTGGGTCGAGTGTCACATTCCGTTGCATTCGGTGTTCTAGGGCCTCATGCGGGTCATATATGTAGAGTTGTGCGTATGTGGGACGGGTTCCGTGGTGTGGGACGAGGGAACCGAGACGGTGACAGAGCTCGCCGTGGATGCGGAATGTTGGAGGTCCACCTCCACCTTCGTTGACGCTATTGTCCACCTCAACGCCGAGCGATGTGAAGGCGAGAGCCGCATTGTATTGGCGGATGTGCTGACGGAACCGATCGGCTTGTGGCGTCGTCCCCGTGAAGAGGTAGGAGAGTTGCTCTGGTGGCGGTGCTGCACGTGGCAACTCGATATCCCCACAGCCACAGCACATTGCGAAGAGTGGGCGAGCATTGCTGCTTCCACTGTGAGTTGACCTTTCCAACAACCAATGCAAAGCACCACAGTGGCGGCAGACATGTTCCATCCTACCGAGGTCGTGCCTCTGCGATGGCTCCTGATATGGTCGTCGTGCGGCGGGTAGGGTTCTCCCACTAACACCGGGGTTTTGTGTTGCTGGTGGAGTGGGCAGCGGTGCACGTGGCCGCACCGGGGCAGGCTTTTGATTCGTGAGCCAAGATTCACATAGAAATGTGTGCGAAATCGCCTACCGCCAATGGTTGTTGTGATGAATCAGGCTCGCGCTGTTCCCTTTCCTGCCGTTCCCTCTCGCGCCGCCGGCGTTGACCTTCGGAACGGCGGTTTGTAGATGCCCGTTGGCCTCGTTGCTGACCTCTTGACGGGCTCACGTCATCTTGAAACGTGCGAAAGCTCTGGTCCGGTGTGAGAAGGCCAAAAAGCTGAAATTGTGTCAGTTGACTCCGAAAGCTAACCCTTCGTGTGTGCCTACATTTGTTGCGTTCCGTTGGTTAAATATCCCAAGTGAAATGGCCGGATTAAATGAAGTGTCCCCCCCCTAGACACATCTCGAGATTAGGAGGGCCCAGCTTAGAGCTGAGACCGGCGAGTCACTCACCGGCACACGACGCCGCCTCTCCCCGCCCTCTGATTCACGGTTGCGCCTGGAAGTCTGCCGGCGGCGACTTCGGGGAGTCAAAGGCACCACGGTCTCAGCCATTAACCTGTGTGCGCGTCAGATACTCCACCCTCAGTACATTCCAATAATCTCACCTTCAATGCCTGTTCAAATCACCGTGAAGACTAATGGCTTGACTTCCTCCTGCGTACAGGGACCGTGGCTGTGAAACCGCTGAGCCTCGGACATCCCGACGATCGGGGCGGGGCAACCACGGTTGTTTTAAAACCACCATCTACACCCTCGCTCGACAAGCCTAAAACGCCACCCTTCACGCTCTTCCACTTCCACCTTTCTCATTCCTCCCATCTCTTTCCTTTCCTCCTACCACTACTCATTTCTCCAGGTTTAATTTAGCTTTGTCTTGGTATAATTGGTGGTCTGTCACCATGGCGGAACATGGTAATGTTTCGCGGGATCAAAAGGCTGCCCGGATGGAGGGGCACCGACGCGGCCCTCTTTCCAGTACGAATACCCCACAATCAACAGAAGATGGTTTAGATTCCCCTGCCTTAATGGGGTCTAAAGATACCCCGGAAGGAAGCATCGGACCGTCGCAGCGGAAGCACCGCCCTCGTGACCCGGTCCCTCCTCCCCACCCATCCCCCGCTCCCCAACCTCGACCCGCTGCTACCCCTGCGGTCGGATCCCCCGCTGTACTCGTCCCGTCCTCCTCTGCAACTGGAGGAGAGTTGGCAGGAGACCACATCTCGGAGTTCCCCTCGCAGACCACACAGGTCACTGACCCCGAACCAGCCATGGTGGTCCCCGCATCGTCCGAGCGCGCCCTCTCCTACGCCCCCACCGAGGAGGATGAGGGGGTTGCCATGGAGATCAGTCCTGACGACCTGGCCCCGTCTGGCTGCCACTGTAACGTCCTCCCCACCAGAACCCGTTCCTCTACTCCTCCCCCCTCCTTCCCTGCCGAACACCAAAGTTCGGGGTTGAACCCAGAATCTACATTCATAGAGGACTTATACAAGTACATGAACTGGACTGCCCCAAGGGTCTCGGAGATCGAAGGAGATGTGTCCGGCCTCCGTTCCATCCTCTCCGAGTTCACCAGAACCTTGACAGCGATGCAAGAAACCATGAATGCCATGAAGGAACAACAACGGGCTTCACATGCTGTGGTTGAGTCGGCGGTCTCCGGACTAGGTGCTCGTGTTACTGTGCTCCAGACTGCTGTTGATGATCTCCGTCGCCTTAACCCTCCCCCGACTCGCCCCCCACGTAGCTCTGACCGCCCCTCTTCTCTGCCGGTACACACCCCCGTTCCCCCTGCCAATACGCCAGCACTGGTTCCCCTCCCCCCTCCCATTTCCAGGGGACAAACTGCCTCCTCCAACCCCCCTGTCAAGTCACTCACACTTATGCAGGTGGAAAACGAACTCTCCCAACCGGGTATCTCTCCGAAGCGTCAAAAGAATGTCCTGAAACAACGATCCAAACTCCTCGAGCTTGCCCCGCCTGAGGTCCAGGCCTGGGTTGCTCAACAAGATGCCGCCCGTACCAGCAATGCCTTGAATACGCCCCCAACCGTCCCCATAACCCCTTCTACCACCAACCAAACTCCACCTGCGCCCGCCTTGACCGCTTCCCAACCCCCTGCCCAAAGCAAGGAAGCCCCCTGGTCTGTTGTTGCAGCCAGAGGCGCCAACAAGCCGCTGACCCTCCGGAACCGACGAGTAGCCAATAGGGATGACTCCAACCTGTGGATCATTAGATTCACCGACTCCGCCCCCCGGGAGGAAGAGCGACTAACGGACCATGCCATGTGGTCGCGTGTTAACTCCATCGACAAATCTGTTTACGGGTTTGAGGCCCTCTCGGTTAGCTGGTCGGGCCGCGGCAAGGGACCGAGCATCATGATCCGCTTCTCAGGGACCACCA
>Ga0307516_10009106_pt1 | contig 11116 bp, 7 predicted proteins | sample 19_EM_MG_FD_203310 | JGI IMG/M metagenome (GOLD analysis project Ga0307516, IMG submission 203310) | Populus trichocarpa ectomycorrhiza microbial communities from riparian zone in the Pacific Northwest, United States - 19_EM | ecosystem: Host-associated > Plants > Roots > Unclassified | place...
TGACTGCCTTCTGGCCCAGGGCGTTACCCATGCGTTTGGCGTGCCTGGCGAAAGTTATCTGGCCGTACTGGACGGCCTGCATGCGCGGCAGGACCAGATCCGGTTTGTGACGTGCAGGCAGGAGGGCGGCGCCGCCTTCATGGCCGAGGCCCACGGCAAACTGACCGGGCGGCCCGGCATCTGTTTGGTCACGCGTGGCCCGGGCGCCACCAATGCTTCCATCGGTGTGCACACGGCCTTCCAGGATTCGACGCCGATGATTTTGTTTGTCGGTGACGTGGCCAGCGACACGCGCGACCGCGAAGCTTTCCAGGAAGTCGACTACGGCAGCTTTTTCGGCCCCTCGACCCGCGGCATGGCCAAGCGGGTGGAGCGTATCGATGACGCGCGCCGCATCCCGGAATACGTGGCGCGTGCTTTTGCGACCGCCATGAATGGACGTCCCGGCCCGGTGGTGCTGGTGCTGCCGGAAGACATGCTGACGCAAAACGTGGATGTGGCGCCGCTGCCGCGTGTGGAGGCGGTGGAAGCCTGGAGCGACCCCGGCTCGCTGCGCAGGCTGCGTGAAATGCTGTTGCAGGCCGAGCGTCCGCTGGTGATCGCCGGCGGCGGAGGCTGGACCCCGCAGGCGGCGCAGGCCTTGCAGCGGTTTGCCGAGAACTGGTCGCTACCGGTGGGCAATGCCTTCCGCTTCCAGGACACCTTCGACAACCACCACCCGCTGTATGCCGGGGATGTGGGCATCGGCCTGAATCCGAAGCTGGCTGCGCGCGTGAAAGAGGCCGACCTGATCCTGGCCATCGGGCCCCGGCTGGGCGAGATGACCACGGGCGGCTACACGCTGATCGAGGCGCCGCGGCCCCGGCAGAAGCTGGTGCACATCCACTCGGGCGCCGAGGAACTCAACCGCGTCTTCCAGGCCGACCTGGCCATCAACGCGACCATGAATGCAGCAGCACGCTCGCTGGAGGTGCTCACGGCGCCCGTGACCGTGCCCTGGCAGGCCTGGGCCGAGTCCGCCAACACGGACTACCTCGCCAACATCGATCCGGCCAACGGCGGTGTGGTGCTGCCCGGCAGCATCGACATGCCGGCCATCGTGGCAACGCTGAAAAAACTGTTGCCGGTGGATGCGGTGTTGACCAACGGCGCGGGAAATTTCGCCAGCTGGGTGCACCGTTTCTTCCAGCACCACGGGCTGGTGAAAGGCCTGAAGACGCAACTGGCGCCGACGGTGGGGGCGATGGGGTACGGCGTGCCTGCCGGCATTGCTGCCGCGATCACGACCGGACGCACAGCTTTCACGATTTCCGGTGACGGCGACTTCCTGATGAATGGCCAGGAGCTGGCGACTGCCGTGCAGCACGGCGCGAAAAGCATTGTGCTGCTGCTCAACAACGGTATGTACGGCACTATCCGGATGCACCAGGAGCGCGAGTACCCGAGGCATGTCAGCGGCTCGCAATTGCAGAACCCGGACTTCTGCGCGCTGGCCCGGGCCTACGGCTACACCGCCACGCGCATCACGCGCACCGAAGAGTTTGAAGCCGCCATGCGCCAGGCGCTGCAGGGCAAGGAGGGCGCGCTGATCGAGATCATGCTGGACCCCGAAGTCATCAGCACACGCGGCACGTTGTCGGGCATCACCGCCGCAGCGCTGCAGAAAAAATAGCTGGCGAGGTCCACAGGACGGGGGTTGCAGCCCTTTTTATCAGCAGCATAAAAAAAGGGCCACTTGCGTGGCCCTTTCGGCGATTCCGGTTCCCACGCGCGTGAGCGCCGGGGGATCGCTTCGATGTTTACTTGACGTGCTTGCCGATCAGGCCGGCCATCTCGAACATCGACACTTGGGCTTTGCCAAAGACCTGGCGCAGTTTTTCGTCAGCATTGACCATGCGCTTGTTGACTTTGTCCTGCAGACCCTTGGCCTTGATGTAGACCCAGAGCTTGCGCACGATTTCGGTACGTGGCAGCGCAGCAGCGCCAACCACGGCCGACAGGGCGGGGCTCAGTGTCAGTGGCTTCATGAACGCTGCGTTGGGCGTACGCTTTTTGGCGGGCGCTTTTTTCGCAGGGGCTTTTTTCGCCACTACTTTTTTCGCAGGAGCTTTTTTCGCCACTACTTTTTTAGCCGGTGCTTTCTTCGCAGGGGCTTTTTTCGCTGGAGCTGCTTTCTTCGCAGCTACTTTCTTTGCCGGTGCAGCCTTTTTAGCGGGCGCTTTTTTTGCCGGTGCTTTTTTTGCAGTTGCCATGATTGATTTTCCTTCTAGAAGTTGATAAATCACCAATGCAGATAACTACTCTTCACTGGCAAGGGGGATGCTACTGGAGAAAAGTGCTGTTTCATAGGGAAAACGCATTTTTTTTGGTCTTTTTTGTTGCGGATTTACCTCTGAAAATCAAAAGAGCGCCAGTGAAAATCAGGCCGCAGGCATGTGAGGGCGTGTCACCCGGAGCCTGCGCGCATGCGGGGACGACAGCAAACCCGGTCCGCAGGCGCCCGTTTTTTCCGCGGCAAACGGCGCTTGGCAACAGCGCGATGGCCTCATGCAGAACAGGAGATAGCAGTCTTAACGCCGCGCCAGCACAGGGCATTTCCGCTTTGCACGCTGGAGGCGGGGATGCGTTGGCGGCGCGCGCGCGGGGGGCTGGCCCTGGCTTCAGCGGGCCGTGCGCAGGCCCAGCTGCGCGAGCTGCGCCTGGCCGAAGTCAGTGACGAGCACGACGCGGCTGTGTTTTTTGCGCTCTATCCAGTGTTCGGCCAGCAGGTGCTCGGCGAGGGCGGCGCCCAGGGCGCCACCCAGGTGGTCGCGCCGCTCGGACCAGTCCAGGCAGCGGCAGGCAAACTGCCGACGTCTGGCGCGGGCGCCCGCCAGGTCGATGCCCAAAGCCGTGAAGGCCTTCGCGCCTTTGGGGGTGAGGTCCAGTTGCTTGACGGCCGCCGGGTCCGCGTCATTGACCAGCCAGCCCTTGCGCAGCAGCGTGGCGAGCAGGCCCGTGCCCAGGCTGCCGGCCAGGTGGTCATAACAGTAACGTGCGTGGCGTATCGGTTCGCTCGCGGGCGCGGCTTCGGGACGGCGTCTCGGCGCCACCTGCATCAGCGACTCCACCAGATGGGCTACCTGCTCCGAGGCAAGGCGGAAGTACTTGTGCCGGCCCTGAGAGGTGGAGGCCAGCAGGCCGTCGTCCAGCAGGCGCCTGAGGTGTGAGGTCGCGGTGGCCGGTGTGATGCCGGCGCCCAGTGCGAGTTCTTTGGCTGTCAGGGCGCGGCCCTCCATGAGCAGCGCCAGCATCTGGATGCGGCGCGGATCGCCCACGGTCGAGGCCAGTCGGGCAAGGTCGGGTTCTGCATTCATCGTTTGATCATAGGCAAACTGTTGTTGCTCGACAAGGCGGGACAGGATGGCGACACTTGAACCTCATCCACTTTTCCTGACACCCCCATGGCTGAATACACCGCCGACATCCTCTGGCAACGCGGCGAGCAGGACTTTTTGGGCGGCCGCTACAGCCGCCACCACCTCATGCGTTTCGACGGCGGCGCCGAGGTGGCCGGATCGTCGTCTCCGCATTCCGTGCCGCTGCCCATGTCGGACGCGACCGCGGTAGACCCCGAGGAGGCCTTTGTCGCCTCGCTGTCGAGCTGCCACATGCTCTGGTTCCTGGCGATTGCGGCCAAGCGGAAATTTTGCGTGGACAGTTATACAGACGCGGCGGTGGGCGTGATGGCCAGGAATGCACAGGGGAAAATGGCCATGACCCGGGTCACGCTGCGGCCCGACGCGCGTTTCTCGGGCGACCGTTTGCCCACGCGCGAGCAACTGGACCAGTTGCACCACGAGGCCCATGAAGAATGCTTCATTGCCAATTCGGTGCGGACCGAGATCTGTTGCGAGCCGGTGTATCCCCATGCCTGAGACCCTCGCAGCGCAGCCCATCCATGCGATTGAGGCCGTCACCCATGCCGATCCTTATCCCTGGTACCAGGCGCTGCGCGAGGACAGGCCGCTGTACTTTGACGACAGCCTGAAGCTCTGGGTGGCCAGCAGTCAGGCCGTGATCAGTGAAGCCTTCCAGCACACGGCCCTGCACGTGCGCCCACCGGCCGAGCCCGTGCCTCCGGCCTTGCAGGGAACGGCTGCCGGTGAGCTGTTTGCCCGGCTGGTGCGCATGACGGATGGCGGCTTCCACGCCCTCCACAAACCGGCGGTCACGCAGACGGCGCGGCGCTGGCGTCTGGCCGATGTGGCGCGGGCCAGCGAAGCGGCGACGGCCGGGCTGCAGCCGCGCCTGGGCGCCAATGCGCTGATGAGCCGCTTGCCGGTGCAGGTCATGGCCAGCCTGCTGGAGGTGCCTGGCGGGGAACTGGAGGCCACCTGCGACCGGGTCCAGCAGTTCGTCCAGGGGATCGCCCCCGGAGCTTCCCAGACCGCCGTGGCGCTTGCGTCCGAGGCCGCCGGGGCCCTGATGGCCCAGGGCCGGGCCCTGGGCCTGGACGCGGTCCAGGCGGCGAACCGTGTGGGTTTCATGCAGCAGTCGCTGGATGCCACGGCCGGCCTGATCGGTCACACCGCCTTGATGATGGCGCAGCACCCTCAGGCGGCGGCGATTGCGGACGGCTCGCCCGAGGCGATGCGGGATTTTGTCGCCGAAGTGGAGCGGCACCAGGCGCCTATCCAGAACACGCGGCGTTTCGCCTCGCAGGCCCTGAAGCTGGCAGGCCAGCAGCTGCAGGCGGGGCAGGGCGTGCTGCTGGTGCTGGCCAGCGGCAACCGGGACGAGGCGTTCAATCCACAGGCGGCCCGCTTCGAGCCGCTGCGGACCGGACGCCGCAGCCTGGGTTTTGGCGCGGGGCGGCATGTCTGCCCGGGCGCCCCGATTGCTATTGAAATAGTAGCTGCTTGTGTCCACTGGATGCGGGCTGCAGGCCGATTTGATGCTTATTTTGATGCGCAGACAGGTTTCAGGCCGTTGGGCAATGCCCGTATCCCGGTTTTTGAAGAATGAACATCCCATAAGGAGAACACCATGGTGTCCGTGATTTTTGAAGTCTGGCCTGACCCGGCCCACCGCGAGGGCTACCTGAACTGGGCGGCCGAGCTCAAAACCGAGCTGCTCAAGATGGACGGCTTTATTTCCATCGAACGTTTCCAGAGCCTGTCCGAGCCCGACAAGCTGCTGTCGCTGCAGTTCTGGCGGGACGATGCCTGCCTGACGGCCTGGCGCAACCTGGAGGCGCACCGCGCCGCGCAGGCTGCGGGGCGCGGCACCATGTTCAGGGACTACCGCTTGCGCATCGCCGAGGTGACGCGTGACTACGGCCTGAAGGCGCGCGAGGAGGCGCCGGCCGATTCGCGCCAGGCTCACGGTTAAGACCTGAATGCCAGGCCCTAGCCGCTAGCCAAGCCCGGGGGTCAGATACCGGCCAAAGCGACCGAGTTTTCGAGCGCCTGGCCGCCGCCGTAGCTGTCCTGCACCGGCGGCACACCGCCGAGCGAGACCTTGATCGCGCAGTACTTGAACTCCGGGATCTTGGCAAACGGGTCCAGCGCCGCGTTGGTCAGCTTGTTGATGGCCGCTTCGTAGTAGCAGAAGGGCACAAACACCGCGCCGCGCGGCGAACTCTCGTCAGCCCGTGCATACAGTGCGACCGTGCCACGGCGGGATTCAATCGTCACCACATCGCCAGGCTTGCCGCCCATGTCCGCCAGGTCCAGCGGGTGCACCAGCGCCACCGGATCGGGCTCGATGGCGTCCAGCACCGTGGCGCGCCGCGTCATGCTGCCGGTGTGCCAGTGTTCGAGCTGGCGCCCGGTGATCAGCACCATGGGGTATTCGGTGTCCGGGCGCTCGGCGGCCGGGATGATGTCGGCCGGCACAAATTTGGCCCGGCCGCTTTCGCGCGGGAAGGTGTCGACAAACACCACCGACTGGCCGGGGTCGCCTTCCTTCATGCAGGGGTAGGTGACGGAATGCTCGCGGTCCAGGCGGTCCCAGGTGATGCCGCCAATGCTGGGCATGGTGTGGCGCATCTCGTCGAAGACTTCGCTGACATGGTTGTAGTGCCAGCCGCAACCCATGCGGTTGGCGATCTGCGTGATGATCCACAGGTCCTGGCGCGCGTCGCCGGGCGGGTTGATGGCCTTGCGGCCCATCTGCACCAGCCGGTCCGTATTGGTGAAGCTGCCGTCCTTTTCGGGGAAGGCGCTGGCCGGCAGGATAACGTCGGCCAGGTAAGCGGTCTCCGTCAGGAAAATGTCCTGCACCACCAGGTGGTCCAGCGCGGCGAGGGCTTCGCGCGCGTGGTTGGCATCCGGGTCGGACATGGCCGGGTTTTCACCCTGCACATACATGCCGCGGATGCCGCCTTTCTTGATCGCGTGCATCACCTCGACCACGGTCAGGCCAGGCGTGTCGTCGAGCGAGCCTTCAGGCACTTTCCAGGCCTTTTCGAAACTGGCGCGCACCGTGGGGCTGGAGACGTGCTGGTAGTCAGGCAGCATCATCGGGATCAGGCCCGCGTCGGACGCGCCCTGCACGTTGTTCTGGCCGCGCAGCGGATGCAGGCCGGTGCCGGGACGGCCGATCTGGCCGGTCATCAGCGACAGGGCAATCAGGCAGCGCGCGTTGTCGGTGCCGTGCACGTGCTGCGACACACCCATGCCCCAGAGGATCATCGAGCTCTTGGAGGTGGCGTACAGGCGCGCCACGTAGCGCAGCGTGTCGGCGTCGATGCCGCAGATAGGCGCCATCAGTTCGGGCGTGTAGCCTTCGACGTTCTTGCGGAGCTCTTCGTAGCCAATGGTGCGGCTGTCGATGAAAGCCTGGTCTACCAGGCCCTCGGTCACGATGACATTCATCATGGCGTTGAGCATGGGCACGTCGGTGTCGGGCTTGAACTGCAGGTGCCGGTGCGCCATGCGGGTGAGGTCGGAGCGGCGCGGGTCCAGCACCACCAGCTTGGTGCCATTTTTCACGGCGTTCTTGATCCAGGTGGCGGCCACCGGGTGGTTCACCGTCGGGTTGGCGCCGATGATCACGACCACGTCCGCCTTGGTGACATCCATGACGGGGTTGGACACCGCGCCCGAGCCGATGCCTTCGAGCAGGGCGACGACGGACGATGCATGGCACAGCCGGGTGCAGTGGTCCACGTTGTTGCTGCCAAAGCCGGTGCGCACCAGCTTCTGGAACAGGTAGGCTTCCTCGTTGCTGCCTTTGGCCGAACCGAAGCCGGCCAGCGACTTCTTGCCGTGGGTGTCGCGGATTTCGGCGAGCTTGCCGCCGGCAAATTCCAGCGCTTCTTCCCAGCTGGCTTCGCGGAACACGTCCATGACGCGGTCCGGGTCCATGCTGAAGTCGCCGGTTTTCGGCATGCCTTCGCGGCGGATCAGCGGCTTGGTCAGGCGATGCGGGTGGTGCGCGTAGTCAAAGCCGTAACGGCCCTTCACGCACAGGCGTTCATGGTTGGCCGGGCCATCGCGGCCTTCGACGAACAGGATCTTGTCGTCCTTGACGTTGTAGGTCAGCTGGCAGCCGACACCGCAGTAGGGGCAAACCGAATCGACCTGCTTGTCGGGCACGGCCAGTGCCGCCTCGCGCGCCGGCATCAGCGCGCCGGTGGGGCAGGCCTGCACACATTCGCCGCAGGCCACACAGGTGGAGCCGCCCATGGGGTCGTCCATGTCAAACACGATCTTGGCCTGGTCACCGCGGAAGGCCAGGCCGATCACGTCATTGACCTGCTCGTCGCGGCAGGCGCGCAGGCAGCGGGTGCACTGGATGCAGGCGTCAAGATTGACGGCAATGGCCGGGTGCGAGAGGTCCTGGCGCACCTGTTGGCGCGCTTCGAAGCGGGGCTTGCCGACGCCCACTTTGGCAGCCCATTGGTCCACCTCGTTGTTGCGGGTGTACTCTTTCTCGGGCATGTCGGACAGCAGCAGCTCCAGCACGAGTTTTTGCGACGCCACGGCGCGTTCGCTGTCGGTGACCACCTTCATGCCAGCGACCGGTGCGCGGCAGCAGGAGGGCGCCAGCACACGTTCACCATTGATTTCGACCATGCAGGAGCGGCAGTTGCCCACGGCTTCCATGCCTTCCTTGAAGCACAGATGCGGGATCTCCACCCCTTCGCGTTTGGCGACCTGCAGCAGGGATTCGGTGGCGCGGCCCTGGACTTCGCGGCCGTTGAGGCTGAAGCTCACCAGCGGTGCGTCCAGCTCGGCGAGTTCTTGGCGGGTAATTGCATTCATGGTGTTGCCTTTTTCTTGGGGGCAGATGGCTCAGGCCAGCTCATGCGGGAAGTACTTGACCACGCAATCCATCGGGTTCGGCGCAGCTTGCCCGAGGCCGCAGATGGACGCGTCGCGCATCACCAGCGAGAGATCGGCGAGCAGGGCCAGGTCCCACTTCGGCTGCTCCATGAGGTGCGCGGCCTTGGCGGTACCCACGCGGCAGGGCGTGCACTGGCCGCAGGACTCGTGGTGGAAGAAACGCATCATGTTGCGTGCGGCATCGGTGGCCGTGTCCCGGTCCGACAGGATCATGACTGCGGCCGAGCCGATAAAACAGCCGTAGGGCTGCAGGGTGTCGAAGTCCAGCGGGATGCTGTTCATCGTCGCCGGCAGGATGCCGCCCGACGCGCCGCCGGGCAGGTAGGCGTAAAAATCGTGGCCGTCCAGCATGCCGCCGCAGTGTTCGTCGATCAGCTCCTGGATGGTGATGCCGGCAGGCGCCAGCTTCACGCCCGGCTCCTTGACCCGGCCCGAGACCGAGAACGAGCGCAGGCCCTTGCGGCCATTGCGGCCGTGCGAGGCAAACCACTCGCCGCCTTTTTCGAGGATGTCGCGCACCCAGTACAGGGTCTCGAAATTGTGCTCCAGGGTCGGGCGGCCGAACAGGCCGACCTGAGCCACATACGGTGGGCGCAGGCGCGGCATACCGCGTTTGCCTTCGATGGACTCGATCATGGCCGACTCTTCGCCGCAGATGTAGGCGCCGGCGCCGCGGCGCAATTCGACGTCCGGCATGCCGGACATCAGGGGCGATGCCTTCAACCTGCCCAGTTCGGCTTCCAGCATGCTGCGGCAACCGTGGTACTCGTCGCGCAGGTAGACATAAATTTTTTCGATACCGACCGCCCAGGCGGCGATCAGCATGCCCTCAAGGAAGCGGTGCGGGTCGCGTTCGAGGTACACCCGGTCCTTGAAGGTGCCTGGCTCGCCCTCGTCGATGTTGACCGCCATCAGGCGCGGGCCCTGTTCTGCCCGGACGATGCGCCACTTGCGGCCCGAAGGGAAACCCGCGCCGCCCAGGCCGCGCAGGCCGGAGTCTTCCATGGTCTTGATGACGGCCTCAACGTCCTGCTTGCCTGAAACACATTGCTGGAGCAGGCCGTAGCCGCCCGCGGCCTGGTAGGCAGCGAAGTCCACAAAACCCTCAGGCACATGTTTGACCGCACCCGCAGCGACGGTGGCCATGACAGCCTCGCAGGTGGCTTGTGGCACCGGGTTCTGACCCACGATAACGGCCGGAGCCTGTTCGCAGCGGCCGACGCAAGGCGCTGCGATGACCCGGATATCGCGTCCGAGCAGGCCGGGAAGCTTGGCCAGCAGGTCCTGGGCGCCCGCCAATTCGCAGGACAGGCCGTCGCACACCCGCACGGTCAGCGGCGCCGGTGCGGCTTCGCCTTCCTTGACCACGTCAAAGTGGTGATAAAAGGTCGCCACCTCGTAGACCTCGGTCTGCGCCAGACGCATCTCCTGCGCCAGCGCCGCCAGATGGGCAGCAGACAGGTGCCCGAAGTGGTCCTGCAGCTTGTGCAGGTGTTCGATCAGCAAATCGGCCTGGCGCGACTCGTCGCCCAGCAGTCGCTGTACATCGGCCAGCGCGGTAGGGTCGACGCGGCGGCCTTTGGGCGCCTGGCGTTTTCTCTGCTTGGAGGAAACCTCCAGGACGGCGATGGGAATGACGGGGTAGTTCATGGAGAGGGGTCTGCTGTAACTTGGCTGGCGAAATGGCGTGGGGGCCGGGCTAGATGACGTGTTCTGTGCGTAGTTCTGCGATGTACTCGGCGCTGTAACCCAGCTGGGCCAGCACCTCGTCCGTGTGTTCGCCCAGAAGGGGCGAGCGCGTGACTTCGGTGGCGCTGTCCGATAGCTTGATCGGGTTGCCCACGGTCAGGTACTTGCCGCGTGTCGGGTGGTCCACCTCGACGATGGTGCCGCTGGCCCGCAGCGCGGGTTCTTCGGCAATTTCCTTCATCGACAGGATGGGGCCGCAGGGGATGTCGTATTTGTTCAGGATGTCCATGGCCTCGAACTTGGTCATGGTCATGGTCCACTGCTCGATGCGCGCGAAGATGGGCTTCAGATGCAGCAGGCGGGCAGCGGCGGTGGCGTAAGCCTCGTCGGTGATCCAGCCTTCCTCGCCGATGACCTTGCACACAGCCGGCCAGACGCCGCCTTGCGTGATGAAATAGATGTAGGCATTGGGATCGGTTTCCCAGCCCTTGCACTTGAGGATGGCGCCGGGCTGGCCGCCGCCTGATGCGTTGCCGGCGCGCGGCACCGCTGCGCCGAATTTGCCGTCGGGGTACTGGGGATACTCATGCATGGTGCCGGTGCGCTCAAGGCGCTGCTGGTCGCGCAGCTTGACGCGGCACAGGTTCAGCACGGCGTCCTGCATGGGCGCCAGCACCTTCTGGCCGCGGCCGGTCGTGTTGCGCTGATAAAGGGCCGCCACGATGCCGAGCGCCAGGTGCAGGCCGGTGCCGCTGTCGCCGATCTGGGCGCCGGTCACCATGGGCGGGCCGTCGTCAAAACCGGTGGTGGACGCCGAACCGCCGGCGCACTGCGCCACGTTTTCATACACCTTGCAGTCTTCATAAGGCCCGGGGCCGAAACCCTTGACCGAGGCGACGATCATGCGCGGGTTGAGTGCCTGGATGTGCTCCCAGGTGATGCCCATGCGGTCCAGCGCGCCCGGTGCGAAGTTCTCCACCAGCACATCGCAGGTCTTGATCAGCTCGTCAAGCACCTGTTTGCCCTTGGCATTCTTGGTGTTCAGCGTGATCGAGCGCTTGTTGTGGTTCAGCATGGTGAAGTACAGGCTGTCC
>Ga0307516_10009108_pt1 | contig 11115 bp, 8 predicted proteins | sample 19_EM_MG_FD_203310 | JGI IMG/M metagenome (GOLD analysis project Ga0307516, IMG submission 203310) | Populus trichocarpa ectomycorrhiza microbial communities from riparian zone in the Pacific Northwest, United States - 19_EM | ecosystem: Host-associated > Plants > Roots > Unclassified | place...
ACATGTATTATATATAGAGAAGTCAATTTGAAATGTATATATTAACTCATGTCAAGCAAAATTAATTTAAAAATATTTTTAAAATAAAAAAACTTATATCATAATTGTTTTTCAAGTTTTTGTATTTTAAAATTGTTTCATAATGATTTTATTTTTAATTTGATTAAAATATTCTTTCTCAATATATACAATCAAACTTTCATTCATTCTATATCTTCGAGGGACTAGTGAAATTATTGGCAACAATTCTTTGTTGACTTATTGTTTTATACAAGTGGGTTAAATATAAATATTAATATATTTTTTTTAATTTTTTGTTATTGTGCCTCTAATTTTTTGAGTTGTCTAGTATTTCATTTTTAATCACTATTAAGTTGATCACCATCATTTTTCATATGAAATTCATAACAAAATACATATTAGTTCATCAAAACTCATTTCAATTCATATTCATATGCATATATTATTATCCATATAAATATTAATTTAACAAATCCATAAATTATCATAAACTCTAACATTTTTAATAACTAATTAATTATAAAGAAATAAAACTAAAATTAAACAATGGAATAAATAGAAAAAAGGAAGGAAACTCACCTAAAACATAAAGTATAAAGCATAAAATGTTACTTACTTAACTAATTAATAGTTTAGGACTTGAAGAGAAATTTTATAGAAGAAAGAGCGACAGGAACAATAGTTCAAAAAGGAAGAAGAAGAGCTTGTATCAATTAATAACTTATTACAAAAATTAAACTTGTTAAGTTATTATATTAAAATTTTAATATAAAAAATATTTTTTTAAAAAAAATTAAGGGGGCAATTGCCCCCTCTTTTCCCATTGTGGCTCCAAAACTACGTTGATGAGAGGGGTTCGCGCGGGGGTCGCCGTGCTGGGAATGGTGGGGAGATTACAATGGCCAGTGGCGCCGTGCATGAACCCTAAAAGTGCAAGGACAATAATATTAGTAAAGGAGTACACATTAATCTCTAGTTTTTCATGTGCTGTTGTCTCCTGTGAAGTAGCTTAGTCTAGTCAAGAGAACAAAATTAGCCTCCCCCCAACCATCATTACCAAAAATATGTCTTTGGTGGCATTCAAACCTTCTAACCCTTCGTTTCATGCCTTGCTTTGATATTTTGGGACATGACCCCTTATCTCCAGCATTCCTAAAACTTGGCCAACATCAAATTCAGACCGTTGGATTTGGACCTACCCGATCCGAAAACCAAAACCCTACCTGAAGAATGTACCGTGTAAAAAAGTATGAGACGGTCATTTTAACAAGTTAAAACGGGAGGAATATCTACATCTACTAGTTATTACAAGTTACAATGCTGTAAAATGTACAGGTCATTTTTTGATGAATGCCCCCTGCGGCCATTAAAAATACCAGAAATGTTTCTAGTCAAGAAGAGAGTTATGAGCAGCAGCTTTCGGCTTCAAACTCCCCACGTGAGATGCGAATATTGTAAAGAAAGAGATGTCCAGTCAACAGAAAGAAAAGAAAAGGCTGTCAGTGTAAAGACTGCTAGTTGGCATAGATCTCCCACGAATGGAAAACAGCGCTTGCAGTTTTGTCAAGTTCCATTAAATTCTTCAACCTTGGTTTCTCAGGCTCACCTTATTGGTAATGAATAAATGAAAAGGCCAGCAGGCTTCATCAATTGTTAATATTCCAAGTTCCACTTTTTTTTGCTTTTTGTGTGTGTGTGTAAAGAGGAATTCTCAAATCTATCTTTCCCGTCTAATTAAAAGACAAATTATTCACGTTATAAACAAAGATTTATGAGCTGATGACATGAACATGTCCAGCAATGGAGAAAAATAACATCAGAATCTAACACTGGGGGGAAATTAAAATTAAAATCTCATTTCTATATAGAGTTAGTGCGAAACCAAAGTAAAAAACTCAGATCAAAACAATAGTAATCATCCATTATAATTGCAAATGGAATCTAATAGCGTTTGCAAATTATTGAGAATAAAAATCTGCAAAGACAAAGGAGTTTATTTAGCAACGCATCCTTGACAGAAAAAATAGAATTGAAGCATTCTGGAAGCACAGTTGGGAGTATTATTTTTTATACTCCGAAAGGAAAATGTCAGCAGATTCCTTAAAAGAAAAGATAAAATCAGCAGCAATCCCTATGAATGTTATGAGACAGGAGCTTTTGAATAATTGCACTCTCTGAACCTAGATGACACAGCAATTTCATATCACTTATTTCATTGACTGGACGTATATCACCATCACTTATAAGATTCCATTTTGGCTGACCCACTAAAACCTCTCATATTTCAAGCTAATAAAATTTTAGGAGTTTTTCTTTTTTAGTCTTAGCTAAATTAAAAAAAGATTTTATCAAAATAACATTGGTAAAAAAATATATTTAGGAATCTGGCACACATGATCAAGTCCTATATAGCATCTGCAATATTCGAGTCACATATACCTTCTATAACTCATTTATCACAAATCATATCTGCGACTTGAGTGTTGCAGATGCCAACTGCGACACTCAAGTCGCGTATAGGATTTGCAACTCCTCTAACAGACTCACCCTAGGAAAGTCTCTTTTGCCATTAACTCCTTGCTAAAAAAAAAAAAACAATTCACACAATTCAAATAACTAGTTTTCCAACATCAAAACACAATTCACATAAGCAGCACATAACATCTTCAATCATTAGTAGCAAAATTAAACGACAACTAACATAAAATAACATTTGATTAAAATTAAACTAACTATACATATATCTATAATTCTCATAACATATAATAACATGTAACTGTATCTAATAATTACCTTAGCTCGTACAAGGGACTGGAGCACTTGGGACAAGTCTGGAGCATCACTCTAACTCAAGGACGGGTCTGTAATATCCATGTAGGTGTGAGGATCAATATCATCTCAACTCATGGATGGACCTGGGACGCTCGTGGACGAGCCTGGGACGCTTGATGATGGGCCTGGAATGCTCGTGGATGGACCAGCATCCCCAACACTCCCAAAATAAGCAATCCCATCTTCCGCTAATGTCACTTCAAGACGCTCAGCCTCCTCAACCTCTTGAAGTCCACGACGATATAAGTTGAGCATAGTGTTGGCCATAATACATCTCATCTCATTGACACCTTCACGTATAGTCATTGCTATTTTCTGAGCCTTCTATATTAAGTAATGAATATACATACATTAAAAATCAATTAGTTGTCATCATCCATAATAAAATTAATTCAGTATTTAATAAATGTTGTATGTAAAACAATATTGCATACCAATCAATTTTTTCTCGAATATCAGGGTGCATGATGCATCGAATTATGTTGACACCTCGAGAAACATGACCAGGTAGGTATAATGAAATGGCGCGTAATAGACAGATATCATCTCATGTAGGTATCTACATAAACCGTCGAATGTCGCTCCTCAAAAACATGATCTCTCCTAGCATTATAAAGATCTAGGTAAAATACATGAATCACCAATCAATTCCCCTCGTGCTTACCCTAACGACTTATATTATGTAGCTCATGATTGGTATTAATATAATCTGGTATATGTTGAGATAGTCCAAATTGTCACATTACCCAATCTAGACAATGCATCTCAACAATGTCGAGGCAGTGTAATGGGACCTATGCTAATGAAATATCAGATCCCTCATAGCATATAGACGAAGCTGAAATTATCAAGTCCTCTGTGTATGGAATCCATATAACCTATCAAAACATATGGAAGACTTATATTAGATAACAAACCAAAAATAAATAATTTACATTCAAATAAAAAAAAATTCAATACATTTATAACTCATATATAATGTGGTTATTGTGTGTCTGACTCATCCCGGTAAAACTTGTGGACATGAGTGGGATTTACCATAAAATATCTAGCCCAACACCATCTGGCATAACAAGCCACAAAGCTAGTACATTTTGTACATTCAATTTATATAAATGACATGCTGACTAGAATCAATTTTATTTTATTATTACCTAGAACCAATGGATAGCGGCCTCTAAGTGGTAATATCAAACATATTATTACCCAAACTCTCTGGATGCCCGATATGAATGTGCTCTCATGACCAAAGCTATATTAATCAACATTGACAATTATAAGTTAGTATTTTAAATATCATTAATTCTAATAATCAAATAATTTAAAATAAATATACCTGAAGAAATAATAGACACTCAGCAATTTGTTTTATCATTTTTAAACATGCTTTACATAGTTGCATATATAGATATGCAAGCATGACCCCCTAGTTGTAATTAGAAATTGCATAGAAATCTTTAAGTTAAGTAAAAAAAAAAAACAATGGTACTACATTGCTAATAGTACTTGTGAAAATAAGACCTCCAAGCATATGTAATATGTATGTCTGAGCATACATAATCAACTGTTCCTCTTTCGCATCTGCTAGAGGGTCTTAAAATTTATATACAACCATGTCAATTTGATGTAGTCACCCATATAAGCACTGGTTAGAGGCACCCGTAATAGGCAATCACATAAAGTATCTATGTCAATTGACCTTCCATAGCTTGTCACAGGAGTTCCATCTATCAAAAGACCAGTCAGCATGGTGACATCTTATAGTGTAGGTGTCATCTCACCAACATATAGACGGAAGGTGTGTGTTTCACGCCTCCTTCGCTCAACCAATACTGCAATCAATGTGTGGTCAAGATATATGTCATGTAATTATAGCTAATCTCATAAAAACCAACATCAATAACAAACAAGTGGACACACTCATGCAACTTCATCAAGGTATGTTGTCAAGGTGTTACATGATCACCACCCTGGAAATTAAGCAATTTAGTTATTTAAACAATTAAAATTTCTAAGATTTTAATAATTTTAAATGCTTAATTAGAATATTTATCTCACATCTCCGCTCCAAATATCATCGGAATGATGCTAATCATGCATATATAAAACTGACCTATCATCAGGATTTGCCTCAACAATAAGGTGGTCCTGCCTGTCGACACTTCTAGAAGCAGTTAAACCTCCTCTAATCCGAACTATGTCTCCCTCGAGGTCTTATATAAAAAATTATTAGCCTTTGCAATACAATTGAACATCCAATTAGGTAAATTAAAAACAATAATTGAAGTTTACATAATTCAAAACAAATAAAAAAAATAACATTTGTTGTCTAGTTTATTAATATCTTAGGGTTAATCAAAATTCATAATTTTTCAACAAAACCATAATGGTAATATAATTGGCTAAAACCTAAATTCATCAAATTAATCGGTGAACACCTACATTCATCAAATTCGCTACCATAACAAAATTATCAATCAAATTCATGTATTTCATAGTTAATATTATTGTTTTATATGTAATTCAGTGTAATCCATAATTTAAAATAATTTCATAGCTAAATCAACACTAACTCTTTCAAAATAATTTTGTTAATTCACAATCAATAACAACCCAAAATCCTTGATTATTTTACAAAAATACAAACATAATTATCAACTCAAATCACGTCTAATTAACCTAATCCCTAATTCAAAACCTTAGCATTCTATAAAATCAAATTAACAGACATTAGCATAAAGGAAAAGTGTTCAATATACTTTAAAATATAGAATGTGGGTGGTAATGGTGACCGGTGATGGTTGTTTTGGGTGAGAAATGGATGATTCATGGCGGAGAAAGAGAGAGAGAGAGAGAGAGAGAGAGAGAGATGGGTGATCTCATGTTGTTTTGGGTTTCATGGTGGGGGAGAGAGAGGAAGGTTGCTAATGGTGGTGAGAGGGGGGAGAGAGAGAAGGAAATAATGAGGGAAAGGGTCTCTAGGTATAAAATTCGAATGAAGTCGTACATGCTATCTGTGACTCGCATGATGTAAATGTCATCTACAAAGTATGAGTTGCTAATGGCATTTGTGAACGACTTGCGTGTTGTAGTTGCCATCGGGGATTTGTGAAACTATGTCATATCCCCAAAAATTTTCTTCTCTTTGTTACTTTACCAATTTTTTTTCTTAATTATGCTATAAAACAAAAAAAAAAACCTCGAGTTTGGAAGTGATAGACCACAAATTTAAAAAATTAAAAAACCATGATATCTTCGGTTTATCAATGGACTTCCATTTTATCTTAATAATATTTGTTTATTTTGCTTCAAATGTCACAAGCCATTATGTGTGAAGGAATCACTACTAGAAAAATATCAAATAGCAATGGCATTACCAATGGAATGTTTTCCATTGGTAATTTTTTTATTATAATATCAACAAAATATTTTAGTTGGAAATTTACAATGTAATTAACGACGAAATATGTTTTATCGGTCATTACCAAAGGAATCACCAATAAAATAAAAATAATTACAAATTATGAAATTGTTTATCATTAAATCATTAAAATGAGACGTCATTATTGGTCTACGAATTGACCACTTTATTTTTCATCGTAAAATTCCATCGATAAATTTAAAAGTGTTATAATCGATATCAGCCTCATTCTCCCCTTCTTCTTCTTCTTCCTCTTCCTTCTCCTCCTCCTCCTCCTCCTCCTCTTCCTTCCTTTGAACTGTAAATCAAAACAGTAGCCCCTCCCACCTATTTTCCTCCAAATCTAGGTCTCATCATCACAAATTCAGCCAGTCAACACTTTATAGTGTTAGCATTATTGTGTTGGTACTATTTTTTCTAAATATTCCCTACACCAAGTAAGCAAACCTACCAAGTTATGTTTTAAGATAATGTATTAATATTTTTTTAGTATTTTTAATGTAATTTGCTTGTCTATTTAAGTGTTTTACAACCTTTTCATATAGAATTAAAGTTTGATTTATATGTTAGGGTTTGTTAGTAATTTGAGGAAATTTAAATTTGTTTGTAATTTGATGAAATTGATTTTGAATTTGATTTTGCAACTTAGGTGTGTTATAATGAAAGAAATGACAGGTTATTTAATGGGTGACAATCACATTTTGTCAATTTTATTGTTATGTTGAAAATTTTAGGGAAATTGATTTTTTGTGGAATTGATACCAATTAAATAGTATTAATTTAGATTGAATAAGTTTGAATTGAATAAATGATAGATAATTAGTTGGTATCGATTAATTGTTGTTAATTGGATTTATTTAGTTAACATTTTTACATATCATTACATTTTTTTACAACAAAAATAATTGGTTATTAGATTGTGAATTCACTTTTAATTACCAAAATTGAATTTTGAATTGATTGTTACATTATTAAGAAATATTGTCATTATTATTCTATATAGGTTTCCTAATTATTGGATGATCTTTTTTTTATGTAACGAGATTCTCGTCAAATGTTGTATAGGGAAGGTTATTGTAAAGGGGTTTAGGGTTTTATTAATATTTCTCTTTTAAATCTAAATAATATTAGGGGAGGCATAATTAGATATCCATGTTTGAAGTGTAAAAACAAAAAGTTTCACCAATTAGATGTTGTGATGATGCATCTTCTAAGAAAATGGTTCATTGAGAAAGACTTGTGTTGATTTGCACACGAAGAACTCTTTATTTCTTACAAGACCATGTTAGAAAGGAATGTTGGCTCAACATCTAGTTATAGCAACAAACATGAAGTTGAAGATGATAAAAATAATCATTATAAGAGTATGGTAATGGATGCAATAATAATTAATCATTGTTATTCAAGTGAAGGTTCATGTGTAGATGAAGAACCAAATGTAGATGCAGCTAAGTTTTTTGAACTTTTAATTTTTTTTTTTGATAAACTATTATGGGAAATTATCAGTCATTGCATGTGTTTAACATCAAGTCTAATTATGGTATGAGTGATGCCGATTAGGATAGCATAATCAAATGGGAAAAAAAAAATTTACTTGAAGATATGTTTTTTTTATCTTGATGTTTTCTTTTTATGAAAAAAAAATATTATGGTTTCATAGCATAATCAAATAGGAAAAAAAACCATTGCACATGTGTTTAACATCAAGTCTGATTATGGTATAAGTGAGGTTGGTTATGATAACATAATCAAATGGGAAAAAAACATTTTACCTTAAGAAAATATGCTGAAAGAGAACTTTTATGTTGTAAAACTCATGATGAAACCCCTTGACCTTGGATACCAAAAAATTGATATGTGCCTAAAAATTTTACATGTTGTACTACGATGCAGATGTAAATTTAATGAAGTGCAAAGCATGTGGATATACTCGGTATAAATCCAATACAGGTAGGGGAAGGACACTTATCACATATAAAATATTGAGATACTTCCCTATCACTCCTAGGTTGCAAAGGTTATTTGTCTCCAAAGACATTTGAGCACATGACATGGCATTATTCACATGATACGGATGATGGAGTCATGGTGCACTCTTCTAATGGTGAAGCTTGGAATTAGTTTAATAAGGTGCATCATCAGTTTTCAATGGAATCATGAAATGTTCATTTTGGTTTGTGTACAGATGGGTTCGATCCATGTAGGTCTTTTGTTAGTCCATATTCTTGTTGGCTGGACATACTAATAGTTTACAACTTGCCTTCGAGGATGTGTATGCAGCAGGAATTCATATTCTTATCTACAATCATACCCAGTCCTCATAGACCAAGTAGGAATATATGTTTTTGACTTTAACCGTTAATTGATGAGTTAAAAATAGTTATGGCCATTCGAGGCTTTGATTTATGATGTCGCAAAGAAATAGAATTTTCAAATGAAGATAGCTTTGATGTGAACTATAAATGAATTTTCTATGTATAGGATGGTTTTGGGATGGAGCACAAATAGAAAATTAGTTTGTCTATATTGTATGGAAAACAATAATGCCTTTACCTTAACAAATGGTGGTAAAGTTTCCTTTTTCAATTGCTACTAGAGGTTCTAGCCATGTCATCATCGATACAAAAAGAAAACATAAAAGACTTTCTAAAAGGTAAAGCTGAAAAGGATGTTGCACCGCCGGTACTATCAGATGAAGAATTGTATGATGTAGTTTCGTAGTATGAGGACATTGTATTTAGTTTTTAATTTGATAAACAAAATTTTCTTGGTTTTAGTGTGATTTATAATTGGATAAAGCATAGTATTTTTTCACAAGCTTTCTTATTGGAAGACTAATGTCCTCCGCCTTAATTTAGATGTCATTCATATTGAGAAAAATATGTTTGAAAGTTTTTTAACATGGTCATGGGCGTCAAATGAAAAACAAATGAAAATATAAAAGGTAAAATAGATATAACTTTGTATTATGACCATCAAAATATGGAGTTGCTTAATGATGAGGCATGTGTGACAACGCTTATAGCAACATTTGCCTTCGATAAAAAAAACACAATTTATTGTCTATGAATAACTAAAGAGTCTATAATTTCCTAATAAATATGCTTCGAACATAGCTAGATTGGTGAATTTGGAAGAATACAGATTGTATGGTATGAAGAGTCATGATTACCATATGTTTATGCAAAAACTCATTCTAATTGCATATAGGGATTTATTGTTAAAAGATATATAAGATGCACTCATAGAGATTAGTTATTTTTTAAAAGATATTTGCTCGAACAAGTTGTGTCCACAACACATGGAGTAGCTTGAAATGAACATCATTAAGATAATTTGTAAACTTGAGATGACCTTCTTTTTGTTTTTCTTCGGCTTAATGGAGCATTTGCCTATATATTTAGTGTATGAAGTGTCATAACCCAATTTCATGTCCCCTAAAATTATTTTATATTTTTTCCTTTTATTTAAAAATTAAAAAAATAATAAATTTAAAATCCAAAAATATTCTTGGGACATAAATAAATGAGCTTTTGTGCTGCAACAAGTCAAAACACCAGAAGGATAGTCAGATTGGAATATTATTGACAAGACGGGCTAAAAGAAGATTTAATTGTAGCAAAATTAAATTTGAAAGTCATTTTAACCAACATTCAAAGAATTAATTAAGTTTAAGGCCTTAATTAAACTTCTAATCAGCTTATTTAACTTATTTAAAGACTTAATTGAAATTAAGTTTGAAAGAAAAATTTACCAAAATCAGAATTAATTAAACTTCTAATGGGTTTACTTTACTTAGTATAGGACTTCATTGAAGGAAAATGCATATAAGAAAATTTGTTCTATTCAAACATAACATTGAATTATTGATTATGTGTTTATATATTGAATTGTTAATTAATTAATTTTCAGGTTCACAAATATAGAAGTTGAGTGAACAATAACTTCAACAATAAAATCATCAATAGAAGTGCCCTTGTTTCAATGGAGTCAGCTTAAAGAACATCCTGAATGGATGTCCGTGGTTGAGGCTTGGTGAGGAAAGTTTAAGGTTGGTATATATATGTATATAATCAATACTTGTCATTAATAAAAGATTTTTTCATTTAGAAACTAATTATTTTATGAAATGGTTGCAAGGAAAAATGTTGGTAAGACAAGGCAAACTCTAGGGCCGCAAGGCAAGTCTAAAAAAATCACAACGCAATTAGGTAAGTTTTAACATATGAAGTATCTATTTTTTATTAAATTGTAATCTTTTTTTGTTATATTTTTTTATTTAATGAATCTTTGAACCAAGTTGCGTGATTTCTGGTATGACAAATACACTTACGCTAAGAGATATGCTAAGTCAGATGACTTTGAGAAGTGGAAGAATTATAGACCTCCCCACAACATGAAAAGCAGTTATGAGAGATATCTAGAGTTCTTCACGTGGAAGGTTTTTAGGAGGCGTTCATGGAGTGGGTCCTCAAACAAAAATAAAAAAACTCATGGTTTCATTAGCAAGCATACCAGCAAGTTGTTTCCTTTACTAACCATGCAAAGCATTTGTTAAGAGAACTTGTTTTATTTTTAAATATTTTTCTTAGAATGGTAGTTATTATTGGTGATAATGTTTAACTAATGATTTATTTTATAGGATACATGGCTTGGGCGCGAGCCAACTTCGATGGAGTTATAAATAGAAACACATATATGGAGGAAGGATAGATAAAAAAAAAAAAGTGCAATAGTTTATGGACAGTCGAGCTGAAGTGTTTATTATAAGTTTTAAACCTTTTGTGCATTGTTTTGGACTAATTTTTTTATCTATATCTTTTACTTGTATATTTTGTTGT
>Ga0307516_10009109_pt1 | contig 11115 bp, 11 predicted proteins | sample 19_EM_MG_FD_203310 | JGI IMG/M metagenome (GOLD analysis project Ga0307516, IMG submission 203310) | Populus trichocarpa ectomycorrhiza microbial communities from riparian zone in the Pacific Northwest, United States - 19_EM | ecosystem: Host-associated > Plants > Roots > Unclassified | place...
AATACATATGGTAACACGATGGGAGTAATTCAGTTGGGTAAACTGGAAGAGGAAAACGGACACAAGGGAAGATGACATAACCGTCCATAGGACAACTACCAGTCACTGTACCGGACACACAGAATCAGAGATGGACGCTCCCGAAACCCCAAAGGTACCCGAGCTGAGCGTACTGACTGTTCCCTTGGTGGTGGGACAGGGTTTCGGCGGTACCCAAGCACGGGAAGCCGGGCGAAGATAGTCGAGCAATTGTCGAGCAGTAGGCCGCGCCGCCGCCGACTCATCCCAACAGGACCGTAACAACCCCCACAATGTATCTGTGAAACCAAGAGCCAAAGCGTCCAGGGGCTTTCCCGGGCGCTCCCCTCGAAGTATCGCACACGCAACTACGGGAGACCGCAGGTGGTGGAAAGGCAGAAGACCGCTAAGTACCTGGAGATGGATAAGTAAGAGGGCTACAGCGCGGGCGAAGGACGCTCACTTCGTAAATGGTCATCCCAAGGGCGTAGCAGTCCGACTCACGAGATGGTCGACCGTCTGAGTCGAAGCGAACCACATCAAGCAGCTCGGGGCTCATCCAGCGGGTCGTCCCACATGGGAGGGTTGTAGTGTTAGAAAGGATAACTGCGCTTAGGTCTGTCATGACTATCAGACCAAAATCCCCAAGACGGGCGGCCCCCGTATGGTCAACGAGGATGTTGGCCTATAAGGATTGTCAAAGGCGTAACAACGTGTAGAATACAGCTGCGCGCACCGCTTTGATATCCCCGTGCGCAATCCCAAGCTTGTGGAGGTAGGTTACACCGGATGCTGCGTCAGCAACCTGTTGGTGGACATAAGCATAACCGTCCTACTAAGGGGAGACATACGGGAGGGCTCACCAAACGCAAACGATTGGCTTCCGGGTTTGCCTCTATATATTCCGCCACGTCCCCGTTAGGCATCCACTCGGTGATGATGCGGAAATGTTGGGGATTTGAAGACACAGAAACCCCCAACAGAGGCAGGATGTTTGGATGAGACAACCGTTTCCACATGAGAACTTCCCGACAAAGCCGCTGAGTTAGAAATAAGTGATCGCTGACGTTCCCGGCCGGGGGCTGCCACAGACCTTAAAGGCATTGTTTATTTCATCCTTGGTCCTGGCTCGGATCCTCAGCTGCTTGATGGCCGCAGGACGTCCTTGATATTCTCCTTTGCCCACGTCCGCAAAGCCGCCGCCCCACCCAAACTCACCAACGTGGATGAGCTCTGGTTGAACGGCATATGAAGCGGGTAAAATCCCACGGGCTTTGCAGACCTTGTAGAGCAGTCGTGAGCACCGCCTGAACAGTTTCTCATCGAGATGTGGTAATGCGAGAACCTGTATCTCGATCAGCACCAGCTAAAGAACCGACAGAAGACCCGGGCCAACGGTCGAATCACTTACTCGGTCAATCAAATCGACCAAATTTTGAGCTTGATCACCCCGGAGACTCCTGGCCGCAATTACGTTGGATGGAGAGTTCACGAGTGCCGCAACATTCGATAAACCTTCTGTGGACGTGACATCCATCGAGAACATGGCACCCCAGAAAAGCGTGTCTGATATCTGGGTGAGCATCTACCCACGACGGTGAAGGGATGATTGGCAAATGCGTACCGGGAGGACCGGTTTCGTAGATCATACTGGCTTGTCTGACGTGGGATCCGTTGCCTCCGAGTGGTGTCGCAGGGAATATACCCAAGTCAACTGGTAAACGCTCTCAGTAGACGAGGTCACGACCGAGGAGAACAGGGGGCAAGACATGGGAATGAGAGACAGCAAGCATATATGTAAGAGTCGAGATTGGATTTGAGGCCACATCACACCCCGCGCGCTTCTGCCGGTGTCGACCGACGATGGCGGGTTGATGGTTGAAGTGTATGGCGATCAATGTTGACTAGTGGCCATGGCCGTGGCGTGCCACTGAACAGTTTTCGGCAAGTTCGTGAGTCGCCGGCATGATGGGCCACCACGCAAAATTGATGGGCTACTCCCGCGCTTTCGCCCAGTCCCATGCCCAGCGCTTAGGGGACTTCTGTTTGTTTTCTTTCTTCCGGTTTACTTTTCGGCTGTTAATGCCGGGCATGTCGGCTCCCGGCACCCAGTGAGGCGTTATCAACACTGCGTTTAAATTTTGATCGAGGACTCCCCCCTTCCATTTGTAAACAATTACTCGTATTCGCAGGAAAGGAATAAGCACTGTAGTTCTGGAGGAACGAATATTTATTGATCGGGAAAACCGGACGCGGCCGGTGGCTGGTGGCCGCCAGCTGGGTTTCGAGAGGAAAGGCCATCGCGTCCAGGGCAGTCTCGAGACCACCCGTCGCTGACGTCCTCCTAGGCTCGCATGCGTATACAGTGGGGCATTCAGCTTGAGGCCTTACGCGTCATGCATTATCACCCAATATAACACAGCGGGTCGTGATCCATGTGTGGATAAACTGGTACCGTAACCCGACCTCCACAAATGGAGGGATGTGGAGGCCTCCCGAAGAATTTCTGTGACCAAGTCCCTTAAGCGCTGGGCATGCGACTGGGCGAAAGCGCGGGAGTAGCCCATCAATTTTGTCCGTTGTGGCCCGTCATACAAAATTGATGGGCTGCCCCCGTGCATTCGCCCAGTCCCAAGCCCAGCGCTTAAGGGACCGCATGGTAGAAGTTCTTCGGGAGGTTCCCACGTCCTCATGCGCCGGCTAGCGACGAGCGGTCACGCGTCACGCCATGGCCATGGCCACTAACTACTAAGGTTCTTAGAGGTTCACCATTGGTCCCGGTCCCGGGCGCGTAGCATGCAAGGACTCCTGTGTACCCGGCCATATACGACAGTTCCGGATTAGTATTGTTATATTATAATCTGAGTTTACCGGTAACGCCCTTTGGTATTGCGCCCGGGGCCACACGAGACGTGCAAGACTAGCCATGAGTGACTTGGGTCCTGGATTCCATCCCCCGAGGTTTTTTCCTCTTTTTCCCTCGCATGATTACCGCTCTTTTTACATGTGGATAATCCCGTCACCAATCCCACCCACGCAACCCCACAGAATTCTCGATGCGGTCCCACGGAAAGCTTGTTTCAAGGCCCTCTGTCTCAACTGGGTCCAATTCCACATGGAGCCCCTTACAGTGGCAGAATCGATACCGTTCGTGTCATTTCAGAACCCCGTGGCGCACCTATAGAGACGCGACCCGCCCCCCGACTTCGCAAACGGGGAACCGATAGAACTCAAGCCACCTGGAACTGACAGCGGCGCAGTCGTTGTCGGCCATACTAGGCTGCTCTGGTAATGATTGACCATGTGTTCATCCACCTTTCCATCGATTCAGTTACTGACCATTCCTGACTAAGTAACCCCGTTTCAGCAGTGGGTTTCAAATCGATCTACTTACGAATCACCAACCCGTCCTCTACTCTTCCCCAACCACACGCACATCGACGATATGCCTACCGACCTCAAGGGCTGGCATCGGGGCGAACGCGCTCTTCATCACAAGCTCGGCTTCGGCGACGAAGTTCGGATGAGCTATACCTACATCAGCTCCGACATGCCAGAGCAACACAGGGTGTTCCACACGTCGAAAGTACCGTTTTTCCCCGTGACGACCCTCGATGAGAGTGGTCGGCCGTGGGGTTCCGTCTTTGCGGGTAAAGGGGGTGAGAGTGGGTTCGTGAAAAGCCCCGATGAAGGATCGATGTCGATGGACTTGGCCTCGTGGGAAGGAGACCCGCTCCTGGAAAACTTGAGGAGCCGGAAGGGCGAGAAGAGTAGGATGCTCGTGGCTGGGATCGGTATCGAGTTATCGACCAGGCGGAGGAACAAGTTTGCGGGCTGGATCGAGAGCTCTCCTGTCGAGAACAACACGACTGATGTCCATCTGGAGATGCACGTCAACCAATCCCTTGGGTTAGTTGGGTTCCTCAATCCCATTCTGGATGGGAATGACGCAACCCCACTAGGAACTGTCCGAAATACATCAACATTCGGGAGCTCACCCCGACCACAAAAGCGAACCCCAAAGCGGTCTATCAAAACCCGCAACTAAACCAGGACGACCGTCTCCCAGACGAACTCATCTCTTTCATCCACGAAAGCGACACCGTATTCATGGGGACCAGTTACGTCGCTCCGCCAGAATCCGCCAAGGACTTCCCATCCCACCTCGGGATGAATCATCGTGGGGGGCTCCCGGGATTCATCCGCGTCAGACCGAGCGACGGTCGGACGGTAGTTCTACCAGATTTCTCAGGTAATCTCTTCTACAATCACCTTGAGATCCACCCCTTCTTAAACTGCCGATTTCGCGTAGGGAATCGATTCATGAGTTCCCTGGGTAACATTGAAGTAACCCCCCTCGCCTCCCTCACCTTTATAAACTTCGTCACGGGGGATATCTTATATATCACGGGGGAGGCCAAAACCCTCGCCGGTGCCGAGGCGGAAGCCCTTATGCGTCGACAAAAGCTTTTGACCACCGTAATAGCAACCGGCTACACCTTTGTCCGCGATGCTCTTCCTCTCCGTCAGGATCCAAACCTCCAAGTCGTAAGAAGCCCGTACAGTCCGCCCGTCAAGTTCCTGATCGAAGAAACGTCATCGTCTTCCAGTCACTACTTCGAAGGAACCCACGTACTCCTCACAAAGGTCGACCTGCTCAGTCGAGATCTCGCCGTGTTCCGTTTCGAAATCCAAGGGACGGCGGTGGAGATCGCCCCCGGTCAAAACATCGCGTTGGATTTCACGGATTTCGTGGGACCCCAACAATACACTCACATGAACCCTTGGAAGCCCACATCTCTCAACGACGATCGAATCCGCACTTGGACCGTGTCTTCCGCCCACGTTAACGGGAAAACTCAGGCTTTCGAGATCACGATGAGGGAGAAGCCAGGCGGGGCCATCACCGGCGCCTTGTTTGCCGTTGCGAGGAAGTTGAAGGAATCCATGCCGCATATGATGGAAGATTGCAAGTCCCTGGAAATGGTCGTGAGGTTGGTCGGCGTGGCCGGAGAGTTCGTCCTTCCTCCGATCCAGGACTCGACCGTGAGGAAGAAGTTGTTGTTTGTGGCCGGTGGGATCGGGATTACCCCGTTCCTGAGCATGCTAAAAGCTGTTCGGGAGAGGGATGAGGCGAGGGATGTGGTGTTGTTGATATCGACGAGGGAGCCGAAGGTCCTTTTGAGCCTGGTCAAGGAGGCGATATCACCTCCCTCTGTAAAGCTGAAGTTGGTTGTGCACGTCTTCTCTTCGCAAGAAGTCCCCGACTTGGACACCCCTGGCGTGGAGCTGAAGAAATACTCGTCCCGGATTTCCCAGAGTTTCTGGGCCAACGATTTCGAAGATGTGGGTGAAAGGGAGGTATACCTTTGCGGACCACCGGAATTCAACAAGGCGGTTCAGGAGCAGTCTGGTTTGGAGGCCTGCAGGATTCGTTCCGAAGGATTCAACTATTGACCCCTTTGTTTGCGCATTTCTATCGTCATTTTAATCCGTACGGTATAAGGATAGGAAGACATGAAGCAATGACTGTAACGAGTATGAACATGTACAGTTACTATGGATGAAGATTAGACGTGCAAGGGAGCATACAGCAAACAAACGCGGACGGAGGGATGGGAAGGATGTGCCAAAACGCAAATCGAACGAAGAGGAAAGACCCTACAGAAGTGAGGTCTAAAAAGGAGGCGGCGATACAATACTATACTAGGCCTTGGCCAGCCATTTGCACCGTGTCCCCGATGACCTTTTTGGTCTCATTCCATAGTCCCCCGAGAATCCCCGCGTTCCTCTGGTCTCGGCCAACAGTCAGTCGCCTCCTAACTTCATCTACAACGCTTTTATTGCCACTTCCTGCGAGTTGTCCACCTATTGAAGCGAGATGGGCCAACCCCTCCTCTTTCATGCCGATCGGCACGGCGGGTGCAACTCCGGAGGCGGCCCTGAGCCTTCGTCGCGTTCGCAGGTAGTGGACGATCCCAATCAACGCGGCGATGGCAAACAAGACCGTTCCGACACTTGGTTTGACGGACAACAGATACGCTTTCCAGCTGTGATATCCGGATCGAAGTAGAGCGAGGGGTCCCGAAGGGTACGATGAGGTGATCAAGACCCCTGAAGATTGTGATGGCAACACAGAGGAAGGGCCTGAGACTAGCGGAGGGATTGGTAGGGTCTTCAAGTCCCCATTCGGGAGTGACGCGGGGGTTTGTTTCTGGGGAGAGGACTTTCTGGGGTGTCGCATTCTGCTCGGCCTGACATTCCCAAACATCGTTGTGGGAAGTACTGGTATCGGGACCGGAGTCGCAGTCCTAGATGTGTCTGTTGAACTAGACAAGGAAGACGGGACGCTGATTGAGGACATGGAGAGAGGATCGAAGGGCATCTTGACATTTCCACTCGACTTTGTGTCCCCCTGTGCTTTTGCGGCCTTGAATCTGGCGGTGTACGGGGTCTCTGTCTTCTCGCTAGATTCGCTTGATGTAGACGGGGCCGGAGATGATGGCCGTGAACGGGATTGTGACCGTGAGCGGGAGGGAGAGAGCGCTGGTGTTGAGGGAGTTCGCGAGCGATGGCGGGACGAATGCGCATCTAAGCGGAGATTCTCAAGTGTTGTCACAAGTCTCTGCACGTCGTCGAGTCGGAAACTGTCAGAAAGGATACAGAATGAGATGGATGGTCGCACCTGTTTCTCGGCAACATCTAGCTCTCCTTCATATTGGAGGAAGTCTGCAGCGAGATCCCACTCTTCTAAACGAGGGAGAAGGTGGATGCAATAGAGCTCGATGATCTTCTCGTAACCACCGTCCCCGTCGAGAACCCCCTCCGGATCACCCCTCCCTGAAAGCCAGTCCTCAACTATCCCCTTTCCAACCTCCGGGGCGTTCAACTTCATGCTCGCGAGAACGAGGGTCACGACCACTTGCGGTGGCAGATACCTCGCGCTCAGACTCCGTTGAGACCCTGTATCCCCATCCTCCCCTCCGGTCCAGGGCGTGAAGAGCTTGAGAGAACGGGTGTGCAGCGACGCGAGGAGACTTTGCGGTGAGAGCATGAGGTTGGCCCGGATTGAAGATGGAAGCTCTTCAGCCCCGCTGGGTGGTGTGGAATAGACGGTAGTCTCCAACGTCAGCCTCAGTATCTCCCATTTCCTCCTCCAAACACTGAGTTGGCGGTCAACATCCGTAATCGTCGAGGGTGGGGGAGGTATGAGTTGGAAAGCAGAGGTGATCAGTGTGTGTGTTTGTGGGACGTCGCGGTTGAGGAATGATTTCGCCGCTCGCGAATACAACGAACGAAGTGTAGCCTCTAAGCCGGTGGTCGAACTGGAGCTGGCACCTGGACTCGCGTCAGGGCCAGAGACGGTGGTGATGGTGGTCGAGGACATGGAGGGAGGGCGGATATCACATGCCTCACGCTTGACTCTTATCAACGTTTACCCGGTACCCGCCTCTGAGACTGGATCCGCGAGCCTGTCAGGATCCCCGGGAATCCCCGCCTCATATTATTCTCCTCTCGGTGAAGCTGTCCACCGATCGTTTTATCGTACTCGAAACTAAGTTTGCCACCCCTCGACGATGACCTTCGTTCATGATGTTGAACGCCCTCACCCGGGAACATTGTGGGACTGCCTTGCACGCAGGCACGAGTTCCTGGTGGTTATAGTACCCACACGTCATCCCAACCAGCCATTACTGTAGCTTCCCGTGACTGGGCGTTGAGTTCAGTCCCGTTTCCCGGAGGTCGATGCACCGTCTTTGAACCCACGGCTGCTCCCCGACACTGTCCGATTTTCGACGCAGAGACTTTACCCTATACAGCGCCAACATTAATCCGACTGACGTCTGGTGTGTGCTTGTAGAACCGATTTATGGCATCGTACACGAGGGGGTTCGGACCGCTGTTTGAACGGATAGCATTGAGCAAAACTCCACGGCTGATGTGGGCGCGCAGGCATTTCTTGTTCGAAGCTTGGATTACGTGGCTGAGTCCGGCCTACTATCGTGCCAATTCTACGCGAGGAGAGAGTCGAACACATGATGGGATTCCACCACGCCTCCCATGTAAGTACATCGAGAACTAACCGAAAAGTTGCTGTGAAACCGTCCTACAAAACAAGTCTAAGACGACGAATGTGGTGGAAGGCGGCGACGCAATGAAACCTCAATAGAAAGCACGGGGATCGACTGCATGAGTCGACACCTGTGGTGCTGAAGCCGTACCTAAACCAGAGGTATCCCAACTAGAACATCACGATAAACAGTTTGTATTGAGAGTCAAGCCACAGTGTTGTACTGTTGTGGAGCCAACCCGCACTGCGGGGGGGTAGCCTCCACGCGGCGTGGATCCACAGCCGATGCCTCCCTTCAGGATCCTTCACCCACCTCTCCTCGAAGGCAGTGAATGGAACTGGCCAACCCTCGTTGGGGTGAACATTGTGTTCTCTCAACCAGCGGAGGTTGTGCAGACCGTGCGCCAAATTGTAGATGGAATACTGCTTGAGGGAAAGGTCTGGAGGTGCTTGGGCGGGCCAGAGTTGCTCACCAGTTACTGTATCGTAGGAGTAAATGACATTCCCATGCGACCTCATGACCGCCATTCGTCCCTCAATGGAGACCTCTGCGACCAAGGGTACTTGTATAGTCCAGATGCTACCGCCCCGGCCCGCGCTCCTGCCTCCAGGGGGGGCTTCCACTACTCCCTCTTCCGTGAGCCGCCAAGCCGTGATCATTTTCAACTCGTAGCCCATCACAAGGAGAATATTACCTGTGAGGGCCAACCCCGACACCTTTATATCCGTATTGATGGACTGGGGAGGGGCTGGTGAGAGGAGGTTGGTGATGGTAACGGTGGTGCTACCCCGGTTCCCAGTTGCCACGTAGTTGCCACGGTCAGAAAGAGCACCGAGCGGCACACCAAGCTTGGAGTGAGCGACGATAGGGGGACCATCCAAACGCCACACTTGAAGAGAGCGGGAGGAAAGGCCCATGATTGGTGAGCAAGCTGGCGAGAATTGAAGAGAGTCGGGGGAGTAAATGGTTTGACCTGACAACGTCCTCCACAGGGTATAACTACCGGAATTATATCTCCAGATCCAGACAGATGATTGCATGAAACCTGCAAAGAGGTTCCCGTCGGAAGAGAAGGTTTGGGAGTTGAAGACACCACCAGTCTTTAATAAGCACTCCGAGTTCCGGATGTCCAAGATGTAAAGCTGGCCGCGGAATTTGACGGAAATTCGATAAGTGGCCGGGGAGAAGGTCTCAATCAAGTCATATCGTCCGAGTAACCCAACGTGGAAGGATTCGATCTTGGTAAGAACTGAGCCAACCTCGAAGATGTCGATGGTACGAGTCTGGCCGTCCCACTCCGTTGTCATTATTCGAAAGGTTTTGTCGTGGGCCCAAAGGCACGGTTCGCCACTTGACCAAAGTGTGCCAAGGGACTGCATTGTGCCCAAACCAATATTGTACACCTGCATGACACCAGTGATCGTACAGATGGTGCCAATTGCCCGTCCGTCCAACAACCACACCAATGGGGCATTGCCGGTACCACCACAGTCAACTTTTCTTGCCGCCCCGCCCGTTTGGATATCCCAGATGACGAGTGAAATGCCGGAAAGAGCAGCTAGGGCACGTCCATCTGGTGAATAGGCAAGTGCACGTATTGGATTGGTAGATAGGAGGGTGGAGAACAGTTCAGAGGTGAGCGCATCCCGGATCTCCACGCCCCCCTGCCCCTGGTAACTTGTAGCAACGAGCCGACCACACGGTGACCAAACGGAGGGTCCGTAGTATGACTCCGCTGTGCTGCGAACGTTTATATCATCGGGCCATGAACCCAGGGTCCCAGCTACCACTCTAGGAAATGGAGGGTGTCGCTGGTGGTAGTACAACCGTCGGACAATCGATGATAAAGGGGATAACTCCAGTGCAGAGTGATAGATGTGGGTGGCCGAGACGTCGATGGGCTCGAAAAACGTGGTCACGAAACGGAAACAGTCCTTGGCAGTGTCGAGAAGCCCTTCATCCCTCGCAGTCTGATTAATTGTGTGTGTGAATGTCATGTCATAGTAAAGAGGGGTTATAACAAACCTCCTGCAGCCAGTGAATCAACTGTTCTAACGCAGCAACAGCTCCCCTTGTGGCTCCAAGGGCGCTGGCAACCTCCAGCCATGCCAGGTATTTCTCCCCCAGGAAAATGCGTAGACGGGAAATAATTTCAGTGACATCGCCTTCGGTCTTGGGGAGGTGTTTATACCAGGATTGACAGGCGTACCGCAGTGCGACACCGACGCGATCGTTGATTCTTGTCTCTAGGTCCTTGACCTCCGAGTTCAAGGCATAACTCGGGAGTGATAGGAGGTTCGGTTCCAACCTGTCATTCATCACCCTTAGGCAGTTCGTGACGAGTTCGAACTGTAGGCGTTCGGGGGAGATGTAAAACCTTGTGTCGGCACAGCGGGAGAGATCGGTGATGAAGTCTGGGAACGACTTGTGGAATGGTTTCACAGGCTTGGTCGGGTCCTCATCGAGTACAAGTAATGACTGTAGTGCTGTGAGGAAGAGCAAGACATCCCTGGTCTCCAGACCCATGAGTTCGGCGATTCCTGATGGTGGGAGAGGGTTTACAAGCATGGCGACGGCGCCAATGATGGTTCGAATCTTGGAATAAATCACAGGGTCGTCCACACAAAAACTCTCCCCAAGAATCCAGAGGTACAGCGGATCGAGAGATGTCTTTCCCTCGTATGCTGTGCGGTCTGGAAAGTTGATGATCGTTTCAAGTCGCTTGTCGGGGAGGTAGAGCTTGTTGTCGAGGTACTTGACGGTTGCGACAGCATAGACGAAGAGCCCCGCCGCCCTTTGACACAGGAGATTTATACTTTCGTTAGTCGGCCACCCGTCGAGCAGGTGCCGCTGTGCAAGTTCGGAGAGCTCGTGTTTGAGGAACAACCGTATGTCGTCGTTGATCAGGGAGGGGTCGACATCATGTAACACGAAGACCTTGGTTGCGTCCGTGAGGAGGGGGAGACGGAATCCAGTCTTGATCCGGGGCTCTGGTCGGCCGGTGATGAAAAACTTGACCCTGGGA
>Ga0307516_10009110_pt1 | contig 11115 bp, 8 predicted proteins | sample 19_EM_MG_FD_203310 | JGI IMG/M metagenome (GOLD analysis project Ga0307516, IMG submission 203310) | Populus trichocarpa ectomycorrhiza microbial communities from riparian zone in the Pacific Northwest, United States - 19_EM | ecosystem: Host-associated > Plants > Roots > Unclassified | place...
GGGGAGAAAAAACCTGAAGAGACTCCTTGAGGTCTTGGAAGTAATGTCAAAAGTGTGATTTTAGCTATAGATCTTGACACTTCAGGGTAAAGGCTGTGATGTGGTGGTTGCCATGGCACTTTCGCTGCTGCTTTTGTGAGTCTGTTTCTCTTGTTTTCTCACACATCGATTTTTCTTTTCATTTCAGCTTGTTTGACATCTTTATATCTCCATGAGGAAGGATTGATTTATTATTTTGTTAGATTATATATCAACATAGATTGTTTTATGCACATTTTTTAGTTTTTTTTTCTTGCATTTTCTGGCTTTCTACTCACAAGGAGAGTTCCACAAGATATGGCTCATTTTAAAATAATCCATCATCAAAATTTTAGTTGTAAGATTAAATTAAAACATTGTATGTAGAAAATGGTTAGATAAACACATCTAATCTTTACATAATTTCTCATTAAAGACTCGATGTTGATCTGCTTGCTTGTGCTTAAACAAGTTCAGGATCAGCACCCCCTATAATTATAAATACACGAAAAACAATTTTTTTAAAAAAAGGCACAGGAAGCTTTACAACTATGCTGGAAACACAAACTTTTAACCCTTTTTGAAGAGAAAAAAATGGTGCAAGGCAAAGCCCATCTGTTGCTATTGTATTTTCACCTTAGCCCGTTTTTACAAGATAATGGGTCCATGGAGTTCTTAAAATCGCAGCAAAGAGCTAGAGCAGTCAAGCATTAGATTTATGTAAATTCTTTGATCCTAAACGGTCATATGAGTTATGTCAACTATAGTTGTCAAACGTGATCTAGGATATTAAAAGTAAAAAAAAAAGTTTGGATTTGCGCGGAGGTTATTAAGTCAATTCTTTATATATATATATATATAGTTCTGGTTGAATTTAAATTTAGTGAAATTGATTAATTGAATTACTAAAAACCTGATGATGATAAACTAGTTTAATCGTTATTTAATTAAAAAAACTTGGGTCAGATTCTAAGTTTACCATGTTAATATGTCATCTCAAGCATGTTTAATAATTATGCACATTACAATAAACCCATGACTATAAGCAGTTTAGAGGCTTCTCGATAGAAGTATGGACTTGCATGTAAAGGATATCAATTCTGTGCTCCTTACAAATCAGGACAATTGATTTTCAAACTTTACCTAGGTTTAAACTTAAACTCTACTGTGGTTGTTCTAAAAGTTATGGTTATTATTATTGTAATGTTTATCACTACAATTATAACATCTATATAATGATAATGATACACATAGTTTGTGTACTTTTTGCCAAAACAATCTTCTCTTTTGTTTGTCTTTCATGGTATCAGAGCAAATCTAGCTTATACTTTAAAGATCCTGCTTCCGCTTTTTCTAAAACATGGTTGAGTCTGGTTTCTCCTCTTTATCCCAGTTTATTTTCTTCAATCCAACCCTACTTGTCTCTATCAAACTTGATGAGACAAATTATCTTGCGTGGACTGCACAGTTTAAACCTATTCTCAAGAGTCATAATCTGCTTGGCTTTATTGATGGTTCTATCCTCTGTCCTGCAATCTTTGTTGATGATAATGCTGCCAAAAATAAGTCCATAAATCTTGCCCACACCAATTGGCAGAGTCGTGACCAATTCTTACTAAGTTGGATCATCTCCTCTATTTCTCCTGCACTAGTGGCTCCCCTTTATGGTTTGGACTCTTTGTTTTTAGCATGGCAGTCTCTTGCTGCTCGCTTTACTTCTCAATCAAAATCCCACATCTCCCACTTGAAACGTCAGCTATAGAATCTCCAACAAGGTTCTTTGACTTGTGCTTCGTATCTGGTTGAAGCCAAGTTCTTAACAGATCAATTATTTGCCATTGGAAAACTAGTTGATGATGACGATCTCATATCCTTTATTATTGGGGGTCTTAATCATACTTTTACACAATTTATTATCTCTTACTCCTTTCACACTCGGGAGACTTTTATGTCATTTTTTGATTTCAGGTCTGAGCTGCTGAATCATGAAATAATTCTAAACCGTCATGCTTCATTAAATCCTGCGCCAGAAACGTTCTCCTTTGCTTTATTCACCAATCGACCAAAGTTTCAGCTTGTGAAACATAAACTCCACTTTTCTGGGTTTTCAAACACTAACGCTACAAAGCCGAACTTTCCTCTTAAACTTGCCTCCTCCACATCTACCAAGGATGTTCGTTCTGTTTTCAACTTTGGTGGTCATTCCCCTTGCTAGATCTGCAAAGGACATAATCATCAGGTATTGGACTATTTTCGGCGAATGGATTTTTCTTTCTAATGACGTCATCCTCCTACAGACCTAGCAGCCATAGTTGCTGATATTAATGCAGAATTTCTGAATTGTCAATAGCTTGCGGACAGTGGTTCTAATGCATATGTAACTAATAATGTTGAGAATCTTGATTCCAAACGCCCGTTTGATGGTAATGAGATTGTCGGTGTAAGTAATGGTGTAAGTTTGTCTATTAAAAATACTAGTTTATCCATTGTCCACTCTCATAACAATCGCTTTCTTCTTAAAAATATTATTCATTGTCCTCAAGATGCTACTGATCTTTTTTCTATTAACAAATTTTATGTCGATAATGATGTTACTTTCCATCTCACACATAATGCCTATTCGGTTCAGGACAATTAGATAGGAACCATGCTTTTTCAGGGTCCGAGTGAAAATGAGCTCTATCCTATCAATCTCGCCAACTTATCACATAATAAGCACAGAGGGTTAATTGCCTTTATAGGAATTAAGGTACCCAACTCCTTTTGGCATCAATGCTTAGGTCATCCATCTGAGTCTGTCTTGCATCATGTCTTATCTAATTCTAATTTACCTCTTGTTGGTTCAGTGCAAAAGAGCTTTGTATGTGAATCTTGTCAGCTTAGAAAATCCATTCAATAACCTTTTTCCTCCCCTTATCGTGAGACATCAGGTCCTTTAGATCTGGTCCACTCGGATGTTTAGGTTGCACCTCGTATCTCACCTAATGGTTTTAAATTTTATTTAACGTTTATTGATGATTTTAGTTGATTTACATGGTTGTATCCAATTGCAAATAAATCTGATGTCTTCAATTTTTTTGTTCAGTTTCGGCTACTTGTGGAAAAAAAATTTTCATCCTTTATTAAACGTTTACAAACCTATAACGGTGGAGAATATATTTCCGCACTTTTTACTTGGTATCTCATAGAAAATGGTTTTTTTCATAGACAAACATGTCCATATATTTCTCAACAAAATGGTATTGCAGAATGAAAACATCGCCACATTGTTGATATGAGCCTCACTTTACTTGCACAATCTGGCCTTGCTAAGAAATTTTAGGTTAAATCATTTTTAACTATCGTATATTTAATCAATAGGTTACCTACGCTAGTTCTAAATAATGATACTCCTTTTCTTCAAACTATACAAAAATGCACCTGATTATTCTTTTCTACCAAACTTTGGATGTAGATGTTATCCTTTGTTACGTCCATATGCTGAAAACAAATTGTCATATCGTAGTATCCCGTGTATTTTTATTGGTTATTGCTCCGGTCAAAAGGGTTATAGGCGCCTTGATTCCATAAGTGAGTGTGTTTACATCTCTCGCAGTGTTGTGTTTGATGAAAACTATTTTCCAGCCAAAATAAAGATCCCAAATCACTCTCCTGTTGGTGTCATGATCCCTCCTGGTATGTCTTCCTCTCCCCTTCAAATTCCAATTTCTTTGAATTTTTTGGGTTCACCACCTACCAGATCTACTGGTACGTCTTCTTCTCCCCTTCCAATTCCAACTTCCCCTAAGTTTTTGGGTTCACCACCTACCTATTGAATAAACTCTTCTACAGATCAACCTGCAACAACTTCACATCCTTTACCCCAACCTCATGAGCCCCTCGATTCCCCTGTGTCACTCATCTCATCATTTATTTAAATTTCAACTGTGCCCCATAATTCTTCACCCTATCCCACTATCATTGAATCGTCTGATCCCTTAGTTTATTCAAACCCATCTGTCGAGCACTCCCTTGTTCCCCATATTGTTACTCGCTCACAAACAGGGCATTCTCAGCCTCGCTAGTTTCCTGACTATGTGACCTATTATTCCTCATAACATCCACTTCACCTATTCCATACAGCTGTCATCCATCCTGAGCCTAACACTTTTACATAGGCAGTCTCCAAAACTGGAATGACGTGCAGCTATAGAATCTGAGTTCAAGGCATTATTGGACAACAATACATGGTCACCCTGTCCACGACCTTCTTCCCATCATATTCTCCGCAACAAATGGGTTTACAAGATCAAACAGAAACCTGATGACTCCATTGATCATTACAAGGTGAGGGTAGTCGCCAAAGGATTTGATTAGAGGTTTGGTGTCGACTACTTTGAGACCTTTAGCCCAATTGTTAAACCAACAACTATTCCTATTATTTTAGCTTTGGCTGTACAATTTTGATCGACCACATGACAACTAGATGTTTCCAATGCTTTTCTCCAAGGATATCTTGATGACGAGGAAGTTTATACGGAGCAACCAAAAGGGTTTATCATTGATGAACATCCTACCTTTGTATGTCAATTGCATCGTTCTCTTTATAGCTTTAAACAGGCACCACGAGCTTAGTTCACTCTCCTCTCACATGCACTGGTTGATCTTGGTTTCTCTAGTTCACACGTTGACTACTCTTTCTTCACTCTTTATAGAGATAAATTGCATATTTATATATTAGTGTATTTTGACGATATTATCGTCACTAGCAATGATGATTCGATAATTTTATCTATTATCTCACAACTGTAATATAAGTTTGTGATGAAGGATTGAGCTATTTTTTTAAGGATAGAGGTTGCACGTGATCATACAGGGTTACATTTATGTCAATCTAAATAAATTGTTGATTTTCTTGATCACGCTAATATGATAGGTGCTCGACCTTACAAGGCTCCCTGCATTTCTAGGTCAAAAATGTCAAAATTTGATGGTGATCTCTTAATTGATCCCTTTGAATATTGGCATATTGTTGGGGCCCTCCAGTATGTTACCATTACATGTCTTGATATCGTATACTCCGTCAATCAGTTATGTCAACATATTCAAGCACCTGCTAGTACCTATTGGATTTTGGCCAAGAGAGTTCTTTGTTACTTAAAGCATACTGTCGATTTTAGTCTTCACTATAAACCAAGTATTGTTGCCTTACATGCTTTTTATTATGCGGACTGGGCGGGTAATCCTGATAGATATTTTTCAAATGGCTATGACATCTATATTGGACAATGTTTAGTTTCTCGGTCCTCTAAGAAACAACCTATTGTCTCCAGGTCTAGTACTGAAGCAGAGTATTGAAGCTTGACATTAATGACAGCTGAAGTATATTGGATATGTATGCTTTTGCGAGAGTTGCACATTTATTTGCACCACCTACACTTTGGTGTGATAATCTCAGTGCTATGTCTTTGGCTTCAAATCTTATTTTCCATGCGCAAACTAAGCATATTGAAATTGATTATCATTTTAATTGAGAGAAGGTGGTTAACAAAGATGTGGTTGTTCGATATATTAACACCTGCAATCAAGTTGCAGATATCTTCACCAAGGGCCACACTGCTGATTAGTTTGTATTCTGCTTGAAAAATTATTGGTTTGTTCTTTACCCACTAATTTGAGGGAAGGTGTTAAAGATATCAATCCCGTGCTCCCTACAAACCAGGATACTTAATTTTCAAACTTTACTATGTTAGGTTTAAACTTAAACTCTATTGTGATTATTCTGAAAATTATGGTTGCTGTTATTGTAATGTTTATCACTACAACTGTAACATCTATATAATGATAATGATATACATGGTTTGTGTACTTTTTTCCAAAACCATCTTCTTTTTTGTTTGTCTTTCATGGTACTTTGAGACCTTTAGCCCACTTGTTAAACCGACAACTATTCGCATTATTTTAGCTTTGGCCATACAATTTCGATGGACCACACGACAATTGACCACATTTAAAACAAATCTCACAAATGACAAATCTATTTTATGAAGCTTATTGGACTTTTATAGATTGATTTTTATAATTTTAGAGGCTTTTTCTGTCACAAATAAGACGTTATTATTATACTATACTTTAAAATGCATGGAAAAACACTGTACAAGTATTGTGTACATAAATTTATTATACTATAGACCACGCTATAGACATAGATTATTTACACTGTGGACAATATTGTAGAATCAGGGGACGTTGTCTTTTCTATTTTTTAGTCAAAAAATGCTACTATATTTTTGTTTTTTAATCAAAAAGTGTTGTTGGATTTAACTTGACCGCCAGACCCAATGCAATTGAATCCAACCACCAATAGTCTTGGGCCTGACTACCTAACCGAATCCAATAATATTGAGTCTAACTCGACAGCCAGACCCAATGCTATTGGATCTGGTTGGGCTTAGCTGTCCAGCCGGACCTAATGACATCTTTATATTTACAATTTTTACATTTTTTGACCCAATGCATATTTGTTTTAATTAATATGGAAAATGTGATTAAGTTTTTTTACACACACACACACACACACTTAATCCGTTTTCTGTCATTTTTTCTTTAAAAGTTATTTGTTTTTGTATTTTAAAAGTGTATTTATCTTGAAACAATATTATATTTTGATGTATTTTTTTAGCATTTTTTTTTTAAATTTTGAGGTGTTGTTGTTAAAAATAAAAAAAAATTATCTGAATTATTTTCAAGTAAAAAATACTCTTAAAAAAATATTTTGCACCACAATTTCAGACCCAATGTTATTGGGTCCGGCTCCGCAACCAGATTCAAAGTTATTGGATCTGGCTCGGCTGCCAAACCCTAGGATATTGGGCCTCGATAGGCAGTAAGATCCAAGAATATGAGATTTGGCTCGACAGCAGACCCAATACTATTGGGTCTAGTATTCCCGCAGGACTTAATGCTATTGAGTGTGGTTCCGCAGTCAGACTCAATAGCATTTGGGCCTGACATGACTGCTAGATCCAAGACTATTGGATCTGGATTAGTCATCAGACTCAAAACGCTTAAAATATTCTCTATACTCTTTATATTGAGTTTATATATATATAAAAAATGTTATCGAACTACTCTGAAGCGTGGGTTAATATGCTAATAGCTTATTAAATTATTTTTAATAATTCTAATTGTGTTATTTTTTCCTTTCACCGTCCTAAATTAAAAAAAAAACTCTAATCACTTTACCTATTATTCAAACTTTGACCTTTAACTTGCAATATCAGCACCTTCCCAATTAAATATTATTTTAGGAGCTTAGAATAACATTTTACTTTTATTTGTTCTTTCAAAACAAATCAAAACTTACGATTCCCAGAAGAAGATAGAGCTAGGAGGATAAAATAATAAAATGATGTTGTTATCTATGTATCTCTTATTTTCCCAACTAAAATTGGAAACCTCAATCCTCTAAAAAGAAAAGACATTGGGGATATTTGAAACAGTAATAAATATTATTTTTTAAAATAGTATTTATTTAAAAATATATTAAAATAATATTTTTTATTTATTAAAATTTATTTTAATATTAGTACATCAAAATAATTTAAAAACAAATTTTTTTTTAATTGTTTTTTTTTTAAACTTCAGTTCAAGCACATGAACAAACACCTTGAAAATCTCATTACTATTTTAATGGTTGAAAAAGTATATCTTTTAAATATTGCATAGATAAATCAATCATTCATTTAATTTTTTGAATAAGATTAATCAAACATTAATTACTCTATATGTCACCTAACTAGAGAGCATTGACAAGACTTATCTGAACGCTTGTACCAAGTCAATAGAAGTCAATAGCCATCAGGATATGGGGTATTTTTTATTTTAAAATATTAAATTAATTGTTTTTAAATGTTTTAATATAAAAAATAAAAATTATTATTTTAATATATTTTTTATTAAAAAATATATTTTTTAAAAATCATACAACACAGAATCAAACAAGCAAGATCAGTTGAAAGATTTGAGTCCCTACTGGCCGACGTCTCGTGCATTATTGTCCTTCTGTCTCCATACCAGCCTGTGGCAGGTTTTTGTTAATCTGGCTATGGACTTGTGATTTCGCAGCTGGAAGGAGGCAAGGAACATGATTTGCTTTCATTAATGGAAGGATATTTTGGTTTTTCAAAAATATTTTTCAGCTAAAAATATATAAAAACTTCTCTCGATGCTTTGTGTATTTGGTATTTTAGTTTTTTTAAAATATTTTTTAATTATAAAAACTTCTTTCAATTCTTTTCTTTGTGTAGCTATAAATTTTTTTTTTGTATTAATTAAGATCTTTTGACTTTGTATACCATTTTAGTGTCTTATTATTATTATTATTATATAATGGAAACAATCAGCCTTTTAGGCTTGGCGAAGTAAATAATTTTTTTTTTTTTTTTTAAAAATTTGTTTTTATTAATAATGTTTTTCTTATATTAACTCATCAAAATTATTAAATAACACAGTTCAGATAATTACATAAAACAATCAATAAGAACTTAATAATTTCTGCTATTCATAGCGATATATATAAACTTGTGATACATTGCTTATTCCTGTTTGTTTAAAGTGGTTGACAAGATGCTTAGATGACTATGTTTGGGAAGTAGTGCCCATGTTCCCAAACGCGGCCTTACTTTAATTTGGTTGTTCGGGACTGCTTTATTGGATTATGATTTGAGGGTAAAGTAAACATTTGCTCCTGAACAATGAGAATAGTCACAATTTAGTCCTTCAACAAACCATTTCACGATGTATATGCTGTTGCTTGAACTTATGATGTTCGCTGTTTTTTTTTATTAATTTAGATATCCGGATCAGTTTATGTATACAGGTCCTGAAGTTAATGATCATATAAATCTTCAGTGGCCCTGAAAAAATTCAAACTTATAATTATTAGGAAGTAAAAATTCAAGACCTAACTAGTTGAGCTATCTCTCAATATTAGGATATTCACTGTTTTTTTTTTTTTGGTAACTTGGGGTGTTCGGGCCAGCTTACGCGCACCACAACTAATCTCCGGATCCACTGAATACCTTGTAAGTTCAATAGGCAGGTAAAATATCACGGGGGTAACAGACATGCACGCTAAAGCTCGAACCCAGATGACAGAGGTAAGGAAACTTACCTCTGCCGCTGGGCTAGAAGCTTGATGCGATATTCACTGTTATATGTTCAAGTGGTGGAGGAAAACCGAGGCAACCATTTGTTTTATAGCAGGGACAAAATGATGGAGAATGCTCTATGTGTTACGAAATATATGTTCTTTCAAAGAGAATATATTTTATTTAATATAATTTTCTTGTAATTATTTTTAGTTTTTTTTTTTTATACCCAGACTCCTTGTAATAGAATAGCTTAATTATAAAAACTCCCTTTTTCTATTGCAATATAAAAAATACATATAAATTTCTATTTTATTTTTTTACATTTAAAATATTAGAGCTAGGTTCAATACCCTAGTCTTTTAATATTTTGGTCAAATATTGTGGAGGACTAGAAAACCAACACGTGCTAAATTTTCATCATATTAAAAGCATAGGAAAACACATGGAATCTCATAGAGCCACCCAGGAGAGACCGGTAGGAATCCAACTTTGAAATGATATTCTTTTAAGGTATTTCATTTTGAGAGATTATTCAATACAATTGGATTAATAAATATATTTTACAAAGATATTTTAAAAATAAAAAAATATTATGTCTAAATATATATATATATTTTTTTTGAAAATACAAAAATCACTACCACAATCTTTACATTTACCGACAGATTTTTTAATCAATATTTGCAGTATCATTCCGTTGGTAATTAATTTATCAATAAGATCACCAACGAAAATGCTCCGTCGGTGAATTTTTCATCGGTAATTTTTTGTTTGTCGGTAAGTCTGTTGGTAATAAAAAAAATTTACCAATAAAAATATTTTTTCAATATTTTTATTTATATTTATTAATTTTCTAGTAGTGAATTCACCATAAAATTATATAAGAGACAAATTTATTTTTACTAGCCAACTAAATATATTTTTGGTTTTTTTGTTACTGTTTCTATTATCACGTGATAATAATTAAATAATATGTAATAAAACGCTGATATACCATCTTTTTAAGAAACAACGAGGGAGGCTGCATGGAATATGAAATCTTTATATACAATGAGTCTCTTTGATGGTTTTGTGGATTCAAAGAATTATATAGCCTATCTTTTCTCCCTTTTTGAACGTAAAATTCTTCTTTCATATTGTCGGATACTTAGTTATTTTTTAAAATATTTTTTATTTATAAATATATTAAAATAATTTTTTTAAAAAATAATTTTGATATAGCATATCAAAATAATTTAAAAATATAATAATTTAAAGAAAATTTTTCCTTTAAATATTTTCACAACACAAACAAAAATAAATAGGATATAAGAATAAAAATGGAAAGGCACAAGTGGTCTAGCCGTCTAGGACAGACAACGGTATTCTTGAAGTGTGGGCTTACCCCACATCATCCTGAAAGGTCAAATACAAAGATGCATAAAGCTCTCTCCAGGCAGCCTGCTAACTCTTAAAGTGGATTGCAGACTAAGGAAGATGGCTACTGCACTCTCTGATATTTTGAGAGTCACATCTAGCTTACTTATGCTTATGTTACTAATGTTTTGCATGGAAGCAATTAACTTGGAGGCACAAGTTGGGAGCCTTGCTCCTGATGAAGGTACATATATATATTTTTAATTTGGTTCAGATGGGCAGATTCTTTAATGTCTAGAGGAAGACATACACTTGTAATGCCTTCTTCTAGCAGGAGTTTTTTTACCTGCAAAATCCTCACTGCATCATACTCTTCGATAATGCAGTCATCAAAATTTGATTGTATTGCCGGATTCTGTAACTAGTAATGGCATCATGCATTGATTTTTTTACAGAATTCTGTGTTTTTTGCAAACATTTTTGGCAAGGCATTGTAGAAGCCACCTGCAACTAATCATCCCAGAATTAGAAGTTGAGATTTAATTTTGATTTATGCAGTGGAAGCTCTACTTGAAGTAGCAACACAACTGGGCAAAAAAGGCTGGAA
>Ga0307516_10009111_pt1 | contig 11115 bp, 11 predicted proteins | sample 19_EM_MG_FD_203310 | JGI IMG/M metagenome (GOLD analysis project Ga0307516, IMG submission 203310) | Populus trichocarpa ectomycorrhiza microbial communities from riparian zone in the Pacific Northwest, United States - 19_EM | ecosystem: Host-associated > Plants > Roots > Unclassified | place...
CAGCGCGCGGTGCAGCATCGGGCCGCGCCAGACGACGGCGGCGTTGCCCGAGGTGAACATGCCGATCGAGATGACCTTCACGCCGTGCGACTGCGGCGGCATGATCATGTCCTCGACCCGGGTGGGCAGGCCGTCGACGCCGAGCATGCGGGGCACCGAGTGGCCGTAGATGTCGGCGTCGACCACGCCGACCGACAGGCCACGCTTGGCGAGGGCGGCTGCCAGGTTCACGGTGACGCTGGACTTGCCGACGCCGCCCTTGCCGCTGGCCACCGCGTACACCCGGGTTTTGGAGCCGGGCTGGGCGAAGGGAATGACCGGCTCGGCGGATTGAGCTCCGCCGCCGCGCAGCGTGGCCTGCAGGGCCTTGCGCTGTTCTTCGGTCATGACGCCAAAGTCGATCTCCACGGTCGTGATCCCGGGGATCGTCGTGACCGCGGCGGTGATGTCGTTGGTGAGTTTGTCGCGCAGCGGGCAGCCGGCGACGGTGAGCAGCAGCTCGACCTTCACACCGGACCCGGCGACCGTGAAGCCCTTGACCATCCCGAGCTCGGTGATCGGACGGCGGATCTCGGGATCATCGACGGTGGCGAGGGCCGCCTGGATCGCGTCCTCGATGGTGGGGGCTGGCTGAGCAGGGGCGGAGCTGACCATGACGGCGAGTTTACGCGGCCTCAGGTCCGCTCCTCCTCCCACTCCTTACGTTCCAGCTTCTGGCGTCGATGGGCCGCCTCGTCCAGTTCGTCGGCGAGCCGGGCCAGCTCCGAGCGCAGGAAGTCACGGGTCGCGACCTCGCCCACGGCGATCCGCAGCGAGGCGATCTCGCGGGCCAGATATTCGGTGTCGGCCTTCTGCATGGCCGCGCGGCGGCGGTCCTCTTCCATCGTCAGGCGGTCCCGGTCCGCCTGACGGTTCTGCGCGAGCAGGATGAGGGGCGCGGCGTAGGACGCCTGCAAGGACAGGATCAAGGTCAGGAACGTGAACGTGTACGGGTCGAAGCGCAGGTCCCGGGGCGCCAAGGTGTTCCAGGCGAACCAGGCGCCGATGACGATCGTCATGTAGACGATGAACTTGGCCGTGCCCATGTACCGGGCGATGCTTTCCGACCAGCGGCCGAAGGCCTCCGGGTCGAAGCGGGGCAGCCGGACCCGGCCCCGTTCGATCGGCTGGTCGAGCCGGTCGCGGCGCTGCTCGTTCATGAGGCGTCGGCCTCCGGCTCCTGCTGCGCCTGCCGCAGGAGCGCGTCGGCCTCCTCCTGGGCGTCCTGTGCGTCGCGGTCACGCCAGTCCCGCGGCAGCGAGTGGTCCAGCACGTCGTCCACGGTCACCGCCCCGACCAACCGGTACGCGTTGTCGACCACCGGCATCGCCACCATGTCGTAGGTGGCCATCCGCCGGGTGATCTCGGTGAGATTCGTCTCCGCCCGCAGCGGTTCTATGTCCGTCTCGATGAGGCCGCCCAGAATCGACGAGGGCGGCTCGCGCAGCAGCCGCTGGAAGTGGACCATGCCGAGGTACTTGCCGCTCGGGGTGGCGGACGGTGCCCGCGCCACGAAGACCTGGGCGGCGACGACCGGGGACAGCTCCGGCTCGCGGATCCGGGCCAGCGCCTCGGCCACCGTCGTGTCCGGAGTCAGGATCACCGGCTCGGAGGTCATCACCGAGCCCGCGGTGCCGGGGGTGTAGCTCATCAGCTGCCGGACCGGTGCCGCCTCTTCCGGCTCCATCAGGTCGAGCAGCACTGCCTGCTCCGCCTTGGGCAGCTCGGCGAGCAGGTCCGCGGCGTCGTCCGGGTCCATCCGTTCGAGGACGTCGGCGGCCCGTTCCCGGTCGAGCTGGATCAGGATCTCGACCTGATCGTGCTCGGGCAACTCCTCCAGCACGTCGGCCAGCGTCCGGTCGCTCAGCGCGGCGGCGACCTCGTTACGCCGGGCGTCGGCGAGATCCTGCAGGGCGTTCGCCATGTCCGCGGGACGCATCTGTTCGAGCAGGGCCACGAGGTTGGACGTGCCCTGGGTGTCGGTCGGCCCGACCAGGCCGCGGATCCGGTCGTAGTCCACCTGGTACGTGTGCCCGCGCCGGGTCAGCCGGCCGGTGTGCTGGCGGACGGCGACCCGGGTGATCAGCCACTCGTTGTTGCGGTTGAGCTCCATGCCGAGATCCACGACCGTGCCGGGCTGGCCGGGGCCCTGCCGGTCCTCGGGCTCGATCGTGACCCGCCGGTCCAGCACCTCCTCGAGCACCAGCAACTCGTTGGGCCGCTTCTCGAACCGGCGCAGGTTGAGCATGCCGGTGCCGAGCACGACGGCCTCGGCGTCCATCGAGGTGACCCGCCCGATCGGCAGGAAGATCCGCCGGCGCAGCGCCATCTCGGCGACGAGCCCGACGACCTGCGGCGGCCGGTTGGTGGTACGCAGCCGGAGCACGGCGTCGCGCACCCGGCCGACCCGGTCGCCGTTGGGGTCGAAAACGGGCAGCGCCGCGAGCCGCGCCAGATAAACCCTGCTCCCCATGGTCACGGACCCAGCCTAAGTTAGCGTCGGGGTATGTCTACCGTGGCGTACGAGATCGTGGACGTGTTCACCGATCGCCCCTTCACGGGAAACCCGCTGGCTGTGGTCTTCGGCGCGGACGAGCTGGCGGGCGATCAGATGCAGACACTGGCCCGGGAGTTCAACCTTTCGGAGACGGTGTTCGTGCTGCCGTCGCCGGCCGGCGTGACATACCGAGCGCGGATCTTCACCCCGGAGACCGAACTCCCGTTCGCGGGCCACCCGAGTGTCGGCGCGGCGGTGACCTCGGTCCGGCGTGGCCTGGCGGCGCCGGGGCAGATCATCCAGGAGTGCGGCGCGGGCCTGCTGCCGATCACGGTGACATCCGACGCGGCGACCCTGACCGGCGGCCAGCCCACGCTGGGCGCGGCGCTGCCGATCCCGGAGCTGCTGGACCTGGTCGGCCTGCACGCGGACGACTTCGCGGGCGGCTCGGCCGGACCGGCGGTGGCGGGCTGCGGGCTGGAGTTCGTGTTCCTGCCGGTCCGCCGCGACGCGCTGGCCAGGGCCTGGGCGGACCCAGGCCGGGCCCGGGCGCTGGACGTGACGGGGATCAGCGTCTTCGCCTGGGCGGAGACCGAGCGGACGGCATACGCCCGGGTGTTCTGCCCGGGAGTCTCCGTGCCGGAGGACCCGGCGACGGGCTCGGCGGCGCTGGGCCTGGGTGTGTGGCTGGTGGGGCACGGTTGGCTGCCGGGGGAGGGCACCACGCCGTACACCGTGCACCAGGGCATCGAGATGCACCGGCCGTCGCTCCTCAGGTGCACAGTGACGGCGGCGGCCGGCACGGCCACCCTCGCCACGGTCTCAGGCCACGTGGTTCCGGTCGCCCGAGGCGACATCGCAGTCCCACCGTTCATCGGCTGACCCGAACGCGCCGGCGGGCTGGATGCCATGCAATCAGCTGGCAGGGTGAGGGTGGCCGTTCATGAGCCGCCAGGCGATTGGCCGCCCTCGCCCGACCTCGGCGTGAGCGACGGTCAGTGCCATGCAACCAGGCACGACATGGCCTTGATCTGGATCTTGACGTTGGGAGAGCCAGGTCACCGGCGTTTGCGGACGCGGTGCAGGCGGAACGGGCGGCGGACCTTGGTGCGGGCCGGGGTTTCCCGGACCGGAGCCGCTTCGGAGCCGGCCGGCAGGTGCGGGGCGGCGATCGGCTCGTCTCCCGGGGTCAGGCGCAGCACCGCGCAGCCCGCCTCCGCCCAGCGTGCGATCAGCTCCTCTGCCGTCCCCGACGCGTTCAGGCGCTTGCCGGCCAGTTGCGGGGCGATCTCGCTCCACGTCTCGCTGCCCGGGGTGAGGCGCTCGACCCGGGCCTCGACGATCACGATCAGGCCGCCGTTGTCGCCGCGCAGGCGCACCGAGGCCTGTGTCGCCTCCGCCAGGCCGGGGGCCGCCTGCTCGCCGGGGCCGCAGACCAGGACGAGCGTGCCGTCCAGCGGCATCACCCACAGGCCGAGGGGCGGGCCGTCGGGGATGTTGATCCAGGCGATGCCGGCCTTTTTGATCGCCTCAGCCACGAGCTCGGTCGTCACCCGGCCATCCTCGCATGGGTGCGAATCCGCGGGTTGGTGATGCATCCTGCATGTTGTCAGGCCATCGCGGGCACCCGGTCGAGCAGATCGAGGACCGCGGTCAGGGACGGCACGCTGAGCCCGGCAAACTCCTCGTCCGCGTCGAAGACCAGGTGGTTGGCCAGGTCGGGGGCGGCGAGGCGGACGGCGGTCATGCCTACCGCGGTCGCGCCGGTCAGTTCGTGGCTGCCGCCGTCGCCGACGTAGAGGCAGTGCTCGGGCGCTACCCGCAGCCGTAGGCAGGCTTCCAGGTAGATCAGCGGGTCGGGTTTGCACCGGCCGACCTCGACGGAGAAGACGTTGACGTCGAGCAGCGGCGCGATCGGCATGCTCGGCAGGAACGCGGGCAGTTCGTGGGTGCAGTCGCTGATCAGCGCGGTTCGCAGGCCGCGCCGCCGGATGGCCCGGAGAACGCTCTCCGCGTCGGCGCGCAGCCGGGTGTCGGCCTTCAGCGCGTCGACCCGCGCGGGCACGGCGGCCTGCAGTTGAGCCGTCCGTGGGCGGCCGCCGGCCTGCTCGGTGACCCAGCGCAGGGTGGCCTCGGCGGAGCCGAGATGACCGCGGGCCCGGACCTGGAACGTACGATCCAGGACGCTCAGCACCGTGTCGGGATCGCAACCCAGGGCCCGGGCGATGTCGGCATGCTGGGGGCCCCTGGTGATGGAGCGGGTCAGCGTGCCGAAAAAGTCGAACACGACCGCTTGAAACGCGGGCATCTAAAACCACTCTCCAGAGGGATTGACCAAAGCACATCGGCGGCGAGCGTAACGACTGGCTCACTTTCCGTTCAACCGAGGTCAACAAACTGTGATGTGCACAGATGCAAGAAGCGACGGTGGGGGATGAATATGCGTTCAAACCGCGAACGGCCCCCGTGGCTGACCGCGGCGGCGCTGGGCGTGGCGGTCCTCGCGGTCTCGACCTCGGCGCCGCTGATCGCCTTCGTGGCCGCCCCGGCGCTGGCAGTGGCGTTCTGGCGCAACGGTCTGGCGTTCGCGGCATTGACCCCGATCACTGCCGGGCCGCGCCGCGCGGAGCTGTCGGCGCTGCGCAGCCGAACTGGCCTGTTCGCGGTGCTCGCCGGCCTGGCGCTGGCGCTGCACTTCGCGACCTGGATGCCCAGCGTGCAACTCGGCTCGGTGGCGACCGCCACCGCGCTGGTCGCGACCCAGCCGGTCTGGCAGGGCCTGATCGCGGCGGCGCAGGGACGGCGGCCGTCGACCGCCGGGTGGCTGGGCATCGGGCTGGCGGTCGCGGGCACGGCCTGGGCCACCGGGCTCGACATCGGGGTGTCGGCGCAGGCTGTCTTCGCGGACGTGCTGGCCGTGGTCGGTGCGATCGCGGCGGCGATCTACACCGCGCTCGGGGAACGGGCCCGGTCGCAGCTGAGCACGACGACGTACACCTGGGTCTGCTACGGCACGTGCGCGGCGATCCTGCTCGTGGTGTGCCTGGCGGCCGGGGTGGAGCTGCACGGCTACGACGGCCGCACCTGGGCGGCGATCCTGGCGCTGGTGGCCGGGGCGCAGTTGCTGGGGCATTCGATGTTCAACTACGCGCTGGAGCGGACCTCGGCCACCGCGGTGAGCGTGCTGATCCTGCTGGAGGTGCCGGGTGCGGCCCTGCTCGCCTGGGCCTGGCTCGGCCAGACGCCGCGGCTGGTGGCGTTGCCGGGGCTCGGGTTGCTCCTGCTGGGGGTGGCTGTCGTGGTGCTGGGCGGCACCCGGGACCGGCGGCGGGCGACGGCGTCGCTGGCCGACGCGGCGGATCCCGCGCCGCGCTGAGCGACGCCGGCGGGCTCCTCTCGTTGAACCTTGGCGAACTGCCGTCACGCGCGGTAGAGAGGTGGGATGAGATGCGCCGCTGTCGATACCGGTTCTGCTGCCTGTTGCTCGGGGCGGTGTTCATGACCAGCTCGTGCGGGGAGCCCGAGGTCACCGAGCCCGGACTCACCGGCGGCTGGACCACCGCCGGGTGCGAGTTCCCGCGCCGGCCCGAGACCGTGCAGGTGGGCGGGCGGGTCCTGCCGGCGACACCCGCGGCCCTCGAGGCGGTGATGGCCCGCATCGAGGCCGCCGGCCGGGCCGGCCACGCCGACAGCTATGCCGGGATCGAGGTCGACCAGCAGCGGGTACGCGCGATCGTCCACCGCGTGCCGTCGGCCGAGTTCGACGACTTCATCCGGCTCAGCGCGGAGAACACCTGCATCGTGGTCCGGGACGCCGCGCACAGCCTGGCCGAGCTCACCGGCTGGCACGACCGGATCGTCGCCGACCTCGGCGCCTGGCAGGCCGGCGGCATCCGCATCGCCAGCGTCGTGGCCCGCCATGACGGAGCCGGCGTGGAGATCGGCACCGGCGATGTGGATCTCGCCCGCAGCGAGATGCTCATGCGGTACGGCAGCTTGGCGCCGCTGGTCTTCATCGAGCAGGGCCCGGTGGTCCCGCTGGCCGAACCCGGCCCCTAGGCGGTCGTCGACCCGGAATCCGCGACCAGGAACGAGATCACTATCAGGGCGCTCAGCACCGCGATTCCGGTCATGATCCAGCCGACGATGATGCCGGCCAGCGCCAGCCCGGAGCCTGCCGCACCGCTGGCGCGGATCCGGCGGCGGGCGACATGGCCGAGCACAGCTCCGACGATGCCCAGCAGCCCGCCGACGCCCCAGAGGCACAGGCCGAGCACCCCGGCGCAGGAGACGACCAGCGACGCGATCGCCAGGCCCTCGGTCGGCCGGGGCGGCGCGTACGGATAAGGCGGGTAGCCCGGCGCCGGCGCGGAGTAGGGGGCGCCGTAGTCGTAGCTGTGCTGCTGCGGCGGGGGCTGGTACGCCTGAATGGGGGGATCGGGGGGCGGCGGGTATACGCCGTCCGGCCCGGGCAGCGGTGGGTAGGTCATGACTGCCTCCGTCCCGCGGTGGTGTGTGCGCCCGCCAGAATAGGTGGCCCTGTCACGCCACGGCGGCCCGATGTTTGCCCCCGCACGCGGGAGCGGGCAGGATCGCCGCATGGTCTTCGACGCCCGCACCGCCAGCGGCAGCCGCTCCAGGCGGGATGCCACCCGCCCCGCCGCCGGCCGCCGGCCCCGTTCCGCCGCATCCAGTTCCGAGCCTGAGCAGGAGCAGGGCCCCGATCTGATTGCCGAGTCCGCCCTTGCCCAGGAGGAACCCGCGACCGACGCCGAGGAGGGCCCCGTGACATTGCGCCTGGACGGAAAGGTCGCCCTGGTCACGGGCGCCGGCAGCCCGGACGGCATCGGGTACGCGACCGCGCGCCGGCTGCGCGACCTCGGCGCCCGGGTGGCGATCGTCTCGACGACGCGCCGGATCCACGAGCGCGCGTCCGAGCTGGGCATCACCGGTTTTGTCGCCGATCTGACAGACGAGGCCGAGGTCGGCGCGCTCGCCGATGCGGTCATCGACCAGCTCGGCGACGTCGAGGTGCTGGTCAACAACGCCGGCCTGGCCAGCCGCACCAGCCCCGAGGTGCTGCGCCCGGTCGCCCAGCTGACCTACGACGAGTGGCGTGCCGAGATCGACCGCAACCTGAGCACGGCGTTCCTGTGCAGCCGCGCGTTCGTCGGCGGCATGTCGGAGCAGGGCTGGGGCCGGATCGTGAACCTCGCGGCGACCGCGGGCCCGATCAACGCGCTGCCCACCGAGGCGGCCTACGCGGCGGCGAAGTCGGGCGTGGTCGGCCTGACCCGGGCCCTGGCCATGGAGCTGGTGGCCGACGGCATCAACGTCAACTGCGTGGCGCCGGGCACGATCTACACGGCCGCGTCCACCGTCACGGAGATCAAGCAGGGCCTCGGCACCCCGATCGGGCGCCCGGGCACGCCGGACGAGGTGGCGGCGGCGATCGCCTTCCTGTGCTCGCCCGCGGCTTCCTACATCACCGGGCAGATGCTCGTGGTCGACGGCGGCAACAGCGTTCGCGAGGCCGAGTTCCGCTGAGCCACCCCGGCGACGGACTGCCCGGTGGACGCTGATCCACCGGGCACGCCGTACGTCAGTAGCTGGTGGTGCCGCTGGAGCCGATCGCGAAGATCACGATGACGATGTAGAAAGCGCAGATCAGCGCGTAGATGCTGGTGAAGATGTAGCCCAGCCAGAGGCCGGCCGTGGCCAGACCCTCGCCGGACTCGCCGGTCTGCCGGATCTGCTTCTTGGCGACGTGCCCCATGACGATCGCGGCCGGCGAGAACACGAAGGCGAACACCAGGGCGAGGATGGCCATGGTGTTGGTCGGCGGCTGCGGCGTGTAGCCGGGCTGCGCGTACGGCTGGCCGTAGCCGGGCTGCTGACCGTACGGCGGCGGCTGGCCGTAGGGCTGTCCGCTGGACGGGGCACCGTACGGCGGCTGCTGACCGTACGGCTGCCCGCTGGACGGAGCGCCGCTGGCCGGAGCCGCGTACGGGTCCTGAGAATACGGCGACGTGGGGTCGTAACCCGGCTGCTGACCGTATGGCTGCTGGGGCTGATATGGATCCGGCGTACCACCGGGCGGCGGGTAAGTCATTAGAGGTCCTCCTCGTTCACCCCGGCACGGTACTAGCCGACGCGTAGCCGAGGGGACCCTGGAGTAGCGTGTCCGGCCCCTCCGGGTGGGTTCAGCGCAGTTTGCTGAGCTGCCCGGCGGCCCGCTCGACCGCCAGACAGCGGTCTTCGACGTAGTCGATGCCGGCCGCGGTGGCGATCCGCCGGGCCTCGGCGGAGACGATGCCGCTCTGCAACCAGACGGCCGGAGCCTTGATCGCGACGGCCTGCCGGACGATCTCCAGAGCGTCGGCGGCGGGCCGGAAGATGTCGACCAGATCGACGGCCTCGGGCAGGTCGGCGAGGGTGGGGACGGTCTTGATGCCGAAGATCTCGTCCACGAACGGGTTGACCGGGATGATCCGCCAGCCGAAGCGGAGCATCTGCAGCGGGACAGTGTGCGACGGTTTGTGTGGATCCCGGGAGGCTCCGACCACGGCGATGACGTCAGCCTCGGCCAGGATCTGCTGTGCGCTCCTCATGTCACCGACTCTATCCGCGCCCGACCGATCGCTACAGCAAGGTCAACTGCTGAGGCTCGGCGACACCTTCGCGGGCGTTGTCGGTCGCGTCGGTGTCTGAATACGCTGCTGCCGGAGCCGCGTTCGTTCCCGCCACCCGCGCCTCGCCCGGCGCTGCTCTGTGCAGGCCGTGCCGGCGCGCCGCCATCCGCACCCGCGCGCCGATCTCCTTCTGGAATGTCTGCGGCAGATAGGAACCGCCCCGGAACAGCTCGCGGTAACGCGGGGCCAGCTCCGGGTGCTCCCGGGTGAGCCACGCGGCATACCACTCCCGGGCGCCCGGTCGCAGGTGCAGGGCCAGCGGCGTGACGCCGGCCGCGCCGGCTGCGGCGATCGCGGCGACCGTTTCCTCGATGGACTCGTCCGAGTCGGTCAGGCCCGGCAGGATCGGGGCCATCAGGACTCCCACCGAGAAGCCGGCGTCGGTCAGCCGGGCGAGGGCGTCCAGCCGGCGCCGCGGGCTCGGAGTGCCCGACTCCACGGCGCGCCACACCCGTTCGTCGAGGAATCCGATCGACATCGACAGGCTGACCTCCGCGACCGAGGCCGCCTGCCGCAGCAGCTCCAGGTCTCGCAGGATCAGCGTGCCCTTGGTCAGGATCGAGAACGGGTTGGCGAAGTCGCGCAGCGCCGCCAGGATCTCCGGCATCAGGCGGTAGCGACCTTCCGCGCGCTGGTAGACGTCCACGTTGGTGCCCATCGCGATGGGTGCGCCGGACCACTTCGGGGCCGCCAGCTCCCGGCGGATCAGCTCGCCGGCGTTGACCTTGACGACCACCTTGGAGTCGAAGTCGTGGCCCGGATCCAGGTCGAGGTAGGTGTGGGTGTTGCGGGCGAAGCAGTTGTGGCTCACCACACCGTCGGCGATGAAGTCGCCCGTGCCGGTGGTGATGTCGTAGAGCGGCAGGGTCAGGCCGAGATCCTCGATGTCGGCGACCGTGAGCTGGGGCTCGCTGCGGACGCCGACGCCGGCCGCGTCCAGCGGCGCCGCGCTGACCCCGGTCAGGTGGCGGAAGCGCAGGGCCGCCCACAGGTCGCGGGCGACCTCGACCGAGTAGACGTCGCCGAGCTGGGGGTGCGGCGGGCGGCGGCTGGGCAGACCCAGGTGGGTCAGCGCGTCCGTGATGCGGTCCAGGAAGCCTTGGTCGCGGCTGGTGAAGACGACGGCGAGCCGGTCGGCATAGCCGGTCGCGCCGAACGCGCCGGCCAGGAAGCCGCGGCACCAGCTGCCGGAGGGCAGCTCCGGCCAGCGCAGCGCCACGTGCAGCGGGATGTCTTCGAGATAGGCATCCGCGCGGGCCCACGCGTCGCTCTCGCGGGCGCCGGCCGGTGCGCCCGCGTCGCCGCGGACCAGGCCGCAGAGGAAGCCGGTGCGGTAGTCGGGGGACTCCTTCGGCGGGTCGGCGAGGCGCCCGACCCCGGACAGCCGGTCGCCGACCGCCAAGGCCGGCAGGCCGGTCTCGGCCGGGCTGACATGCCGCCAGCCGCGGTCGGTGAGGAGCCGGTGCTCTCCGCTGGACACCAGGCGCGTGCCGTCGGCCAGGGTCACCCGGAAGGCCTTCTTGGTCGTGGTCCAGTGGTTGAGCACTGTGGTCGGCACATAGCGCCGGTGTGGGCCGGCGCCCATCGTGCCCAGCACCGCGTCACCGACCTGCACCTCCGACAGCGGGCGGGTCGAGCCGTCGGCGAGCAGGATCGGGGTGTCGCCGCTCAGGCAGTAGGAGCAGGCGTGCGAGCAGCCCCGGTATGGATTGACCGTCCACTGGAAGGGCAGGCGCGAGGCGCTGGGGACCCGGTTGATGAGGGATTTCGCCCGGATCTCGTAGAAGGTCATGCCGGCGAACCCGGGTGTGTCGAAGGTGCGGGCGACCGCGCCGGGCAGCGCCAGCGGCAGGGGTGGGGCCGCCGGCGCTGCCCTGTCCAGGAGCG
>Ga0307516_10009114_pt1 | contig 11114 bp, 8 predicted proteins | sample 19_EM_MG_FD_203310 | JGI IMG/M metagenome (GOLD analysis project Ga0307516, IMG submission 203310) | Populus trichocarpa ectomycorrhiza microbial communities from riparian zone in the Pacific Northwest, United States - 19_EM | ecosystem: Host-associated > Plants > Roots > Unclassified | place...
GGCTGCGGCAGTGCGAGCCGCTGGGCCAGGCGCTGTGCGACGCGCTGCAAGGCCGCGTGCAGCCGGTCGCGCTTGACCGGTTTGGTGAGGTAGTCGACCGCGTCGAGATCGAATGCGCGCAACGCGTGTTCGGCATGCGCGGTGACGAACACGACCGCGGGCGTGAGCGCGCCTGCTTCGGCCTGCTGGCGCAGTTCGGCCGCGAGCTGGGTGCCGTCGCGCCCCGGCATCTGCACGTCGAGCAGCAGCACGTCGCAGCGCTGCGTGACGAGCCACGCCAGCGCCTGCGCCGTGTTCGCCGCTTCGCCCACGACCGTGGCGCGCGGCTCGATGCAGTCGTTGACGAGGCCCCGCAAGCGCAGCCGCGCGAGCTCTTCGTCGTCGACGATCAATACGCGCAAGGCTGGTACCGGCGCGTTCACAGCGGCACCACGATCTGAACCCGGAACACGCCGCCTTCGAGGCGCGTTTCGAACTGCGCCGCCACGTCGTGCATCAGCTTCAGGCGCTCGCGCACGTTGCGCAGCGCCATGCCGTTGCCGGGGCGCGAAGGCGTGTCGGGCACGCTGTTGACGATGGAGACGAGCGCGCGGCCGAGCTTCACCCGGGTGCGCACACGGATCATGCCGCCCACGTCGGACGGCTCCACGCCGTGGCGCACCGCGTTCTCGACCAGCGGCTGAAGCAGCAGCGGCGGCACGCGCGCCGCGCCGGCCTCGGCGTCGAGTTCCCAGCTCACCTGAAGGCGGCTGCCAAAACGAATCTGTTCGATCGCGAGGTAACGTTTGGCGAGCTCCACCTCTTCGGCCAGCGTGACCGACTCGCCGCTGTCGGTGATCGCCACGCGGAACAGTTCGGCCAGGTCTTCGAGCACGCCTTCGGCGCGCGCCGGGTCGAGCCGCACCAGCGTCAGCGCGGTGTTGAGCGTGTTGAACAGGAAGTGCGGGCGGATGCGCGACTGCAGTTCGGCCAGCCGCGCCGTGGTGTCGGCCGGCAGCATCGCCTGCGAGCGCATGCGCAGCCACTGGAACATCACCGCGGCCATGCCGGCGCCCGCGAGCGCAAGCGCCAGCCAAGGCGTGGCGCCGGGTGTGTCGGCCCCCACCAGCAACCAGGCCGGCGCCGAACCCACCACCCCACCCGCCGCGCCCAGCAGCACGGCGAACACCCATTGCGCGGCCAGCGGCAAGGCGCCGAGCGGCCGGTTCAGGCCGCAGGCGACCAGCAGCCACATCAGCACGCCGGGCAAGGCCGCACTCGACGCGGTCGTCACGAGTGCCAGCCAGTCGCGCAGGTTCGCGGCGTTGAAGAGCACCCCGACGGCCACCACCGCGTGCACGAACAGCACTGCGCGCAACACCACGCCGGCATGGCACACGTCGAACACCGATTGGGCGGCGGCGCGTTGCGGCTCGGCCGGGCCGATGGCGTCGAACACCGTGGTGCCAAAACCGGTGGAGCGCGCTTCGGCCGGGCGCGACGGCGCCGCACCCAGGCGGGCGGGCGGGCTGGCGATGGCAGCGGGGCGCGTCGAGTCGTTCGGCATCGGCGGGGTGACGGAGGTGGCCTCTATAGAATCGGCGACGCTCGCGACCCGGGCCGCGAGCGCTGCTCGTTGGTCGCGCATTGTCCTCAACTCCGGCACGCCTGCACAGAGGCGGCCGTGCCGCAAATCACACGCCATGTCTGCCAACCAACTCGACAAGAAGTCCCAAGCCTGGTCCGCGCTTTTCTCGGAACCGATGAGCGACCTGGTGAAGCGCTACACCGCGAGCGTCGGCTTCGACCAGCGCCTGTGGCGCGCCGACATCCGCGGCAGCCTCGCCCACGCCGAGATGCTGGCGGCGCAGAAGATCATTTCGGCCGACGACCACGCGTCCATCGAGCGCGGCCTGGCGCAAGTCACGCAAGAGATCGAGGCCGGCACGTTCGAATGGAAACTCGACCTCGAAGACGTGCACCTGAACATCGAAGCGCGCCTGACCAGCATCGTCGGCGACGCCGGCAAGCGCCTGCACACCGGCCGCTCGCGCAACGACCAGGTCGCCACCGACGTGCGCCTGTGGCTGCGCGACGAGATCAGCGCCATCGGCGGCCTGCTGACGGAGCTGCAGCGTGCGCTGGTCGAAGTGGCCGACAAGAACGCCGAAGTGATCCTGCCCGGCTTCACCCATTTGCAGGTGGCTCAGCCGGTGAGCTTCGGCCACCACTTGCTCGCGTACGTGGAAATGTTTTCGCGCGATGCCGAGCGCATGCACGATGTGTATCGCCGCACCAACCGCCTGCCGCTGGGCGCCGCCGCGCTCGCCGGCACCAGCTACCCGCTCGACCGCGAACGCGTCGCGAAGACACTCGGCATGGTCGACGACAAAGGCGACCCGCAGGTCTGCCAGAACAGCCTCGACGCCGTGAGCGACCGCGACTTCGCGATCGAGTTCACCGCCGCTGCCGCGTTGTGCATGGTGCACTTCTCGCGCCTGAGCGAAGAGCTGGTGCTGTGGATGAGCCAGAACTTCGGGTTCATCGATCTGGCCGACCGCTTCTGCACCGGCTCGTCGATCATGCCGCAGAAGAAGAACCCCGACGTGCCCGAGCTCGCACGTGGCAAGACCGGGCGTGTGGTCGGCCACCTGATGGGGTTGATCACGCTGATGAAAGGCCAGCCGCTGGCCTACAACAAGGACAACCAGGAAGACAAGGAGCCGCTGTTCGACACGGTCGACACCTTGAAGGACACGCTGCGCATCTTCTGCGAGCTGGTGGCCGGCATCAGCGTCAAGCCCGAAGCCATGGAGCGCGCGGCATTGAAGGGCTACGCCACTGCCACCGATCTGGCCGACTACCTCGTGAAGAAGGGCCTGCCGTTCCGCGATGCGCACGAGGTGGTGGCGCACGCCGTGAAACTCGCGTTGTCGCAAGGCGTGGACTTGAGCGAGCTGCCGCTGGCCACGCTGCAATCGTTCAACCCCAGCATCGGTGACGACGTGTTCGCGGTGCTCACGCTGCGCGGCTCGCTCAACGCCCGCAACGTGCTCGGCGGCACCGCGCCGGCGCAGGTGCGCGCGCAAGTCGCACGCCACCGGGCCCGGCTCGGCTGAAGCGCGGCCCGAAACAGGCGAACCCGATAAGCTCGGGGCTGCATCCGAACCGCCGCGTGGTTCGTAGAGCAAGACGGAACCAAGCCCACACAGGTCTGCTGCTCATGCTCAAACTCCTGATGCTCTGGGTCGTGTTGCCGCTGGTGGCACTGGCCGCGCTCGTGGCCTGCGCGCCCAGCGCCACGCTGAATGTGCTCACCGCGCGCGACACCCACCGATGCACCGAAGGCGTGGCCTACGGCCCGCTGGCGCGCCAGAAGCTCGACATCTACCAACCCGCCAGCGCTGCGCCGGCCGGCGGCTGGCCGACCGTGGTGTTCTTCTACGGCGGCTCGTGGAACAGCGGCGAGCGTGGCAGCTACAAGTTCGTCGCCGAAGCGCTGGCCGCGCGCGGCGTGCTCACGCTGGTGGCCGACTACCGGCTCTACCCCGAGGTGCGTTTTCCCGAGTTTCTGCACGACACCGCACTCGCGCTGGCCTTCGGCTTTTCAGAGTCGGCGCGCCTCGGTGGCAACCCGAAAAAAGTGTTCGTGATGGGCCACAGCGCCGGTGCCTACAACGCCGCGATGCTGGCACTCGACCCACGCTGGCTCGCGCCCACCGGCCACTCGCCGGCCGAGCTGGCAGGCTGGATCGGCCTGGCCGGCCCGTACGACTTTCTGCCGATGACCAACGTCGCCGCCCAGCCGGTGTTCTTTCACCCGAACTACCCACCCGGCACGCAGCCGCTGGCGCACGCGGGCGCCAACGCACCGCGCAGCTTTCTCGGCGCAGCGATCAAGGATTCACTCGTGAACCCGCAGCGCAGCACCGTCGGCCTGGCGTCGAAGCTGCGAGCCGCGAACGTAGCCGTCACCTTGAAACTCTACGAACGTGTCGGCCACACCACGCTCGCCGGCGCGTTCGCTGCGCCACTGCGCTGGCTGGCGCCGGTACGCGACGATGTGCTGGCCTTCATCGATGCGACGCCTGCGCGGCCCTGATGCGCAATGCGTTCATTTGGATAAGACCTGCTATCGGTACAGGGCGCTCCAGCCCGCACGCGCCTTTGCTGACACGGTTTTTGTTTTCGTCGAAAAAGCACGAGGGTGGCTTCGCGGCAGGCGGCACCCGGCGGGGGCTCAGTCTGTGGCGACGAGGAGCGCAGGTTCGAGGTCGGCGCGCGCAGCGCGCTTCGTTGACTGACTTGCCGCAGCTGTTTGAACGGAGCGAACGAAGTGAGCGAAGAGAGTTCTGCGGCACGAACTCGGGCCGAGCACCGCAGTGCAGTCGGTGCGCAGCGCCGACCGCCACAGCCTGAGCCCCCGCTGGGTGCCGCCTGCCGCGACGCTCCGACCTTGCCTGCAAGGCAGCTCGTCGGCTCTCTTACCGGATCGAAAGCGAAACGGTCTGAGGCATCTGGTACAGCCAGACGCGCCGCCCATCTTCGCAGGCCAGCACGCGCGTCGGTGCCACGCCCTTCGCGTCGAACTCCAGGCTCGCGAGCCACGCACCCGGGCGCAGTTCACGCCGTGCCTTTTCCACCGCACGCGGAAGGCTCTCGGGGCGCTGGAACAGGTAGACCAGATCGAAGCCCGACCAGTCTGCCGCCCAGATGTCGGCACGGCGCACCCGGGCGAAGCGGCAGCGCAGCGCACAGAGCCAACGCAGCGGCCAGCTCCATTCCATGCCGTGAAGCTCAGCCTCGGGGTAGGCGCGGTGCAACTCGCGCAGGCCGGCGCCGAGGCCGCAGCCCGCGTCGAGCACACGCGCGTTCGCCTGCAGTTCGACCAGTGGCGCCAGGCCTTGCAGGGCACCGGTCGGCGTGGGGAACAGCGGCGCGTCGCGCCAGGCGTTGATCGGGTACATCAGCAGCAATACGCCGAGCGGCAGCAGCCAGCCCCAGGCCGGCAGCGCGCCGGCCAGGCCCGACGCGGCCAGCGACAAGGGGAAGCCCAGCACCACGAAGATGCGCCGCGAGACTGTCGTGCCGACCACGCTCAGGGCAACGCCCTGCAAAACGGCCAGAAGGATCGCCACCCCCAGCGGCGCGCCGAGCCAGCGCAGGCCCGCGAACACCCCCCAGCTCATAGCCCAGGCGCCCAGCGCCGGCAGCGGCCACAGCGCGTTCACGGCATCGGCCCGGGTGTCAGAACTTGAACGCCAGCCGCACGCCGCCCCAGTGGCGGCCATTCACCGTGATCGGCGCTGCCACTTCCTTCATCACCATGAAGTTGCCACCGCCCATGTCGCGGCGGTAGGTTTGCAGCAGGAACGGCCGCGTGTTGCGGGCCGAGGCCAGGCCGGTGCGGTCGTTGAAGATGCGGCGGTAGCGGCTGTTGGCACTGTCCCAGGCCAGGTCGCCACGCTGCGGGTGGTTGTACTTCTTGTTGTGCGTGGCCACGTAGCCATTGCGGTCGACGGCGATGCAGAACACCACCTTGTCGCTGAGCTCCAGCATGCGTTCCTGCACGGCCGGGAACAGTTGGTCGGCGAGCTCGACAAAACGGGTCGTGTGCTGCGCCGGGTTGGTGCCGGGGATCGGCTGGTAAGCCTCGTCGAACAGATGGGCGATCGATACCGCGCCGCTGTGCAATGCATCTTCGAGCAACTCGCCGAGCTGGTTCGCGGCGTCCATCGCGGCGTTGAGGTAGGGCGTGTCTTCGGTTTCCACGTCGCACTGCGCGACCAGCTCGATCAGGTGTTCCGACACGTCGAGCAAGGTCTCGCTGCGTTTCATCGCGGCACCGAGTGACCGGCCGGTCTGGCTCATTTCGGTGGCGATCGACGCCATCTGCGAGTCGAGCCCGCCGCAGATAGCACGGCTTTGTTCGGCCGCGCTGATGATGCTGGCGACGGCGCCCTGCACGTCGCTGAGCGCCTTGTGGAACTCGCCGCGTTTCGATTCATCGGCATCGACGCGGATCTCGCGCGCCAGCGCGTCGATGCGCTTGTCGAGCAGGCTCACGGTGCGCATGATTTCGTTGGACGAGGCCTCGACCTTGCCGGCCAGGTCCTTGACGGCATCGGCGACCACGCCAAAACCGCGCCCCGCGTCACCGGCGCGTTTGGCCTCGACCGACGCGTTGAAAGCGACCAGCCGCGTCTGCAACGCGATCTGCGTGATGCTCTGTGCGGCCTGCGCCACGTCGCGCAGCGTGGCGACCACGGCGCCGACTTCGCGGCCGACGTTTTCCACCGCCACCCGCACCCGCTCGACCGCGCCCAGGCCGGCGCCCGAGGCGCTGCTGATGCTGGTCTGCGCGCCGTTGATGTCCTTGACCTGCGACGTCAGCGACGCGACGGCCAGTGCACCACGTTCCGACGCCTTGGTCGTGTCGTCGAGCAGCCCGCGTGCTTCGGCCGACTCGCGCCCGATGGTCGAGGCTTTCTGGCCGAAAGCCTGGATCGCGGCGCGCAGGTCGGGCTGTGCTTCGTTCGGCGCCGAATCGACCCACGCGGTCGGCACCGGCACGGGTGCGCTGCGGCCCCAGATCGATGAAAGCATGCTCATGGTGTGTCTCAGTAGGCGCGCAGTTTCACGCGCAAACGCGCGATCGACTGGCTGTGCAGTTGGCAAACGCGCGACTCGGTGACCTTGAGCACGGCGGCGATCTCTTTCAGGTTCATGTCGTGTTCGTAGTACATGCTCATCACGTACTGTTCACGCTCGGGCAGGATCTTGATCGCTTCGACCAGCGCTTCGCGCATGCGGTGGTCTTGCAGTTGGGCCAGCGGGTTGGCGTCGTCGTCGGCCACGTGGCGGTCGAGGAAGTCGTTGTCACCTTCGTCGCCCGACATGTCTTCCAGGTACACGAGCTGGGTGCCGCGCACCTTGCCGAGCAGTTCCTGGTACTCGGCCAGCGTGGTGCCCATCTCGCGCGCAATCTCGCTCTCGACCGGCGCGCGGCCGAGCTTCTGCTCCAGCTTGTGCACGGCCGATTCGATCGAGCGCTGTTGTTTGCGGGTGCCGCGCGAGAGGTAGTCGTTGCCACGCAGCTCGTCGAGCATCGCGCCACGAATGCGTTGTGTCGCGAAGGTCTCGAACATCACGCCCTGCGCCGCGTCGAAGCGCGAGAGGGCGTCGGTCAGGCCGATCATGCCGACCTGGATCAGGTCGTCGATCTCGACGTTGGCCGGCAGCTTGGCGATCATCTGGTGGGCCAGGCGCCGCACCAGCGAGCTGTACTGCTTGAGCTGCGTGTTGAGATCGAGTTGGCCTTTGGCGGTGTACATGCGAACGCTCCGGGGAAATTCAGTGGGCTGCACGGGCCGGTGCAGAAGTCGAGCGGCCGGCGGCGCGTGCCGCATGCGTCGGGCGGGCCACGCTGCGGGCCGCAGCCGGCGGCGCGGCCTCGGCGAGCGAGGTGTCGCCGAGCGCGCTCTTGAGCTGCTCACGCACCAGGCGGCGCAGCTCGGGGGTGGGGGCTTCACGGGCGTCGGTCGCGGGGTCGATCTGCACCCAGTCGCGCAACACCGCGCCCAGAAAGTCGTCGGCGCACGTGGCGAGCTGCATCGCGATGCGCTCCGAACGCGGCGAGTGCGCGGCGGCACCGAGCAGCAGGTCGTGCACGACCAGGCCGGCGCGCTGCGTCAGCAGCTTCATCGCGGCAAAGGCGTGGGTCACGCTGGCCGGGCGGTCATCGGCGAGCAGCAGCGGGCGCACGTTGTTCGTGGCATCGGTGCGCATGAACAATCGGCACAGGTCGGAAGCGCTGGCGTGCACCAGCAGCACGTCGCAGTTGGGTGCGGCCTGCATGGCGGCGTCCAAGAACGAAGCGGTCGAGCCGGCCGCGTTCACGTGCCGCAGCGGCAAACCGCGGGCCGCCAGGTACGAGACCTGGGGCGAGAGTCTTTCGATGCAGACCGACAGATCGATCGCCGCCATCTCGAAGGGCTCGCTGGCACGCTCGGAAGCATCGACCACCAGCGTGTGCTTGCCGTGTTCGGCGAAGGCCGTGCACAGGCGTTCGAGCATCACGCCGCCGAAGGCGACGTTCGGGTTCGAGACCACCGGCACCATGCAGACACGGGTGTGCGCGAACAGGCGGCGCAGACCATCGGCCTGGTCGAGCGGCATCGGGCGGGAAACGGGTTCTTGCATGGCGGGGTGCAGGCTCGGATGAAGGCTTCGGGGGTGCGGCGCGTCAGGCGTGTGAAGCGTATGAAGCGTTTTGAGCGCTGCGCGCGGCAGCATTGCCGTGCGCGGCCGTGAAGATCAGGCTCACGTCGCTCGCGTCGAGCTTGTAGGCGGTGCTGCCACCGCCGCGCATCGAGCGGTGCACGAGCGCGTTGGCCGACAGGCGGTGCCAGTCTTCAGGCACGCGCTGGCCGTTGGCCACGCCGATCACCTTGAGCTTGTGGCGGATCAGCGCGTCGAGCGCCGGGCCGAGCTTGACGGCTTCGTCCATCTTCGACAGCACGATGCCGGCACAGGCCGCGGCGCGGTAGGCGATCAGCACGTCTTCGACCGTCTCGCCCTGCGACGCGGCATTGACGACCAGCACCTTCTGGATCGAGCGGTGCGAGAGCATGTCCAGCAGTTCGCGGGTGCGGGTGTCGCGCTGCGCCATGCCGGCGGTGTCGATCAGCACCATCTTCTTGCCCGCCAGCAGCTCCAGCAGATCTTCGAGCGACGCACGGTCATGCGCGGTGTGCACCGGCACACCGAGGATGCGGCCGTAGGCCCGCAGTTGTTCGTGGGCGCCGATGCGGTAGGCGTCGAGCGTGATCAGGCCGAGGTTGGCGGCGCCGTACTTGGTGGCGAAGGCCGCGGCGATCTTCGCCGTGGTGGTGGTCTTGCCAACGCCGGTGGCGCCGACGAGCGCGTACACGCCGCCTTGGTCTTCGAGCGGTGCGTCGTGTTCGGCGGTGATCAGGTTGCGTTCGAGCACGCTCGCAGCCCAGGCCGATTCGTCGGCCACGTCCATCGGCAGGCTGTCGCCGAGCTTGCGGATCAGGGCCGGCGAATAGCCGCAGTCGAGCAGCTTCTGCGTGAGGCGGGCCTGGGCTGGCTGCCGTTGCAGTTTTTCGATGAAGGCCAAGGCGCCGAAACGCTCTTCGATCAGGCCCTTGACCTGGCGCAGCTCGTTCATCATGTCTTGTTGATCGCGGCGCGCACTGGCCAGGCTTTCGGCCTGGGCAGCGAGGTCGGGCAGGTGGATGTCGTTGCGCAGCGGTGCGCTGTCGCGCAGCACGGGCGGCGGCTCGCGCAGCAGGGCGGGCGCAGCCGGCGGCACCGGCGTCGCCTGCATCACGGGCAGCGCGGCAGGTGCACGTTCGCTCATGCGCTGTTCGAGCACGCTGGTGCGCTCGAACGCCGTTTCGGCCAGCGGCGCAGCAGCGCGCGGCTCGTTCGCCATCGCGGCGTGGCGGCGCTTGAGCATGCGCTCGCGCACATAGTCCTGGAACGACAGCGTGCTCATCGACAGCTGGGCCACGTCGTCTTCGACCGCCTGCACGGAGTTCACGAAATCGGGGCGGGCATTGGCACGCGCCGGAGCGGCGGCGGCCGGCTCGGCCTGCGAATAACGCTCGACCTGGCGCATGCCTTCGGGCGCCATCGCGAGCACCTCGATACCGTCGGCGCAAGGCTTGGTGGAAAGCACCACCGCGTCTTCGCCCAGGGCTTGCCGAACCAGGACAAGTGCATCACGCGAAGTACGCGCAGTGAATCGGCGGACGTTCATGCATTCGCTCCAATGATCGACCCGATGCGGATCGAGTGGGTCTCGGGAATTTCAGAGTGGCCGAGCACACGCAGGCGCGGTGCGGCACGTTTGAGCAGGCGCGCCATCGGGGCGCGGATCATGTCGGGCACCAGCAGGCAGGCCGGCAGGCCCAGGTCTTCCTGGCGCTTGGCGGAATCGGCGGCGCTGCGCGCCAGCGTGTCGGCCACACCCGGGTCGAGCGCGGCGCCGTGCGGCGAATTCAGGGCTTGCGTGACCAGGCGTTCGAGTTCGGGTTCGAGCGCGATCACGTCGAGCTCCTTGGTCGGGCCGTAGATCTGCTGCACGATGCTCGGCGCCAGGTGAATGCGGATGCGGCGGGCCAGTTCGGCCGGGTCGCTGACGGTGGCGGCGTGTTCGGCCAGGCTCTCGACGATCGAGCGCATGTCGCGGATGTGCACGCCTTCTTCCAGAAGAAGCTGCAGAACCTTTTGCAGTGCGGCGATGACAACCATCTTGGGGACCACGTCTTCGATCAGTTTCGGGGCCAGTTTCGTCACGTGCTCGACGAGCTGCTGGGTTTCCACACGGCCGAGCAATTTGGCGGCGTGCAGTTGCATCAAGTGTGAAAGATGGGTTGCCACCACAGTCGAGCAATCAACGACCGTAAACCCGGCCATTTGGGCCGACTCGCGCTGGCGCTCTTCGATCCACACCGCCGGCAGCCCGAAGGCCGGGTCGGTCGTGCTGGTGCCGATCAGCTGGGTACTGGCGCCGCCCGGGTTGATGGCGAGCAACATGCCCGGGAAGGCCTCGCCTTCGCCGACCACGGCGCCACGCAGCGTCAGCCGGTAGGCACTGGGCTTGAGCTCCAGGTTGTCGCGGATGTGCACCGGCGGCGGCAGAAAGCCGACGTCTTGTGCGAATTTCTTGCGCACGCCCTTGATGCGGCCGAGCAGGTCGCCCTGGCGCGCCTTGTCGACCAGCGCGATCAGCCGGTAGCCGACTTCCAGGCCGAGCGTGTCGACCGGCAGCAGGTCGTCCCAGCTCGCTTCGGCGTTGGGTTCGGCCACCGGCGCGGGCGGCGGCGGTGCGTTCTTCGCGAGCGTCTGGCGTTGTTTGAGCGACCATGCGGCCCAACCCAGGCCGCCGGCGATCAGCAGGAACACGATGTGCGGCATGCCGGGAATCAGGCCGAGCCCGCCCATCACGCCGGCCGTGATCGAAAGCGACCTCGGCGAATTGAAGACCTGCTTGGTGATCTGGCTGCCCACATCGGTGTCTTTGCCGACCCGAGACACCACCATCGCCGCGGCCACCGAGATCAGCAGCGCTGGAATCTGCGCCACCAGCGCGTCGCCCACCGCCA
>Ga0307516_10009115_pt1 | contig 11114 bp, 10 predicted proteins | sample 19_EM_MG_FD_203310 | JGI IMG/M metagenome (GOLD analysis project Ga0307516, IMG submission 203310) | Populus trichocarpa ectomycorrhiza microbial communities from riparian zone in the Pacific Northwest, United States - 19_EM | ecosystem: Host-associated > Plants > Roots > Unclassified | place...
CACCCTCGCCCGCGCCCACCTGGGCAGCGCCTGGTCGACCGGCAGCGCCGAGTGCTGCGTGTGCCCGCTCTGCAAGATGATCGCCGGGATGCGTGACCCCAACCCGCAGAGTGCCGCGCGGCTGGCCACCAGCGCGGGCGACCTCGCCATGGGCGTCGCCAGCGTGATGCGGGCGGTCTCCGCGATGACCGGCAGCGCACGCCCGAAAAAGCCCGCGCCGCCGGCCCGCCCGGCGCCGCCCAGCCCCGATCAGGCCTGGTCGACCGCTACCCGCGTCACCAAGCCCGGGCCCAGCGACGCCCGGCCCAGCGACGCCCCACCCAGCGACACCGGCGCTGGCACGGCCACCGACGTCTGGTCCGCCGCCTCCAGTGCAGACGCCGCCACCGCCGCCGCCGAGCAGCGCGCGATGGCCGCACGCAAGGCCGCTGCCGTTGCTGCCCGTGAGGCCGCTGCCCGCGAGGCGGCGGCCGCTCGCGCGGCTGCTGCCCGTGAGGCTGCGGCTGCCCGCGAGGCTGCGGCTGCCCGCGAGGCTGCGGCTGCCGGCGAGGCCGCCGATGCGGCTGCTGAGGCGGCGTCGGCGGTGGGCGGGACCGCTGGGGAGGTCGGAGGCGCCGGCCACGAGCCTTTGGTAGGGACTGGTGGTCCCCGTACCGGAAAAGGTCTTTCGGGCCAAGGGCGTGCGCCGGCGACCGGGGACGTGTGGGCCGCCGCCACGTCGGAAACTCGCGTGACACCACAGCGCAGCGTCGATCATGACAACGTGGATCATGACAACGTGGATCATGGGGTTGCGGAGACCGGAGCGGGGCGGGGCGACGACGCGCCGGGCCGCGACGGGGTGTGACGAAAGTAGAGGGGACGGCAGCGTGACGCTGACCATCGGAGTCGACGTCGGCGGCACCAAGGTCGCCGGTGGGGTGGTCGACGAGCACGGCACCGTGCTGGCCACCAACCGCCGCGACACGCCTGCCGAGGATCCGGCGGGCACCCGGGACACGATCGTCGAGATCGCCGCGGAGTTGGCGGCACAGTTCCCGGCCGCGACCGCGATCGGCATCGGCGCCGCGGCCTGGATCGACGCGGCCGGCTCCACCGTGCTGTTCGCGCCCAACCTGGCCTGGCGGGACGAGCCGCTGCGCGACTACGTCACCAAGGCGGTCGGCCTGCCCACCGTGCTGGAGAACGACGCGAACGTGGCGGCCTGGGCGGAGTTCCGGTTCGGGGCGGCCCGACACGCCGACGACTCGATGGTGATGATCACCGTGGGTACCGGGATCGGCGGCGGGATCGTGCTCAACGGCGCGCTGTGGCGCGGTGCGAACGGCATCGCCGGCGAGCTCGGGCACATCCAGTCGGTGCCGGACGGTCACCCCTGCGGCTGCGGCCGGCTCGGCTGCCTCGAGCAGTACGCGAGCGGCAATGCGCTGGTCCGTTTCGCCCGGGCCGGCGCCCGGCAGGAACCGGATCGGGCCGGGCTGCTGCTCGAACTGGCCGGCGGCGATCCACTGGCGATCGGCGGGCGGAAGGTCACCGAGGCCGCGCAGCACGGCGACGGGGTGGCCCGGGACGCGTTCGCGCAGATCGGTTACTGGCTGGGCGTGGCGATGGCCGACCTGGCGCAGATCTTCGACCCGCAGGTCCTGGTGGTCGGCGGCGGCGTCATCGATGCGGGGGAGTTGCTGATGGGCCCGACCGAGGTCACCTACCGTGATCAGTTGAAGCAACGCGGACGGTTCCCGGTGGCGCCGATCCGGGCGGCCGAGACGGGCAACACGGCGGGCGTTCTCGGTGCGGCGGACCTGGCTCGGAGGATCTGAGCGCACCATGATCCCCCTGCGGGTGTTGAGCTACAACGTGCATGGCCTGCGCGACGACCGCGCGGCGCTCACCGGTCTGGTCCGCGACCTCGAGCCGGACGTGGTGATCGTGCAGGAGGCTCCGCGCCGGTTCCGCTGGCGGCACAAGTGCGCCGCGCTGGCCGACGACTTCGGCATGGTGGTCGCCGCCGGCGGCCTGCCGGCGCTGGGCAACCTGCTGCTGGTCACGCTGCGGGTGCGGGTGCACGAGGCCTGGTGCATGCGCTATCCGCTGACGCCGGGGCGGCATCTGCGCGGTGCGGCGTTCGCCCGGTGCTCGGTGCGCGGCGCCACGTTCGCCGTCTCCGGTTCGCACCTGGCCACCGATCCGGTGGAGCGGCCGGCCCAGGCCGCGCAGTGGAAATCGGTGCTGGCGCAGCTCGACGGACCGGTGATCGCCGGTGGTGATCTCAACGAAGGGGCTGGTGGCGGCGCCTGGCGGACGGTGGCCGACGGGTTCGTCGAGCCGTCCTCGGCGGCGCTGACGTTCCCGGCCACGCTGCCCCGGCTGCGGCTCGACGCCTTGTTCGTCTCGCCGGACATTTCGGTCGAAAAGTATGAGGTCCTCGAGACCGAGCAGGCCCGGAAGGCCAGCGATCACCTGCCGGTTCTCGCGGATCTGCGGCTGCCTTCCTCGTAGCGCACTGCTTCTGCGAGGATCTGCGGGTGCACGACACCCCTGACATCGCCGATCGCCACGATGCGGTCTGCGTGATCGGCGCCGGCGGCAGCGGCCTCGCGGCGATCAAGAACCTGCGTGAGCACGGCTTCGCCGTCGACTGCTACGAGCGCGAGACGTCCGTCGGCGGCGCCTGGAACTGGCGCCACGACCGCAGCCCGATGTACGCCGGCACGCACCTGATCTCGTCCCGGCCGCTGACCGAGTTCCCCGACTTCCCGATGCCCGACGACTGGCCGGACTACCCGCACCACAGCCAGATGCTGTCCTATCTGGAGCGGTACGCGAAGCACTTCGATCTCGGCGCGCAGATCTGGTTCGGCACCGAGGTGGTGGCCGTGACCCCGGTCGGCGACGGCCGCTGGGACGTCACCACCCGCAGCACCGGCGGCGGCTCCTCGCGGATCCAGCGCTACGCCGCGGTGATCGTCGCGAACGGGCACAACTGGGCGCCGAAACCGCTCGTGGTCGACGGGTACGACGGCTTCCGCGGTCAGGTGATCCACTCGTCGGCGTACCAGGATCCGCAGCAGTTGCGCGGCCGCAAGGTGCTCGTGGTCGGCGGCGGCAACACCGGCTGCGACATCGCGGTCGAGGCCGCCCAGCAGGCGAGCACGGTGTGGCATTCGACCCGGCGCGGCTACTGGTACGCCCCCAAGTACGTCTTCGGTCGCCCGGTCGACCAGGTCAACGACCTGCTGCTGAAGTGGCGGCTGCCGTTGCGGCTGCGCCAGTGGCTGATCCAGCGGACCGTCCGGCTCACCGTCGGCGACCTCACCCGGTACGGCCTGCCCGAGCCCGACCACCGCCCGTACGAGAGCCACCCGATCGTCAACAGCCAGCTCGTCTACTACCTGGGTCACGGCCGGATCACCCCGGTCGCCGACGTCGCCCGCTTCGACGGCGGCACCGTGGAACTGCGCGACGGCAGCCGGATCGACCCGGACCTGGTGATCACCGCGACCGGATACCTGCCGCGGTTCGAGTTCCTCGAGCCGGAGCTGCTCGACATCGACGACGACGGCCGCCCCGACCTGCACCTGCACGCGTTCGCCCGGCGGCATCCGACGCTCGCCGTGGTCGGCCTGGTGCAGGCGGACGCCGGCCTGTTCCCGCTGGCGCACTGGCAGAGCGTGGCGGTGGCCCGGTGGCTGCGGCTGCGCGCCACCGACCCGGTCCGGGCCGCCGCCGTGCAGCAGAAGGAGTCGGTGCGCCCGGTCCGGAGCTGGGCGCGGCAGCACACCGTGCCGTCCACCCGGCACTGGTTCGAGGTGAGCCACACGAGCTATCTGCGGGCTCTGCAGAGCCTGCTCGCGGAGCTGGAGCCGGCATGAAATCCGATCTGCTGAGGTTCGACGACTGGACGTCGCCGGTGCCACCGGTGCGGCGCGAGGTGCTGCAGGCGATGCCGGCCGCCGACGAGGATCTGCCGCCGCTGCTGTTCGTACCCGGGCTGGGCCACGGGGCGTGGGCGTTCGCCGAGCACTGGCTGGCGCAGGCCGCGTCGCGCGGCTTCCCGGCGCACGCGCTCAGCCCGCGCGCGCACGGTGACTTCCGGGCGTACGCGCACGACCTGGTCCAGGTGGCCGCGTCGCTGCCCCGCCAGGTGGTGCTGGTCGGCCACGGCGCCGGTGCGCTGATCGTGGCGCGGGCGCTGGCCCGGTACCCGGCGCGGGCGGCGGTGCTGGTCGCGCCGGTGCTGGACGGCTGGACCACGCTCGGCGCCGCGTTGCGGGCCAACTTCTTCGGCACGCTGCCGGCCGTGTTCGGGGCGCCGCTGCGGTTCAGCCGCCGTCAGTTGTTCAGCGCCGACCTGCCGGTGGCCGAGGCGGACGCGTACCGCGAGCGGCTGCGTCCGGCCGGCGCGAAGGCGCAGCGGCAACTGGTCACCCACGGCTCGGTCGCGCGGCCGGTCGGCAACCCGCCGGTGCTGGTGGTCGGCAGCCCGGACGACCGGGTGGTGCCCCGGGCGTCGCTGGACCGTACGGCGGCCCGGTACGGCGGCGCACCGCTGCTGTTCCCGGGGATGGGCCACGACCTGATGCTGGACGCCGGCTGGGTGGAGCCGATCGACGCCATCCTGGACTGGCTGACCAAGGAACTGGCTACCGCACGGGCGGCGTGAGCGCGGCCTGGCGCTGCGCGGGGACCGCCGGGGTGGGCAGCCACTCGATCAGTCGGCCGGTGCGGTCCAGCGCGCTCAGGTACGCCCGCGCCCAGGCCAGGATGTCGTGGCTGCGCAGGTGTGACCGCATCGCGGCCATCCGGGCCGCCAGGTCGGCCGGCTGCGCGTCCATCGCCCGCAGCAGCGTGTCCTTCAGCCCGTCGACGTCGTGCGGGTTGACCAGGAACGCGTCCGCCAACTCGGCGGCGGCACCGGCGAACTCGCTGAGTACCAGCGCGCCGGAGCCGTCCTGGCGGGCGGCCACGTACTCCTTGGCGACCAGGTTCATCCCGTCCCGCAGCGGGGTCACCACCATGATGTCCGCGGTCTGGTAGAGCGCGGCCAGGTCGGCCCGGTCGAACGGCTGGTTCAGGTAGTGGATGGCGGGCTCGCCGACCCGGCCGTACTCGCCGTTGATCCGGCCGACCTCGCCCTCGATCCGGTCCCGCAGGCCGCGGTAGCTCTCCACCCGCTCCCGGCTGGGCACCGCCACCTGCACCACCACGGTGTCGCGCACCTTCACCCGCCCGTCGCGCAGCAACTCGCTGTACGCGGTCAGCCGATGCTCGATGCCCTTCGTGTAATCCAGCCGGTCCACGCTGAGCAGCACCCGCCGCGGCTCGCCCAGGCTGTGCCGCAACTGTTTGGCGTGGTTCATCACGTCCGGCCGGGTGGCCAGCGCCTGCATCTCGGCCACGTCGATGGAGACCGGAAACGCCCCGGTACGCACGGTCCGCCCGTCCACCACGATCTCGTCGTCCGAGACGGTCTGCGCGCCGAGCAGCGTCACCGCGAGTTGCGCGACGTTGTGCGCCGCCTGCGGCCGCTGGAACCCGACCAGGTCGGCGCCGAGCATCCCGCGCAGCAGCTCGACCCGTCGGGGGAGTTGCATGAACAACTCGGGCGGCGGGAACGGGACGTGCAGGAAGAACCCGATGAGTACGTCCGGCCGCAGCTCGCGCAGCAACTGCGGAACCAGTTGCAGATGGTAGTCCTGCACCCAGATCGCCGCGCCGGGCTCGGCCACTTCCGCGGCGGCCTCGGCGAACCGCCGGTTGACCGCCCGGTAGGTCTCCCACCAGCCCCGATCGAACACCGGCTGCTCGACGGCGTCGTGATAGAGCGGCCACATCGTCGAGTTGGCGAAGCCCTCGTAGTAGCCGCGCAGTTCCACCTCGGACAGTGCGATCGGGCGGATCCGCAGGCTGCCGATATCGGGCAGGACGGGCGCGCTGTCGATGCCGCCGTTCCAGCCGACCCAGGTGGCCGGGGTCTGCTGGAGGATCGCGTGCAGCGCGCTGGCCAGTCCGCCCGGACTGCGCCGCCACTCGCATGCGCCGTCCGGGGCGGCACTGTCGTCCAGGGGCAACCGGTTGGCGACGACCACAAGCGAGCTCTGACGCATTACGTTAAGTTACTACACGACTACCTATCGACCCAGTGAAGGTGGTCGATCAGACAACCGCACCGTCGTCGAAGTCATCGTCGTCGTCGCCGGACCGCAGTCGCCAGACCAGCGTGATCGCCCCGCCGATGATCGCGGTGAAGCCGATCAGCGTGACGAAGTTGGTGCCGATCGGCAGCAGCGTGGGTCGCAGGAACAGCACGAATCCCACGATGATGCTGACGATGCCGCTGACCGCGTACTTGGAGATGCGGGGCAGTGGTGGCGGGGGTGGCGGGATGTAGCGCTCGTCCTCGTCCTCGTCGTCGTCCACCCGGCCGGCGGCGAACGGGTCCAGCCCGTCCAGCGGCGCCGGGTTGTCGGTGCGACGGCGATTGAGCGAAATGCCGGAAAAGTCGGCGGCCGACGGAAGCCCGGTGGGCGGCCGGGTCAGATCCGGCCGCGGGGGATCGGCCTGGGTGGGATCCGGTCGGGTGTCCGGCCCCCGGGTCGGGTCCACCACCCCCTCGGCGGCCGGCCAGGGCGTGTCCGCGGTCGGGTCGGCGGCGGTGTGGAACCCGGCGATGATCTTCGCCCACTCGGCGTCGATGTCTCGCTGGCTGGCGCCGGCGTCATCGCGGTTGTCGTGGCGCGAGGCCGCCGGCGGGATCGGGCTGATCCCGTCGGTGAGCCGGTTCAGCGTCGCGCGGGCGTCGGCCAGGTAGGCGCGGTCCACGTACAGCCGGTCGGTCGGGCGGCCGGGCAGCGTGGTGGCGCGCAGGATCGGATTGAGATCGGCGGACGGTTGCAGGTAGGCGGCGATGCCCTCGCCGGCGAGCACGTCGAGGAGATGTTCGCCGACGCGAGGATCCACGTCGCCCGCGGCCGCGTAATCGGCCGCGTCGAGCCCGTTGTCCCGCCGCCCGCGACGGGCGCCACCCGTTGACACCCTGCACACTCCCTCGCCGACCGTGCCTTGAATGGTGACACGACAGGTACCGGTTGCGGGAGTGCGTTGTGGCGCGCCGCTCCGGTTCGTACGCTACCGGCACGCCCGATCTGCGCAGAAGGGACACCGGTGTTCTACTGGCTGCTCAAGTACGTGGTTCTGGGGCCCGTACTCAAGGCTGTGTTCCGGCCCCTGGTCGATGGGCTCGCCAACGTGCCGGCGAGCGGGCCGGTGATTCTGGCCTGCAACCATCTTTCATTCTCTGACTCGATCTTCACACCGCTGATCGTCAGGCGAAGGGTGACGTTCGTCGCCAAAGCCGAGTACTTCACCGGCAAGGGCCTCAAAGGCCGGCTGATGCGTCAGTTCTTCCTCAGCACCGGGACGATCCCGGTGGACCGTTCGGGCGGCAAGGCGGCCCAGGCGGCCCTGGACACGCTGCTGCGGGTGCTCCGCGACGGCGAGGTGGCCGGCATCTACCCGGAGGGCACCAGGTCGCCGGACGGCCGGCTCTACCGCGGCAAGACCGGGGTGGCGCGGCTGGCCCTGGAGAGCGGCGCGCTGGTGGTGCCGGTGGCGCTGCTCAACACGGACGAGATCCAGCCCACCGGCCAACTGATTCCCAACCTCAAGCGGGTCCGCCTGCGCTTCGGTCAACCCCTCGACTTCTCCCGGTACGCGCAGCAGAAGGGCGACCGCCTCGTCGAGCGTGCCATCACCGACGAGATCATGTACGAGCTGATGACGCTGACCGGCCGCGAGTACGTCGACGTCTACGCCGCCACGCTCAAACCGAGTTCATCCCAGCCCGCCGTCGCAGCGACGCCACGTCCGTGACCACGATGCGCCGGCCCTCGGTGCGCAACCACCCACGACTGGCGAACGAACCGATGGCCTGATTGACGCTCTGCCGCGATCCGCCGGCCATCTCGGCCAATTGGCTCTGGTTGAGCTCGATCGTGATCATCGGCGCCTGGCTCTCGCCGGCCAGCCGGACCAGCGTCTTGGCCACCCGCCCGGGCAGATCCAGGAAGACGTGGTCGGCGTTCTGCTCGGTGAGCCGGCGGATCAGCGCGCCCACCGACCGCATCACCGCGTCCAGAATGCGCGGGTTGGAATGCACCAGATCCATGAACGCGGCCCGGGACAGCGCCAGTGCCTGGCAGTCCTCGATCGCCTCGGCCGACGCGCTGCGGGTGGACGCGTCCAGAAGGGACACCTCGCCGAGCACGTCGGGCGGCCGGACCACGGTGAGCACGGCCCGCTCCCCGGTCGGCGCGGTGCGGAACACCGCGACGGCGCCCCGCTTGAGGATGATCAGCGATTCGCCCGGATCGTGCTCGACGAACAGAATCTGACCTTTTCGGTACGTCCGCGGCACGGCGGTCGCGATTACTCGTTGGCGAACGTCGGGCTCGAGCCCGGCGAACATCTCCACGCCCGTGAGCGCGTCGCCGGGCTCCGGCAGACGATGTTCCACGGCTCAATCCCTCCCCGGTCGGGACCGTCGCCGATGCGCATGCTCAGCGCCGGCCCCCTGACGCGAACGATCACTCTTAGCATGAAGAGCGGCCGAGATGCCATTTGATACATCGACCTGCGGCCGTCCGTACACGATCATGTCGCTTCCGTCGCTTTCTGTACACCCCCCGAGCGCACCGCGTGATTGTCGCCCTGGGTGTCCGTCGGTTTCACGCGTTCTGCGCGGATAATCGCCGCCGTGCCGGATGACGACCGTGTTCGATCGCTGCTGCGCGACCAGTGGCACCTGCTGACCGTCGACCTCAGGCGGCTCACCGGGGGAATGCTGTCGCAGGCCTGGGACGTGGCCGTCGGCGAGGACCGGTACGTGGCGCGCCTCGTCGACGCCGCCAGCCGCCAGCCGCTCGAGGCCGGCTTGGCCGCTGCTGTTCAGCTGCGGGGCTCCGGTGTCGAGGCCGGGCAACCCGTCCGGACGATCGGCGGCGGCCTGACCGCGGCGACCCCGGCCGGCGCGCTCGCACTGCTGCGCCGGGTGCCCGGCCGGGTGCTGGTCGGCGGTGATCCGATCGATCAGCAGTTCTGGGGCGACCGGCTGGGCGCCCTGCACCGCATCCTGCAGAGCTTCCACCACCCCGGGCTGCGCCCGTGGAACCTGCTCGACCCGGACGCCGCGCACCTGGCCGCCGAGCCGTGGCTGCGCCCGGCGGTGGCCGACGCGGTCAACGCCACCACCCGGCTCACCGTCACCGACCGCCTCACCTACGGCGTCCTGCACGGCGACCCGGCCGCCGAGGACTTCGTCGTCGACCCGGCCACCGGTCGCGCCGGCCTGCTGGACTGCGGCTCCAGCGGCACCGGCCCGCTGGTCTACGACGTGGCCGCGGCGGTGGTCTACGCGGGCGGCCCGGACCAGTCCGTCGAACTGCTGGACGGCTATCTGGCCGCGAGCCCGGTCGGGCCGGACGAGTTGGACGCCGCGCTTCCGGTGCTGTTGCGTTTCCGCTGGGCGGTGCAGGCCGACTGGTCCGCGCGCCGGCTCGCCGCCGAGGACGGTGCGCGTGCCCGGGAGAGCCTGGACCGCGCGCGGGTGGCGCTGGAGTCGATGGCCGGCTGACTCCCGGTCGGATCGGCCACCCGGTCGGATCGTCGACCCGACGGGCCGGTTAGGTCGATGGGTGGGCGATGGGCCAGGATGGACCTCGATGGTCTATCGCTATTTCTATGACTGTGAGTTCATCGAGGACGGCCGCCTGGTCGATCTGGTCTCGATCGGTGTCGTCGACGAGTTCGGCCGCGAGTTCTATGCGGTGTCGACCGAGTTCGACGACGCTCGGGCCGTACCCTGGGTGCGCCGCAACGTCCTCGACAAGCTGCCCTCCCCGGCCGATCCGGCGTGGCGCTCCCGCGAGCGCATCCGCGACGACCTTTATGCGTTCCTCACCGAGCCGACCCGCGGCCGCGACGAGCAGATCGAGTTGTGGGCCTGGTACGCCGCGTACGACCACGTCGTGCTGGCCCAGCTCTGGGGCGCGATGCCCGCGTTGCCGCGCGAGATCCCGCGCTTCACCAAGGACCTGCGCCAGCGTTGGGACGACTTGGAGCGCCCGCCCCTGCCCACCGCGCAGGGCCGCCACGACGCCCTGGTCGACGCCAAGCACAACCTCGCCCGCTGGAAGGCCATGGGCGGCTGAGAAACAATCCGCGGGTTCGGCACTCAGGTGCGGCCGAGCGGGTGGACGATCAAGACGCGGGCGTGCCCCGGAACGACCCCGGAGGCGGGGGAGCCGGAAACAATACCGAGGTATGCGGGCCGCTTTGGCCAGGGCGGATCGCGGCGGCTACAGTGCGCTTGCGGCCCGCCCGGGGCCGGCAACGCTGCCGATCCGCTCCCTGGGACTTATTGCTGGGCTCCCCATATTCTCTCGCTACCCGAAACTCAGGGAGGACGAGCAATCATGCGTATCGGCGTGCTCACCGGCGGTGGCGACTGCCCCGGCCTGAACGCGGTGATCCGAGCGGTGGTCCGCAAGGGCGTCGCCGTCTACGGTCACGAGTTCGTCGGCTTCCGGGACGGCTGGAAGGGACCCCTCGAGGGCCTGACGAAGCCGCTCGGTATCGCCGAGGTCCGCGGCATCCTGCCCCGCGGCGGCACCATTCTGGGCTCGTCCCGGACCAACCCGTTCAAGATCGACGGCGGGGTCGAGCGGATCAAGGCGAACCTGGCGGAGCAGGGCGTCGACGCGCTGGTCGCGATCGGCGGCGAGGACACGCTCGGCGTCGCGACGAAGCTCAACGACCTCGGCGTACACGTCGTCGGCGTGCCGAAGACCATCGACAACGACCTGAACGCCACCGACTACACCTTCGGCTTCGACACCGCGGTCAACATCGCGATGGAGGCCATCGACCGGCTGCACACCACTGCCGAGTCGCACCATCGCACGCTGGTCGTCGAGGTGATGGGCCGGCACGCCGGCTGGATCGCGCTGCACGCCGGCCTGGCCGGTGGCGCCAACGTGATCCTGCTGCCGGAGCGCAACTTCGACGTGGAGCAGGTGGCCACCTATGTGACCAAGCGGTTCCAGGTGGAGTACGCG
>Ga0307516_10009116_pt1 | contig 11114 bp, 15 predicted proteins | sample 19_EM_MG_FD_203310 | JGI IMG/M metagenome (GOLD analysis project Ga0307516, IMG submission 203310) | Populus trichocarpa ectomycorrhiza microbial communities from riparian zone in the Pacific Northwest, United States - 19_EM | ecosystem: Host-associated > Plants > Roots > Unclassified | place...
GAGCAGTATGGGATCCCCATCGCCCAGCGAGCCTCCTGTGCCATTTGTCATATGAGGGCTGACTGTAAAGAAGCTGCCCGCGGGGACAAGTGCTATAACATGGGGTGGGAGGGGTTTTCAATCTGGTACGATCGTAAGTTGCGTGCCCTGATATTTATCAGAGCTCCGTGCTAACGCATTCATCAGGTAGGGGTAGAAATAATGCAAACAGTATCTGTTTCCCTTTCTCATTCGGAAATGGTATGCTGACTCCTTGGCCCCGGAAAGATCGTGGACCTTTCGTTCAAAAAGCGGAAAACGTGAAAATACTAGCGCATCGAGGAGTTGGTTATACGCATGCTTCTTGTAAAACACACAATTTTCCGTGCTGGTTCAAGCTTCCCAGACCGAGCTATCCTGTGAATCTACGTGGTCATTTAGGGGAGCTCCGGTTCGTCTCCTCGGCAGGGGTTACAGGGCCAGCATACCTGATGCGATTGTAATGACAAAGGGCCGAATTCCGGATGCCGGACCCTTAGCTCAATCGGTAGAGCTTTGTACTTATGAGGTTAACTCCCGTCATGCAAGGGTCCCGAGTTCGATTCTCGGAGGGTCCACGTTGATTTTTTACTTCCCGTTCACCGCACAACAAACCAACAAGAAAACATATGATATGCAATTACACACATGCAGAACGCAACAAAAACTAAAAGTAGTGGTCGGTAGGGTAAGTATCGTACAGAGCAAGAGAAAAGAACAAAAAACCGTGAGAACATCTAACGTTTCGTCGTACCAAACCCAAACTCGGCCTCCAACCAAGTAACCATCGTTCGTGCGACCTGCTCGGACAAAGTCAATGGTTCGTAGATGCTGACTCTGACTGCCTCTATATGGTCCGTCAACATCCGTTGCAACTCCTCGTGTTTGCGTGATAGCAGGGGCCGGGTGGCTTCCCGCATCTCCTCCGCGAGGATGGGCTTCAACGCCTCGATAACCTGCTCCAGCGTCAGAGCTCCTTCGGGTTGCGCGCTCTGTTGCTCGACGAAAGCCTGGACGGTGGAATTAACAGCCTCGAATTGTCTCTGCATTGAGGCAATTTCCGCCTGTTTCATCGCGATCTCTTCCTCTCGCTGTCGGGTATCGTAAGCCCATTTCGGGAGTTCCGAAAATTGGGATTGGGATCTCACCTGCTTTTCCCTGACCTGAATCTCGTTCGCTTCGCCCCGTGCCACCTCAAACTCCTGAAACACTTCGTTCCAATCAGCGATGGCCCGTTCCGCTTCTTGCTTGAGAGTCTCAACAATCTGCGAGTTGCCCTCCATAACTTCGACGGACGTCTTCGCGTTCTCGATAAACGTTTGATAATCCTGGAATATCTCCTTCAGTCTGGTGGCTCGAGAGGATTCTTCGCCTTCAGGGTCCTCCACGACGTCGTTGAGAAGTCCCTCGATCGTGCCTTCAGCCTCCGCGATCCGATCAACAAGCGCCTCATTTGCCTCTCGAAGGTCAGCCACACTCCGAGTGAGGGACCTACGCTGTGACGAAGCTCGCGGTTCGCCGTCGTTTCCCCTCTTCCTCTTCAACGAAGGGATCGCATCGAGGACCCCGTCCCCATCGTCGACTTCCATGGGGGACTTGGGGGGCAAGGGTGGGAGAGCCGCAACAGCCTCCTGTTCCGCCTTCAACCGTTCCAACAGATGGTCCTGCAGAGCCAGCTTCTTCTCGAGCTCATCCATTCTGGCTGTCGCGACCTGCATCTGTTCCTGCATCCATTCAATTTCACGAGGTGTCGTCGCTTGTGGGTCGGGTACGGCGGGGACAGGTTTCAGAGCGGCGTTGGCCTTGGACACCCTCCGATCGAGTGCGATGGACTGCGAGACGAGGGCTTCGAACGCGAGTTGATGTTGGACGAGGTTATTTGTAGCATGCACGATTCGGGCGTTGATTTGTGTCTGAACCTCTGGGGAGAACGAGTTGAAATTGAGACGGTTCTTGAGGGATTGAGCCACTGTCGTCTCCTCCTCCCATTCCATGACCTCAGACTTGGTCTTCATTAGGTCGGCCCACAGCCTACACGAGAAGTTTTCAAAGAAAGTGTTAGCAAGCGTGTGATCCCTTTCACGAAACCAGCGAATCCGACACACTTGACTCTCGTACTCCAAATCTCGGTTTCATCCCCATCCGGGAGAGTCGCAGTACGGGGGGTGGAGGAGCCCCCAACAGGTGGAGGTGAGGGTGGTTTCATGTCTTGACCGGCCACTTGGTCTTTGATAACCAGCTCGAGTGATTTCTGGAGCTCGGATATGGCGGTGATCTGGGGTCGAGTGAGCTTAGCGGAGGTAGGAAAACCGGGAACGATGGGTGTTTCTGGGGCAAAAATGGGCGAGAGTGGCGATTCCTGAAGCGGAGATGATTGGGGAGACGTAAAGGTGGCAGCAGCACGCTCCCCAAAGGACAAATCCAAAGTGAGTGGTTGATGACGTTGATCGACCGGACCTCGAGGCGGAACAGGTGATTGGTCACCCCCAACGCTCGTGTTCGTGTCTCCAGCTGCCAGTCGAACAGGACTGAAGAGAGAGCTCGGAACGATGTCGACGGGAGGCTCGAGCTTGACGTTCCGAGGCGGGCGGTCCGACTTGGTGTATTTGGGAGGAGGAGTGTGACCGCGGGATGACGAGATCGGAGTTGGCGTTGGCGGTCGTCGATCAGGTCGGCGACGGTGAACAGGGGAGTAGCTTCGTGGTCGTGAGCGGGGGCGGGGGCGGGGGGAATGAGAGCGCTGGATCCTCTCGTGGAGCGGTCGACGTGGAGGAGGTGATGAGGGTCTTGGTCGTCTTCGAGTGGGACTCACGAAATTCCCGCCGGTTCTGGTTCGACTTCTACTTCTGCTCCTGCTCCTTCCCCTTTTCCTGTCCCTGCTCCTGCTTCTGCTCCTACTCCTCCCCTTTCTCGGGCTCGAATCCCTCCTCCGACTTCCACCGTACCCCCTAGGAGATGTAGACATTCGCGGTCCACCCACCCCCCTATTCCACTCTGGTTCGTTCGGGTGAATAAACCAACAAATCTTTGAACTTCGCGGACACGGTGCCGTGTTGGGCTCCCCCGTCTCTGGATCGTAATACTGGGACGAACTGATGAGCTAAGGACGGGGACCCTGACCAACCACGACGTACCAGGCATTTCACTTTCTTTACACCCCTCGGTGGCATCGAAAAACACACTGAGGGTGAGATATGATTTCGATATGTACAGGGTGGTCGTTTGGCGGGAGATTAGGTCGTGTCCTATGAAGTCCGGAGGTACAATGCGTAGCAATGATCGGGAGTAGAATACAAAAAGCAAAAAGAGTAAAGTCGACCCGGGATGGTGGGAACGCGGGGAAAAATGGATACACGGATGAATAGATGCAACTGGCGGGATATTAGGTGTTGAAATGGCACGGAAACGTTAACGCTAGGATGTCGAGGAGGGAGCGGGAAATAGAGAGAAAAATCGCGCGGGGGAGAGAACAGATGAACGGTGGATGGCTACGAGCGTTCGTCGGTGTCCCCATCCACCGCGGCCAAGTCCGCGTTAACCGATCGCAGATAACACCCCACGGCCTCAAACAACCGCTGAGTCCCGACGAGCCTCGGGTAAATCTGCGCCTCCAGCTGAGCTTGTTCCTGTAGGGTCAGCTCGCGCATAACTTTCAATCCACGCTCGACATATTGGTGAACGTCCTCGATCACGACCCGAGTTTGCTCCCGTAGGGCAGGTCGAATGGCAGACTTGACATTCTCCATCGTGACTTGTTGCTGTAACCCCACGACTAGCCCTGTAACCCATTCGTTGAGGGCTTCGAGCTGTGCAGATGAGGTCGCCAGGCGTTGGTCGAGCGCCTTCATACTCTGCTCGTGCTAAAATGAAATTCAGCACAAGATAGACACCCACGAAAACAGTGCCCACCGCTTCTTCCGCCGCTTTGCGTTCTTCATTCCCAACCTTGATGGCATGGGTCGCGTCCCGGACCACAGGGACTTGCTGGATAAGGTCCGCGATACCTTGAGCGAACACTTGCAGTTGTGGAGACTGGCCATCCATCGTCAGGAGTGACTCCTCGAGGGTTTGGACTGGTCCATCCCTGTGGGGGGCCGACTCTGCAAGGGTGATTGTTTGCACGGAAACCTGCAAGAGAACAAGAGGATTCAGTAACATGTACAGTCGAGATTGATGAACTCGGGCGGATGCGAACCTCAACAAGAGCTACTCGCTCCACGTTAGTCCGATGCATATTTTCCGCCTCCTCCACGGCCATCTCGTCGCGGGTTTCGGGAGGGGGAAGATCGCGGAGAATCTCTCTTGCCTGCTTCTCCTGGGCCAATTCGTCAAGCCGAGCCTGGAGAGCGAGCAGGTTCCGGTCAACAAGATCATGCTTCTCGTTCCACCTCTTCACAATATCCTCAACAGCCATCTTTCTATTCTCCTCTGCTTCAGCTTCCGTTGTCGGATGGTTGTGTTCGTTGTAAGCGACGACGTCGAACATGCTGCGAGATGGGAGGGATCCCAGGTCCGCCGTGATACGTGCTCGACGTTCGTTCGCCTCGTTCGAGGCCGCGCGAAGTGCCTGGAGTTTTCCAACGAGCACCAGTCGCGCGTCGTGGCCGGGGTGGTTATACATTCGGGCTTCTTGTGACTTCTTGTAGTCCTCATATCGCTTCTCCGCTTTTCTGGCCCACTCCTCCACGACCGCTGCCTCCGTGAAGAGACTGTAGGTAAAAAATTGTTAGGGGGTTGCGCAAAATAAGATTCCAACCAGGTACTTACTGAAGTAGGTGTTTTGCGAACGCGGTCTTCTCTCCGGAGGTCTTCGGCTCACGTGAGAGAATGCTTATGTCGTAGTTGTTGGTAGTAGGTGCCTCGTCGATCTCCCCAGCTTCCAGGGATTCTCCGCGGTTAGGTTGGTCGGCCGTCCCACCCATCACTGCGTCACCATCACCGTCGACTCCAGACCCTGCGGTGCTGTGGGTGGAGAGCACGTGGCGGTAGTACCGCGGGGATAGTTTCATATCCTCATGGCTCCTCTTACGTTTGTTTCGGCGTTTGTGAACCGCCTTCTCGAGAGCGGTCAGGGTCGCCTTCCCCTCGAAATTCGGTTCGCCCTCGTCGACGTCCATAGCCGCTGGCGCAGTATCAAGACGAGAAGTCACGGGGGCGGAATCTAAGGGGCCAAAAACAGGTTTGTGTGAGCGCATCGTTCGGGTGGTAATGGTGAGAGGGTAAAAAGAAACGCGAGATTCAAAATGGTTACCTTGGGTGACACCGACAGTCGCAGGGACAGACGGAGTAGAGTTTCCCCAGCCTCCTCCCCCTCCCCCAGACGAGGGTAAACCGGTGGTGGTTTCAGAGTTCGAAGTCTCGCGCCGACTCGACCGACCTCCGCCCTGAACGCTGCTATCCCTTTCCTTTCCCTTCCCTTTACCGGGGCCAGCACCGCCTGTACGCTCGCCCTGTACGGGTTCATTTGAGGAACCCCAGGTATTGTTCGAAGAACCCCAGGCAGACGAGCCCCGAGTGTTGCCCGTTGAGCCCCAGGTATTGGCAGACGAGTCCAGAGTGATGTTTGGTGAGCCCCACGCGGTACTTGGTGCACCCCAGACGGTATCTGGTGAGGTCGGAGCTGAGGGGTTGGTATCGATGGTCTTCTCCTGAGTGATCGGCTTGGCCGTATTAACGATTTCGTTCTTCTTGCTGGAGGAACCCCACCCGCCACCGCTCGAGCCCCATCCACCGCCACCCGAATCAGAGCCAACAGCAGACGAGCCCCAGCCCCCTCCATTCCCCCCTCCTCCGCTGTTGCTCTCTCCCCCTCCCCACCCGCTAACGGTTTCGCCCGCTCCCCACCCATGGCTCGTGTCTCCTCCACCCCACCCATGACTTGTGTCTCCTCCACCCCATCCACCACCACCGGACGTTTCTTCAGCGGACTGACCCCAGCCGAGAGTCGGAGTGATAGGTTCAGGAGACTGTTGCGTCTCAGTCGTCCCGAATCCGGATCCCCATCCAGCATCAGCGGTTGCATCCACACTCGCTCTACCGAGACTTGGAGTCGAGCCTCCTCGACTGGGACCAGTGGGTATGGAGTTCGTGCTGGTGCCTGGTCCGAAGGAGTTCCTGGGTCGCGGCAAAGAGTCTCCGGACTGGGCCGTCGTGTCCCAGCCTGGCTGGTCGGGGTGAGTGAACTTGCACTCGCCCTTGGGATGGTTAAAGCAACCGCCTTTTATCGGTGATCCATCCGATTCGTAATGCTGGTCGGCGGAAATTGGCGTATAGGGCGGAGCCCACAAACAGACGAGGGGAGACACGGATGGAACAGTGAATCAGCGAGTGCATGATGGGGGTGGTAATCAAATGTGAGAACGATCAGCCTCAGACGTCGGAAGCGCCCGAGGGCTGAAACCATCGCGGAGGTGCAGGCACAGATGGCCGGAAAAAACGCGGAGAGGACCAAAGAGACTCACTCGACATCTCCTTGGAATTGGGCCCCTGCCACCCCCACCTCCGCCTCCACCTCCCGGACGTCCTCGACCACCACCGCCCTCAAAATACGACTTCGGGAGGTGGTCGAAACCGTATGAGCTCCTATTGTGCGAGCGTGCATCCGCCCACCTCGGACCGGGATGAACGAAACGGCAATATTCTCCAGAGTCGCATGAGCCAATCCCTTCGTCGTTGAAGTTCTGGGTGTTGGGCGAACGGATTTGAGCGTGAATCGAGGAAGATCGTGGACGGCGGTGTATGGGGTTTCGGTTTGGGGAGAAGGGAGCCGACGGGGTGAACGGCCAAATGGAAGAGCGGATCCGGTGGTCAGCGGCGAGATCGGGCGCGGACAAGGCCTCAGGCGGGGAACGAGAGGACTCACCCTGCACCGGAGATTCTTTGGGCCGGACATCTAACTCGGCTGTCGACGTCGATGTCACCGACAGAATCGATTAGTGGGTGTGGCGGACAACGATCTCGTGACAGAGTCGAGCAAGAACGCGACGGAGGTGAGAATGGGGGGTTTTGTAGCACGCGTCTGATCCTGCCCGTTAGCGCCCAGACATCACCCTCTTTGTATGTTGGCAAGCGCAAGCATATCGGATTGCAACTAACGGCTAAGGGTAAGTGGGATCATCTAGCAATTCACCGCCAACGGACATCCTAAACAAGAGAAGGAATACTAATCGCAAGCAACCGACGAGAAAGCAGCGCCGTTGTGGTGGGTAAAAGAAAGCGTGAGCGTGTCAGGGAAGGGGGGAGGTAGCGCTATTCGTAGAACGGGGAGTAAATAAAAGCGGAAGGGAAAGGATACAGCCGACGTGAGATACGTGAGGAGGGGGAAACATAACAGAAACGGTCCACAAAAGAGTCCGCGGCCGGGTCAACCGGTATCAAACAGAACGCTCGTGAGTACGCAAAGTAAGAGACTCAACCCCACCACCTCTGAGGGGGACGAGCGGGAGCTCGCCTCCTTCGGGACGGGAGGTCCTCTTCAACCTCTTCCTCGATGATCTGCGCAGGAGCGGCAAGGGGGGTTTCCTCAACGACATACTCGACAGAGGTCGTCTTGGGACTGTTGATCTTGACAGAGGGGGAGAGTTGAACGGGTGTGGGGATGGCTGCAATACGGGTATTTGCTGGAGCTGGTCCGCCAAGGACTGGTGAGGGATAAACGGTGTGACGTTGAGTCTCGATCTGCGTTACTGTTCTGGTGGCGTATTCGGTCTCTACTTCAGTGACAAAGATTGGGGGTTCCTGGAATTGTTGCTGTAAAAAGGAGACGTTAGCGCGAATTCGGGATCAACGAGGGAAATTAAACGAATATTAAAGGCGGTGTCAGCCGGGATCTGGTCGGGATATAAAGGTAGATCCGTGACATGATCGATCACCAGGACAGACAACCACAAGACGAGGGGGACTACTGATAGCTGACATAGCGCGCGATGATGTCCCCCAAGCCTTTCAGGAAAGGGAGGGGGGGATGCAACTGACTGTATACAAGAATGATGGATAGTCGTCGGCGTGTTTGTCGTAGTCCCCCTTAGTCTCGAGAAACGCTCAGAATGGTCGTTGAAGAGGTGGTACCTTGAGAGGTCTACGCTTAATTGGGGGTTGCTCATAAGCATATTCTTCCTCGACAACCTCAGCATGGGGGTTATCCCCAATGTTGCTGTGGAAATACATGCGTCAAAATGGTGAACAAGAAGCGAAAAATTTAGGCTCACGCGAGCTGTTCCATGATCCAAGATTCGCGACGAGACGCATCGTGTTCACGGCGGTTCACTGATTCTTCGCGACGACTAATTTCGCGTTCGCGTTCGGCAATCTTGAGCTCGCGCTCGAAGATATCCTCGGCCCTAGCACGAGCATTGTCCATCCAGCTGGGGACAGCAAGGTCGGCTTCCTTTACAACCTCCCTGACGACGGTGGGGGCTGGCGAAAACTCGGTGATGGTGCTGGGGGCGCAAGCAGGACAAGCGGGAGACTGAATGACACCACCAGGAGCGCCGACGAGGATTTCAGCCTCACGGCGGGCGACCTCAGCTTCACGCTGGGCAACGTCACGCTCCCGCTGAGCAAGGGCTTGAGATCTCTTGGGAGTGACGTATCCCCAAATGCCTTCGTTTACAGTCGGCTCTGGATTGGGAACGACGTGGGGTACCGGGGCGGGGGTGGTGGAAGAGTGCTGGGAGGGTAACGAGAGCATCACGGCAAGGACGGCGAGAATCAAAGAGAGGACGAGGAGGAGGGTCGTGGAGGAAATGGATCGGTGGTGGTGATGGTGAGAGCGTTCACGGTCAGAGCGTTCCCCATGAGAGCGATGATGGGAAGAAGGTTGGGCCATCCTGACGCTAATCGAGTTCGAAGGCGACAAGGATGAGGTGGGGGCGCGTCTGGATTGCGTTTTGGAAGAAATGGTTGGAAACGAGAATGTGTCGCGGTGGAAGAAATACAGGAGGAGGTGGTGGTTGAAGAAGAAGAGGGAGAACCGACGAAAAACTGGAAAATAAAAACGGTCTCGTCAACCAGACACAAATAATGCCAAACACACCTTCCTAATTAAGACAACAATTATTTCATCCGGTTTATGTAATATTTTACCTCCACGTGTCCATTCAGTTTCCGCCCCGACGAACAGCGTTCGGGACGCGCGAACATTGTGTCGTCGCGTAGGAGGAGAAGACGAGGAGCGGACGCGTCGGAACCAAACGCGATCGAATGTGTGTCAGTTGTGTCCGTCACATCCCAGAGCGTGAGCGTGACACACCGCGTTCCCACCCAACACACCATGTCTGCCCTCTCCTCAGCATCCACCCGCAGACAGACAGGCGCGTTCAACCCGTCCACCCCCAGAAACTCAAAGATATCCTACACAATCTCCACCCCTCCTTCGTTGACACCCTCTATCTCTTCTTCGACACCTTTCGACTGGGATGCAGCCAGGTTGAGGAAACCGCCGCCATACGGCACCCCATTCGTCGATAGGCGCCTCCAGGCACTGAGGAATGGGGGCCCGACGCCCAACAAATCCACCCCAACGAAACGGACGGTCAGGAAGAAGACAATGTGGCAGAAGTAAGTTCGTCCACCGCCACACATTTGTTTCCTTGCTGAATGCAGGTACATATAGAGCTGCCAACCTACCATCTGAGATTATGTTCCAGATTGAGATGCTTCCAGAAACGCTCTCTCTGCCATCTTCAAAAACTTCTGCCCGGCTCGTCGGTGGATTGTTGAACCTTGTCCACTTGTGTGTTTGCATCTCCCAGATAAGGAAGGTCCCGGAGTCCGCAACCGGGTGGGAGGAAATGTACATGGAAACCGAGGAGCAGTCTTGGTTCGATTGGGTGCGTCCTTTCGTTTGCGGTTCTCATCCCTGGGGATTTCTGACGATCGGCATCCGCCTTTCAGACATTCCCTGCCCAGATCCTCTTGATCAGCGTCGCGGTCTTGAATTCCATATACCTCTTCTCCCGCACGCGTACCTATGATCTCAGCCTCCAACCATCCAACCTCGTCAACTCTCCTAATGCCAAGTTTGTCGCGACCGTCGCCGATCCACCACCACCGCCTTCGCTGCCGGTCCGCCTATGGAAGGCATTTGTGACCTTCTGGCGGTTCCTATTAAACATATCAGCGACCACAGCAAAGAACACTCCAAAGATGTCGAGGGTCCAGCAGCTGGAGATCTGGAATCCGGCCGACTTCGAGAAGGAGCTGTTCTTGATCTACTCTCCAGCGAACTTTCTAATGTGGACCGTGACGAATGGGTCGAACTGGATTTGGATGTTTATGCTCATGCCGCTTGTGTGGGTTCAGGTAAGTTTGTTCACCTGCGGCTTTCCCCCTCATGACCCTGACCGAAATTGGCTTCGAAGGCGTCCACCTTGACCAACGCCTTCCAAATGTTGGTCAAAGACAAGGATATAATTGCCGCAGAGGTTATGCACGAATACGACGAAAAGGCGGGTCTTTATTTATACTCTTAAGATCCTTCACTAACCACACGGTCCAGTTCGTCATCCCTCGAATAAATCCAATCAGGAGAGATGCGGCGGTCATGACGCACCAGGCCGAAGTGGTCAATGTCTGGGAGGACTGAGCGGGTAATTCCCCACACTCTGGCGTACGCGATGGTCTGGTCCCAGGTGCCCGAACTAGAGTCGTTTTGACAGGGTCTTAACCGCCGAGAACTCTGGCGCCGCCGCCTCCCCACGGTTGTTCGGACAGGTAACAGATAAGAACGATTGTAGTCCCACCATAGTACATGATATATAACATCCCATAGATCCTTCACCTACACTACCATGATTTGCCAGCGGACCCGAAAAAGGGCCTGGAGGTGTCCGCGATCCGCCCACATCTCAAGGGCTCATTGTGAACGGACGCGGCGCCCTCCGCTGCTACCTTGGTCCTCTACCACATTCCTCCACTTCGTCTACGCCAAACACCCTCACTACAGCGCCACCAAACCACCCTTTCGAGAGTAAACCATGTCCGGAATCTGCAGAACGCGTCTTGCCGAAGAACGCAAACAGTGGCGGAAAGATCATCCGTTCGTGAGTTGTCCGATCCCACCCAGCTCCACCCTTGATTCCCTTCCACAATCCCTC
>Ga0307516_10009117_pt1 | contig 11113 bp, 10 predicted proteins | sample 19_EM_MG_FD_203310 | JGI IMG/M metagenome (GOLD analysis project Ga0307516, IMG submission 203310) | Populus trichocarpa ectomycorrhiza microbial communities from riparian zone in the Pacific Northwest, United States - 19_EM | ecosystem: Host-associated > Plants > Roots > Unclassified | place...
CTCATAACCTGTTGAAAGTGATGAACGTGTGTATTGTCTAAGTAAGGCTGAAGCCTCGAGAGAAAGGAGAATATAGGGGTAGGCCCATGCCTGCCGTGACTAAGCAACGAGTGAGATATTGCAACAGCGAGTGTTATGTTGAATACGAGAGTGAGGGTGGGGGAAACAATGATGAAGATGACCGAGGGGTTTTTTGCACTTGTATAATGACAATGTGGGCGGTTGGACGGCCCTGCACACGCGCACGTCTTGTGTATGACCTACTGAGCCGTAGCTGGGTTCTTCTGAGCTTGAGGATCAATTTCTGCCCGGGTTTGTGGAACGTGACGGAGATGCCCGGGCTTTCCCGATCCCCCTGCACATATTCTCGAGTAGAGCACTCTACACTAACTAGCGGCATATCAACTGGCATTCGATCACATATACACACATATGCAGCCCTCGATTTCTTGGCACGATGAGGATAGAATTTTGCCAAGAATGCCAAGCGCAAGTCGAAGTTGGTCTATCCAGCGAGACTTATCTACATTCTTTCCCCCACCCCCCCACCAGATGCGCCTGCCCACAGTAATCCGCTACCTCCCACTCAGCAACCCACGGTTCCAACTGGTCGCCTTTCTGTCGCTGCACATCCGCCGCCGCACCGGCATTGCAATGGACACGCTGCTGTCTGAGCTGCCGGGCATTGATCCGCCGTCGCCAACGCGTGCGCTGCGGCCGACTCCTCCACTGCGCGCGGAGGCACTGCCCGGCGAAAAGAAACAGAAGCAGAGCCAGAAGGAGCGCCGTCGGAACGTGACCAAGTTTGTCAACCAGCCGCCGGACCCGCTGTACTATTTTGAGGACGGTCTGCGCAAGGTTCATCCGTACTTCTTCACCTTCAACACATTCTGCAAGGAGCGCTGGCGTGGCCGCACGCTGCTCGACGTGTTCTCGACCGAGTTCCGTGACCGACCCGTCGAGTACTATGTGTGTTTCCCCCCGGCTGGTGTTGGAGAGCGGAGAGGGGAGGAGGGGACTGATTGCAGTGGTAGAGAGAGGCCGTGGCCGCCGGAATAGTGTACGTCTGTGGCACTGACCGGAACTCCGTGCTGGCCGCGTCGCCGCGCTCGGGGCTCGACACCGTGCTGCTGAACGGAGACATGATCTCGCACACGATGCACCGCCACGAGCCGCCCGTCACCGGCGAGCCCATCGGCATTGTCCACGAGGACGATGCCATCATGGTGATATGCAAGCCCGCCGGCGTGCCCGTCCATCCCACTGGCCGGTACAACTACAATTCCGTCACGGAGATTCTGAGGCACATGAGGCCGGGCTTCAATCCTCTGCGTACGTGGGTGGGTGGGGGAGAGGGGAGTACGGTTGGGCGTGGCTGATGTGGCGGGCGTGCAGCGTGTAATCGGCTCGACAGACTGACCAGCGGTCTCATGTTCATTGCGAAAACGAGGGAGGCCGCGGAGTCGTTCATGAACCAGCTGCAGGCGCGGACGATACAGAAGCAATACGTTGCACGGGTGAAGGGCGAGTTCCCGGAGTAGGCAGCCCCGCCCCCCCCGGCCGCCGGCGGCGCACCCGCGGTACTGACGGCACGCAGGGGCGACGTGGTGTGTGCGGAGCCGATCCTGCAGATCTCGCCCAAGCTCGGCCTGAACCGCGTCAAGGCGGACGGCAAGCACGCGGCGACGCTGTTCCGGCGGACGCACTACGACACGGCGCACGACTACAGCATCGTCGAGTGCTTCCCGTACACGGGACGGACGCACCAGCTGCGCGTCCACCTGCAGTTCCTGGGGCACCCGATCGCCAACGACCCGATCTACTGCAACCGGGGCGTGTTCGGCGCCAGCCTGGGCAAGGGCGGCGACGGCGACGACGACGACATCATCACACGGCTGGGCCGGATGGGCAAGACGGAGGTGGCGCAGGCGGAGGCGTACCACGACGAGATGGTCTCGGAGCACGGCCGGCGCAAGGCGGAGAAGATGAGCGGCGACACGTGCGACGTGTGCGACACGCCGCTGTACTCGGATCCCGGCGCGCACGAGCTCGGCCTGTACCTGCACGCCAAGCGGTACGCGTGCGCGGACGGCGGGTGGGAGTACGAGACGGCGCTGCCGGAGTGGGCGCGCGTGGCGGAGGGGGCGTAGGCGGACGGGATGTAGCAGCCGTCGCAGCAGCAATTAGAAATGAAAGATGTTGTGCAGATCGCGGCGGCATTTTGGGGGGGGAACTCGGGCATTCGCAGCTGCTGTGGTGTTGCGAGGGTGGAGCGTCAGATTGCGTCGCTGCGGGCGGCACACGCGAGGCGGACGGGGGAGGGGGGCTGGGTATCTGCGGCGTCCACGTGTCCGGCTCGAGCCGCTGACGCAGCGACGGCGGGGCGACGGCGCGGCCCGGCGCATTGCGCCATCGTGCACACGGACGATCACGAAAGCACACACGCGACGGACCGGCGGGGGCGGGGGCGGGGGCGCAAGACGCAGCACGCACGACAGACCGCATCCGTCGCTCCGGTCCGTCCGTGAGACGGCGGATTGGGCTCGTGGTCGGTGGTGGCGAGGCACGGGGGCAGGTCATGTGCCGGCGGCGGCGCAGACTGCATGGCTGCCTGCGGATGGAACTCCCGGTTGGGGCCGTCCGTCCGGTCTGGTGATGCCTCGCAGCTGTGATTCCGCCACCGCTGCCGTCGGGGTCTCTAGGCTGGCTCCGCGCTATCCATCCCCACCCCGGACGGTGTCGTCTGGGAGGGCAGCTCCTGCCGCGCCGACGGAGCCTGGACGCGTCACCGCTGGACGGCTGCAGACAGCCGGATGCTCGTCCGCCGCCGTCGCGGCACATGCGTCGGGGTGGAGACGACGGCTGGCTGTCGCGGACGCATATAACCTCGTCCGCCCTCCGCCCTCCGCGCCGAGTCCGCTTCGCTGGTGCTCGCTGCCACGCCGAGCACCACCGCCCCTCCACCACTCTCCCCGCCGCGCCATCCCGCCACCTCACCGCCACCCTCCCCTCCACGTCGACCACGCTACCCTTCGATGCGAGCCATCTTAAGACGCCGCGCCGCTGCCGCTCCGAGACGCGGGCTGGCCGCGATGCTGCTTTCCGAAAACCCCCCGCCGGCGCCGCGACCCGGGGGGGACGGGAGAGTCCGCGGGGGAGCGAGGGAGCGCTGCTGTCGGTGGTTGACGGATCGATTTCTGTGCGAATGAATGGAACTGTCTGCCGCCCCGAACTCGATCGAGTGAATGGTGATTCGCGCAGTCCGCGACATGTGACGGGGGAGCGTGCTATGATGTATGTAGTTCGCTGCTGCTGCTGCCGCCGACAGGGCAGGGGTGTTCCCCGCGATCGGGCGCAGATCGCCGCGCGCAGACGTGGGCTTGCGAGTATCTATCTATTCGGATGGGCGGCGGAAAGCGCAGATGCATGAATGTTCGCGAGACGGGCAGACTGCCTGGATAGAGAGCGCAGGTGTATGCACGACCTGCGGATGTAGCTTGCCCGTGATTACTGATGCAGCGTGCTCTCGTCTCGATTCGTCACGCAGAATTCTTTTCTGCTAGTCCTCGTACTATTATCAACCGATCTGGCTCCGGTAAGTCGCAGCATCTGCTCTCGCTTGCACTGCACCGGCAGGACAACAACACTACCCAAGTTGGTCCTTGCGCGCGCCCTCCACTCCGCGCACCCCGCCGCCAACCCCCGCCCCGCCGCAATGCTTCAGCCACGGCTCGCAAACGTCGTCCTGCCGCGGCCGCTGCTGCACCGAAGCTGTCTCCGCCCGGCAACAGCGACACGATCCACGCCACTCCTGCCGCCGTTGCCGCTGCCCCGAAGCTATCTCCGCCCTGCAGCGGCCACAGGATTCACGCTGCTCGCGCCGCCGCCGCTGCACCAGAGCTGTCTCCGCCCTGCAACAGCGACGCGGTCCACGCCACTCCTGCCGCCGTTGCCGCTGCACCGAAGCTATCTCGGCCCTGCAGCAGCAGCCACAAGATTCACGCCGCTCGTGCCGCCGCCGCCGTCGTCGCTGCCGCCACCGCGCGCGGCCCGCACCGTCTCCGCTCGCACGCGCAGGAACGTACGGCGACTGGTCTGCGCGTCGCTCGCGCTCGGCACGCTGTACGTCGGCGACCGGGTGCTCAACTACTCGACGCTGTCGCGCAACGCGCGCACGGTGCTGACGTGCGGCCTGATCGCGGCGGACTACAAGCTCAACTTCAGCGCGGGCAAGGACGGCGCGCAGCTCGCGCGCATCCACGAGCGCAACGCCGACCGCATGCTGCGGCTGTGCAACGCCAATGGCGGCCTCTACCAGAAGATCGGGCAGGCCATCGCCATGCAGTCCGCGCTGCTGCCGCCCGTCGTCCAGCAGAGGTTCACCAGCTTCTTCGACGAGACCCCGCAGGCGTCCTGGAACGAGGTCCAGAAGGTGCTCGTGGAGGACTTTGGAGACAGGTTCCCCGGCCTCTCCGGCGCCGAGATCGCCGACCGGCTCTTCGTCCCCGGCAGCTTCCAGAAGAGGGCCGTCGGGTCCGCGTCGATCGCGCAGGTGCACAAGGCGCAGCTGCCGAGCGGAGAGTGGGTCGCCGTCAAGGTCCAGAAGCCGTGGATCCGCAGACAGGTGGGGATGGATCTGGCCGTGTTCAGGGCTGTTACTCACCGTGGGTTCCCGTCTGTTTCTCCGTCGTCGCTCGCTGTTTGCTGACGGACCGACGCAGTGTTTTCGACGTGGATGTTCGGACTCCCGCTGAGCTTCCTGACGCCGTACATCTGCGAGCGGCTCGAGAGCGAGACGGACTTCTTCAGCGAGGCGAGCAACGCCCAGCGGACGGCGGCCTTCATCGCGACCGAGCCCACCATCCGCGACTGTGTCTACGTGCCGAAGGTCTACGGCGGACTCCTGACGAAGCGGGTGATGGTGGCGGAGTGGATCGACGGCATCGGAGTCGACCAGCGCGAGATCATCACCGGCACCTGGCGAGACGCGAGCTCCGTCGGACATCCCGTGAACACGCCGCGCTCCATCTCGGCGCGCGAGGGGCCCATCCGCCGTGTCGGCGCCCGCAATGCCCGGGTGTACGGCCTCGGCGTCCGCGAGAAGGACGTGATGCAGACCATGGTCGACATCTTCTGCGGACAGCTGTTCATCTTCGGCTGGGTGCACTGCGACCCGCACCCGGGCAACATCTTGGTCCGACGCCGCCCCAACGGCAAGCCCCAGCTCGTCCTGCTTGACCACGGCCTGTACATCACCACCACGCCCGAGTTTCGACACAAGTACGCGCTGTTCTGGCAGGCGCTCTTCACGCTCGACAACGCCACGATCAAGGACATCGCCTCGTCGTGGGGCATCGGCAACTCCGACCTCTTCGCCTCCGCCACGCTGTTGAAGCCGTACCAAGGGGGCAGCAAGGAGGTCGCCACCATCGTCGGCGGGCACGAACGCGGCGGGCCAAGGACGGCATACGAAGCGTCGCAGGCCGCGCGCGAGAAGATCGCCGAGTTCATCATCAACCAGGACAAGATGCCGCGCGAGCTCGTCTTCATCGGCCGCAACCTGCGCATCGTGCAGGAGAACAACCGCTCGCTGGGCACGCCCGTCAACCGCCTCAAGATCATCGCCAACTGGGCCAGCTACGCGCTGACGCGTTCCGTCGAACAGGCGGGCTTCAAGCGTTCGCTCGCCGACCGCGTCCGCGCCTGGTACTCACACGCCGTCTTCAAGGTCGTCGTGCTCACGCTCGACGCCGCGTTCTGGTATGGCCGGCTGCGACAGCTGCTCTTTGGCGGCATCGGTTTTGAGGAGGAGATGGACCGCCGCATGCGCCGCGTGGCCAGGGACGAGTTTGGACTCGAGCTGCAGGGGGACAACCTCTTCATGGCGTGATGGGTCGAATGGGGTCTTGTATTGGTACGGATTATACCTCTCCTTTTTCTCTGTTTGCAGGTGACTTTTCTCTTGGAGTTTTGCGGGCATCGTGAGCGCGTTTTAGATGAAAATAAGCGGGTTTGCATGTACTGTACGATAGAATACACGAATACAGGTCGTGGTATAACTAGTCTGCGTGCTATTTTTCCTCCCCCTCTGCCCGCCTCCCTGGACAGATATAACCGGCAGCTTCCTTCTTTCGCTACGGCACTCACGATGGCCTGGCTCCCGGCCGCGGCATTCCGTCTCCGCCATCTTCTATCAACCCCCAGCCAGGATAGCCTCGCAGCGCTGGACGTCCTCCAGCACCGACTGCACCGAATGTGCTGAATCGATGGATACAAAGCAGGCAGGCGAGCGAGCGGGATCTGGCAGCAACGGGAGTTGCGTGGGCACACTTCGGAGATAGAATTGGCGGTGGGACGTGTTGTCGTTTTGGCGATTGGCACATACTAGCTGGCGGATATCAGTGGCCAATACGGACCCCGCCTCATGTGCTCAGTTCTTGGGCGGCAAGGGCACACGGTGACCGACCTGTTGGAATACAGGGATCGATACAAATGAAAGGTGGTTATTTTGGATTGATGGATTCATAGTCGAAGGCAGAACATCCTCTCTACGTACGACGGGCCTCAGGGACTCGCTAGGGGTAAAGGACAGAAGACTGTCTCGCGAGCCGGTGCTCGGAGACTCGGGCAGCTGTCATCTCTGGACGCCCATTATTCTGGCACGACCTCCTGGAGGCGTTTGGCGTCGACCTTGCGGCCCTTCAACGACGTGGGCCCTCCGAGCCAGAGAGCACCCACCGGGGCTGTCAATAGGTGTGATATGCAGAAGAGATGGTTATCCATTGTAGGACTGACGCCACTGCTCTAGATGTGTGCGTGAGGCGCGTCACGTGCCTAACTAGGCATTGTGGGAGGATTCGGAGGATCTAGGCTCAGGGCGAAATTTTTTGGGTTACGTTGTTGTATTGCCTTCGGCTCTGTCGCTTCATTTCCTTCGGCTCCGTTTCTACATTTCATTGGGTTCGGACGCTGCATTTGCTTAGGTTCGGTTGGTATATTGCAGTCGGTTCGGACGGACCATTGAAGGATTGGGATCCGTGGGTTTAAGGAAGATTGACCACCCCGGTCGGTATATAGATAGAGGGGTGGAGCGGAGTTGGTTCTACATCCTTGTCAATCACCGTATCCTATCGCAGTCAATTATCCTCTCTTTTCTCCCTCCCTCTTTTCGTCGTTTGTGACATCGGGCCTGGCATAGATCCTACATCTGGTGCGCCAAACCCGGACTTGACAATTTCCTTCGGAACCCTGGGAGACGCGGTTTACTGGTCGAGAAGACTTCGTTACCTGTGGCAGCAAGCGCGGGAAGATCACGAGGCAGTTCAACGATTGATTGGTTGGATCAATCGGTTGGGAGCCGAGCAAGGGGAAGGTAATCCGTCATTGGGGACTAATCTATTGGTGATACCTAGAGGCAGTGAAGGGAGAGGTGGGTTGTCGTCGGCCAATATGCAGGCCGCCATGGGAACGAACCACCCTCCGGGGCCATCAGGTTCAAGTAGTAGGTCTCCTGCAAGGGATGCTAACAATGGCAGTGGGCGCCGCGGACGGTCTGACAACGGTCGCTCCGATGATCCAGACGGAAGCTTCGTACCCCAGCACCTTTGCTGCCGAACCAGCTCAAAAGATAGCGTGATTATTGAAAAATTTCGGGGAAAGAGAGGGGGTGATGTGGAGAGGTTCTTGAGGGCGGTTCAGAGGCGAATGAACAGGAATTTAGAGGCTAATAAGTACTATACTGAGGATGAACAAAACACCGATCATGTGGCCCTCATTCATAGGAACTGTAGCTCCCGTGTTCGGGAGTACATCAGAAGCCTTAAAGGTAACTGGGAAGAGGAACCGGACTGCGTCCAAGAGGCTCTCAAATGTCGGTACCGAGCATTTGGATCGAGCGCCCTCAACGCCGGACGAGACAAGATCGCTAGCCTCTATCAGCGAATAGACGAATCTTTGGAGCACTACATTCGTCGGGCCCAAAAGTTGACTGGTGTGTACGAGGGCCGAGAAGACATGCACGAGGATTTGACGGAATGATTCTGTCATAGCCTTCGGGACAAAGGACATCGGAACTCGCTGGCCGCGATGGAAGACATGTGGTCAAAGCCCGTACGAATGCGTTTCGAGACATGTATCGCGAATGCCTGCCGTATCGCCCGCTCAGATATCTCGTACAGAGAATCCCTATTTTTGATGGACTCAGATTCGGATTCTGACTCAGAGTCATCCGCTGACTCGTCTTCTGACTCGGACTTCAGCGAAGATGTCCGAAGGTCCAGGAGAAAGGAAAAAGGTAAGGAGAGGAAATGGAGACAGGACCAGAGGCAGCGAAATCGGAAGGAGAACCTAAGAACCCTAGGGAAAGATTCGACAGGAGGGACAGCAAACCTGCTTGAGGAGAAGGTGAAGGAGCTTGCGAAGAAGATGGAGGAGATCCAAGGGCAGACGTCACAAGCAAAAGCTGCGCCTGTAAGTCCTGTGAATATAAATCCTCCAACAGTAATGCCACGGTATGTGGTGCCGTTGGGCTATGGTGCCACTGAACTGCAGGTCCACCCCTCCAATTTGATCGAGGCCAGAAGGCCTGACTGGATGGCGTCGAATCCGAACATTGTCTGCTACAATTGCGAAAACTCTGGACACTACGGGTCTCGATGCCCGCGAGCACAGGTTGCGCCAGAGATCCGCGCCGAACACGTCCAATGGATCAACGCGAATTCTGGTCGAAGGAGGTCATACCCACCTCGCTCTGGGCAAAATGACATCCAGGTTCAGCAGGAAATGGAGTTCCTTCGGAGATAGGTCCTGGAAATGAGAGCGGGCCAGATCGCAGCCGGGCAAGGCCATATCGCGGCCGGACCAGGACAGTTTGGTGCTGGATATGCCTCGATCGCGGCTGGACCAGCACAAGGTCAGATCACGGCCGGTCCCGGACAAGGCCAGATCGTGGCTGAACCAGGACAGTTTGGTCCCAGACAAGGCCAGATCGCGGCCGGACCAGGACAGTTTGGTCCCGGACAAGGCCAGATCGCAGCCTGACCAGGACAGTTTGGTCCCGGACAAGGCCAGATCGCGGCCTGACCAGGACAGTTTGGTCCCGGACAAGGCCAGATCGCAGCCAGAACAGGACAGTTTGGTCCTGGGCAAGGCCAGATCGCAGCCGGACCTATGACAGTTTGGTGCTGGATATGCCTCAATCGCGGCCGGACCAGCACAAGGTCAGATCATGGCCGGTCCCGGACAAGGCCAGATCACATCCAGATATGCCTAGCTCGCGGCCGGACCCGGACAACTTATAGCTGGATCGGGACACAGACCATTAGATAGGCCTAGACAAGGTGCGACCGTTAATATGGTGGAGACCGATCCAGTGGGAATGCTGACCTCGGCCTTGGACGATATGACATACAAGGACGAAGCAGAAGACCAATATGCAGACGTGTTGGTTTGGGACGGAGAGGACCCTAAACCGGCTGAGAAGAGAAAGCGAGCAGTATCAGAGGGAGAAACCAGTAAGCCCCGGCCGAGATCGAAACGCCCGATGTTGAAACTGGTTGGCAGTCGAAGGCTAGGTATCGCTATCTCGGAGGAAGATCTTGCCACAAAACTGCCAGGGGTTAGCCCAGCTGACTTGCTGCCGAAATCCAAGAAAAAGCGGCAGCATCCCAATGAGCGAGAGCCAATCCGCATGACGAAGGGGTAGCAAACCTTCAATACCATGGAGACTCTTCGTGATACGGAGGTCCGAGGTATGACGTACAGACAACTATTCCTATTGGCCCCAAGTGTCACGAACCTGGCGCGACAGGCTCCTTGGCACCGGCGCCAGTGCCACTCTCACCCTTGTCTCCCTGTGGTTCGTCCTCGTTTCCGCTGCCGCAGCCGCGGTCATCCTTCGCGCTTAGGCGCTTCGACCGATCTCCGCCATATCGCTCTGGTAGGGATCGTATCCCCGACCGCTGGCCGGTCTAGACCTCTCTCCTTCGTCTCTGTTATGTTGCTTGCGCATCCTTCTCCTGTCATCGTTACGTATGTCGTTTCCTGTTTATTATGCTTGCGCGTCTTTTCTCCTGTCCTCTACGTTTGTTGTCTCCCGTTGATTAAGCTGTGCGTCCTTCTCCTATGACCGTTACGAAGTACTGTTTCCCCTTGATTATGTTGTACGTCACTCTTCCCGTTTCCTTATCGTTACTGCTTGCGCATTCTTTCTCCTGTTGCCGCGAGTAGAGTGTTGACCGCGCGGTGGCCAAGTGTGATCATGTGTTTTTTTCTTGCGCGCGGCGATTGAGTCATGATGGGAGGAACTGTGTCAGTCTTACGGGCAAGCTGTGATTCCATAGAAGGATGGGAAAAGTATAAAGGAGGAGCGTGGTAGCTAGTCTGGAGATTCTTCTCCATGCAATCTATTCTCTTCGACAACCCCCCCACATTTTCGAAAAGAACTTCTTTCTCCCACCATCAATCTCGATAAAAACCTTCTCAAAAACGTTCCCTGCGTCTCGGTCTACAGTCTCATTAGCTGGAAAGCCGATTTGCTCGAGTTTCGTTTTCGACCCCCACCATACCGACCCTCCCACAGTGATTGCGGACCACGTACCCGCCGATCACCACCTTGGTCACCACCTCTGAAGATAACTCCAGACCTTCTTCTTATTTGGAAAAAAAGCTTGCTGGTAGTGACGCTCTGCGTCTCAGCCAAAGCCTCCCCGTGAGGAGAGCGATCCAGTCCCAGACACACTCTCAAAAGAGCAGAGATAACGCTGTACAGATCCAGCCCCATGCCGTTCGAGACCCAACCACATCTGCCGATCAAACGCACCCGTGAGGAGAGCGACCCTGAATCAGACCGTGAAGATACCAGCGAAATGGATTTCCAACACACCCAGTACATGACCGAGACCCAGGTGCTCGACGATACCAGCGACGACCCAAGCCATCTTGAACCCCAGTTGCCACCACCCTATGGAAAGCCTCTAAATCCGTATTACTGCTGACACCAAGAAGTCCGTGGACGATGCGGTCGCAACTCTCAAGAAGACCAATAACCAGTTGGAGGGACAGATCCTTTCACTGAATGCCCGAGTCTCACAACTACAGCAACAGCTCCTCGCCT
>Ga0307516_10009118_pt1 | contig 11113 bp, 15 predicted proteins | sample 19_EM_MG_FD_203310 | JGI IMG/M metagenome (GOLD analysis project Ga0307516, IMG submission 203310) | Populus trichocarpa ectomycorrhiza microbial communities from riparian zone in the Pacific Northwest, United States - 19_EM | ecosystem: Host-associated > Plants > Roots > Unclassified | place...
ACCAGAACCTACGCAAGGGTTCAACGCTCGTTGTCCTTAGTCGTTGAATCCAAGCGGTCACCAACTCCGGCCAGACTAATCTCTTGTCCAGCCCTCTGCCCTTGTCCTCCATCCGTTTTCGTCCGGACTTGACTGGACCCCTTACCGGAGTAGACCCGGACTTGACACCCCAGCAAGCTGTTGCAATAAACACGACCCTCCCCTCGTCCGCCCACTGTTGCAACACTTCCCTCTGCTTGTCTGTTGCAATGCTCACCCTTTCCCCAGCAGGTCGTTGCAACATGTCCCTCATCTGCAACACGTCCCTCGTCCACCCGTTGCAACACTTTGCTCCTCCAGCAAGCTGTTGCAATGCTCACCCTTTCCCCAACAGGTCGTTGCAACATGTTCCTCATCTGTAACACATCTCTCATCCGCTTGTTGCAACACTTCGCTCCTCCAGCAAGCTGTTGCAATAAACACGTCTGTCTGTTGCAATGCTCACCCTTTCCCCAACAGGTCATTGCAACATGTCCCTCATCTGCAACACGTCTCTCGTTCGCCTGCACTTCCCTCCCCCAGCAAGCTGTTGCAATACGATGTTCCCTCATTCAGTTGCAACCCCACTGCCCGTTGCAACATGTCCCTCATGTTGCATCCTTCTCCAGTAGGCTGTTGCAACATGTCCCTCATTTGGTTACAACTAGACTTAATCACCTTTCGTGCGCTATGCTATACGATTACAAACAATGTACGGACATGTCTATTGAGATAATCATTTGCAAAATATGTGGACACGTTAATATCGCAGCGGTAGAATTAGAAAAGAAGACATACCTAGTGATTGGCACAAATAGTCCATGCGAGATCTAAGCAGACATTTGTGAATGGCAGCGAAAGGGCTGCCTGGCAGCTAAGAGAGTGTGAGCAGTTGATGATGGACATCGTGATGGCAAAGGGAGCAAGTAGGATGCTTGAAGTGGCAAGGATAACACTGGTGTCGAAGAATCTTAGTTGTTTCGGTGTCTTAACAGTCCAGGTGTCATGGAAGTTACTTAGTCACGCTGATTGGGTGACAGCCAATGGCATCAATAATAATTCTCCTATAATTCTCCTATACAACTCGACCAACATAAGATTTAGAGATCCCGCTTGTATTGCCGCCCTGATATGACATCAGAGGCTATACAGATATTAGTATGGATTTCCCACTTTGTTAAGTCCCATAATGTTGTACTTAGCATGAGTATTGATGCCAAGTACATAAAGTTCATGCACATGTTGGAATGCGTTCGCAACTCCTTAGAGCAGGTGTTACCGCCTTTTGACTACAAGTATGTACTACTAGTACTATGGTCTTCAATTCAAAGCGTATGTCACATTTCTGGACAGTGCAGACAGTACAGTTGACTACAGGCACATGTTCTTTCTGCTAGACAGAAACGAAAACAGGCAGAGATATATGTACAACGAGCATATCATAGGTATTGCCAATAGTATTAGTCATGGAAGTAGATTAGTCACTCTGAATCATCGGGTGAGCCCAGCCAATAACAGCAGTAATAATTCTCCAATACAAGTTGACCAATATGAGATTTAGAGATCTCGCTTGTCTTGTTGCCAGTACTTAGCACAAGGTCAAGTACATAGAGTCCATGTACATGTTGGAATGCGCTCACAACTTGTTAGAGCTGCTGGTCCATCTTTTTGACTACAAGTTTATGTATGGTACGAACTTGCAACATAACTATCAGAAATAGCAACGAGGACATGAGGTATTTCGAACGGTGAAAGAACGTCTAAGACAATGAAGATACACTATGTGCGTCTGCAAAATCAAGAAAATTATGTGTGTCCCTCCACATGTGAGCAAACGACTGTCGGATCTGAAGCCGAAGATTTGCCTGATGCTCAGCATAGGCTTGGCACCCTTCAGAAAGCGCTTCATCACTGGTTATTATGGTACTAGTGTGGTCCATCCACCAACTTGCGTGCCACTCTAGGAACCGTAATGTACACTGTTGTTCTTCAAACAGTAACCTGACTTCCTCTTCCCAACGGTGTGCGCGTGCGCATGCCTTGCACCATTCCACACGAATGGCTGATACATGGTAAGGACAATACCAATGTAGTGACAGGAAGATGCTCACCCTCCTGGAAACCATCATCTCCTTCATTCTCTGTGGCCCGCTCGTTGTACCCACACATCTGCCAAATCCAACTCACCCGACGTCTCCCCTCGCCAGGCTGCAGATCGAAGGCATCTATAAGAGTGCAAATATCCTCATCTGCCAAGGGGCGGAGCTTATCTCGCCAACCAATCAGTCCTACTGATGCACTGAGAGCAGACAATGATTGATATGCTATGTGATACCTAGTCGCAGCAGCATCTACTTTCGCATCCAGGGTTTTGAGGCAATTGTGCACCTGAGTGTTGGCTCCTTGACCACGCAAAAAGTGATCCTTGAATCTGAGTATGTACGCACTAGATCGAAGACCTTGGCGTAGGTCATTCAAAGCATCATGAGCTTGGCCTTCCCTAAGTCAAAATTCGATCACCTCCAGCATGCGTGGACATGCAGCTCCCCCATTAAGCTGCAATGGGAGGAGCAACAGGATGTCCTCCGGAGAGTGGGATCAACTGGTAACCTTAGTGCACTCGTCCCGAAGGGCACTCACACCAGGCATAAAGAGGACTTGGAGTTTCTGCCAAGCTTCAATGTGCCTCAGAAGTGAGTTGCTGCGTTGTTGGACCTGGAGCTTGTACGTATCGCATGATGCCAGCCTAGTACTAGCTGCATGTAGATGCCACCTATCATTCAAGGGTGAGACCAACAGAAGTGCACCAGGGGATGGCTCACTGCTGGTCCTCAAGATCAATGCCAGCGCCAATGAGGATGCTCAGGGTTATGTCTGGATGTAGCCGCAGCTCACTCTTGTCAGCAGATACCTTGGCCTCCTCTTTCGCCAGCTGCATGCGAATGCTGGCTTGCGTGATTCCTGTCGAGGTATAGCGTGGGTAATGTTGACGGAAATTAAGCATTACTGAATCTGAGCTCACCATCGCTTTTGACTTCGAACGGATTAGGACTTGATGGATCCATTTCCCATACTTCTATCTGCTGTATCCACAATGCAAGTTGTTCAGGAAATTTATGTTTGAGCAAGCGAGTCAATTCCTCGAAGTCACATTGGTGATCATTGCACTCTGTAATGGCTTCCTTTATCTTCCTAAGAATAGAAGGGCCTGCAATACAGGGGAATGAGGGAGTCTTCAATGAACAAAGGGAAGCCAATGACGAACCCAGGCCAATGAGCTTCTTCCAGTTCCAGTCGCCAAAGTAGTCATCCAGTGTATCACAGTGGTGGCTGGGACCCATGTTTTTCGTGCTCGAGGCAGCAGGATTAAGGTTTGCCCATCCACGCTCAGGTTCTTCTCCATCCGTCCTACCCACTCCCTTGGTCCAGTTAAATGAAAAGGACCACTGACATGAAGCAACATGTGCAGGAAGGTGGAATTTCAGAACCAGAAATGTAACGTCCCAGTCACATAAATTTAATTGCAATGAGGGTGGCATCTTATTCATCCTCTGGGATAACTTCTTGTGCCACTGACACGCAATGTCATACGAGACTTTCAGAACTGTTGCATCGGTGTGCTGTATGGCCAATGCAAACGCGTAGTCCATATTTACATATCTAAGGTTTATACTCATGAATCAACCACACTTCAGAAGAGATTAGTAAGTAATGAAACATACCTTTCGCCGTATTGTAGGTCAGCTATTCCGTTCAGGAGCTTCATACCGTGCCTTGCACAAACTACCATACCGACACCGGTTGCATCACAACCCTTCTTAGTTTTCACTTCAGCCATATTAACCACATTATGGTTTGAACATGTGCTTTTCTGGATTAAAATGAGTAACTACAAGTATGACTGGTCTATGGTCACTTACCTCTTGTGTGTCATTTTTGTGGTCATTCAAATACATCTTGAACATGCTATCCTCCATGATGTACACCCATCCTTGACTGAGACTCGGATCATTTTCATTGTTTGAGGCTGCACGACATCTCAGATGAAAGTTGGCATCAAGAGCCACAAATAGCGCATCAACATCCCACACAACGAGTTAGTCAAAAGTGGGAGCTAGGTTGAGTATGCCTTACCTCATTTGTGAGGAAACAATCATGTTCTTGCCAGGTTGGGGACATGTGGGACATAACACCGCGCATTCACCTTCTTTTGTATTTGAAATACCGGCAGGGTCGTGGCCTCGTCCCGAATGTTTAAGCATTTTAAGATGCCGCCATTGGCGCACCATCTGCAAAAATTGCTCGTAACGAGCCTGACATGACTAAGCACACAAAGTAGAAGTAATAGATTGTGACATACTTTGGGCAGTTGTAAGCCGTATTATCAGAATGACGGGCCAAGGCATTATAGAATTCGTAGCAGGATAGTTTTGACTCTAGTGATAAGAGATGAAATTCTTTGAGGACTTGAAACGTTGCTGCCGTCTGAGGCCTATCATCAGTCGCCGGGAGCCAGCAATAGCGTAACAACTGTCGGGAATACGTTTCAGCAGTCTCGCACCCACAGAAGGCCAGATTGATTACATGGATTCCATTGCTGTGAATAATGACAAACTCGCCTTTTGCGATGCCCCGCGGCCTACAGCATCTTTCGCCAACAGGATGGCCAAGCTGAACGTTTAGACCCAAGTCCATCAGTGTTGTGCGATTGAAATATCTACCATTCCATTCCTGTCATTTCCATAAGTATGACTTTCTAAACTGGATTGAACCTTACCTTCAAGCGGTGCAACGGCTGTTTTTCATGATGCGCAAGTGTGCATTGTTGACAGTACATATCCATTGCAAAACAATCTTCACAGCGCAAGTGAGCCGGATGTATATTGCAGGCAGGGCAAACATCAGAAGCGCCACATCTACCCTCAAGGTGAAGTAGTTCTGATAAGTAATCGTCACGATCTAACTTTGACCAAGTGTGGAGCAGGAAATCCTAATCAATGCATCAGCCCGAGTCTTCCCTAACCAATGCAATTTCAGCTTACAGACTCCATCCTGGGTCTTGGCCCCTTGTCCAAAATATCAAGATCCACCTCGGGCAGCAGCCTGTCCTTACATTCAGGAATCCCTGGGTAAGACAAATGGTCGTGGTGGTCTAGAGCACCCTGTTGTACAGTAGTAGTTTTGGGGGCATTGCCGGGTGTGGAGAACATGTGGGTAGTCAAACGGAGAGTTCCATGTGAGTCCAACTGAATCTTCGTGTGTCGACGAGTGGTTGTAGAATCCCCCTCGTCTGCCTTCTGCTTGTGAACGGTAAAACCACTGGCTTTGCGGAAGCGAAGGGAGCTGGCTGCAGGGCGAGGCAGAGATGGGCCATTACTCTGGTGCGGCACCTGTTGCATGAATGTAAAGCTGTCGCCAACTCCCAAGATCAGTGAAGACAACAGAATTGAATGAATAACATATGCACCATGCAGCAAACTCCTACAGGGGGACGCCAGAGAGTGAACATGCACCCAGCACCCAGCCAGCCAGTGATCTCCGCAGATCTGCGAACTTATCAGTAGCATCGCAACTGATGAAAACATAGCAACGAGCGTAGTTTGCCAATCCAAAGACACGCAAGGACTTAGTGTGTGTGGAAGCTAAGGGAATGGGCTTGAGACGAAGTTTGAGCGTATGTAAGTGGCGTACCATCGTGACTGATGCAAACATAGGTTTGCGATTCCAAAGACCCGACACTCAAGAACTTGGCGCGCTTGGAAGCTGGGGGGAACAGGTTTGAAACGAAATCTTGGCGAGAAGTTGAGTCCTTGAGGGGCGCACTAAACCCACACTTGTCGACGTCCATTGCAATACCTCGTTACCATGTGTTGCAATAGCTCGTTACCGTAAACGATGCAATGCAGCCGTATGGTAGTTCCAGATTCTATTAGGGGAAGATAGTCGTTTAGTCCATACGAAGGCGTGGCTAGAGCGGGACCGTGGGCATTAGAAGAGATTCTCGACAAAATTTATTTCAAGTTCACAAAACAACACTTGCTTTGGTGAAACAGATTGTATAGTACACAGTATAGAGTCATCTTAAATGTGGATCAACCGCCATAAATACACACCCTCTGCCAGTGCTAAACCATGTGGAGAAAGCTCAAGTGCGAAATCCTCTGCTGAGGCTACATTGGCACAAACCTGAATAATAGTATCAATAGCAGAGCGTGTGTACCCATGCGCGATGAGATAACGTGCTGCATGAGGTCCAAGTTCGGGGGCTAGATCGCAGACACTGATGGAAGGCGAGGAGTAATAGTGCTGGCTTTCAATAACCCCCTGAAGGGTCCATATGTGGCTGTAAATGATCGGCGATCGCTCCCTGTACCCAGTTTGGGGGCTAGAGTTGGGTGTCGCGTCTGTATTGCATGGGATTAGAATCGCTGGCCCTGAGGCTGTAGATGCAAACAGTGTACTCACAGGTTGACGATGTAACATTGGGTTCATCTCTCAGACTCCTCAAGGGATTAGGGATTATGCGACATGGTGACATTCCCGAACCTATGTGCAAGGTATCACGGAAAATGTCGTTCAATTCATCGACTGTAGCTTCTGGGGATGGACACAATCAATGCTGTGACAGTAGATTAATGGCAACTTACCAGGCGAAGGCCCTGAGTCATCCACGGCAGGAACCAATGGTAACAGATGGTCTTCATCACCTTTCACAACCATGTATGATAATGCTTCCCAGAATGTGTCGAACTGCTTCCAATTGGGGAATACGAACCCATTGCTTGAGTTTATTGCACTATCACTGGACAAGATAACATCATTAACCCAGAGGACGAGATGTCAAAAAGAAGGTACTGTGTGCGATGAATACCAATGGGCGAACCAACTGCGACAGCATAGAAACCATCCCGAACATGGCTGAGGAGGTTCCGTACAGTGGATGACACGTTAAGCACCCAAAGTAGTTCAGATGTTTTTGGCTCTGGCAAGACGGGCTCCAGCACGCTTTGCAATGTTCGCATGACAAGTCTCACCTCATCCATAGATAAACATTGAATGGCAATGGGGAGAGGTGGCATTGACCTTCCACATGGAAGGATAGGACTTATGGATTATATAATAATAATATTAGAAATAATTGATCATTTGTGTGAAGTTAGACCTACGTGGCTTGGTATATCCCCGGCTGACTACCACCAATGACCACCCACGGTATGGTACTCATTTCAAAGTGATGCACATAGTTTTGATACACAGTTATATACCATTGTTGTAGCATACCATCATCTTAAAATCGAGATGATAACGAAACCACTAAAAATTGTGTGGTACTGATTTCAAAGAGGTTGCCTATTTGGGCACATCCTCTCTTCAAATCTGAACCATGTGGGTAACCCGCCTGTCTGGCAAGGGTTCCTCCAACAGCACCGAATATTCAACAGATCTGTACACTCAATCACTGTTGCTGCGTCAGAAGGCACATCCAAAACGAAGCTCCCAGAGGAGTGGCGCGAACTTAGTCCAGCGGTGATGATCACAGCATCAGTCTGGATCGGTCACTCACGATTTTCTAGAAACCGAATGTGTGATTCAAATGGAAATGAACGAAACATCAATGCCGTCCATCATGAGTTTATCATGGGAGCGCGCAACTTTGCGCGCTCTGTCAACTTGTTTGGCAACATCGACAAAATCATCAAGGCCAATCGAGAATTGGAGAACCCTGGGATGCCTGCTGAGCATTTGTGAGTCATATTGTTCTGCTGATTCTACATTTACATCTTTGATGTTATCAGAACCGCAAGAACGATCGAGCAGTGCAAGTGGGTTTATTCTCGCCTTCTGGAAATTGCCCCTGGACTCAAGACTTTGATCGATGATCCATCAAAAGTGACAGACCTTCGGAACACAACGAAGAAGGTTAGTGTGAGCTCTTATGAAGTTCGTACGATGACCACTCTGATACGTTTAGATGAACGCAATCGTTGCTTCAACACGTACAAATGATTCTGCTCGGCTGCGCCAATACATCGCACATTATATGGTGTCAAACACGACCTCCGCCACAGCATTGCAACCAATGTCAACTCTGATGGGTGTGAAGAACATGGACTTTGCGTGTATGCTTTGTCCGATCGAAGCCGTCAGGGAGTATGACAAGGATCCAACTGTGCACGTTGTATATCCTATTATCGCAATTTTTCCACTGATGCTTCCACAGGACGAGAAGCCGAAGACGGTAGTATCATTATGTGCGCAGATTCATTCCCGGCATTCCTCTGGGCAGGGAATCCCCCAGGTTGCGATTTTAATGAAGACAATATGCTAGATGGGCTATTCAAGGGTTATTTACCACTTTGTGTATGTTCTAAATTCCTTTCAAATGACACTGTTTGTCACTGCCGAGAAATTAGGTTGCAATCCATATATTCAAAGGGCCATCTATGGCGCTTGGCAGCAAATCATGCGGGTTGCGTCCATGCAATGCCATATTGCATGATATGATTACAGTAGAACCGGAGCACATTGCATACACCTGCGTACTAGTTAGTGGTTGTTATGGAAGGTATTTCTGCTTATCTTGGGTTCTCAGACTCGGCACTGCATGTCCTCCCACAAATGGCACGAGCTTGATGGAGCATTTGACTATTGCACATTTTATTACAATATTATCGACCTTCTTCGAGCAAATCGGGATTGGTTTCAAGGCCTTCAACAGTATTGGAACATGTATGGTCTTATTATACTGTGAGACTCTCGCTAAAGAAGGTCGATAAGGGCATTGTTCAAGAACGAGAGGGGCCGGATCTATCGCATAAATGACCAGAATGATGGTTTGCTGACTATCAGCACTCTGACGAAGATACAGGCGCAGATCGCCGCACTGGCAAATGATTCGCCTACATCCGTTTCAGGCCAACTCTTGCCAGACACTCTGCCAAGCTTATCCTCATTACCTACTGATAACCCTTTGTTTCCCGCTCCACCTCCATGTGCACTCCCACACCCTGTGCGACGATCCACATCACTCCCGCCCATCGCCAGTGTATGGGAACCTACTCCATCACCAAATGCGGAGATACCCCCTTGGATTCGGCAACATTCTAAGGAGGGCAACGACAAGCTTGGACGTCGTTCGAGGCACAAAAGGTGAAACTAGTGCGGAGAGTAGCTCAGCTTGATGTGTATATTGGTAGAAATGACTACAGATCAATGGGCTGACGCAATGGCACATGGTGACGCGAAGGATCTACTATACTGCAAGCTTGTTTCAATTATTTGCTGCATCCCTTTTGCGCCTTTTTTGTGATTGTTGTTGAAATACAAGGCTACAGTTTTACAGCATGAAGTAGCTAGTATAACGGCAAGCCTTCAATTCTTTACCGCATCCCTCCTAGTCCGCTTCATGGGTAAGATGTTATCAGAAACAAAACTATCGCCCTTTCGTTGGCGTGAGGATGGCTGTAAATGCAAGGCTACAACTGAGATACAATCATATCATGGAAATGCGATACTCACTGGCGAGTTTTCCTCCTTGACGATGTTTCGGCAGTCGCAGACATCAGGCGCCGTGCATTGGCAATCATCCGACTCAGCGATCAGAATCTGAAACATCTTCAAACAAGTAAATCAGTGATTATATAAAAACCACTACTCTCACCATTATACAGTCTTCATCGTGATTATATGAAATGGATAGACCATGCAGTGCAGTTTCATTGGGCAGTACAAGCTTGATGAACTTTTTTGGTGACATATGGGGAGACGAGGGGGGTAAACGACCACAGGATGGACAGTGGTACCAGCAATAAATGCCAGACCGTTGCCTCCTGTTCATGACAGGCTTCAATGGGATAGGTGGATCAAGATCACATCTGGAGTTCCGAACGCCACAACAGTCTTGGTGTGTAAAACGCCTTCTTTGCAAGGCACTTCTTCCTGAAAACAACCCCTGTTGCAATTGCATCGGACATCTTCGGGGGTGTTGGCCCCAGCCACAATGCACTCTGCAAGCTCTCTAATCCCGCACCATAGCCAAGGAACACATCAAGGCTTCTTTAGTGCCGTCTTCCAGAAGAAGCCCGTCAAATTCTCTTCTAGTAATGCCCGTGGTCCCACACTCTAGCCATGTCTTCACACGGACTAAACGACCCTAATAGAGTCTGGTGAAGTTGGGAGACTAGCCTGCCTTATATGGTCGTAGGATGGTTAATCGTATGGTTAAGTGCGGTAAATCTCCTATTAGCTCAGGTTCTGTAACATGGGGCGGCGAAAAATATACAAAACACAAGATGAGAAGGTGATTGCTGCTCGAACATACTGAATGAAATATTATCAGAGGTATGGAATCTACTCGTATTGACTCTAGTGGACACTTGAGCTCACGGAAGAAATTATTGGGAAATTACCAGCCATCGTGACAAAATCTCACTCAAGCTCAAGGAAAAACGAGAGAGGATGAAGAATTGTACTACCCAATCCATGGTATCCCTTTTGTGCGATAACTTTCCAGCTAGTCACCTCAGCGAGTGACTAATCTCTGTATGATCAGGACCGTTAGTACTACCCCATGTATCGACGCTGCAACCAAAGCCACTCGACAACCCTTGTGCGTACTCACCCTGCTCCATGTTGATGTGTAACATCAACCAAGATTCAGGCAGATGAATCATCCCCACCATGAACAGCCCGATGCATCTGCTGATTTTGTATTGCAACCAGATGTTGATTCCATAGTTAAAATCAACAATTCACTCAAGGGAATAATTGGAGCATCATGTCGTTCTTTGGTGGACATGTTATGTCGGGACTACATCGATACTGGGGATTACTCACATATCTGGAGTGTTCTGTCCAAAGTTGAAGGCTTGGAGTCGCGGGTGCACACATTGAAATGGCAGCACTGGGTGGATGACTCAAACGACCCCACTAAGGAAATATTCGATTGTATACGCTCAACATCACGCATCCTGGAGGACCTTTTGATGAATGCTATGGAGGGCACAGATGTAGCTCAGATGTACTCGAGAGGCATTTTACTTTTCCAAAATTACCCATTGGATACTATGTAACTGACATAAAAACTATATCACAA
>Ga0307516_10009120_pt1 | contig 11111 bp, 19 predicted proteins | sample 19_EM_MG_FD_203310 | JGI IMG/M metagenome (GOLD analysis project Ga0307516, IMG submission 203310) | Populus trichocarpa ectomycorrhiza microbial communities from riparian zone in the Pacific Northwest, United States - 19_EM | ecosystem: Host-associated > Plants > Roots > Unclassified | place...
CAGGAGATAGGAAAGTCAAGATTAAAAGTTTGATTTAAAAGGAAGAAAAAGGGAGAAAGAAAAAGAGGGTTCATGACAAGACCGGCCTTGGCCACTAGGCACTAGCGTAGGGAACCAGCCCTTCAGATCAGTGTAGTAGATAATCTGACTGCCGGAATACAAACAAGTGAATCAAAAAAAAAAAAGGCACTCGGGGTATGTCACGTCACCCACACGCGCCGGATTATGCTCACATCCGTTTCTTCAACGTAGGCCTCGTTTATCCCCAGCAGGGTGGTTGAAAGAACGGCTGGCATGGATGGATTCTTTCCGTTCCCGATACCCATGACTCTTGTCGAGAACCCGCCTCCATATTTTTGTATATGCGCACCTCCAAATATTCGGTCTGGTTCGTGAGGCTAACGCACACCTCTGGACCAGGAGTCACGAACTGATACCAGCATACCGGCCCTTCAATGAAAACACTGCATCCATTCCTGGCAGCAGGTATTGGAATCACCGAGGAGGGTCGTACATCGAGAGAAAGGCGTCTCAAATTGATCCCACACTCGATTGGATTAACAGATTGATTATGAAGCGGTAGGACTGGCGCGGAATGACAACCAACTGAATTTCGTTTTTTTTAAACCCCTCTCAGCGTCCCGGACCAAATTCTTGCGAGATTCACAATCCAGTGCTCTACCCAGACCCGACGAAAGACCGAGGCACCCAAACAAAATTGTATAGAGAGCCAGCGGCCTCACGCCGAGCCCCACGGCCAATCCGAGTCAAAGTTCCCATAAAGCCTTGTGGAGTACGCGATTGAATAAGTCCGTTCTTATTCCGACCGCGAGTGTTTTCTATTTCATCTGGATTTGGTTAACGCAAGGCAAATCAACGGGAGAGGATGTATTCTGCCACAATTCCACAGTGGGAGCGCTCCAAAACGCTTGCATAGAACTCCCATACTACAAATGCTCCCAACCCCGCTGGAGCCGATTCGGTATCCCCCTGGTGGTGGGCAGGTATGAATCGTTCAGGGTTCCATTCACCCAACTGGTGGCTCGTGCCTGACACGCAAACACTCTGGGTCAAACGATGAGCCGGCCCCTGGTGGAAACGCCCGCGCCCACCGGAGGTACACCAACCGCCCAAGGCCGGAGCGGGCATTCCTGCTATCCCAGGACTGCAACACCGCCCCACGATTCCCGTTTATCCTTCCAGCGGACCCCCGACCAGCCACTCGAGCGGGTTGGAACGACAATAATCAGCGAACAATTTACAGCGTTGTACATCGAAGCATAAAGCCATGGGGCTATGGTCATCATTGGCTGACACAACACTGTGAAGCGCCCCCAAACACCCACCTAACCTTAGCTGCCAATTCAGAATGGGGTGGCCGGGACTGGATACCCCAAGTGCACATGCGTACATTGGCCGATAGGAGCGCAGCAAATATAGAGATGGCGGAGACCCGTGATTGCCGATCTTATTCGACGGCGGCAGCCTCTCGTTCTCCCACAATCCCGGGCTCGGAAGTTGGGTATAAAACCCCTCGAATGCTCTCCAGTTCTGGCTTCGTCACTCATCTGATGTCTGCTTTTAACTCCACCATCCTAAGTTCGGTCGCTGGTGAGGACAACCAACTCGTCACCGGTGCCATTGGCGCGGCTGCAATCCTCGTGACAACCGCTGCCTACTACGCACTCCGCTCCAAGCATGACGAGCATGAGTTCCCCAAGCTACGGGGCATCCAGCTTTACCACGCTTGGAATTTCTTCCAACGGCGATTCGACTTCCTCCAGTCGAATTTCGACCGAAGTTTTGGAAGGAGCTTCTCTTTCAAAGTACTCCACCATACTGTTGTTGCTTTGGCTGGGGAAGAAGCTCGCCAAGCTTTCTTTTCCGACCAACACCTCGGCTTCAACGAGGGCTACACGATTCTGATGGGAGCTGTACGCGTCTCTCCCTATTGGTGACCGGACGTTCAATTGATCTCAGCGACTCTAGGTGCCGCAGGTTAGCGACGTTAACACGGCGACAGAAGTGGACAAGGAAACGAACGTCAACGTCTTTAACAAGAGGTTGAATAAACTCTTGAACAAGGCTCGTCTGCAAGACAGTATGTGTTATCTTCATTCCACAGCCATTGATCCCGAGCATTGGCCTAATTCCCAATTTAGTCCTCCCCACGATGCTGCAGGATATTATCGACAAAGCGGACAAGTGGGGTAACGGCGGTAAGAGTGGCAGAATCGATCCGTTCATCGAAGTCTACGATGTGAGTATTTTTTGGGGGCATATTTTTTGGGGTCGGTGTTGAATTTTCCCCTTTCAGCTCGTTTTTGTCATGACCGCCCGCGTGGCCACATGTCACGACCTGACAAAGAACGATGCCGATCTCAAGAAGATCGGAGAACTGTTTATGACCCTCCAGACCAGCGCAACCCCCATTTCCTTACTATTACCTTGGTTCCCGAGTTCGGCGAAGAAAGCAAAAAAGGATGCTACCACCGAACTTTTCGTGATGCTCTACACCTATGTCGAGACCAGGAGGCACTCTGAACCCACGAGTGACGCTATTGACGTTTTGATAGCTGAGGGGGAGACCACCCAAAACATCGTCGGTGTAAGTCCTGCATTCGGAAGGTTACATGGGGTTTGTTGTATCTGATCCGCCCGCTCCAGTTTGTCATGGGGGTGCTTTTCTCTGGTATCCTCAACACCGGCATTGTCTGTGAGTTCCAATGGTTAACCCGGTTCGTGAACGACTAATTTACAAACCTACTCAATCAAGCGTGTTGGATGCTCATCGACTTCGCCGTCAACCCGGAGTGGAAAAGAAAGTGCAAGAAGGAGATCCAAGACTTACTTTCCCGTCACCTCGGTGACTCCCACCCCTCCGCAACGTTATCCGAGAAGCTCGGTGCTATTTCCGTCTCCGCGTGGGAGGACGAACTCCCTACCCTCGAAGCCTGTATTCGGGAGTCACAAAGAATTGCGTTTACGAGCGTCGGCTTCCGAAGGAACGTCCGTGAAGATATGAAAATCGCCGGGCAGGTGGTCAGACGAGGAGATTTCCTCGCGTGCCCCTTGGGACCCGTCCACCTAAACCCTGAATACTACCCGGAACCGTACAAGTACGATCCCGGTCGGTGGTTGCGACCTGACCCGCCTCCGGCCGCTGGCTACACGTTCCTCGGTTGGGGAGCGGGCAGGCACCCTTGTACTGGAATGAGGATGGCCAAATTGGAGATGAAGTTAATTATGGCCATGTTTTTGATGAGGTACGAGTTCGACCTCGTGGACAAGGACGGGAAGTTCCCCAATCCCTTGCCTGTCCCGAACAGAAACGACATTCACCAGGTGCGTGTGGGGTCGCGAATGGTGGTATTCTGCATAGTCGCTCACCACGTTCTCCCCTCATCCGTCTAGGCTCGTCCTCTTGGAGCTACGACCTACTTCAACTTTAAGAAGATTGCACAGTAAAAGAATAGCCATGCGACATCCCTCTGGCGATTGGATCCGTTTCCGAGCGACTGTTTCATATGATTTCGTCTCATACACTACCTTGCCGTACACACACATCACGACCATTTAATTCGCACGCGAGCGCGCTGTAAAGGTTGAGCTTAAGATCAATCAATTCGAATGCGTTCTCGCTCTTTTTTGCCCACAGATCTCGCACATTTGGTATCTCCAACAGCTCAATATCAAGTAGAATTGCGCGCTCAGCGTGACAGTCCGTTGGCGAGGCGGTGGGAGGTCTCGTACGGTAGCTGTCAAGCAGCAAACGAAAAGCTCCTGTGTGCCTTACTCCTCGAAAGTAGAATCGATAAGGAGAACCTTCCGGCATATGTCGGACCTTGGATATACGCAAGCCTGTCATCGTGTTACGAAAACGAACAGGGTTCAGCCCCAACTCCGTTCGCAGCGATTCAATATTCAATGTTCATCGATCATCGCCGGACCATCGATCGTACGCGACTAGCCTGGCGTCCATGTCCATCAAGCGTATTTCCTGACACAGTGGGCATTGGGGTCAAATCCGCCCTGGAAAATGCCTTGTTTATAGTCTGATTAGGTCAAATATTCCGGATATTTTCCAAATCAAGAAACCCCCCAAAAATAAAATACAATCCACCCTGGATTATAGCTGGAATATTCCTGACAAATCCGAGAGATATTCCAGCCAATCAGCCAATCAGCAGCCTGCGATCAACGGATTATCAACCGGAATATTCCAACACATTCCGCATATTTTCTGACCAGTATTACATAATTATTTTGAACACTAAAACAGTCATGAATATACGTGAAAATTTTGACCTAATCGGATCATAATCAAGGCATTTTCCGGGGCGGATTTGACCCCAATGCCCACTGTGTGATAGGCTCTGGGTTCAAACTCCGTCGCGGGTATCACCGTGACCAGGCCAAGACAGCGGAGTGATGGAAGGCCTCCACCAAAACCTAGACATCAACTCTCAGCACTCAGTCCCACCCCAGCGCCACGAGTTTTACATCGTCTGCTTCCGCCGAAATGAACTTACTGCCTGATTCGGGACCGTGACTACGACCTCGGTGACAAAGGGCTGATGACGAGCCCCTCTAGTAATGACCGGGGTGCAAACGGATACGTTCGGTAATGTAGGATCGCAATTTCAAGCCATCCACACTGGGATACTTGTTCTGGTGGACCCCCGGTTCCTTTCTGGATAAGGAAGGGCAATGTACCAAGCGAGAGGACGGTGGCGCGTCTAGTTGATCGCTTCGCGGCGGTCGTTGAGATCAGAGCAGTACGGTGTGTGGTTCGAGAGTTGGAAATCATACAACACCCCTCTTTCCGACAGTGTCGGGGTGTTAATATTCGATCCTCAGGCCTCAGGGATTGCAACAAGTTTGTGGTGGAGCACGTTGAAAGAAAAACTCTTTCCGGAGTTCCGTTCGAAATTCGACTGGAGGAAGTCGAAGCGCCGTTGGAAGAAGTTCCAGGCATGGTAAAGCTGGATGCCCCGCAGCTTGGGGAACTCACGTCCCTCGTCTTTGGAGCCGAGTGCATAGTAGGTGGTTGTCGCGAGGATGGCAACCACGCCAACGGCACCGGCGGCGAGCCGGTTGCTCAGGATGGCTGAGTCGAGAGTGGACATGAGGTGGGTAAGGAAGACAGAACCGGAGGCCGTTCTGCATTGACTGGGGACGACGCTCGCCAAACTTTCTTCTTCAACCCACACCTCGACCCTCATGAGGGCTATAAAATCCTTGTAGGAGCTGTGCGTCTCTCTCCCTCTTGGTAACCGACCGTCCTATTGATCCTGATGATCTTAGGTACCACTGGTCGGCGATGTGGACATGGCGACGGAAGAGAGCGATGAAGGGAACACCGCACTCTTCAACAAAAGGCTGAACAAGCTCTTGAACAAGGCTCGCAAGCAAGACAGTACGTGTGACCGTTACTCCATAGCCGCCGATCCCTAGGCCTAGCATCGGTCTCATTTCAATTTCAGTCTTCCCCTCCCTGGTGCAGGATGTCATCGACAGGGCGGACAAGTGGGGGGACGATGGCAGGACCGGTAGAATCGGCCCATTTACCGAAATTTATAACGTGAGTCTTTTCTTTCGAAACACACATTGCTTTGGCGCCGGCGTTGAGGCTTGCTCTTTCAGCTCGTTTTCGCCATGACCGCCCGTATGATCGCATGTCACGACCTGACAAAGAACGATGCCGATCTCAAGAAGATCGGAGAACTGTTCATGACCTTCCAGACCAGTACTACCCCCACCTCTCTACTCTTGCCTTGGTTTCCCAGTCCGGCAAGGAAGGCAGGAAAGGAGGCCACCACCGAACTGTTCACGATTCTCTACACCTACGTCGAGATCAGGAGGCATGTGGAACCCACAAGTGACGCCATCGATGTTTTGATCGCTGACGGAGAGACCGCCCAAAATATCGTTGGGGTAAGTCCCGCACAGAAATTCATGTGAGATTTGCGAAGTCTGATTCGACCATTCTAGTTTGTCATGGTGGCGCTTTTCGCTGGCGTCGTCAACACTGGGATAGTCTGTGAGTCCCAATGGTTGACGCGGTCCGCGGACGGCTGATTTACGAGGCAACCCAACCAAGCGTGTTGGATGCTCATCGACCTCGCAATCCACCCAGAGTGGAGAGAAAAGTGTAAGAAGGAGATCCAAGACTTGCTTTCCCATCACCTCGGCGACTCTTCCTCCTCCGCAACAGTTTCCGAGAAGCTTGGCGCTATTCCCATGTCCGCATGGGAGGACGAACTCCCAACCCTGGAAGCCTGCATCCAAGAGTCATAGCGGATTTCCATTACCATTCTCATTCTCCGAAGGAACCTTGGTGAGGAGATGAAAATCGGCGAACAAATAATCAAACGGGGAGATTTCCTCTCGTATTCCTTGGGCGACGTCCACCTGAACTCCAGATACTACCCTGAACCGTACAAGTACGATCCTGGTCGGTGGTTGCGACCTGATCCGCTTCCAAATGCAGCTTACACATTCCTCGGCTGGGGAGCCGGCAGGCACCCTTGTACGGGGGTGAAGGTGGCGAAATTGGAGATGAAGTTGATTATGGCCATGTTTTTGATGAGGTACGAGTTCGACCTTGTGGACAAGGACGGGAAGTTCCCAAATCCTTTGCCCGTCCCAAACAGGAACGATGGGCACCAGGTGCGTATGGGATTGCAAAACAATGGTAGTCCGAATATATAGCTGCTCACCGTTTCTCCCCCTCCCGCCTGTCTAGGCTCGTCCTGTTGGAGCTACGTGCTACTTAAAGTTTAAGAAGGTTGCGCAGTAGATGGGTGGCCATGCCACAACTTCAAGTGCCCTCCTTCACACTATTATATTATCCAACCTTATCCCCTGACAATCTGATCTGTTTCAGGGGAGGATTTCGTATGATTTGGTCTCATGCACTACTAGCCGTATACATACCCGCGACTGTTTGATCCGTAAGCGGGCGCGCTGCACGGCCTGTGCATGAGGTCGGTTCGAATGTATTTTTATACATGTTTGCCCCCGTACATTTGCATTATCGGCAGACTGCTTGTCCCCATTTTGAATCTTCAACGAACCAACCTCAAGGAGAACCACACGCCCAACCAGCGGTCCAACGAGGCGATGAGCGACCTCGTACGATACTACCCACCGAACAGGCTCATACAACCTAAGACCACATCAAGGTTCCTAACGAGGATCTCGTCGCGAATTGGAAGCAACTACAAGATGTGTGTAGGTCAAAATCCGTGTCCCACTAGCCATGGCCTGGGGCGATGGGAACTAGCGTTCACGCCAAGGCCGTTCTCCTTACCAGGCGGGCGACAACCAGAGTTCCTTTACCCTACGTTGTGTATTGGCGGCCGTGACAATCGCGTGCTCGTCGGAGGAGATTTCTGTACTCGGGTGGAGTGCACCTAGCTCGACAAACCCTCCCTCGCGCTTCGTTCTGGCTTGAAGCTCGGAGCTCGGAGTTTGACTCTGCAGCTAGTTGTCGCGAAACGGGGTGCGTTTCAAGAACAAAAGGGGGCCCGGGACGCGACTCCGTTTGCAGCGATTCAATCTTCCTCTCCCATTCATTGGCAGACGCTTTTTGACGATTTTTCCGGAATGAACATCCGAGATCGGAAGATGTGCGCAACCTCGGCTTCGGCGACCTGACTCCTATAGTGCGTACGTTTTGTATGATTTGAGCACGGCCTATCGAGCGCCCGCGTTCAACTTTTTTCGAATGCACCCGCTTCCTCCGATGCTCAGTCGGTTCGTGAGGCTGACACACACCCCCGGGCCAGCACACCAGCCCCTCACTGAAAATACTGCATCCACCCCTCGGGGCAGGTATCGAAATCAGCAGGGAAGATCGTAGCGTCTCCAGCCTCTAGTAGAGAGGAAGGCGTCTTAAAATGATCCAGGACTCAACTGTATCAACGCATCGATTACGAAGTAGTGGGACAGACGCGGGACGAAGACCCTTTGTTCTTCTTACCTGTCTCAGCGTCCCGGGCCAGATTCTTGCGTAGCTCGTGACACGGTCTCCGACCCTGACCGGGCCGACGAACGACCAAAACACCCCTTGGAGCCGACTCGGCATGGTTCCCTCGATGGCGGAGATTAAACGCCCAGGACCCACTCATCTTTGCACTGATGGATCGCGCCTGACATACAAACACTGTGGGTCAAACGTCAAAAGATGACCCGACCCTGACAGAAACGCCCACCAGTGGCTCATCGACGTTCACCGCCCAGCGCCTCCGACCAAAAACTCACGTAACCTCAGCTAACATTTCGCATTCAAAACCCTGCGTTCGGGGCTGGATCCCCCGAGTACACGCGACCAACGCGACCAAGAGCGCAGCAAATAAACAGGGGACCGGAGTGCGGTCTCTAAGATATGATTGTACGGCAGTATAGCCATTGACGAGGTACGATATCGATCAGAGATTTGCCAGTCGTACTACCTCATTCTCCCACAGTGCCGGGGTGTTACCCGTCTAATCTTCGAGGACTGGTATAAAACCCCCAGAATGCCCTGTTCTGTCCCCTTATCTGTCTCATGTCTGCTCTTCACTCTACCATTTTGAGTTCCGTCACTGGCGAGGATAACCAACTCCTCACTGGCGTCGTTGGCGCGGCTGCTATCCTCGCGACAACCACTGCCTACTACGCACTCAGCTCCAAAGACGAGGAGCGTGAGTTCCCCAAGCTACGGGGTATCCAGCTTTACCATGCTTGGAATTTCTTCCGACGGCGGTACGACTTCATTCACTCAAACCTCAAATGGAACTCCGGAAGGAGCTTCTCTTTCAACGTGCTCCGGCACAATATCATTACTCTGACTGGGGAGGACGCTCGCCAAGCTTTCTTCTCCGACCCACACCTCAGCTTCTACCAGGGTTACAGGATCCTTATGGGAGCTGTGCGTATCCATCTTTCTCACATGGTAACCGAACGTTCTATTGATCCTGATGATCCTAGGCACCACGGGTCAGCGATGTGGACATGGCTACGGAAAAGAACGAGGAAGGAGACATCATTATCTTCAACAAAAGGCTGAATAAGCTCTTGAACAAAACTCGCATACAAGACAGTATGTGTGGTCTTTGCCTCCCAGCGACTGATCCCGAACATCGACCTCGTTCAACTTTAAGTCCTCCCCTCGCTGCTCCAGGACGTTACCGACAGGGCGGACAAGTGGGGAGACGATGGTAGGACCGGCAGAATTGACCCATTTACCGAAGTTTATGACGTGAGCCCCCCCCCGGACACGTATGTTGTTTTGAGATCGGTGTTGAATCTTCCTCCTTCAGCTCGTTTTTGTCATGACTGCCCGCATGATCGCATGTCACGACCTGACAAAGAACGAAGCCGATCTCAAGAAGATCGGAGAACTGTTCATGACCTTCCAGACCAGCGCTACCCCTGCCTCCCTACTCTTGCCTTGGTTCCCCAGTTCGGCAGGGAAGGTAGGGAAGGAGGCCACCACTGAGCTGTTCAAGATTCTTTACACATACGTCGAGACCAGGAGGCACTCGGAACCCACAAGTGATGCCATTGACGTTTTGATCGCCGACGGAGAGACAACCCAAAATATCGTTGGGGTAAGTCCCGCACCAGAGGCCGTCCGATGTTCGTGAAGTCTGATCAGCCTATTCCAGTTTGTCATGTCGGCGCTTTTCGCCGGTATCGTTAACACTGGTATTGTCGGTAAGTTCCAATGGTCGACGCGGTTCACGAGCGACTGATCTAATGGGTTACCCAAACAAGCGTGCTGGATGCTCGTCGACCTCGCCATCCACCCAGAGTGGAGAGAGAAGTGTAAGAGGGAGATACAAGGCTTACTTTCCCGCCACCTCGGTGACTCCCTTCCCTCCGCAACGCTATCCGAGAAGCTCGGAGCTATTCCCGTATCCGCATGGGAAGATGAACTCCCTGTCATCGAAGCCTGCATCCGGGAGTCACTACGACTTTCTATTACCATCCTCGCCCTCCGAAGGAACCTTGGCGAAGATATGAAACTCAGCGGAAAGGTAGTCAGACGAGGAGATTTCCTCCTGTATTCCTTGGCCGACGCCCACTTCAACCCCGATTACTACCCCGAACCACATAAGTACGATCCCGGTCGGTGGTTGCGACCTGACCCACCCCCGAACACCGCCTACCCATTCCTCGGTTGGGGAGTCAGTAGGCACCCTTGTACGGGAATGAAAGTGGCAAAGATGGAGATGAAGTTGATTCTCGCCATGTTTTTGATGAGGTATGAGTTCGACCTCGTGGACGAGATCGGGAGGTTCCCAAACCCTTTGCCTGTCCCAAACAGGAATGACATTCACCAGGTGCGCGTGGGGTAATAAACTGTATTCCGGAGAGACGCTTACCGTATCCCCCCCTCCCGTAGGCTCGTCCTGTTGGAGCTACATACTACTTCAATTTCGAGAGGGTCGCGGAGTAGGCTGGTGGCCACGCGCCACCTTTGAGTCTCTGGGGTCTCCTTCTCCCACATTCCTCTCCGCTGACAAACGATAGGATTTCATCTTATATAATGCCTGGCTGTACACATATACCACGGCTATTTTATTTGCACACGAACACACCGTCAAACACGAGCCGAGATGGACCCGTATTCATTCTTCCACCTTTCTGTCCACGCGTACGCACAATGTCGGTAGAGTTCAGGTGGTCGTGTGGATCGCGGCGAACGAACGAACGTTATTCATCGGCGGAGAGCAGTGCTCCGTTACTGGAAGCCCCCACAGATTGCGTGAGGCCCTAGCTCGGATCGACAAAGCCTAAATATTACCGGGACCGGGCAACGGCAACCGACCATAGACTTCGTTGAACCGGGGGGGCGCGGGCTGGTGGATACCCACTTCATGAAAAAGGGGGCGTAATCTCGGTGGGGGCGCCTACACCATTCGATTGTGGTTCCAAACTCGGACCAGATTTTACCCACCCTCTGCACCTCCACATTCCGTCCATGGGGCGATCGCATATGTACCGGACCGGCTTTTTCCTTTATATAACACCGGATGTCCGACGCGCGAGCGGGGAGGACATCGGAGTTCTCGTGGGTCCAGGAGGCAGGCACGGCAAACTGTGACAATTGTGTGCGC
>Ga0307516_10009121_pt1 | contig 11111 bp, 7 predicted proteins | sample 19_EM_MG_FD_203310 | JGI IMG/M metagenome (GOLD analysis project Ga0307516, IMG submission 203310) | Populus trichocarpa ectomycorrhiza microbial communities from riparian zone in the Pacific Northwest, United States - 19_EM | ecosystem: Host-associated > Plants > Roots > Unclassified | place...
AAGCGCGCTACGACCTGCCGGGTGCCGACCGCGAGGTCGGCCAGCTCGTGAAGACCTTCCGTGGCGCCACCACCTACATGGGCGCCGAGGCGACCAAGAGCCGCTTCAAGCTGGTGGCCTCCGACGCCCGCGTCTTGCACGTGGCGGCGCACGCCGAGGCCGACCTGGTCGACCCGCTGCGCTCGCGCATCCTGCTGGCCAACGAAAACCAGCGGCAGAGTTTTCTCGACGCGAGCGAGGTGCTCACGCTCGATCTGTCGAAGGTGGCGCTGGTCACGCTGTCGGCTTGCGAATCGGCGCTCGGGCGCATCGCCAGCGGCGACGAAGTGCTGGGTTTCCCACGCTCGTTCCTGTCGGCCGGCGCCGAGTCGATGATCGCTTCGCTCTGGCCGGTCGCCGACGACGCCACCTCGCTGCTGATGGAAACCGTCTACCAGCGCCTGAGCCAGGGCGCCGATCTGCAAAGTGCGATGCAGAGCGGCCAGCTCGCGGTGCTGAACACGCCGAAGCTGGCGCACCCCTTCTTCTGGGCGCCGTTCAATCTGATCGGCAACTGGCGTCTGACCCTTGAACGATAAGACCATGCCTGCAGCCCTCATTCGCCGCCCTGCCCGCCTCGCCCACCGCCGGGCGCTGCGCGCCCTGGCCGCCGCCGCGTTGTGCGCTTGCGCCAGCGTGCTGGCCCAGACGGCGCCGCCGCCCAAGCCGCCCGACGCGGGTGCCGAGTTCGTGCTCAAGGGCATCGCCTACCGCGGCACCACCGAAATGCAGGACAGCACGTTGAGCACGCTGGCCGCGGGCTACATTGGCCGCCGCGTGACGCTGGCCGATCTGGAAAAGCTCGCCGAACTCGTCACGCTCGAATACCGCGCGCGCGGCTTTTTCCTGGCGCAGGCGATCGTGCCGCAGCAAAGAATTGAAGACGGGCAGGCCGAGATCACGGTGCTCGAAGGCCGGCTCGGCCAGGTGAAGCTGAAGGTCGCGGCCGACGCGCCGACCAGCGAAGAGCGTGTGCGCGCCGTGCTCGCACATCTTGAGCCGGGCAAGGCCCTGCAACACACGAGCTACGAGCGCACGATGCTGCTGCTTTCCGACCTGCCGGGCCTGAAGGTGCAGGCCGGGCTGGAGCAGGGCGCCGAGACCGGCACCACCGACCTGGTGGTCGAGGTGTCGGCGGCCGAAAAACGCTGGCAGGCCTCGCTCGAGGCCGACAACTACGGCACCGCGGCGTCGGGCCGCGAGCGCCTGTCGGCGACGCTGCGTTACGCCAGCCCGTTCGGCATCGGCGACAACCTCGACGCGCGGCTGATGAGCAGCAGCTCTGCGCACCAGACCTTCGGCCGCCTGTCGTACGAAGCGCCGCTCGGTGCCGATGGCCTGCGCCTGGGCGCCGGCTTCAGCCGCGTCGGCTACGAGCTCGGCGCACAGTTCGCCGCGCTCGGGGCCACCGGCACGGCGCAGGTGGTCGACGTGTCGGCCGTGTACCCGCTGCTGCGCAGCCGCGGCCGCAACCTGTTCCTGCGCGCGGCAATCGAAACCAAGGCGCTGCACGACAAGACCGAAGCGGTCTCGCAGGACAGCGACAAGCGTGTCAACGCGGCGTCGTTCGGCCTCACCTGGGAAGCGCGCGACACGCTCTTCGGCGGCGGCTACGTGAACGCCGGTGCCACCGCCTACTTCGGCCGGCTCAAGCTGAACAACGACGCCACCCGGTCGCTCGACCAAGACCCAAGCACCGGCCACCAGACCGAAGGCAATTTCGCGAAGTTCAACTTCACCGGTTCGCGCCTGCAGTCGCTGTTCGGGCGCCACAACCTGTTCGTCTCGCTGGTCGGCCAGCTGGCCACCCACAACCTCGACCCGTCAGAAAAACTCGCGCTCGGCGGCGACCGCGCGGTGCGCGCCTACCCGAGCGGCGAAGTGCTTGTCGACACTGGCTGGGTCGGCGCCATCGAGTGGCGCTACAGCGCCACCGACGACCTGGTGCTCGCGCTCTTCCATGACGCCGGCCACGGCGAGCAGGCGCGCGACGCCAACCCGAACGACGTGCGCAACCGTCGCACGCTGCGCGGCACCGGCGTCGGCCTGACCTGGAACGCGCCGTATGCGATCACCCTGCGCGGCGCGGTGGCCTGGCGCATGGGCGACCCGCCCGTGTCCGACTCCGGCGCGTCCGACCCGCGCGTGCTGGTGCAAGTTCAAAAGGCATTCTGATCATGAAAAAAACGCCCCGCCCCGAGTTCCTGCTGCGCCCCTCGGCACTGGCCGTGGCCCTCGCTTTCGCCCCGGCCTGGGTGTTCGCCCAGACGCTGCCGACCGCGCCCAGCGTGGTGCAGGGCAGTGCCAACGTCACGCGCCCCGGCGCGGGCCAGATGAACGTGCAGCAGAACTCGCAGAACGTCGTCATCAACTGGCAGTCGTTTTCGATCGGCGCGAACGGGCGCGTGGTGTTCAACCAGCCCAACGCGCAGTCGGTGGCGCTCAACCGCGTGACCGGCAGCGACCCGTCGGCGATCTTCGGCAGCCTGGCTGCGAACGGCAAGGTGTTCCTCGTGAACCCGAACGGTGTGCTGTTCGGCGCCGGGGCGAGCGTGAACGTGGGCGGGCTCGTGGCGTCGACCTTGAACATTTCCGACGCCGATTTCGCGGCCGGCCGCTACAGCTTCACGCGTGGCAACGCCGCGCCGGCGAGCGTCGTCAACGAAGGCAGCCTGCAGGCCGCACCCGGTGGCGTGATCGCGCTGGTGGGCAGCACCGCCAGCAACCGCGGCACGATAGCCGCGCCGCAGGGCACCGCGGCGATCGCTTCAGGCAAGACCGTCACGCTCGACTTCCAGGGTGACGGCCTCACGCAGTTGCGCGTGACCGAAGCCGACCTGCAGGCGCTGGCCGCCAACACCGGCACGCTCAGCGCCGACGGCGGGCGCGTTCTGATGCTGGCCGACGCGACCCAGGCGACCGGCTTCGTCGTCAACCAGGGTGGCGTCGTGCGGGCACGTTCGCTCACCCAGGGGCCGGGCGGCGTATTGATTGCCGGCGGTGCGGCCGATGTGTCGGTCACCGGCAGCGTCGACACCCGCGGTGGCGTTGGCCAGCGCGGCGGTGATGTGACGATCAGCGGGCGCAACGTCGGTCTGCTCGATCAAGGCCGCATCGACGCCAGCGGTGACCGCGGTGGCGCGCATGTGCAGCTGGTGGCGAGCAGCGTGAATGGCGCGGGCGGTGTCGTCGCCGTGGCGCCTGCGGCGCAGATCGCGGTCGATGCCGGCACGCAAGGCGATGGTGGGCGCATCGACATCGCGGGCTCGGGCACGCGCGCGCTCGGCAGCTTTTCGGCGCGCGGCGGGGCCGTGTCTGGCGACGGCGGGCTCTTCAAGATCACCGTGAGCGGTGGTGCCGACACAGCGGGTGCGCGCATCGACGCCAGCGCTGCACACGGCAAGGCCGGCACCTTCAACCTCGACCCGTTCGACGTGTTCATCTACGACATCGACCCGGCCAACCACACGCCGGTGGTGCTGGCCAACCCCTTCGTTCCGGTCGCCGACACCGACGTATTCACGAACGACATCAACGCGACGCTGAACAGCGGCACCAACGTCACGATCACCACCGGCGTCGTCGGCAGTGGGCCGGGGGGCACGATCTCGCTCGGGCGCACGATCGTTTCTTCCGGGCCGAGCACTACGCTGAGCGCGAACATCGTGCGCAGCACGGGCACGGCCCCGGTCACGCTGCGATTCGATGCCGCACGCGGCATCGTGACCGCGGGCAACACGACGTCGATCACCTCCACCGCCGGGGCGCTCAACGTCGACTTCAACAGCAACGCCAACGGGCCGCTGGGCGGCGACATCAACTTGCGCTTCCTCACGCTGCAGAGCAATGGTGGCAACGTGCGCATGTTCGGTGGCGGCGACCCGGCACTGCCCTCTTCGGGAAACCAGGTCGGAGTGAATCTCGACAACGTGCGCATCGACACGCGCGTCGGCCAGTCAGACGCCAACGCAGGCGGCAACATCTCGATCCTGGGGCAGACGCTGGTCACGGCGAACTCGTTCCCTGCGGGTGTGTACATGAACGCCTCGAGCCTTTCCAGCTCGACCGGCGCGATCACGATCCTGGGCCGTTTCGATCCGGCCGGCCGCTTCGGCGGCAGCGGCGTACAGATGTTCCGCTCTTCGCTGGACTCGACCAGCGGCGCCATTTCCGTGACGGGGCTCGGCCAGTCTTTCACCGACGCAGAAACCGGCCAGGGCACCAACGCGATCGGGGTCAACCTGGACGTCAGCTCGGTGCGCAGTGCGACCGGGCCCATCGATGTCCGCGGAGGCGTTCAGCTCGGAGCGGACAGTGGCCCGACCAGCTCGGTGGGCGTCTTGCTGAGCGAAGACTCGAGCATTGCGAGTGGCGGCGCCGTTTTCGTCAGCGGCAGCACCGCAGACAGCGGACCCGGCGTGAACCTTCTGCCCGGCTCGGAGGGCCCCGGTGGGAGCATCAGTGGCAGCCACGTCACGGTGCGCGCCAGCAACGCCGACCCGTTCAGCGATGCGCTCGTGATCGACGGCACGATCGCGAGCACAGGCATCACCAACCTGCGCCCGGGCCAGGTCGATGCGGCTGGCGCCGTGGTCGACCGCAGCGATGTCGAGATCAACCTGGGGTCGAACCAGGGGCTGGGCCTGAGCCAGAACGATCTCGACAACATCACAGCCGGCACGACGCTCGTGCTCGGCTCCAACCTTTATGGTGGCGTGATCACGGTGCGCAGCGCGACCGCGCTCGACAACAACCTGACCTTGCAGACCGGCGCGGGCGGCAGCATCAGCATCGACGACGCGCTCTCGGTAGGTGCCGGCACGCTGGCGCTCGTCACACCCGGCTCGGTCACGCAGGGCCAACTCGTGTTCACTCCCGCGGCATCGGTGCCGGGCCGGGCCGTTGCGCAAGGCATCGCTCCGAGCTCGAGTGGAATCACGGCGGGCAAGCTGTTGATTCGCGCGGGCGACGCCGACCTCGGCCTGCCCGACAACAGCACCGACACGCTGGCCGCCAGCATGGGCGCGGGCCCGCTGAACTACGGCAATGCCGACGCGCTCGAACTCGGCCCCGTGGCCGCGGTCGGCGTGAATGCAGCGAGCAACACCGGGCTGACGCTCGACGCAACGTCGCTCACCGGCGGTGCGATGACGGTGCGCACGTACGCGGGCAACATCACGCTCAACGGCAACATCCTTGCTTCGACGCTCGACCTGGTGACGCCCGGCACCTTCCAGAACGCAAGTAACAGCACGATCACCGCCAGCAACCGCTGGCACCTGTTCGCCAACACCTGGGTCGGCGAAACCCGCGGCGGCCTGGCCGGCAACGGGGCCCTGCCCAACGTGTACGGCTGCAGTTTCGGCGTGACCTGCGCCTTCACGGCCTCGGAAGCCAACAACACGTTCATCTACGAACAGCGCCCGACGCTGGCCGTGACGGTCGACAACAAGACCCGCATCTACGGCGATGCCAACCCGGCGTTCACCATCAGTTCCACCGGCCTTCTGAACGGCGACCTGCTGGCCAACGCGGTGGGCGGCACGCCGACCACCAATGCCAATGCGGACAGCAACGTCGGCTCGTACGCCATCACAGGCACGGCGCTGACTTCGCCGGCGGGCTACCTGCTCACCGTCACCAACGGTGCGCTTGGCGTCACGCCGGCCACGCTGACCTACGTGGCCGACCCCTCGACGCGCCCGCAGGGGCAGGCCAACCCGGCCTTCACCGGCAGCGTCACCGGCCTGCGCAACGAAGACTCGCTGGGCAGTTCGACCACCGGCACGCTGACCTGGACATCGCCGGCCGGCACCGCCTCGGCGCCTGGCAACTACGCGATCAACGGCGGCGGCCTGAGTGCCACGAACTACGTCTTCACGCAGTCCGAGGGCAATTCGAGCGCGCTCACCGTGACCGCGGGCGGGCAGTCGCGGGCACTTGCGGTGCTCGCGCACGAGCTCGGCGCCGGTGCCATCGAACCGCGCCGCGAAGACACGGGCACCTACGTCTACGACCGCAACCTCGGCCTGCCGCAGATGTGCGTGCCCGACTCGCCGCTCGACGTCAACGTGGCCAGCCGGTCCATTGCCGACCTGCTGGCGGTGGAGTGGGCGCGCCTGCGCACCCGGCCGAACATCTCCAATTGCTTCGACAGCGGCCGCAAGAACGCGTGCGGCGATTTTTGAGGTGACCTTCGGCTGGCGCCGGCGCATTGCGACATGACCTTAGACAACTGCGCCTGAGCTGCTTGCTGCCTAAAGTCGTTCCACTGCGAATCGAAACCGCTTCGTCACCCACTCCACCGCAAGAGACTTCCGAACATGGCCGACATCGACGTTGACGCCTTTCTGGCACCGGTGAACGACACCGCGCCTTGTGGCGAAGACCTTGAGTACGACCCGGCGTTCCTGGCGCTCGAAGAGGCGGCGCGCGGCAAATCGGAGCAGCAGTTCGGCGACACCGTCATCGCTGCCGAAGAGCCCGACTGGCGCGCCATGCGCGAGCAAGCGGTGGCCCTGTTCCAGCGCACCCGCGACCTGCGGGTGGCGATCCACCTGCTGCGCGCGAACACCCGCTTGAACGGCTTCGCGGGTTTCGCCTCGGGCATCAAACTCCTGCGCGGCCTGGTCGAGCAGTACTGGGACACGGTCTACCCGCAGCTCGACGCGAGCGACAACAACGACCCGACGATGCGCCTGAACGCCTTGGCGCCGCTGGCCGACCCGACCGGCATGCTCGCCGATCCCGGCAACGTGCTGGCCGACCTGCGCCAGGCCGTGGTCGGCAGTGCGCGCGACGGTCTGACGGTTCGCCAATTCGAACTCGGCCTGGGCAAGTCCGAACCGAACAGCAACGAAAGCGTGCCGAGCGCGGCGGGCGTGGCCGACGCGCTGAGCGCCGCGAGCCAGCAGTTTCCCGAACTGCTCGATCACATGGTCGGCGTGCACGCCGACGTGCGAGCGATCGAGGCGGTCATCGACGCCAAGGTCGGTGCGGCCAACGGCCCGCAATTGCGCCAGCTGCGGGTGCTGACCCAGCACCTGGCCCAGGCCGCCGAAGCACAGCGCGGTGGGGTCGAGCTCTCGCCCGAAGGCTCGGGCGCCGAGGGCGGAGCGGCGCCGGCAGCCAAGCCGTCCGGCAGCGGTGCGATCAACAGCCGCGACGACGCGATCAAGGCGCTCGACCGCGTCTGCGAGTGGATCGGCCGCAACGAGCCCACCAACCCGGCGCCGCTGCTGATCCGCCGCGCCCAGCGTCTGATGGGCAAGAGTTTCCTCGAGATCATTCGCGATCTGGCACCCGATGGCCTGAAGGACGTCGAGCGTATTGCCGGGGTGGACAGCGAATGACCCGCCGCGCACACTGCATTTTTTCTGAACCCCACAAGGAGTGATCCCCATGGCAACCAGCAGCCAGAAATTCATCGCCCGCAACCGCGCACCGCGGGTCCAGATCGAATACGACGTGGAGCTCTACGGCGCCGAGAAGAAGGTGCAGCTGCCTTTCGTGATGGGTGTGCTGTCCGACCTGTCGGGCAAGCCCACCGAGCCGCTGCCGCCGGTGGCCGAGCGCAAGCTGCTCGAATTCGACGTCGACAACTTCGACTCGCGCATGAAGGCCATGAAGCCACGGGTTGCGTTCCAGGTGCCCAACACGCTGACCGGCGAAGGCAACATGTCGGTCGACATCACCTTCGAGAACATGGACGACTTCTCGCCCGCCGCGGTGGCGCGCAAGGTCGACTCGCTCAGCAAGCTGCTGCAGGCGCGTGAACAACTTTCGAACCTGATCACCTACATGGACGGCAAGTCCGGTGCCGAGGACTTGCTCGCCAAGGTGCTGGCCGACCCGGCGCTGCTGGGCACGCTGGCCGCCGCCAAGAAGCCCACGGACGCAGCCTGACCGGCCGAACCCCACCAGATCGACGGAGCACACCACACCATGGCAACACAAGCAGAAGGCTCGGCACTGAAGGGCGTCGAATACGAGGGCGGGGACTTCGCGTCGCTGCTCAACAAGGAATTCAAGCCGAAGAGCGACGAGGCGAAGTCGGCCGTCGAATCGGCGATCCTCACGCTGGCGCAGCAGGCGCTGGCGCAGACCCAGCTGATCGGCAGCGACGTGGTCGCTTCGATCGAGGCGATGATCGCCGAGCTCGACGGCAAGCTCAGCGCGCAGATCAATCAGATCATGCACCACGCCGATTTCCAGCAGATCGAAAGCGCCTGGCGCGGCCTGCACCACCTCGTCAACAACACCGAGACCGACGAGCAGCTGAAGATCCGCGTGATGAACATCTCGAAGGCCGAGCTCGGCAAGACGCTCAAGCGCTACAAGGGCACGGCCTGGGACCAGAGCCCGATCTTCAAGCGCGTCTACGAAGAAGAGTTCGGCCAGTTCGGCGGCGAGCCCTTCGGCTGCCTGGTCGGTGACTACTACTTCAACCATGGCCCGCAAGACGTCGAGCTGCTCGGCGAGATGGCCAAGGTAGCGGCCGCGGCGCACACGCCGTTCATCGCCGCTGCCGATCCGGGCCTGGCGCAGATGGGCTCTTGGCAGGAACTCGCGAACCCGCGCGACCTGACGAAGATCTTCACCACGCCTGAGTACGCCGCCTGGCGCTCGCTGCGCGAGTCGGAAGACGCCAAGTACATCGGCCTGGCGATGCCGCGCTTCCTCGCGCGCATTCCCTACGGCGCCAAGACCAACCCGGTCGAAGAGTTCAACTTCGAAGAAGACACCGCCAACGCCGACCACACGAAGTACACCTGGGCCAACTCGGCCTACGCGATGGCCGTCAACATCAACCGTTCGTTCAAGCAGTACGGCTGGTGCTCGCGCATTCGTGGCATCGAGTCGGGCGGTTCGGTCGAAGGCCTGCCCACGCACACCTTCCCGACCGATGACGGCGGTGTCGACATGAAGTGCCCGACCGAAATCGCCATCAGCGACCGGCGCGAGGCCGAGCTGGCGAAAAACGGCTTCATGCCGCTGGTGCACCGCAAGAACTCCGACTTCGCGGCCTTCATCGGCGCGCAGTCGCTGCAAAAGCCGGCCGAGTACGACGACCCCGACGCCACCGCCAACGCCAATCTGGCCGCGCGCCTGCCTTACCTGTTCGCGACCTGCCGCTTCGCGCACTACCTGAAGTGCATCGTGCGCGACAAGGTGGGTTCGTTCAAGGAACGGGACGACATGGCCAAGTGGCTCAACAACTGGATCATGAATTACGTCGACGGCGACCCGGCCAACTCTTCCGAGACCACCAAATCGCAGAAGCCGCTCGCGGCGGCCGAGGTCACGGTCGAAGAAATTCCCGGCAACCCCGGCTACTACTCGTCGAAGTTCTTCCTCCGGCCCCACTACCAACTCGAAGGGCTCACGGTGTCTTTGCGTCTTGTCTCCAAGCTGCCATCAGCGAAGCAGCAGTAATTAAACCGCGGATCGATCCACTCTTTCTTTGCCATTCAGCGTCCAAACCAGCGCCGGCAATTCTCTTCACAACCCTCAAGGAGCATTCATCATGGCAAGTGACTTTCATATCAAGTTCGACGGTGTCGACGGCGAATCCACCCACAAGGACCACAAGGGTGAAATCGAAATCCTCTCGTGGTCCTGGAGCGTCACGCAGACCTCGAGTGCCGTTTCGGGCGGCGGCTCGGGCAGGGGCAAGGCCAACCCCGGTGAGTTCCACTTCACTCACTTCTTCGACAAGGCCTCACCCGTGCTGGCAAAACACTGCGCTTCGGGCAAACACTTCAAGGATGCCAAGCTGACGGCACGCAAGGCCGGCGAAGGGCAAAAAGACTTCCTCGTCATCACGATGAAAGAAGTGTTCGTCAGCAGCGTTGCACCGAGCGGGTCGGGGGGCGGCGATCTGGTGGAGTCCATCAGCTGCTCGTACAAGGACATCGAGTTTGCCTACAAGCCCCAGGACGACAAGGGTGGTCTCGGCGGCGAAGTGAAGTTCGGCTGGAACGTGGCGACCACCGAAACACGCTGAGCGCGTTGCGCCGGTGCCGAGAAACGGGTTCGCCGCGTCGTGCGGCGAACCCGAAGATGCAACGAGGGTCCCCCATCGGCCAGGCTGGTGGTGATGACCACGTTGCGCTCTGACGAGGGGGGTGGTCGCGAACCGCGCCGTCTCGTTGCAGTGCATGCCGTCATGCACAAGCGTGACGCACGGAAGGATTGACATGCCCGCAGCTCCGGCATCCGTTGGGTCGATCGATGTGTTCCTCAGCGTGCAGAGCAAACGTGCCGGCAAGCTGAAAGGCGAGGGCGCCGCCAAGGGCCACACCGACGAGATCGTCGTGCACGGCTGGAGCTGGGGTGTGGCCACCAGCTCGGCGCTCGGCTCCTCTCAGGTGACCGGTCGGCGCACCTACAAGAACCTGGTCGTGCTCAAGCGCATCGATTCATCGTCCACGGCGCTGATGAGCGTGCTGGCCACGAACGACGAGGTCAAGGAGGCCAAGCTCTCGATGCGCAAGGCCGGTGAAGGCCAGCGCGACTTCTTCACCATCACGCTGTCGCAGGCGCGTGTCGCCTCGCTCGATCTCGAGTGTGGCGAGAACGGCGAAGCGATCGAGCGCGTGACCTTCGCCTTCAACAAGGTGCAGGTGGACTACGAGGTTCAGCAAGCTACCGGGCAGCGCGGCGGCGGAACCAGTTTCCAGGACGAAATCCTCAACACCTGACCGCCATGGCCACACCTCAAGAACTTCTGTCTGCCGGCGACCCCGAGCAGGCGCTCGTGGCCCTGCAGGCCCAGGTGCGCGAGAAACCGGGCGACGCGAAGCTGCGTGTTTTCCTGTTCCAGCTGCTCAGCGTGCTGGGCAAGTGGGAACGGGCGATGGCGCAGCTCGACGTCTGCGGCCAGCTCGACCACGGCACGCTGGCGATGGTCAACACCTACCGCGAGGCGATCAAGTGCGAAGCCGTGCGCGGCGCGGTGTTCGCCGGCAAGACCACGCCGGTCGTGTTCGGCCAGCCGGCAGGCTGGGTCGCGATGCTGATCGAGGCGCTGGCCCAGGAAGCGCAGGGCAATCTCGCGCAGGCGCAGCACC
>Ga0307516_10009122_pt1 | contig 11111 bp, 12 predicted proteins | sample 19_EM_MG_FD_203310 | JGI IMG/M metagenome (GOLD analysis project Ga0307516, IMG submission 203310) | Populus trichocarpa ectomycorrhiza microbial communities from riparian zone in the Pacific Northwest, United States - 19_EM | ecosystem: Host-associated > Plants > Roots > Unclassified | place...
TTCCCGTCATCGTCGATGACCAGACCGCTTGGCTACCCGGAGGGGGTGGCAAAGCACAAAGGAGATTTGCCATGAGCAACGCACCGCTGATGCCGAAGGCGACTGCCGTGTGGCTGGTCGACAATACTGCGCTGACCTTCGATCAGGTGGCCGATTTCACCAAAATGCACCCGCTGGAGGTGCGCGCCATCGCCGACGGGGACGCCGCCCAGGGCATCAAGGGCATGGACCCGATTTCCAACGGGCAATTGACCCGCGAAGAGATCGAAAAGGGCGAAAGGGACTCGAATTATCGCCTGAGGCTGCAGGAAACCAAGGTGGTGCTGCCACCGCAGCCCAAGCGCAAGGGCCCACGCTACACCCCGGTCTCCCGCCGCCACGAGCGCCCGAGCGCCATCCTCTGGCTGGTCCGCAACCACCCCGAGCTCAAGGACGCGCAGATCATGCGTCTGGTCGGCACCACCAAGACCACCATCGCCAGCGTCCGCGACCGGACTCACTGGAACGCCTCGACCCTGACCCCGATGGACCCGGTGACGCTCGGCCTGTGTTCTCAGATCGAACTCGATTTCGAGGTGCAGCGGGCGGCCAAGGAAAAGCCCCTGGAAACCGCCTACGGCGGGGCCACCCTGCTGCCGGCCTCCGAAACCACCCGCAAGGAGCAGGAAGCCGAGCCGACCGGCAGGTCGAGCGACGACCTCAATCTCGATGCGGTGTTCGCCAAGCTGAAGACCATCGGCGGCAAGAAGCCGGACGACGAATAGCCCTGCCGCGTCGCTGCGCCCACTCCCTTTCCGAAGTTCGTGATCCGTCGCGAGCCAACCGGAAACTTCGGAAAGTCATGGATTCGAATACGCCATTTGCGGCGCAGGAACTTCAGGTCCGCGATGGTTGGACGGCGCCCGCGGACGATTGTTCCCGTTTGCTGTCCAGGCGGTTCGTTGATGGTTAAGTCTTACCTAACCAACGTGTCGCATAATACCCCACGCGATTCGGGCTGGAGGGGACCATGGCCGGACTGTTCTTTCTACTGGCGATCTTGCTGGGCGGGGCGGCGCTGTTGTTCAGGCAGGCGGCCGAAGAAATCCGGATGGGGACGGATTGGGCGGCCCAGGTCTGCTCGACGTCCCAGATGTTCTGCCACGACCCGCAATATCTCGCCTATGCCGGCGGCGCGCTCCTGATCGTCGCGATCGGCTTCAAGCTCGGCAGCCTCGCCAACGGCTGAGTTATCGACGGGCACTTGCCGAAACGCGCGAACATCGCCGCCGTTGCGGCCAGCCAACAGGTTGCGCGCCTCCGCGCTCACGCCTTCTTCAGGAATTCCGTACGCAGCACCAGGCCCTTGACCTTGTCGGTGCGGCCCTCGATCTCGGCGGGATCGTCGGTGAGATGGATGTTCTTGATCACCGTGCCGCGCTTGATCACCGTGGACGAGCCCTTCAGCTTCAGATCCTTGATCAGCGTGACGGTGTCACCCTCGGCGAGCAGCGCGCCATTTGAATCCCTGACCTTGATGTCCATGCGGTGGTGTCCTGTGAAGCTGCGCCTGTTGTCCTAGCCAAGCTCGATCTCATCGGCGATCTCGTGCGCGAGGCTGACGTTGCCGATGGTCAAGACCATCTTTGCGGGCAACTTCTCATGGCCTTTGAGCCGGCCGCTGGCGATCGCGTCGCGCACGGCCTTCTCGATCTCGCGCTGCGAGGTGATGCCGACCTTCTTGAGGAATTTACGAAGGCTCGCGTTGAACACGTCTTCGTTCATGGTGATCTCCATCGTCACGGGTGATCCGGATGGTTCAGCATGTATTCGCCGAGGTCGCGCTGGCGCCGATCGGAACGCGCGTCGAACGCGGCACGCCCGACGTCGCGATCCTTGCGGCAGGCGACATATTCGGGCGAACCGGCCTTCACATTGTTGGCACGGCAGTGCGCGTCATCGTCGGCGCTGGTGTCGACCAGGGTCGGCTGGCCCCGCTCCAGGCAACATGTAAGCAGCGGCGCCGCCAGCAGGAGCGCGATGAAACCTCTCGAATTCATGAAAATACCTTCCGCGCCTTACAGTGAGGAACCTGCCAATCGGACCGCACAAAGCACGGTCCGATGGCGGCCCGCCTTAGCGCTAACTGCCCCGGCAATCCATCGAAAACAAGGCCGCCACAGGCAGGCGTCATTCCGGGATGGTCCGAAGGACCAGACCTCAGATGCGCAATTGCGCATCGGGGAATCTCGAGATTCCGGGTTCGATGCTTCGCATCGCCCCGGAATGACGACTAGTCATCACACCCTGCCCTTCAGCGCCGCGCCGATCTCGTCGAGCACCTTGGGATCCTCGATCGTCGCCGGCATCGCCCAGTCCTCGCCGTCGGCGATCTTCTTGATGGTGCCGCGGAGGATCTTGCCCGAACGCGTCTTCGGCAGACGACCCACGGTGATCGCAAGCTTGAACGCCGCCACGGGGCCGAGCTTGTCGCGCACCAGCGCCACGATCTCCTTTTCTATCGCGGCGGGACTGCGCCCAACGCCGGCCTTCAGCACCAGGAAGCCGCAGGGCACCTCACCCTTGATGGCGTCCTTGATGCCGAGCACGGCGCATTCGGCGACATCGGGATGGGAGGCGAGGATCTCCTCCATGCCGCCGGTGGAAAGACGATGACCGGCGACATTGATGATGTCGTCGGTACGACCCATCACGAAGACATAGCCATCCTGATCCATGAAGCCGGCGTCCGCCGTCTTGTAGTAGCCGGGGAACTCGCTGAAATAGGACTCACGACAGCGCTCGTCCTGCTGCCACAGCGTCGGCAGGCAGCCCGGCGGCAGCGGCAGCTTGATCACGATCGAGCCCATGGTGTTCGAGGTCACGGGTTTGGCGGCCTCATCCACCACCTCGACCTTGTAGCCGGGCATCGGCACCGTCGGCGAGCCGTGCTTCACCGGCAGGAGACCCAGGCCCACCGGATTGCCGGCGATGCACCAGCCGGTTTCGGTCTGCCACCAATGGTCGACGACAGGCACCTTGAGCTGCTGCTCCGCCCATTCCACGGTCGGCGGATCGGCGCGCTCGCCGGCCAGGAACAGCGTGCGGAATTTGCTCAGATCATATTTGCGGATGAGGCTTCCGTCCGGATCGTCCTTGCGGATGGCGCGGAAAGCGGTCGGTGCGGTGAACAGGGCGACTGCCTTGTGCTCGGAGATCACGCGCCAGAATGCGCCGGCATCCGGCGTGCCCACCGGCTTGCCCTCATACATGATGGATGTCGCGCCATGGATCAGCGGGCCATAGACGATGTAGCTGTGGCCGACCACCCAGCCGATGTCGGAGGCGCACCACCAGACTTCGCCGGGGTTGATGCCGTAGAGGTTGAACATCGACCATTTCAACGCGACCAGATGGCCGCCATTGTCGCGCACCACACCCTTGGGCCTGCCCGTGGTCCCGGAGGTATAGAGGATGTAAAGCGGGTCGGTGGCGAGCACCGGCACGCATGGCGCGGCCTTGCCGGCAGCGAGCGCAGCGCGCCGCAAGGCCGCCCAGTCGTGATCGCGGCCGGCGACAAGGTCGCAGGCCTGCTGCGGCCGCTGCAGGATGATGCAGGCCTCAGGCTTGACGCTGGTGAGATTGATCGCCTCGTCGAGCAACGGCTTGTAGTGGACGATGCGGCCGGGCTCGAGCCCGCAGCTTGCCGAGAGTATCAGCTTGGGCCGCGCATCCTCGATCCGGGTGGCCAATTCCTTCGCCGCGAAGCCGCCGAACACCACGCTGTGCACCGCGCCGATCCGCGCGCAGGCCAGCATCGCGACCATCGCTTCCGGCACCATCGGCATATAGAGGATGACGCGGTCGCCCTTCACCACGCCGAAGTCGGCCATGACCGCGGCGAGCGCCTGCACCTCCTTCAGCATCTCCGCATAGGTGAATCGCGAGACGGTACCGGCGAGCGGCGAATCGTGGATCAGCGCCAGCTGGTCGCCGCGTCCAGCGGCGACGTGGCGGTCGAGTGCGTTGTAGCAGGTGTTGACCACCGCGCCGGCGAACCAGCGGCCGTAGAGGCCCATGGCGGGATCGAAGATCTTCCTGGCCGGTTCGATCCAGTCGATGTCGCGCGCCGCCTCGGCCCAGAATCCCTCAGGATCACTGAGCGACCGGGCATGGACCTCGTGATATCTGCTCTTTCCCTGGATATTCATGGCGACACTCCCGGACAGGTTTCTTGTCTCCTGACTGGATGCCCGCGGCGGCGCTGGCCATGATCAGGATCAATTTTCGGTCGAATAATTGCGATCCGCCGACATTGTCGCGCGAAGCGGCGGTATTTCAAGCCTAATCCAGCTCCGGGCGCATCAGCCGATCGATCGACGCTACATCCCGCGCTCGATCGCCAGCAACTGGTCGAGGCGCGCGCGCATCGCTTTCAAGAGGTCGAAATCGGCTTGGCCAAAGGCGGCGTTGCGGCGCGCGACGAACGCGTCCTGCTCGCGCTGCAGGGCGCGTCCGGCCGGCGGATTTCCGGCGCGCGCGCGCTCGATCACCTTGGCATTCACGGCGGTGATCTCGCGATCGAGATTGGCGAGGGTCGGATCGGCGCAGATCGCCTTTTCAACGGCCCGGCGCGCTTTGGCGCAATTGAAGCTTGGCTTGTTGTAGACCGCCATCAGCGCGCCCAGGCGTTCCAGCTCGAGCACCAGATCCTTGTAGTTGGTGCGCGCGGCGATGAAGTCCGGGTTGCGCTTGAGCGCCGCGTCGAAATCCTGCAGCGCCTTGCGCCGGTCCCCCGTCTTGCGCCACAGTTCGCCGCGGCTGTTATAGACCTCGGCCATGGAGGCATCGAGCCACACCACCGCATCGTAATCGGCGATGGCCCGATCGATCTGATTCCTGCGCGTGAAGACGCCGGCCCGGGCGATCAACGCCTTGATCCGATCACCCCTGGCGGTCTTCTGATTATCGATCAAGCCGCCGCACGCCGTCATGATCCTGTCGTCATCATTGGCCGCGGTGGCGAGGCGGCACGGTGCGGGATCGACCTGCGGATCGACGGTTGGCTCCGTTCCGGTCGCGCCGGCGGCGGTGGTCAGCGCGCCCCAGAATACCGCAGCGATTGTCAGCAAGGCTCTCACGTGAAATCGCATCGATCATCCGATCGCATTCGGCTCCCCCGACATATAACGCAAGCCTGAATGCGGAGGAATTACGCCGCACGAGCCGGGAGCGGTGGTCCTGCAGCGGCCGCGTCCTACTGCCCCGACTTGCAGGTGATGCCGCCGTCGACCACGAGCTCGATACCGGTGACATATCTGGATTCATCGGACGCGAGATACAGCGCCGCGTTGGCGACATCCCAGGCGTCGCCCATGCGCCCCATCGGGACCTGGGCATCCCTGGCGCGCCACATCGCCTCGACATCGCCATTGGAATAGCTCGCGGCCAAGCCCGCCGAATGCTCGACCATCGGCGTCTTCATCAAGCCGGGCAGGATGGCGTTGACCCGGACATAGTCGGCCGCGAACTCCACCGCGGTGGTGCGGGTCATCTGGTTCATCGCCGCCTTGCTCGCGCCATAGCTGACATAAGAGAGGCCGAGATGGCGGATTGAGGCGATCGACGAGATGTTAATGATCGAGCCGCCCCCCTGCCGCACCATCACCGGAATGACATGCTTCATGGCAAGGTACGCGCTCTTGAGATTGACCGCGAAGACGTGGTCCCAGCTCGCCTCGGATACATCGACCACGCTGCCCATCTCGGCGATGCCAACATTGTTGTCGAGCACGTCGATACGGCTGTGGGTCTTGAGGCATGCCGCCACCATCGCCTGGACCTGCTCGGCCTGCGAGACATCGGCGGTGAAGGCCGTGGCCTTGCCGCCTTCGCCCGTGATGATCTGCACGGTCTCCGCCACCGCCGCCGGATTGCGATCGACACAGAACACCTGTGCACCCTCGCGCGCGAATGTCACCGCGGTGGCCTTGCCGTTGCCCCAGCCCGGCCCGATCGAGCCGGCGCCAACCACCATGGCCACTTTTCCCTTGAGCCGGTCCATCGTTTTCTCCTTCGTTTCATGTTTCTTATGGTTCGCAGACACGCATCGTGATCACGTCCGCGCCGATCGGATGTCCAAGAATCTCCGACAGCATCCGGCAACGTCCGTCGTTGCATAGCCGCCACTCTCCGGCGACGCCGGAATTGCCGAGCACCACCTCCGGCATCGGCGGACGATCAGGCTGCCATTGAAACCAGCCATTGACCAGCCGCGCCTCGGGCGGCGGCTCCATGCCGGCGCCCGAGCCCTTGACCCGCGCCTGCGCCAGTTCGAGTCCTTGCCGGCTCACACGCCAGTCCTCCTGCCACTCGATCCTTTCAACCGAGTGGGTCCAGGCCAGCGTGAACGCGGCGAGCGCCAGCGACTTCACCACGCCGGCGGAGGCGAGACAAAGGCTCAAGCGGTGGCCACCGCATCGCGCGGACGCTGCCGCCACTGCCACAGCACCAGCGCAGCCGTCAGCGCAAAGCCCGCCGTATCGCTGAAGCTGAAATCCCCGAGCAGGCAGAGCGCCGCAAGCAGCGCCGCGCCGCGCTCGCTCAAAGTCAGCCGCGTGAACAGGAAGCCGATCGCGACCATGCCGAACAGCGCGATCGCCACCAGCGCCTTGAAGGTCGCGAGCGCCACCGCGCCGTAGAAACCGAGCTTTGCGGCCATGGGGTCGCCGGCCTGCAGCATCAAGGCCGGTGAATAGACGAAGATGAAGGGAATGACGTAGCCGGCCAGCGCGATCCGCATCGCCTCCCAGCCGATCTTGTCGGGATTTTCCCTGGCGATCGGCGCCGCCGCCAGCGCCGCCAGCGCCACCGGCGGCGAGAGGTCGGCCATGATGCCGTAGTAGAACGCGAACATGTGGCTTGCGATCAGCGGCACGCCGAGCTTGGCGAGCGCAGGCGCTGCCAGCGCCGCGGTGATGATGTAGGTCGGAATGGTCGGAATGCCGGTGCCGAGCAGGATCGAGAGGATCATGGTCATGATCAGCGCCAGGAACAGACTCTTCTCGCCGAGGCCGATGACCCAGCTGCCGAAGATGGTACCGACGCCGGTCTGCGACATCATGCCGATGATGACGCCGACGATGGCGCAGGCCATGCCGACGGTCAGCGCCGACTTGGCGCTGTCGGCGAGCGAATCCCGGCAGGCCCGCAAGGTGGCGCGTCCGCCGCCGGTGATCGCGGCGATCGCGATCAGCCCGGCGACGACGGCGGCGACCGGCACGATTTCGAGCCCGTTGCGCGACACCGCTGCTGCGACCAGCGCCAGCCCGATCCAGAACACGTAGCGCAAGGCGGTGCTGGAAAAGCCGAGTGTGATGCTGGCGCCGAGGATCAGCGCCACGGTCAGCGCCAGCCCCATGCTGCCGGCGTAGAGCGGGGTGAAGCCTTCGAACAGCATGTAGACCAGCGCCGCCAGCGGCAACACCAGGTACCAGCGCTCGACCAGCGCCTTCACGGCGCTCGGGATCTCCGAGCGCTTCATACCGACCAGGCCGTGTTTGCCGGCCTCCAGATGCACCATCCAGAACGCGGAGGCGAAATAGAGGATCGCAGGGATCACCGCCGCCTTGACGATGACGGCATATTCGACCCCCAGCGTTTCCGCCATGATGAAGGCGACCGCGCCCATGACCGGCGGCATGATCTGGCCGCCCATCGAGGCCGTGGCCTCGACCCCGGCGGCAAACGCCCGGCGATAGCCGAACTTGATCATCAGCGGAATGGTGAACTGGCCGACGGTGACGACATTGGCGACGCCGGAGCCCGAGATCGTCCCCATCATGCCCGAGGCGAACACCGCGACCTTGGCCGGACCGCCGCGGGTACGACCGAACAGGCCGAGCGAGACGTCGGTGAACAGCTGGATCATGCCGGCGCGCTCCAGGAACGAGCCGAACAGGATGAACAGGAAGATGTAGGTCGCCGAAACATAGATCGGCACGCCGTAGAAGCCCTCGGTGCCGTAGGAGAGATGCGAGATGACCTGATCGAAATCATAGCCGCGGTGGTTAAACGGCGCGGGCAGGTATTGGCCGAGAAACCAGTAGACCAGGCAGGCGCCGCACATCAGAGGCAGCGCCGGGCCCATCAGCCGCCGCGTGCCCTCGAAGATCAGAACCGCAAGCAGCGTACCGACCGCAAGATCGAGCCGGGTCGGATCGCCGTCGCGGGCGATCAAATCGGCATAGAAGATCCACTGGTAGAGCCCGCACAGGAAGCCGGCGGCGCCGATCAGCCAGCAGACCGCACGGCCGGCATTGCTCTTGGCGGTGAAGTTGCCGATCAGGCCGAAGGTCAGCAGGATGAGAAAGCCGACATGGATGCCGCGCACCACCTGGCTCGGCAGATAGTTGAAGGCCGCGACATAGAGCTGAAACACCGCGAAGGCGATGCCGACGCCATAAGCGAGCATGCTCCAGCCACGGGGGCCGAAGCCCTCTGGAAAACCGTGCTCGAAATTATCGAACTCGACCTTGACGGTGTCGTGTGTGCCTTCGGTCTGCAGCATCGGTGTCGATTCCTGGCCCGGTTCGGGCGTTGATCCAATTGCGTCGGCGCAAGGCCTTGGGATTCGTCATGTGCGGGATCACACCCTGCGCAGCCACGCTGGCTAGACGTAAGACGTGGGTGGCCGGGACAAGCCCGGCCGTGACGCTCGGCGAAAGAGCTTGTCCCTACTTGATCAAGCCCTTTTCCTTGTAATAGCGGAGCGCGCCGGGATGCAGCGGCACCGGGCTCCCGGTCGCGGCCGTCTCCAGCTTGATCTCCTTGCCGGCGACATGCGCATTGGCGAGCTCCGGCAGCGATTCGTAGACGAGCTTGGTCATCTGATAGGCGACATCGTCGGAGACCGCCGAGCTGGTCACCAGATAATTCACCACCGCCGCGGTCGGCACGTCCTTGTCCTGGCCGGCATAGGTGTTGGCGGGAATGGTTGCCGCGACAAACGGAGGACCGATCTTGTCGACGGTCTCCTTCGGCACCGCCACCACCGTGATCGGCGCCGAGGTGGAGAGGTCCTTCAGCGACGCCACGCCGAGACCGGCAGACTGCAGGGTCGCGCTCAACTGCCGGTTCTTCATCAGGTCGACGGATTCGGCGAAGGGGAGATATTCCACCTTGCCGATGTCCTTGTAGGTCATGCCGGCTGCGGCCAGGATGGCGCGCGAATTGAGCTCGGTACCGGATTTCGGCGCTCCCACCGACAGGCTCTTGCCCCTCAGGTCGGCCAGCGTCTTGATGCCGCTGTCGGCGGTCGCCACGATCTGGATGTAGTTCGGATAGATCGCGCCGATGGTGCGCAGCTTGTCGAGCTTGGCCTTGAAACCGGCCTCCTCGTCGCCCTCCCAGGCCGCTTTCAGCGAATCGCCCAGCGTAAAGGCGATTTCCCCGCGCCCCTGCTGCAGCAGATTGAGGTTTTCGACCGACGCCTTGGTGGCCTGCACCTGCGTCTTCACGTTGGCAATCTTGTCGCTGTAGATCTTGGCGATCGCGACCCCGAGCGGGTAGTAGACGCCGGAGGTGCCGCCGGTCAGCACATTGATAAAGGCTTGCGCATTCGCAGCCGGGGCGGACAAGACCGCCAGGGCAGCAACCGCCGCGGCACAGATCTTCGACGTCATAGGCATTCATCTCCCTTTTTATTTGGCCGGCAAGTTGGACGGTCGGGATGCGCGGGTCAACCCTTCCAAAAGCACGGCCGCCCGCCCTGCTCGGCTCTGGCAAGTCGCCGTTTCCTTGCATACTGTCCGCCTCGCAACCGGTCCGTCAGAGGCCGGTCCATTCCGGGAGAACGCCACGATGCCCCTCACATCTCGTATTGGATTGTCTCAAGCTGGATTGGTCTTCGGCACCACCCTGCTGCTCTGCGGCTCCGGCCTGCTCGGCTCCGCGGCGGCAAAACCGTTCATGATCGTCGGCCTCGATGAAAAAGTCTCGTGGGATGACGACGGCAAGACGGTGCTGGCGCCGGCCGGCAAGGACCAGGTCCTGATCGTCGACCTCGCCAATCCCGAAGACCCCAAGATCGTTGCCAGCCTGCCGCTGAAGAACTCGATCGTCGGCCCGCCCGTCAATATCGACATCGATCCGACCGGCACGGTCGCATTGGTTGCGGATTCCGTCGACGTCACCAGGGAGGGCGAGACCCTGAAGCAGGTCCCGGACAACAAGATCTATGTCATCGACCTGAAGGCAAGCCCGCCAAAACTCGCTGCGACCATCACCGGCGGCAAGCAGCCCTCGGGCCTCAGCTTCAGCCCCGACGGCAAGATGGCGCTGGTCGCCAATCGCGCCGACAATTCGGTCAGCGTGCTGGCGGTCGACGGCACCGACGTCAAGATCACCGACACCGTCAGCCTGCCCGACAGCGTCGCGCATGTCGTCTTCACCCCCGACGGCAAGCGCGCGCTCGCGGTGCGCTTTCCCGCCCACAAGGTGTCGGTGCTCGACATCGCGGGCGGCAAGGTCACCTACAGCAAGATCGATCTGCCGACCGGGCAGTGGCCCTACAATGCGGTGGTGACGCCGAACGGCAAGATCGCGCTGACGTCGGACAATGGCGGCGCGGGCTCCTCCGACGGCAGCGTCGACACCACGAGCGTGATCGATCTCGAAGCCACCCCGCCGCGCATCATCGACCGCGTCGTGGTCGGTGACGGTCCGGAAGGATTGGCGATGAGCCCGAAGGGCGATCTCGCCGCGGCCGCCATCTTGCGCGGCTCCAACATGAAGAAGGCCTTCTTCTACCAGAAGAACGGCTCGATCTCGGTGCTCACGATCGACGGCAAGAAGGTGACCAAGACCCAGGATATCGAGGTCGGCGGCCTGCCGGAGGCGATCATGTTCACGCCCGATGGCAAATATCTGCTCGCCGGCAACTACATCACGCAGGATTTCTCGATCCTGAAAGTGGACGGGACCGAGGTGAAGGACACCGGCAAGCGCTTCAAGGTGCCGGGCCACCCGGCCTCGGCGCGCATGGGGCATTAAACAGCAGCAGGATGATGAGCGGTGAAGGCGATTTCGCCGTCACCGCTCGCCCGCTCACTGGAACGTCATGTCGACGCAGT